>Ga0335075_10001766_pt1 | contig 35245 bp, 38 predicted proteins | sample Lox_Sample_24_FD_206723 | JGI IMG/M metagenome (GOLD analysis project Ga0335075, IMG submission 206723) | Soil microbial communities from Loxahatchee National Wildlife Refuge, Florida, United States - Lox_Sample_2.4 | ecosystem: Environmental > Terrestrial > Soil > Wetlands | place: USA...
CTCGCCGCCGGCGGCAACGAGGAGACGTTCAAATATCAACTGCGCAAAGGAACCAGCGCCGATGCTATTCCCTATGTCGTCGAGTTCGCCTTTGGGCTGCATCAGTCGGCTCTGACGAGCGGCGGGGCCGTGCTGCGCAAGATCGTGACCGGGGCCAATTTTTCAGCCGCGATCGCCAACCCATTCCGCCGCTTCGGCGCGACCGGCGAGGGCCTCGACGCCACGCTGACGAAGGTTCGGGCCAACGCCACGGCGCCGGTCATTTGCGCGCTGCATCTGGCCTCAGCGAACTTGCAATACGCCGATCGCGGCAAATCCTCGATCATCCTCGCCGACGACGCGGAACAGCCCGATGACTAGCCGCCCGCGCAATGTCGCCAACGATATCCTCGACGCGATCGAGACGGCGACGGCGAAATGGACGCGTCAGAAGAAGTCCGAGGAGCGCCACCCGGGCAATATTCGCTATCGCGTCTCGCGCATGACCAAAGAGCCGTCGACGTCGCAGAAAGACGCGGCTTGGAACGTCATGGAGGAGGCCTATCGGGGCGCGAGCGGAACGCGCGGTCTGCCGGCGACCGCGAGGCAGATTTATTACAAGGCGCGCCCCCTGATCATGGCGCTGACCGACGACAAAGAGCTTAAATACAAGTATTTTTCGCAAACCCTTTTGCCCGACTATATCGAGGAGCACGGCGTCGTCTGGAATGTCGTTTTTGACGCCAGAGGCTCTTTTTCAGAGCCGCACACCAACCGCCGAATCGGTTGCGGAACGATCGAGGTTGAAGGCTACTTGCGCGCCCTCAGAGCGCCGCGCATTTCCGCGGCCGGATTCCGCAGCGCCGCCGTCGACGTCATCGGCCCGAACGGGGGTTATAGCGGCATTTTGTTCTGCGAAAAAGAAGGCTTCAATCCGCTGTTTCGGGCGGTCGATCTCGCCAACCGTTTCGACCTTCTGATCATTTCGACGAAGGGCGTTTCGGTCGTCGCGGCCAGGCGCCTGGTCGATCATATTTGCGGCCTGACCGGCTTACCGTTGTTCACCCTGCACGATTTCGACGTCGCCGGTTTCATGATCAAGGCGACCCTGCAGCGCGACACGCGGCGCTACGAGTTCGAGCACGAGTTCGAGCATGTCGACCTCGGGCTGCGGCTTGCCGACATTGGCGGTCTTGAGCGCGAGCCGGCCGCCCGGACGAAGACCGCCCCGAGCATCCTGCGCAGGCAACTCGCCGAGAACGGCGCGACGCCCGAAGAGATCGCCATTCTCATGACCGAACGCGTCGAGCTGAACGCCCTTTCGAGCGAGGCGTTCATCGCCCTGATCGAGCGCGGCCTCCGCGCCTACGGGCTCAAAAAGGTTGTTCCGAGCGACGCCGTGCTGGCCGAGACCTATCGGGCCTTTCGCCGCAGCGAAGCCTTGCGCGACGCGTTCGAGGAGATGGAGGCGGCGTTCGACGACGAGGACGAAGCGGAAGCCGTTCCGAAAAAGCTGGCAGACAAGGTCCGCGCCATCCTCAAGAAGCACCCGAGCCTGCGCTGGGATGACGCGCTCCGAATCGTCCTCAACAAAGCGGCGCTCGACCGCGTGATCGACGAGAAGGCGAAGGCGAAAAAGAAATCCGGCGACTTCAGCGAGGGCGACGACGACGAGGACTGACGGACGCGATTTCGCAGGTGTACTATCCGCCGCGAGGAAGGACGAGATGAGCGGCGACGAACGGACGAACGGCAATCCCAACGCCCTGGCGTTTTGGGAGGCGTACGCCGACACGCCCGGCAACCGCGCCTGGCGGGCTTGGCGCCGCAACCTTGAAGACGTGAGCGAGAGCCTCGCCTTGTACCGAGCCGAATCGGCTGCGTCCGACGCGCGGCTTCTCGCATTGAAGGCCGACGCCGATGCGCGCGTTGTGGAGGCCGAGGCGGAAACCGCGCGCCTCGAGGCTGCGGTCGAGATTGCCGACGCCGCGCTTGAGCGCAGCCTCCACCAGCTTCGCGGGGGGCTGATGCAGTGATCCTCAAGCCGAAGATACGGCGGCGCTTCAAATTTCGCGACGGGCGCAGACAGGTGGAGCTGGTGACCGCCGAACCGAAACGCACTTTACCTCGGCACGGTGAGCACGGCGCCGGTGAGGCTATCGCTATCGACCTCCCTCCGGACGTCACCGCCGCCGAGATCCCAGGCCGCCATCGAAGAAGCCGAGCGCGCCAAGCGAGACGAGACGCAACACCTGCGCGCGATTTTCCTCGACGGGAAGGGCGACAGCCATGAGTGACGAGCCGCGCCGCACCTTCATCGGCGTGCTTCCGGCCGGCTATGCCGACACCTTCGTCGCCGGCGCCGTCGACCCCGTGGCCGTCATGTTGCGCGACGCCGATCGAAGGCTCGAGGCCGAACACGCGGCCGAGGCGAAGGCCCGCCTGGCGCAAGCCGCCGATGCGGAGCGGGCGAAGGAATCGGCGCGGGGGATGAGAACGGCGCGGGCGGCGCGCCGCCTCGGCCGGGCGCTGAAAGCTTTGGCGAGGCTGAGATGACGCTGGCGACCCTATCCCGTTCTCCGCCGTTCCGCCCGAGCCCGGCGCGCGCCCGTGTCGCCCAAGCCGCGGCTCAATTGCAGGCGGCTATCGACGCGCTCTACGAGGAAGACAAGGCCCGGGCCCGCGAACGTGAGCGCGCTCGCCAGGAAAGCGACGCCAAGGCGAAAAGGCTCACCCTCATGGCCGAAGCGCGGGAGGCGACGCGGGGGCTGCGGGTCGAGGTCCCGACGAAGTTTTTCTGGGATTTTTCCGCGGAGGCGTTGGACGCCATGCGCGAGCTGGCCGCCGCGGCGCGGCGAAACGGCGAGCAAATGCGCGCCCAAGCGATCGAGGCCCGCGTCGACGGCTTCTGCGGCGAGCTCGACAAAATCCAGAGGCGGGAGGCGAGAGAATTCGGGCGATGAGCGATCCGAGCGCCAATGTCGTCTATGCCGGCGAGGACGAAGCGCGCCGGGCCGCATTGGCGGCGTGGGGCATAACCCCGCGCGCCAAGAAGCCCGAGCCGAGAGCCGTCTCGCCCGACGCGAAGCGCGGGCGGCTCGGCCTCGCGCCTGGCGTCGACGCCGACGACCGACATGAGCCGCTCGAGCTCCCGCCGCGCCGAGCCGCGGCCGACGATCGGGCGGCCTGGCTGAGCGACCTAGATGTCCAGAACTGCGCAATCGGCCAAGTGATCGGCGAGGAGCTCAATAGCCTCGAGGCGGCGCTGAAGCGCAAGCTCGACAGCATCGAGAGCGCGCATCGCAGTGAAGTGGCGGAGCTCAAGCTCATAATTACGGAACTGCGCTGCGAACTTCGCGAGATGAGAATGGTTCAAGAAAACGCCCGCGTCGCGAGCCGAGGCGAACAAGGGCTTGCCGGACCGCGGGGCGTCCCCGGGGCGCAAGGGCCGGTCGGCCCGCGCGGGGAATCCGGGCCGCCTGGCAGGGACGCGCCCTCCGTTGTCGCCTGGGACATCGACGTTGAGCGATTCACGGCCACGCCATGCCATTCTGACGGCACGCGCGGCGTCCCGCTCAATGCGCTCGGGCTGTTTGAAAGTTACGATCAGATGGTGAACGACCGCGACGATTTCGATGCCGCCTCGGCCGCCGCCGCGTCCCGAGCCGCGCTTGAGCAAGAGGCCGAGGCGGCCCGTCGAGGCCTGTCGGTTCGCGGCTCGAGATGAACGAAGCCGATCTTCTGCTCGTCAAGCTCGAGCGGCTTAAGGCAAGAGATCAGGATCGAGGCGCGCAGGTTCATGTTGCAGATCACGCTCGCGCTCGCCGTCGCGTTCGGCCTCGGAATCGAGCTCGGCCGCTATTTCGCCCGCTGAACCCGCGCGCGGCGCGGAAACGGCTCGCAGAGGCGGGCCAGGAGCCGCCTTCGAGGCGCCGCCCCGCTATGTCTTAGCCTCCCGATCCAAACGGCCGCAGGCGAAGAACACGCGCTCGCCCAACTTGGCAAACAGCTTCAATGGCCGCCCGCGCGCCACAGCGGGCCCTCGTTCGGAAGACATGCGTACCCGCCCCAATAATACTGGGTGGCCGGCCGCTTCATTACCAAGCCCCATCGCTCGGGGCCTTCTTGCAACAAGGGGAAACCGCCGTTCCCATCGCCCGCTATTAACGTCAAGTCGAAGACGGGGGTCTTCGGCGGGAAGCCGAATTCGTCGGTCACGTCGAGATTGATCGGGGCAGAAAAGCCCGTGATCTTGTGCCGCGTAGGGCCGTTCCCTTCGTCGATTATCATGAGGGCCTGCGCGGTGTGCACCTCGACCTTCGCGTATTTCCCCTCATCGCTCTTGCACGTGAACGTGCGATCGGGGAAATCCTGCAGGCGCGGGCCCGCGAATGCTGGCGTTAGCCAGAGGACCGCTGTTGAGAACAGCACGGTCTTCATCGTTCTCATCTTCATCCCGCCTTCAGCCGATCAGGCTCGCTGCAAAGTTGATGGCCGCCTGGCGCGCCTCCCGCCTGGCCCTCAGCCGCACCCGATAGGCGCGTTGACGGCAGGGGTTCCCGCAGTATCTCGCATCGGCGCGGCCCGGACAGAAATAAGCTTCACAATGGGAGCAGAACCGCCAGCGTTCTCGCCGGTGTCGCGCGCGCCGCTCCCGCTTCGCACAGCGCTCGGAACAGACCGCCAGCCCACGGCGCGGACGCGCAGGCATCGCCTGCCCGCAGCCAAGACACATAACCGTCGCCTCATCCGCCATGCGATAATCGCCGCAAGACGCCTTCCTGGGCGGCTTCATTAAGCAGCGTTTCCGCTTTTTACGGCGATATGACGAAGCTGCAAGCGCGAGTCTGCAAATTGCCCTCTCGCGAGCGCCGCTGTCGCCGCGCGTAACCACCGCCGCCAACCCAGGCAAACCCGATCTAACCCCGCCTCATCCGGCTTTATCCCCGCCGCCCGGCCGCCTTTCGGTTCGTCCGCGCTCGCTCCCTATCCCAATTCGCGAAACCCTCGGGCGCTATATTTCGACTGACGCGCGCCGGAATTGGGATGGCCTTCAGTTTTTTTGCTATCCCCCCGCCCAGTTTGCCGGCGCAGGGACTGCACGCCAGCATCGGCGTTCGCCTCGCCCCGCTGTCCCCCCGCCCGGCTCCGCGTCCGCGCCGATCCTAGAGGCGCTAGTGGTCAAAAACGGAGTCGACGTGAAGCGGTCATACCAGATAGCGACGGTGGACCTCGAAGTGGGAGGTTAAGGGGAGCGTTGTGCTCCACTAGAAGGCGTCTTCGCTCGCGTTTTCCATAACGCCCCACACGCGGTTCTCCAGCACCCAACCCTTGATGCTAGAGGGCCCGTTAAGAGGTGCATCGCCCGATAACTGCCCCAAGTGATGCGCTAGGTGGTTCGTCACCATATCCGCAGCGAGGACTAGCGGGTGTGCCTTGCCAACCACGTGGATGCCGCCGATGAATTTGGTGTCCACTCTAAAGGGCGCGCTTACTTGAAATGCGATTGTGCCCTCGACGCGCTTGCTTTGAGTTGAGTCCCAGCCCTTCACAGTCGTGACGTTCTTGCTGACCTCGCGTGTCCGCTGAATGGTTGCTTCGTACCGTTCAGCAATGTCGATCTCATCGAAGAGAAGGTCCACCTGTTTCACGTCGTGCACTTGGGCCGCTATATCCTCGGCGAAGGCGTCGAGGCGAAGTGCAAGGGAAAGCATGAGTTCGTCTTCGATGCGGGCATCGCTCGGTCGATTCTCTCGGGCGATCTGAACAGATGAGCGCCTCGCCGCCTTCGCTTGGGCCTGGAGAGTAGCGCTGCCCTGGTGCAGTTCCCTCGAAAGACGCAGCCGTCGGGCCGCATAGATCACCATGGGCCTAGCGGTCTCGATCAATCGAAGATATTGCTCGCGGACCGTTTCGGCGACTGCTTTCCAAGCCTCGTTGCCTGGCCGGAAGGCATCTGTGATGTGAAGCTTAGCGCCTGCCGGCATGGCACTACGGAATGCCTCGAACGGCGGCGTAAAGTCCTGCACTGCCTTAGCGTGCCCGTCCGGCTCAAACACCAGCGCACACATTAGGCCGAATTCATGGTCGCGCTCTGGCGTGAGGTTGCGCGCTAGGCCGCGCGCCCCTGCTTCATCAAGATAGGCCGGAAGGATCACAGTGCCGTCCGCCACAGCCTCTCTCCTTCGCGCGATCACATAGCGCAACCATTAACTTCGGGATCGAGGCCGTTGCCCTTCGAGGCCTGCGGCGCGAGCCATCGCGCAACCTCAGCGCGCGCACTGTCGGGCCACGTTAACACCGTGTCGATCGCGTCACGCAAGGCGGCGAGCTCTTCTCGGTTCGTGCCCTGTTCCTCCCGCGAGGCCATGAGGCGCAGATCATCATCGCCGAGCGGCCTTGCCGTCAATGGGATACCACCTTCATGCCGCCGGTGGCTGTCCCTGAATTCCCTTGAACGCCTCCGTCTGCTCCAAAGCGGCGCTTCGTCGGTCCCCTAGGTCGATCAGAGCGTCCAGAACCTTCAGTAGTTCCTGCGCGTGTGGAAGCTGTAAGGGAAAATTCCAGTCGGCTTGCCGCTGCACAACACCGGCCATTCGCGCTGGCAACATCGTGCCGGTCCATCCTTCTTCGGCGTTGCCGATCGCCGCGAGGGCCGCATTCGCTTGTGGGCCAAATTTGGAAATAGGATAGGCCCGACCTGCCCGCTCACAAAGGTCGAGGAACTTTCCCATGACGTACGATGACCAGCCGACATTTCGCACCATTCGGTCGATGACTGGCAACAAGGTGTCAATCTGTGACCAATCGCCGTTCACATAGCGGGCGGCTCCGGGAGCATTTTCCACGTTCACGAACAGAAGTGCGGTTATCAGCTCAGGCATCGAATGGCCATGCACCTCGCCGGCATGCCAGCTCTTGGGCTTAAAGCGCCGATCCTGAACCACGCGCGACACACAGTCGTCCAGCAAGGGGATAGTGTTTTGAGGGATCGTTGCGGCATCAAAGACCTGGCGACGTACGGCCATATCCGCGAATCCGGCGAGTACAGAAAGCGCCTCCTCATCGTCCGCTAGGAACGGCTTGATAAGCGCGTTACGCGCCACGTCGAGCGCAACGAAAGGCGCGACTCTGGCCAATAGGTCTCCAAGGCTCCTGTTCCACTCGAACAAGTCTGTGCGTTTCTTGTCGGAACGCTTCTTCGTTTGCCACGACGGCACGAGGCTCTCGGCCGTCCAATCTACGAGATTGAATACCAGCGGTTCCAACAGCGGGCGGAAGGTGTCGGACACCATCCACGCCTCAACGGGCATCTTTGGGAGGAGTTTGGACGCCACTTGAGCGGCAAAGAAGACTCCCGGGAGTTGCCATTGGTCGTCCGTCACCTTTCTCCTTCCGCCCGCGCTTCCCTTGACCCACGCTGGTGGCAGCGTTGGCATTGGTCCGTTTTCTGGTTTTTTGAGCGCACCAAGTGCGGCAGCGAGGCTGTCAGCGCGTACCCTCCGGTTGGGGGCTTGGTCCCATCCGCCTTCCTTGAATTCCCCGCGATGAACGATGCACAGGTTAACTGCGAGCTGGCCCGCGACCCACCGAACATGTTCGTCGGCGTCGGTAAAGAGAGCATCGAAAGCGAATAGGCTCACATTATCGACGGGATGGAGCGCTAATTTCACGAGCCGTTCTGCGCTATCCGCTCTTGGTGAAGCGGAGCGACGGTCGTGGTGCAAAGCGATGACGAGACGGGTCGCCGGATGCCACGGAATGTTTACTCCTCCGTACACATTCTCGGGCTCTTTCATCGCTTCAACCCGCGCCATGGCGCGCCATGCCCAATGGTAGTCATCATTTTGCGGATCACCGAAGCGGATCACGCAAGCAGCAACGCTGCCGATCGCGGACTGTGGCGACGAAGCGCTTTCATCTCGTCCGTCAAACGTGGATCTCGTATCGACGCTCTTCGCGTACGCGACAGCTTGTTCAAGGGACAAGCCATCGCCGATTTTGTTGGCCTCCAAGGACTTAATCGCCCAATTCACAATACTAAGACCGTGTAGGAACGTCGTGCTTTCTTTGAGTTTTTTCTGCTCGTTCTCAGTCATGGGCTTGGGTGGCTCGTACACTATGGCGACGTGCGTTTCGTCGTGCGGGGTCTGCTTGTAGTTATTCCGATCGCCCAGCCCCGCCCACCGGTCTGCCTCTTCCTTCAAGTGAGCGGTAAAATCGCTGTTCGTTTTTTGCTCCTCATATTCGTAGGGCAGATCGTCGGGAAACCTCGCGAGCGCAGCTTTAAACTTTTCGCGGAGCGCGCTGTTCTCGCTTAAGGCGAAGAGCATCGCGAGTTGTCTTGTCTCCCGCGCACGGCTCTTACGCTGATCGAGGAATTCCTTGGCTTTGGCCCTCTCTCCCGTCAGGCGTGACAGAAAACCAAAACCAAACAAGTCGATGTTCTTGCTGGGCTCGTGCACGACCCGCGCGATGTCGTGCCGCCAAAGCCGCTGGCACGCCGCGACGGCAAGCGTTGTTTCGGTGACCTCCCACGTCTCAAGCGCGAGCATTAGCGCGATGCCTAAGACCGCGTAGCATTCGTTTCCTTCAACGATGTGCTTGATAACGTCACTGGCTGACCGGCCGCTTTCCATCTGCCTGAAAGCCCAATAGTTGAGGGCCAAAAAGGCGCATTCCAAGGGATGGGGAGCAAGCTGCCCCATGCCCCAATTGTAGATATGCCAATCACCCCAAAACTGCTGAACACCCCATGGGAATTCGATCGAAACGGGAATCGGTGTTCCCATCCGCTTTCGGTTGATTGAGTGGATTTGCCTCCACCCCTTCGTTGCGTGATTGGCGAGATTGCGTACCAGCCTCAAAGCAACGTCCGGTTTGTTCGCGAACAGACTCTTGAATGGCTCGTGAAGCGCCGACGTCGGAAAGTAGAAATCACTGTGTCGCTCGATGCCGATGTCTTCGAGATCGTATCTGTCGTTTCCGATGGCGAAGAAGGTGGATTGCAACGCCAAGCTCTGGTTCCGGGTTCGCTTCTCCTCTGGAATAGCCCGGAGTTCTTCGAGGCGCTTGTAGTGCTCCTCATGCTCCTGCCGTTCCCGTAGGAGTCTATCCTCGGGCAGTTCTTCAAGCAGTTCCGCCTCGGCGAGGTCTGCCACGAGGTCCGGATCAACTTGCGTCATGATGGGCGAGAAGGCGATGAGATCCGCGTACACCAATCGGCGCCGGTCCTCGTCCGAGATTGTTCGCTGAAAAAGCTCCTTGGCGAAATCGGGGTAGCTTCGCGCAGAACGCAACAAGATGGAGCGAAGCGACTTCCCGAGCCGCGGACCCTCGTCACGGCTGACCGTCCACGCCCTCTCTTCGGCGCCATCGGATTCATCGTGCAGTTCACTCTTTTCAAAGCGCACAAGCCATGTGTTGGCGAGTTGCAGAATTGCTTCGGATCGTCCGTTTTTCAGGCCGGACCATGCATTTTGCCAAACGTCGAAGACTTCCAGAACGTTCGAAATCAGTCTGACGGGAATGGTATCCGCTTCGCGGACGATCCAATCGATCAAGCGGCCCCACGCTTGGAAATCGGACGGCCAACCGAGCATGTCGGCGACGGCCAGATTGTCCATCCCCTCGACCGGGCTTTTGATGTCACCGAGAACGTAGGGGCTTGGGATGGTGCGCTGCGCCTGAAACCAGACCAGTACTTTTTCGAATAGCGCGAAGTCGTCAGCTTTGAGCAGCGCGGCAAACTCCGCGTTGGCTTCCTCGAACGCGGGCGTGAACGGCGGGGCCGTCAACCACTCGCGCTGCCATTGTCGCCGAAGATTCTTGCTCACAAGCGAGCGGTATCCCGCGCTCCAGCGGCCGTTATCCGCCAGCGCTTCCTGGGCCATGAGACCCACAACCCGGCCCAGTAAGGGTGGCTCTCCTGCGGCCTCCAATGCATTTGTCCACTCGTTCCCCAGGTCGATCAGAAGCCGGAAGAACGTCCATTCAAAAAAGATGTCATGGGCGAAAGCGAGAGACGCGCCGCCGCGCTCCTCGCGTATGATTTGATCCGCTCTGAGTGCTGGGATCTGATCGATACTGGCACCTTTCAACGTTCTGGTGGGAATGCCCTTCCCGAGATTCCGGACGCCCTTCTCGGCGATATCAATGAGCGCGCGTTGGCGCTGCGGGATGGTATCGGCAATTGCGTCGTGGCCCGCCCGTGCCCACCAAGCGGAAATCAAGTCCACTTCAGTTCGAGGCTCAGCGCCATCCGGAACGGAGCGGGCAAGGACCGCCGCGAAAAAGGGACGTCGCGCTATGTTCTGGACGGCAGCGTTGCCAAATAGAAGCTTCCGGAGATGCGGCTTCGACTGAGCGAGCTGCTCCGCTTCCTCGCCCGAGAACGGCTCGACAAGGACATCGCCAATCCCGGTGCTCGCGTAGATGCTCGGCGGGAACCATGCGCGGAACGCTTCGAGACCCTGATCGCGCGAGCTGACCAACACCTTCCAGTTACTGAGGTTGGGCTCACTTTGTATCGCGTTAACAAGATCCACGACGACGCCCTGCTGATCGGGTCGTACGCGATCGATCCCGTCGATGAAAAGGATTGGTGTTCCAGCTGATCCAATCTCTAGGAGTAGTTGGACGGCGTCGGCGTTCGACAAGCCGAGGCTTGCCGCGAGCGTGCTCCAGCTGGAGCCGGGGATGCGGTCATTCTTCAGGAAAAGGATTGGTCCAGCGGTCGATGCATTCTGGGCGAAGCGCTTCAGGACCGCCGACTTGCCGCAGCCGGGCAAACCGCCGATGGAAACGACTTTGTGTTGATCCAGCTGCTTCGCAACGTCTTGCTGAAGTCCTTCTCTCTCGACGTGGAAATCATCCACCTTCTCAGACACGACATTCAGCGCTTCCAATGAAGCCGCGTTGAGGCGATTGATGTCGTCGCCAAGAAAACGAATGACCCTTAGCCTGACAGTTCCGCGCAACTGCGCCAGCAGTGAGGCACGCGTCCATTTCGTGGCTTTCCCCGATCCTTCGCGGGAAAGGCGGCTGAGACGGTCGAACAGCAGAATATCTTGGCCGTCTTCATTCGCGGCGATGTTTTCTTGAAGGCGATTTACGACCTCCGTCCTCAGCACGCCGCCCTCTTCGAGGCCGTGCAGATGAAGGGCGACGAAATGCTGATAGAAGCTGATTTCTTCGTCGGCATTCGCCGCGCCTATGACCGGCAGCAGACCGCTTCTTAGAGCCCGCTCATCTGTAGCGGCGGTGCCAGTGGGCAAAAAGCGCGCCTCGAAGTCTGCGCCCGCGGTGCTTGCCTTCGCCCAATCAATCAGGCGCGTCAGACTACGAAATGTGTCATCAGTGACGTGCTCCATAACAAAGCCGCACACATCAGCGCGCTTGGTGAAAGACTCAAGAGCTTGGGTTTTGACAGCCGCCGTTACGATCCCGCGGAATTCGCGGTTTGATGTAGCACCGCTGATGGTAACTGATCTTTTTATTTGGAGGCTGAGGACCCTTTTCGTGCCCAAGTCATCGAATTCGACAACAACGTCATCCATGGGATTGCCATGGCCTTGTCGCTGAATCGCGACGCTTGTAACGAAACCCGATTGGCCTGCAGCTCGTTCGCGGCGGAGGAGCGATGACAGGTAATAGGCAACAACGGTGTCCTCGTAACTAAAGCCTGCGCCGCCGGTCAGTTCGGTCGACGCCGGCTTGCTTTCCGAGAAGGAAGCCACCGGAACCTCGACTTTCTTTTCGATTTCGGAGATTCGCCCGCGCCAGAATGTCGCGCGGCGAATCCTTCAAACTCTACAAACAATCCGTTTCAGATGAAACACCGCTATCCTGCGCCTCGCCATCCGTCGTGCGAAAAATGCACGTCCGCTTAGGGGCGGACCCCGGGCTTACACTTGTAGCGAGGGAAAGCCGGCTACCCGCCAAAGCGGTCGATCTCCGTGCACACCCTTAGAGCTTTGTCGCATAGATCGCCCTGGTGCGCGACATCGCGCGGCGCGATCGACCGGGAGGCCGGGCGAAGGGTAACGGCGCGGGAGATGACGCCGGAGCGCTTCGCGGAGGCCGGCGCCCTTCACGCAGCGTGAGTAAAACCCGGACGCAAGGTCACTGAACTTGGGGCCAAAAGCCGGCCCCGCCCTTCACGCGGCGTGAAGTAACCATGTAGCCTACGTTGGCAATACGCGAACCTATTCTTTCAGCTAACCGGTGATCGCCACTTTATACTTGACACGACTTAACTAACGCCCCTAAGAAAGGGGCCGCGGCGGGAAAGCGCGAGATAAAATGACGGCGGCAGGCAAACCAATCGGACGGCCGATCAAGCCAGCCCTGCCGGGCGAACGCCCGTCGCTGGGATTGAAGGTGACGGCCGCGACCAAAGCGCTGATCGAAGCGCTCGCCCGCGCGTCGGGCCGCACGCAAAGCCAAGAGGCCGAATTCCTCATCGAACGGTGCCTCCAATATGACCGGGCCTTGATGGCGATGCGGATAACCGAGCGCGAGCTTTCCGCCGCGCAGGCGGGCTCTGTGGCGCCTGCACGCGGGCGGATGGCTGGCGACGACGATCCCCGCGCGGCTCGCATGGCGAGGCCGCATGATGGATGACCTCCTCCCGTCAGACTGGCCCGTTTGGTCCATCGACAAGCCGGCGGAGTGCTGGGAGTTTTACCTCTGGCTTCACAGTCTGGCACCGACGGCGCTGCCCACCGACCCGCTGCTGTTCAAGCCGGCCGCCCCGCCGCCGGCGCGGCCCAAACGCCGCGTCCGCCGACCGGGCATCGCAAGCACCGCGAAGCAGCTTTGGAAAGCTGCGCGCGATGCAGACGTCTCGATCGCTCTGACGGTAGAGGGCGGCAAAGTGATCGCGACACCGGTCAAGGGAACCGCCGTCGCTGACAGTGACATCAACGAATGGGATCGAGACCTTGGCACAAATCCGCCTTCGTTACGTCAATAGCTTCGCCAACCCCGATCGCAAAAACGGGACGGTTCGCCACTATTTCCGCAAGCGGGGCATGAAGGACATCCCGCTGCCGGGCCTGCCCGGAAGCGAGGAGTTCATGGCCGCCTACACCATGGCGCTCGCGGGCCTGCCCGAGGCGGACAAGCCGGAGATCGGTGCCAAGCGGACCGAGCCCGGAACGGTCAACGCGCTGGCCGTCAACTACTACCGATCCGAAGCTTGGCTCGCCCTCGAGGAGGAGACGCGCAAGACCCGGCGCCGGGTAATTGAGAGGTTCCGTGAACGGCACGGCTCGAAGCGCGTCGCGCTGCTCAGGCGCGAGCATGTGATGAAAATGCTAGCCGAGATCGAGGGGCAATCGGCGCGCCGAAGCTGGTTCAAGTCGATCCGGCCGCTGCTGCAGCACGCCGTGCCGACCATGCTCAAGGACGATCCGACCTCCGGCATCGCCACGCCGAAACTGCCCAAGACCAAGGGCCATCATCCGTGGACGGAGGGGCAGGTCGCGCAGTATCGCGCCCACTGGCCATGCGGGACGCAACCGCGGCTGGTGATGGAATTCGCGTTCGAAAGCTACTCGCGCCGCGGCGAAGTGGTGCGCCTCGGCCCGCAGCACCTCTACACCGGGCCGGATGGCGAACCGTGGATCCGCCTCGCCCGCATCCACGGCTCCAAGGACGTGGACATCCCAGTCTCGCCCGACCTCATGGCGGCGATCGACGCCATGCCCAAGGCGCACCTCACCTTCATCGTCACCGCCTACGGCAGGCCGCGCTCCAAGTTCGGGCTCGGCACCGACTTCGCCAAGTGGGTGCGGGCGGCGGGGTTGCCCGACCACTGCCGTCTGCATGGACTCAAAAAAGCTGGCATGAGTCAGGGCGCCGACGCTGGCATGACCACCCACGAACTCATGAACCAGTCAGGCCACAGGACGCTTGCGGAGGTCGAGCGCTACACCCAGGGAGCGGACCAGAAAAAGCTTGCAGCTTCCGGCATGGCGAAGCGGCTCGCGGCGAAGCGTCTCGCCCAAAGCGGGAACGCGGCTGTTACAAACACCGAGGCCGTAATGATACAAACGGCCGCTAAGTCACTGAAATAACAGGAGCCTGACGATGGCTTGGCGCTCCCAAGGGGACTCGAACCCCTGTTTTCGCCGTGAGAGAGACGCTAAACGGTTCGCGGACGTTCTCAGGGCGTTTCTCGCCTCTAAAAAGATCAATGGTTTAGTTCGTTTACGTTTCCTCTTGTTCTCCGCCGTTGTCTCCCGTATATTGGACACGCTTTGGACAACGGGGAGTTACCGCCGTGGCAAGGACGGTTCAGGATGCGAAGATCGGCTCACGGGCGGCCCGAGAGAAGTTGAAGGCGCGGGGCAAGCCATACTTCCGCCCGCTCGATCGCGAACTCCACATCGGTTACCGGAAGGGAAAGACAGGCGGCGCGTGGGTCGCGCGCTGGTATGTCGGCGGCGGCGCCTACAAGGTTGAGACGATCGGCACGGCGGACGATCGCCAGGATGCCGATGGTGTCAGCATTATCGACTTCGCCCAGGCTCAAACGAATGCGCGCGAGCTCCACGCGCAACGAAAACGAGAGGCCGCTGGGCTCCCGACTGACTCGGGCCCATACACCGTCCGGCGCTGTGCCGAAGATTATCTGGAATGGTTCGGGGAACATAAGAAATCGATCGTCGACACCAAGCACCGGGCGCATGCCCACATTCTACCGGCGCTCGGCGATCGCCCCTGCGCAGAGCTGACGACGGCGGAACTTGAGAAATGGCGCAACGAGCTCGCGAAGGCTGCGCCGCGGCGTCGAACGAAGGCCGGCGCGGAGCAGCGCTATGGCGAGAAGGCCGAAGGCGAAGAAGCGATCCGGCGACGGCGCGCGTCGGCGAACCGAACTCTCACCATTCTCAAGGCCGCGCTCAACAAGGCATGGCGCGCCGGAAAGATCGAATCGGACGCGGCCTGGCGCAGGCTCGAGCCATTCGAGGCGGCTGACGCAGCGCGCGTACGCTACCTGACGGTCGCCGAAGGCAAGCGGCTGATCAATGCCTGCGCGCCGGACTTCCGGCTGCTGGTCCGCGCGGCGCTCGCGACCGGCGCGCGCTATGGAGAGCTCGCCCGGCTTCGCGTCGCCGACTTCAATCCTGACACTGGAACGCTCCACGTTCGGACATCCAAGTCTGGCAAAGGCCGCCATATCGTGCTTGCCGACGAGGGAAGCGACCTCTTCGCGGGGCAGGCCGCGGGGCGGCCCTCAGACGCGCTTCTGACGCCCAGAGCGGACGGGTCGCAGTGGAAGCCCTCGCATCAGGCTAGACCAATGCAGGACGCTTGCGCAGCCGCGAGAATTGAGCCTCCGGCAAGCTTTCACACGCTGCGCCATACCTACGCCTCGCTCGCCATCATGAACGGCGCGCCGCTGCTCGTCGTCGCAAAGAACCTCGGTCACAGCGACACCCGCATGGTCGAGAAGCATTACGGCCATCTCGCGCCGTCCTACATCGCCGATGCGATCCGGGCCGCGGCGCCCAAGTTCGGGGTCGAGCCAAGCAATGTTGAGCAGTTCGGGGCGCGCTGATGAGCAAGTCGACTAAGGCGGAGCGGGCCGCGCAACGCGAAGCCGAAATGGCAACATTCTCGGCGGACGCGATTCCGCCGGCGTCAAGCGACGAGGATCTGAAGCAAGCCGCGCGCCGACTCGTCGAGCAGATAGCGGCGATCGGCGCGGATCACCTAAAGGTGCATCCCTATCCTTCCGATCGTGAGGACGACATGCGCGAGCTGGCTGCGGCCGTCCGCGGGCTCGTGCCACTCTTCGACGCGGTGGCGAAGGTGATGGAATCGACGCCGGCTAAATCGTCGGACAGCGCGCCGAAAAAATTCGGCTTCCTGTTGCGATTGATCGAAGGAATGCTCGACGTGGCGAAGATCGCCGGCCCGGATGCGATCGCGGCGCTTCGGAAGCCGCAAAGCCAGGGCGGTGATAAAACCGGCGCCAAGCACGCCGCGGCTGCGGACGACAGATGGCGGATTGAAGGTCTAAAGATCGCGCAGGCGAACCAAGAGCTATCGCAGGCGGAAATAATTCAGAAAATCATAGACTTGATCCCAGGCGCGCCCGGATTCGACGAGATTCAGAAGCAAGTGCGGAAATGGAAAAAGGCCGGACTGCTTCCCATCCTGACGGCAACGCAAGCGGGTAGTGCGAGCTAGCTTACCACCTGGGGTGAGCTAGCTTCCCTTCTCCCAAGCAGCAAAGAATGTGAATATTAGGCGTTCGTCGCAGTTCATATTGAGAGACGAACGCCATGCATACCGAACAAGGGCTTTCCGCCGGCGCACTAAAGGACTGGGCCGGATTTTGCGCTGACAATGGTCTCAGCCGAACGCAAGCCTACTATCTTCAGGTCATTGGCCGAGGGCCGCGTACGGTCAAGATCGGGGACAAGATGATGGTCTCCCCAGACGCCGAGCGCGATTGGCGCCGCGAAATGGAGGACCGGCCGATCGTCGGCAGTCTGAGGAAGCTTGCCGAGCAAGCTCGCGCTCGGAAGGCGACTGAGGCCTCTCCGGCCGCCGCATAAGAAAACCCCGCGCGGGCGGCGACCGGCGCGGGGCGAGAAGCATATTCCGTGAACCAAGAAACGCCGGAATAGCCGATCGCGTCGAGCCATGCAAGCCCGCGCTCCACTCGCGGAGCGCATCATCATGCAAGGAATCGCTACCGGCTCGATCCATAAGTCGATTGAGCTTCGTACCTCGAAGAATGGGAATCAGTTTGCGACCTTCACGGTCCGCGAGAATGTCAACGGCGCAACGCGCTGGTGGCAGTGCATTTGCTTCTCTGAAAGCGCGATCGACGAACTGAGGCAGCTGGAACCGGGATCGCCGATCTCTATCGCCGGCGGAGTCGATGCCGAGATTTACGCCCCGCAAGGTTCGAATGGGCGAATAAACTGGCGTTGCACCGTCGACGCCGTGCTGACGCCCAAGGCGAAGCGCAGACTCAATGAGGACGCGCCCCGCGACGCGGCTCCAGCTGATGGCGCAGCGCATGCCCGGCGCTCATGGGCGGCGCCACAGACGGGCGGCGGAGCAGCTGCGCTCGATGAAGACATTCCGTTTGGGCCAGAGTGGCGATGAGCGGCGCTGTTTATCAGACTAGTCTGATAAAACGCCGCAGGGCGACCAAGCTCGAGATGGAAGCGCGCCTCGCGGCGCTCTGCCAGATCGTCGACGAGCAGCGTCCGATGACCGTCCGCCAGGTCTTCTACCAGGCGACCGTGCGCGGGATCGTCCCCAAGACCGAAAACGGATATCAGCAGGTCGCCGACGCCCTCGGGCAGCTGCGGCGCGGCGGCGCAATGCCGTTCTCATGGCTGACCGATCACACCCGCTGGGCCCGGAAGCCGGCGACATTCCGTGACGTCAAACACGCGCTCCAGGTTACGGCGGCGTTTTATCGAAAGGCGCTGTGGGACGATTCCGATGTCTACGTAGAGGTCTGGCTAGAAAAGGAGGCCTTGCTCGGCGTCGTCGACCCTGTGACCCGCGAATACGACGTGCCGCTCATGATCGCGAAAGGATACCCCAGCCTAAGCTTCCTTCATCAGGCTGCGTCCGAAATGGCCGAGGAGGATCGCCCCTGTTTCATCTACCAGTTCGGCGACCACGATCCGAGCGGCGTGGACGCAGCCCGCGCGACGGAAGCTGGCCTTCGCGAATTCGCCCCAAATGCCGAGATCCATTTCGAGCGCGTCGCGGTGACGCCTCGGCAGATTGCCGACTGGAATCTGCCATCGAGGCCGACGAAACCGACCGATAGCAGAGCAAAGAACTGGACCGGCGGCGAGAGCGTCGAACTCGACGCGATTCGGCCTGGAGATCTGCGCGCGCTCGTGCGTCAGGTGATCGAAAAGCACATCGATCAGCGGCAGCTCAATATTCTGAAGGTAGCAGAGGACTCCGAGCGGAGCATCCTCATGCGGCTCGCGGGAGGGGGCGCTTGAGCCTCTTCTCGCCTCCCACATGGATTAGCTCACGGGCGATCGCATGGGCGAAGGAGCGCGCCCATGGCTGAGCCCATCGCTGAACCAGCAGCAGAGATAGACGCGCCTCCGACCGTCATACGCCTGTCGGAGCATCCGACGAAAACCCTCCGCTCGCGCCGGCGGCCTGGCCAAGGACACGGCCCCGACAATCAGGCCGCGACAGGCAAACGCCGGAACAAGATCGCTGAGGCGTGGATCTCGTACCCACTCTCAATGATCGAGAGCCCGGCGATGCGGGCGCTGAGCCATTCCGCGATCCGCGTGATGCATCGACTCGAGATCGAGCACATGGCGCACGGTGGCGCCGAGAACGGCCACCTAATTGCGACGCATGACCAGTTCAAAGAATGGGGCGTCCCTCAGAACTCAATCAGTTCCGCAATCCGCGAGCTCGTGGCGCTCGGCTTCGTCGAGATCACCCGCAATGGCGCCGCCGGAAATGCTCAATATCGACGGCCCGCAAACTACCGGCTGACGTACGTGAACAACAAGAGCCGGGCACAACCGACGCACGAATGGCGCAAGATCAAGACGACCGAAGACGCGGAAGAACTCGCCGTGGCCGCCCGCGCCACTAAAGACGCAAGAGCGAGAGCCGCCGGCAAACGCGGCCAGCAATCGCTCAAACTGAAGGCCGGTGCGCGCGAGATCGCCTAAAATCTCGCAAGGGCCCTTACCTCTTGACATGGACGGCACTGCCGTACTAAATTGGGCGCATGCACGCGGTTATTGAAACCCCGACATATCTCGCGGATGCCAAAGCGGCGGGCGTGTCTGATGACGAGCGCGACCACATCGTTACCGTGATCGCGAAGGCGCCGCGGGCCGGCGACCTCATTCCGGGGACGGGCGGGGCCTATAAGCGACGCATCGCGAGGAAGGGAAAAGGCAAGCGCGGAGGGTATCGGGTCATCACCTATTACGCTGCGGAAGATATTCCGGTGTTTCTGTTGGCGCTAGTGTCTAAGGGCCAGAGGGCCGACATCTCGCAGGCCGAGCGCAACGCGATGCGGGACCGGATGCCGGTGCTAGTGGAGAGCTACCGAACCGGCGTGAAAGAGAAAGTGAAGAAGATCAAGGAGATCGGAAAATGACCAAGCTCGGAAAGCGTCTGATCAAGGCAATGGACGAGGCCATCGCTATTTCCAAGGGCGACGCCGATCCCTCGACCTATCGCGTTCATGTCCCCGCAAGCATCGACGTGCGCGCGGTGCGGCAAAAGCTCAACATGACGCAAGCCGAGTTCGCGGGCCGTTTCGCCGTCCCGCTCGCGACTCTGAAGGACTGGGAGCAACACCGGCGGACGCCTGAAGGGCCAAGCCGCGTGCTGCTAACAATCATCGATCGCGACCCTGAAGCCGTGACGCGAGCCTTGGCCGCAGCTTAGCACGTCGAAAAGCCAAATCCCTTCGCCAGCCTCCCAAGGCCCGCCTAACCCGCGGGCCTTTCCTTTGCCCGCAACAATCCCGCGAGCCTTCGCGCCGCACAATGTCCGTGTGCGCCGCAGCATCAAAACGTTTTCCCGGTCACCATTTTGTGACCGAAACCGGTCAGCTTTTCGTGACCGAAACCGCCATTTTCCCGGTCAGCTTTTCGTGACCACTAGGCCGGTCAGCTTTTCGTGACCACTATCTACAATCTCGGTAGGCCCAGCGTAGCGTAGAGCCGCAGCAGCGACAGGCAAGCGGGGGAGGGTGGCCCTCTGTGAGACCGGCACGGCCTTCGCGCCCGATCCGCGGCAGCGCAGCAGACCCGCCCGACATGTGGCTGGCGTGCGCGACTCAGGAAGAGATCGCCGAAGAATCCGACGTCCATAAAGACACGGACTTGCCAAAACGGCGGTTTTCGGCCCGCTGAGCAGCGACGAAACGCCATGAAACGCCATGAAACGGCGAAACGCTTCTGTCACAGACCATGTAACAGCCTCTGTCACAGACACTGTAACAGACAGACAAAGATGAAACAAATCAATGGCATCGGCCTCGCTCCAGCGCCGCCCGAGCGATGGCATCAGCGAGCGCTGAGCGTCCGGACATCGCGGGCGATAGCCGCAGCCTATCGAGCGTTCCCCCAACGCGCATGCCTTTCGGCGAGGACTTCGCGATCGTGCGACGCGCTCTGAGTCATGTTTGTCGCTCATGCAAAGCGAAAACTGAACACTGGCGAACACTGGGAAGCCAACAAAAACATAGCCGTTGTGCGCTCACGGCGCTACAATGTCCAACGCTTGTCCAATAAGCGGGGCAGAACGTGGAGTTTTTAGGCACTGAGAGCGTAGCCGATAGCGTGGCGGTTGAGCGCGATTTGCGCGGCGCTATTCCGGCGAAGCGAATTCGCCCTCTCCGGCGGCCAGCGAGGCTCGATAAGCGGTCGGGCGCGTGGAAGCGTATTTGCGAGCTCCGGGCGGTTTATGCGTCCGGCCTTGGCGATCGGCCGCTCACGCCCCTGCTCGAGGCTCGTATCAGCGAGGCGGCTCACCTAATGGCGACGGCCGAGATCGCCCGGGCGCGGTTTCTCAAGGGCGAGGCTGGAATCCGGATTGATGCGGTTGCGACGTGCGAGCGGATCGCGCGCGACGCCGTGAAGGCGCTCCGCCTGGTCGACGGACCGCCGAAGCCGGCGGGCCCCTCGGCGATCGAGCGGCTCCGATCTCACATGGCGGGGCTCGTCCGGGAATGACTCCTGACGACCTCGATCGCGAGAATTATTCCGAGCTTCGCCGGCTCGGCGAGCTTCTCTTTGACGCGGCGGCCGGGCGGGAACCGACACGCGCGGCGATAGTCTGGCAGACCGGCATTGTCGCGTATGCTTTGGGGGATCGCCGCTTCAATTGTTTCAGTGAGTCGGACTTCGACGCCCTTGCGGGTCGGCTGCTTGAAATCGCCGATGATTGGGCGCCGGTCGACATCCTCATGGGAAAGGCGCTGGCGGTCATTCTCGATGAGCCTCTGCCTGAACCGCCTGCATGGCTCACCGGGCGTCCTGGGGCAACCTTGCACGATGGCGAGGCCCTCCAATGACGGCGCCCTCGACGATCATCGATGCGCTCGATGCGCCGACGCTGTTTCAGCCGTTCTTTTCCGGCTCGAGCTGGGCGACTTGGCGCGCCGTTTTGAAGGGCGCCTTCGCGTTGCCGATGACAGCCGCGGAAATTGAGTTGTTTCGTTCGGTTGCCGAGCGCGATCCGCCCGGAAAACGAGTGAAGGAATTGATCATCATTGCAGGAAGGCGCGCCGGAAAGGATAGCGTCGCCAGCTTGCTTGGCGGATATTCTGCCGGCTTCGTCGACTACGCCGGTTTGTTGCGTCCGGGCGAGAAGGCGACGGTTATGTGTCTCGCGTCCGACCGCGATCAGGCAAAGATCGTTTTGAATTACACCCGCGCATATTTTGAGCGAATCGATCTCTTGCGTGATCTTGTTGAGCGGGAAACTGCGACCGGGCTTGAGTTAAGCACGGGCGCAGAGATCATCATCGCGACGTCTAGCTTTCGTGCAGTTCGCGGCAGAACGATTGCGCTGGCGATCCTCGACGAAATTGCGTTTTGGAAGGACGAAACGAGCGCGAATCCGGCGGAGGAGGTCTACGCGGCGCTGAGGCCGGCCCTTCTCACTCTGCCGGACTCGATGTTGATCGGTATTTCGTCGCCGCACAGGCGATCGGGCCTGCTCTATGAGAAGTGGCGCGAGAGCTACGGCAAGGACGATGAGCGCGTGCTTGTTGTCCGGGCTGCGTCGCAGGTTTTTAATCCGACCATCCCGGACGAAGAAATCGCCGATGCGCTTGCGCGCGATCCGGCCAAGAATCGGGCCGAGTACCTAAGCGAATGGCGCGACGACATTGCGAGCTATTTGCCGCGGGAATTGATCGAGGCTTCGGTTGATCCTGGCGTGCTTGTTCGGCCTCGAGAAGCCGGCAAATCCTATCACGCGTTTGTCGACGCGGCGTCGGGCGTGGGCGAGGACTCCTACTGCCTCGGCCTTGCACATCGCGAGCCGAATGACCGGGTTGTTCTCGATTGCCTGCGGGAGATTCGGCCGCGGTTTGATCCGACGAGTGCGACGGCAGAGCTCGCGGGCATCGTGAAAAGCTACGGGCTCGCGAAGGTCACGGGCGACCGCTACGCGCTGAACTGGGTTGCGGAGGCATGGGGCCGCTGCGGGATCACGTACGAAAACACTGAGCGGGATCGATCGGCGATCTATGGGGAGGCTTTGCCGCTATTCACAAGCGGGCGGGCTCGGCTGATCGATAATCCGCGCATCGTGGCGCAGCTTGCCAATTTGGAGCGGAAGACGACAGCGACGGGGCGCGACGTCATCGGCCATCCGGAGCGCTCCGGGCACCACGACGACGCGGGGAATGCGGCGTGCGGGGCGATGGTCCTAGCAGCGGCTCAACCACGTCCGATGATCATCTCCGACGACCTGATGGCCTGGGCGCATGGCGCGCCGTCCAGCGGCTCTGCGCAATCGCGCATGTGGCTGCCCGACAAGCACATTCCTTTCGGGTGAGGAACATCGAATGGACCGCAGGCCGATTATTTACGACTCCAGCTTCCCGATCACGGGCGGCTCGCGCGACCGGCGACGCGGCTTTGACAACGATCCGACGATCACGAGGCCACGGCTTGTCGCGCATTTGAAGCGCAGCATGGGCGCGCAGAATTTTGAACAGGCGATCGACCTTCTGAACGCATGGGGCGATTCGCTGCTCGGCTTGGGCGTTGGCGAGGAAGAAGGCGAGAGCGAGGGCGAGTCAAGCGCGATGGATTCGAGGGCACGCGATCGCCGGGGCGCCGCATCGCTCGTCGATATGTTTCCAAACGCGAAAGCGCCGCTGAAACTCGAAGGCGGCGAGACCGCGAGCGTACGGCCAAGTCACCGCTCGCTCGATCATGGGCCGAGCGAGCTGTCGCGTCTATTCGCTGCGGCGCCGAATCCGAGCGCGCGGAATTTTCGATGAAGGAGAAAACGAAATGCGCAGGCTGACTTTCGACATACAGACCGAAGAAAACAGGCGCGAGGAGCGCAAAGGGCGGCGCGAGCGTCTCGATCAGCACCTCGCTCGCCATATCGAGGATGAGGACGCGCGCGAAGAAGCACGCGAGCTCGTCGACGCGCTTGTCTCGGCATGCCTTCCGGAACCAGAGGGCGGGATGAGCGAGGCCCAGGACATGAGCCCGGACGCGATCGCCGAGCGGATCTGCGACCCGGCGAGATCGCGGTTGAACGCGTTGGCGCGTGGCGTTCCATCGCCGGCACGTTACGTCCGATGACGAAATTGGCGCTCGGCCCTGTTCTGAACATGGCCTTGCAGCGCCGATCGCCGCCGCGCTTGGTCGCCCGGCGGCGTCTTCCCTCGGCCCTGGCACGCCTTTGCGCTCCTGGGCGGCCGGGCCGAGGGCTTTTTTGAACACAGGAGCATCATCGAAATGACCAAGCAGAAAGTTGAAACTGACGGCCCGCGCGCCTCGCTTGCGGCGGCGATCGAATCGGCACGCGACGCGGAGGCGCACTGCAAAGCGCTTCGCGGCTCGATCGCACGCATCGAAGACGAGCGTTTCGAGGCGCGCCAGGGGCTCGATCTCGCGGCCGCGCGCGAGGCCAATGAGCCCAAGGGCAATGGCGAAGTGATCGACCGTTTGCTCGCCGGCGAGGGCTCTACCGCGCTGCTCGAGCCTCCCGTCGACCACAAAGCGAAGGCGGAAGCGGAGCAGACGATCGTCGCCTGCGGCCGCGCGCTGGCGCTCTTGCGAGCCGAGCTGAGCGGCGCCGAGCAAAGCTTGGAGCTACGGACCCGGCGCGTTCGCGACGCAGCTGGCGCCGTGGTTGCGACGGAAGCTCTCGACGGCCTGGTCGCTGAGGCAGAGCAGTTGCGCGCCCAGCTCGAGGCCAAGCTCTCGGTGCTGAGCTATCTCCACTCACAGATTCCGCGAGAGCATGTGGCAAAAATCGAGCGCGCGCTCTCTTCATCGCACGCCCACGGCGCGCATCCTGCGATCAATCCCTGGCAGATGACGCTCGCCGCGCTGATGGCGGACGCAACCGCCGACCTGCCCCGATGAGTCGCCAGGGCGCCTTTAGCTGGATCAATAAGCAGCGGCCTGCGGACGCCGCGAAGATCAAATGATCGGCCGAGACTCGCTTCAACTGGCGGCCTGGCGAACGCGTCGACGGCCTTCCTCGCCGGCGCATCCAAAAGGCCACGAAAGAGCAAGCCGTCGACAAGAACATGAGGGCTCCTGATGGCCGGTGAGACGCTCGGCGAGATGTCGACTTATCGAGACATCCTCAAAGCCGCGGAGGCCGTGCACAAGGCGCTCGACGCCATGGCGCGGTCGCATCCGGATGACGACGAAGGCGTGCACGCCGCATGCACCGCGATCGACGCTGAGCGCGTCGCCCTGGCGATTGGCGTCTTGGTCAACTTATACGAGCCCGAGCCGCGCGCATGACGCAATACCTCCACTATTGCAGCGTTATCGCAGACGACTCCCTTGACGTTTCGAACCTCCGCTGTCGGTTCGAAATTTCGCAATGGACCATGCAAAGCCCGAACATCCTCAAGCTCATCATCTCGAATATGCTTCCGGACCGAGCGCGGCGGTTTTGCGAGAAAGAATATAAACATCTCGTGCTGGACGCCGGTTATCAAGATGGGCACGGCGTGATCTTCCAAGGTGACATAAATCAAGCAATCTACGGGCGCGAGAGCCCGACCGACACGATTCTGACGCTCTACGTGAAGGACGGCGATCACGCGCACAATTATGCAACGGTTGCGACAACGTTTCCGCCCGGCTCGACGCCACAACAACACTTCAACGCCGCGCTGCAAGCGATGCAACCGTACGGCGTCAGCCAAGGCTACGTCGGAGTCGATCTTTCGACGCCGGTCTTCCCGCGGGCCGTGACGCTGTTCGGCATGGCACGCGACGTCCTGGCGAACGTCGCCAAGGGCAAGCAAGCGACGGTGAGCTACCAGCAAGAAAAGGTCACGATGGTCCAGAACGGACAGTCGGCGCCCGGCGGCGCGATCAAGCTAAACTCGACCACCGGCCTGATCGGAATGCCGACGCAGACGCTCCAGGGCATCTACGCTCGCTGCCTCATCAATCCGTCGATTAAGGTCCACTCGCAGGTCTACATCGACCAGAAAGACGTGATCGGAGCTTACGCGCCCATCACTGCCGCTGGCCAAGAGCAGATCACACAATCGCTCTTGCCTAATATCGCAACGGACGGGCTCTACACGGTCTATCGCATCGACGTGACCGGCGATACGCGCGGCAATCCCTGGTATCAAGATCTGATGATGCTGGCGACTAATAACCGGAACTTCGTCCCGTCCGGGCTTGTCCCCTATCTCGGCAACAATTGAGTTCGGCCGGCGCGCGTACCGCTATCGCCGGCTTGTCCCCGCTTCTGTCCCGATGAGGCCCGCGAATGCTCGATCGCCCCGGCTGGCTTCAGAAGATCACGGCGGCGAAGGCGGCCGCGCTCGCGGCTCTGACGCCCGACGAGCTCGCAGAAGCGGAAGCCGAGAAGAGGGCGCGGAAGGCCCGCGTGGAGGCTCGCCGGCGGGCGTCTATCGAACGCGCCAAGAGGATCTTCGCCATGTTCGCAGATGGCCACAGCGATGTTGAAATTGCGCGAGCAATCAACTGTGCGTCGCGCGCTGTGCGCCGGTTCGCCGAGCTGCGCGGCTACACCATCACGCGATCGAGGGACAGAGTGAGCCGCCTTGTGCCCATCGCCCGCGCCGGCGAGGAGGCTCTGCGGCGCCTTGGCGATGCGCACGGCATGGCATCGGCCGACGTGCTCGAGCAGCTGGTCGCTCTCTTGCTCAGCGACGAAGCGGCGATCGGCCGGCGGATGCTGCGAAACCCCGAGCTCGCCCGCCAGGCCATCGCGAGGGCGTTCGAAGTCAGGGGCAAGACCGCGGCCTGATCGAGCCAGGCGCCCCGCTGGCGGCCGTCTCGTCCGGCGGGGCCGAGATCATGCCCCCGCGCCGTGTGGCCCGCCAGCGAATCGCCTTAGGTATGCGGCCGACATTCTCATGCCTTGGTGGCAGGTGACGTCGCGATATCGGGCCGGCCTGACGTCTCCAAAGGAGATGGCATCGGTCTTTTGCGTCTCTGTGGCCGTCGCTGAGATCAGGCTTCGGGAACTGGCTACGGCGCTTCGAGTGCCAGTTCCTGCGTAGCCCTTCCGCAGCCTCACCCCGCGCCCGCTTGCGTCAACATCTCTTCAGCTTCGAGCAATTCGGCGACCACTTTGTCCTCCACCGTTTTTCCTTCTCGTAGGGCCGTCTGAGCTTGCTGAGTTGCCGCACCGATCCAGGTAGCGGTGGCGCTGTCGATCTTTCCGCTTGCCAGCAGTGTTGCCGCCCTCATGGCAATGCCGGCGACCGATTCGGAAGTTATCATCTTATCTCCGTTATTTGGCGCGCAGCCGCACGCCCGGTTGATCGCCGTTGGTGAACTCGACGCCGGCGGCTTCGAGGGCTCGGCGAATGTCCTCGACGGTGCGGTCGCGCAAGACTTCGCCACGTTCGAGACGTGCAATCGTATCAGGCGAAACTTTCGCCAATTCGGCCAACTCACGGACGCCCAGGCCGAGCGCCGCGCGCGCCATTTTGGACTGAACGGCTTTCAATTTCGTATCCCTGTTACGATTTGCATTGACATTCATGATTATGAGCGGTTATCGTAACATCGTCACGATTAAATAGCAACGGAGTATCCACAATGCCCAAAGCCACCGTGCGGGCAAATGCCCGAACTATGCCCAAAGCGACCAAGCCTCTGACGGCCAAAGTCGTCGTTCTCCGCACGATCGCGGAGCATACCCGTCGCCTTAAGAAGCTGCCCAATGAGGCCTTCGAGGGAGTAGCATTCCCTTCCGCGAAGTCAGACGTGACGGATAGCATCAGGGAAGAGTTCGTCCGGCTCGAGAAACCCCTGCTCGAAGCAACGACCTGGGTATCCCTACTTGAGAAAGTCGTTGAGAGCATGGCTGACTTGCCAAGGTTCTCGAAAAGAGACCTGAACGTTCTCTGTGAGGAATTCATCCGCGTAAGCGAACCTCTGAAAGAGGCAATCGACGCGATGGACGCCATCTATCACGGGCGCGCAGACGAGGAGGCCGCCGATCGCGTGCTGGCCGAAGCAGGGGAGGCGCCCCAATGACCGGGACAACCCGTGGCCGCGCCGTCCCGGCCAGACTGGAGGAGCGGATCAAGTTTCCCGTCCGGGAAGACCGCAACGGAAATCGCGTGATTCCTCTTTCCGATGGACGGTGTATCGATGTGCGGCGCTTGCTGATCTTCATTCTGGCTGTGCGTTCGGTCTATGGCGAGCCTGCTCATTCCGCCTCGGATCTGCCAAGAATTCCAGCGCTCGACCGTCTTTTTGGTGAGAGAGATGACCCCGTCAGCGACGACGAAATCGTTGAGGCTGTAAAGAGCCTGGCTGAGAACGACTATATTCCCGAACCGGAGAGACAGAGGCTCACTGACTTTGTAGAAAATCGGGGAAAGAAATACCAGATGCCGAATTAAATGTCCGAACCGGCTCGGCGAGAGGGCGGCTTCGGCCGCCCTTTTTGTTCGGTGGATTGTGACAATGGTTACTGCAAAGTTCCGGCTTCAATATGAATGCGATTTAACACGTTGGAAAGTTGAATATCGAGCGGTTCGCTATGAGGTCTTGCGGCGCTCGGACGATGGGGCGCGCCGAGCTCAACGCCCCGATGGGCTTTTGCCCCCTAGAGGGTCTCCACGATGCTGGAACAGGACGAGGGCAAGGCCCGCGCCACTTGGCGTGATCACCAGCGCATGCTTTGCGGCATTCCCCACACTCCGCAGGCCAAGCCTAAGCGGGCCAAACGACCGGCAAAGATCGTCCCACGCGACGCCGTCATGGCAGCTGCGCAGGCGTTCGCGCGCAATGAGATCGATCGCGCCGAGCTCATGCGCCGAATAACGCCAAGCCCCGCCGTCAGCCTCGAGCGCTGACGGTCGCCTGGGCCCGTCGCAAGCGAAGGGCGGCCTCGCCCGTTTGTTTGCTCGAACATTGACGTTCTCGCTTAAGGGTAACTGAATCGTTGACAGCGATAACGCTGAGGGCCATTGTGATACAACTGCGGAGTTGCAACCCCTTCGGCCCGGCGAAAGAAAGCCGTCGCAACCCCCTGCGGCGCGCGTTTCTAAGTGGGCTGGGGAGGGGGCGGCCTTCGGGCCGCCCTTTTTAGCTCGGCAGTTCATTGACCCTCTTTGGGGACAATGTTAACGTCGTCAAGTGGATTGCGCGCGCCCATTTCGAATCCAAGAGCGCGCACTTAGCCCCGTGTAGATCCCCCTGCGCGGGGCTTTTCGTTTCGGGGCGCTCTTTCTTTCAGCGGAACAATCCGGTTGCCGTTCGAGTCCAAACTGCGGCGCGCTCGATCGCCAACCGGCAGGGCGCGCCCTCTGGCCCTGCGTAGTGGGGAGACTGCGTGGGGCCTTTGTGTGGTTCTCTCCCTCCACGTCCCCAGGGGTAGGATCAAAATGGTGATACGAAAACCGAGAGGTCATGGAAACCCTTGGACAGACGACGACGTGCGCGAGCTTAAGGCGCACTCGGAAGCGCGAACCCCCATATCGGTGATCGCGAAGAAGTTGAAACGGACAGAAGGGGCGCTTCGGCGAAAGGCGGGAGCTCTCGGCCTCGGCTTAGGGAATCACCGCTGACTTGCTGGCTGCGGGGGCGTTTCTTGCCACTCCGCTATCCTCCGCCCATGCCCAGAGACTGCGGGCCCTTGGCCGGTGCAAGGCGCAGCGAGGTGATCCTGCGCCTAGCCGCGGAATGAGGCTGAATTTTCGACACATTCGAAAGATATGGTCGGCTTCATCATCGGCCAGGATCTTCCCGAGGCGCCGATGGCAGAGAGACCAAGCGCGCTCCCGCCTTGCAGGCAACCCGAGCGCGCCCATGCCACTTCCCCAACACTTCCGGACGGCTGCTGTAGATGCTGCGGAAGCCATACACCGCAACAGGCTTGCGATTGATCAGATCGCCGACCTGTGCACCGGTTCACGGCGCGGACTCGATGAGTCGTATGCCCTTCTGCACAAGGTGCAGGAGTCGCTTGGGGCAAGACGCCTCCACCGTCCGCCAACCGTAGGACTGGCCCGATCCGGTAGCGCGGGTCCGGGGAGAGCTACAGCGACCTGAGCCTGGCGCTAGCTTTGGCGGAGTGAGGGCCGAAGGAAGCCTTTAGGGCGGCGCTTGTTCGCGCCCGTTTACTGGCCAAACATTGGACAAAAACGCTTTAGCTAAGTCCAATTTCCTTGTAATTCCTTGAAATCATTGGCGCTCCCAAGGGGACTCGAACCCCTGTTTTCGCCGTGAGAGGGCGACGTCCTGGGCCGCTAGACGATGGGAGCGACGCTGCCGCGGCGTGGAAGGCGCCCTATATATCGGCGGGTGGCGCGCGAAGCAAGCGCGCGGGCCGCCGCAGACTCCCGGTTCATGTCGCGTTAAGCTTGTGGCGCGGAGCTTGCGTTCTTACGATCGCGATTCGGAGAGAGGCCGGCAGACGTCGTGATGGACTTTGACAGCGTGGCGATGGCCAGCCCGGCCCGGCGTCCGACCGTTCTGATGGTCCTGCACCAGGAGCATTCGACCCCCGGCCGCGTCGGCCTCGCGCTCAAGGCCATGGGGGTCAGGCTCGACATTCGCCGGCCGAGCTTCGGCGAGCCGCTGCCGGCGACGCTCAAGGATCACGCCGGCGCCGTCGTGTTCGGCGGCCCCATGGGCGCAAACGACACGCTCGACTGGGTGAGATCCGAGATCGACTGGCTCCAAACCCCGCTGGCGGAAGACAAACCGCTGCTCGGCCTCTGCCTCGGCGCGCAAATGCTGGCCCGCGCGCTCGGCGCCCGGGTGTTCGGTTACGACGACAAGCGCAGCGAGATCGGCTATTACCCGATCGAGCCCACGCTCGCCGGCGACCGGCTATGCCCGGTCCCTTTTCCGCGCACCGTCTATGAGTGGCATTCCGACGGGTTCGACCTGCCCGAAGGCGCCGAACTCCTCGCCGTCGGCGGGGAGCACTTCCCCAACCAGGCCTATCGCTATGGCCGCCACGCGGTCGGCCTGCAGTTCCACCCCGAGGTCACCTACCACATGATGTGCCGCTGGACCCATCGCGGCGCCGAGCGCCTGACCCGGCCCGGAGCGCTGAGCCGCCCCGAGCATCTCGGCGGCTGGTTCCAGCATGACGGGCGGGTCGCCGCATGGCTCGAGGCGTTCCTGCCGGCCTGGCTCGCCGGGCGGCTCGCCGAACCCGCGCCCAAAGCCCGGCCCGCGAGCCCGCCCGGCCGCGATCCCGAGCGCGAGGCGCCCGCGATCCAGCACGCGGGGGCGTGACCGCCCGACGCCGCCGTTCAGGCTCGGCCGGCGGCCCTGTCGCCCCCGCCGCGCGAATTCCGCGCTGGCAAACGCGAATAAAATCCCACTGAACGCTGGACCGGCCAAACCCCAGTCCAAGCGAACGCCGCCGACTCGTTATAAGCTCAGCCTCCATGTCGGACCTGGCGCTATCGATCGTTCTCGGCGTCGCGCTCGCCGCGGCGACCGGCTTTCGCGTCTTTCTGCCGATGCTGATCGTGAGCGGCGCAGCCTATAGCGGGCATCTGCACCTGGACGATAGCTTCGCCTGGCTCGGAACGGCGCCGGCCCTGATCATGCTGAGCGTGGCGGCGGTCGTCGAAGTCCTGGCCTATTACATTCCGGTCATCGACAACCTGCTCGACGCCTTGGCGACGCCCGCCGCCTTCATCGCCGGGACGATCGTGTCGGCGGCGGTCATAACCGACGCGCCGCCGATGGTGAAATGGACGGCGGCGGTCATCGCCGGCGGCGGCGTCGCCGGACTGACCCAAGGGCTGACCGGAATTCTCCGCGCCCACTCGACCGTTCTGACCGGGGGCTTGGGGAACTTCGTCATTTCGACGGCTGAGCTCGGCGGCGCGGTCCTGATCTCGTTCCTGGCGCTGGCCGCGCCGGTCGCCGCGATCGCGCTGGTCATCCTGTTCCTGCTGGTGGTTATCCGTCTCGTCCGGCGGCTCTTGCGAGGAGCGAAATCGTCCGCCGGCGGGACGTAGGCGATCCGGCGCTTGCTCTGCGCCGCTCAGGCGTTCCAGGTCGCGAACATGCCCGCGGCCGCGGCGGCCATGACCGCGGTCGCGATCCAGCCCAGGCCTTTAAGCCAGGGCTTAAGCGCGAACTCGCCCATGATCCTTCGCTGCGAGGCCATGATCATGATCATGACCATGATCGGAACCGCGGCGACGCCGTTGACGACCGCGCTGAAGATGAGCGCCTTGATCGGATCGAGCGGCGAAGCGTTGAGAAGCGCGCCCACCACGACCGCGGCCGTAATCGCCCCGTAGAAGGCCGGGGCGCGGCCGGGCCGCTCGGCGAGTCCGGTGCGCCAGTCGAGCGTCTCGGCAAGCGCGTAGGCGGCGCTGCCCGCCAAAACCGGCACGGCGAGGAGCCCCGTGCCCACAATGCCGAGCGCGAACACCGCGAAAGCGAATTCCCCCGCGATCGGCTTCAGCGCCTTCGCGGCGTCCGCCGAGGTTTGAACATTGGTCACGCCATGCGCGTTGAGGGTCGCCGCGGTGGTCAGCATGATGAAGAGCGCGATCAGATTGGACAGAGCCATGCCGACCATCGTGTCGAGGCGGATGCGCTTGAGCTGGCGAGGCCCATCGGCCGGCGCTTCGAGAATAGGCTCGGCCGCCGGATCGTCGTCGACCTCCTCGACCTCCTCCGAAGCCTGCCAGAAGAAGAGATAGGGGCTGATCGTCGTGCCGAAGACGGCGACAACGATCGTGAAATAGGCCCCCGTCCACTCGATATGCGGGACGACGAGATGGAGGAGAACCGTTCCCCACGGAACCCCGACGATGAACACGGTCGCGACGTAGGCGAAGAGCGAGAGCGTGAGCCAGCGCAGCACGGATGCGTAGCTCGCGTATTGCATGAACACTTCGAGAACGACAATGAGCGCCGCGAACCCCGCGACGTAGGGCGTCTGCGGACCGGGCAGAATGAGTCTCAGCGCCGCGCCCATCGCGCCGAGATCGGCGCCAATGTTGATGACATTGGCGAGGACGAGAAGGCCCACCAGCGCATAGAGCACAAACGGCGGATAGAGGCGCCGCATGTTGGCGGCGATCCCCCTGCCCGTCACGCGCCCGATCTCGGCGCTGATCATCTGGATCGCGCACATGAGCGGGTAGGTGAGCACGAGGGTCCAGGAGAGAGCGAAGCCGAACGCCGCGCCGGCCTGGGCGTAGGTGGCGATCCCGCTCGGGTCGTCGTCGGAGGCGCCCGTTATCAGCCCCGGACCGAGGATATCTGCGAGCCTGGCGCGGTCGGCCGGCTTCGCCTGATCGGCGCCTGGATAATCTGTGGTCGCCAATCCCGAATCCCCCTCCACGCAGGGTCAACGGTTGATGGCCGGTTTCGTTCCCTGGCCCGCCGCCAGCTTTCGCGCGTCGATGACCGCGCGCGCCCATGTCCCCGGCCGCTCCTGCGGCAGGTTGTGCCCGGCGCCCCCGAAGATGCGATGCTCATGCGGGCCGACGAATTTCTTCGCGTGATGGGCGGTGCCCGGATTCACGCCGTCCGTGTCGCCGTCGATGGTGATCGCCGGAACCGCGATCGGCGGCTGGGCCGCGAGCTTGGCCTCGATCGACGCATAGGCCTTGTCTCCGGCGGCGAGCCCATAGCGGTGGCGATAGGAGTGTATGACGATTTCGACGAAGTCCGGATTGTCGAACGCCGCCGCGCTGCGCTCGAACGTCGCCTCGTCGAACGTCCAGCTCGGCGACCACATCCGCCACAGCAGGCGGGCAATGTCGCGCCGGTTCTTCGCCACGCCGCGCCGTCCGCGCTCGTTATGAAAGTAGTACTGATACCAGAAGGCCGCCTCCTCGGACGGACTCGCCGGCTCCATGGCGCGCGCGATGTCCTGAATGTTGTAGGAATTGCCGGAGACGAGCGCCTCGGCCCGCTCAGGCCACAGCGCCGCGACCACGCAGGCGGCGCGGCCGCCCCAGTCGTAGCCTCCAAGAACCGCACGCTCGATCTTGAGCGCGTCCATCAGCGCCAGCAGGTCGGCGCCGAGCGCCGCCTGCTCGCCCGAGCGCGGCGTTTCCGCCTTGAGGAATCGCGTTGCCCCATAGCCGCGCAGATAGGGAACGATGACCCGCGCACCCGCCTCGGCAAGGATCGGCGCCGCGTCGGAATAGGCGTGCGCGTCGTAAGGGAACCCATGTCCGAGAATGCACGGCCAGCCGGACAGGGGTCCGTATTCCTCGTACGCGATCTCGAGAGGGCCGGCTTCGATCGCACGAATGGTCGCCGGCATATCGGCTTATCCCTTGCCAGTCATGAGCCCGACACGGACCCCGGTTCCGAGATCTCGCACGCGCCCTCCGAAACCTCCTTCGCGTCCGGCCAGAGCGCAAGCTGCGGCAGTCCGAGGATGGAGCGGACGGGCGCGAAAGAGCGGCGATGGACAGGCGAGGCGCCGAGCCGCGCAAGAGCGGCCACATGCTCGCGAACGGGATAACCCTTGTGCTTGGAAAAGCCGTATCCGGGATGCTCCGCATCGAGCTTACACATGAGGGCGTCGCGCGCCGTCTTGGCCAGGATCGAGGCGGCGGCGATGGTCAGGCTCTTGCTGTCGCCCTTGACGATGGCCTGCTGCGGCGTCGTCAGCTCCTTGAGGCGTCGGGCGTCGAGGAGGATGTGCTGAGGGGCGACGCGGAGTCCTTCGACCGCCCGGCGCATGGCCAAAAGGCCGGCCCAGTAGATGTTGATGCGGTCGATCTCTTCGACCTCGGCGAACGCGACCGACCACGCCACGGCGCGCTGCTTGATCTCGACGGCGAGCTTGTCCCGCGTCCCCGCATCGAGCTTCTTCGAATCGTCGACCCCCGGAATCCGCGACCCTGGCGCGAATATGACCGCCGCGGCCGAGACCGGCCCGGCGAGCGGGCTCATGCCGGCTTCGTCGACGCCCGCGACATGGAGCACGCCCGCGGCCCAAAGCGCGCTCTCGAATTGCAGGAGCTTGCGCAGCCGCTGCCCCTCCGAGCGGTTTTCGGCCCGGCGCCGTGCGATCGCGTCCAGAATGGATTTTGCGCCGCGGCGCGGATCGGCAATCAACGCGGCTTCCGTCTCGGCGTCGAGTCGGCGGGCCTCTGTAACGTAACGGCGCCGAATCTCGGCGAGCATGAGGCGGGTCACGGCGCCAATCTAGCCGGGATCGCGTCGGATACAATCGGGAAACAGAGGGGTTGGAGCTCGACCCACAGCCCTCGGAACTGCTTCGCAAACATAAAGTAGCAGGCGCCCTTGACGCCGCCTCCGGCCTTCTCTACTGTGACAGCGTTTTCAATTGCGGGCGACGTGACGTGGCGAAGCTTATTGTACCTTTGGCGCTGAGGAGCGGGCAGGCTTAAGATCTGCAACCGTTCGCTTAGCGCTACCCGAAGGCCCCTCCGAGGGCCTTTTTTATTGCCTTGGATTCCTGACTGACGAGAAAAGGCGGAGAGTTGCGATTATGGCCAAGCACATGACCGGCGCGGAGATGGTCGTCGAGGCGCTGAAGGACCAGGGCGTCGAGATGGTGTTCGGCTATCCGGGCGGCGCGGTCCTGCCGATCTACGACGCCATCTTCCATCAGAACAAGCTTCGCCACATCCTCGTGCGCCACGAGCAGGGCGCGGCGCACGCCGCGGAGGGTTATGCGCGTTCGACCGGCAAGGTCGGCGTTCTTCTCGTCACCTCCGGCCCCGGCGCGACCAACGCCATCACCGGCCTCACCGACGCGCTCATGGACTCGATCCCGCTTGTCTGCATCACCGGCCAGGTGCCGACCCACCTCATCGGCTCCGACGCCTTCCAGGAATGCGACACGACCGGCATCACCCGCAGCTGCACCAAGCATAATTATCTCGTGCGCCGCGTCGAGGACCTGCCGCGCATCCTGCACGAGGCCTTCTATATCGCCTCGCACGGCCGCCCCGGCCCGGTGGTGGTCGACGTTCCGAAGGACGTGCAGTTCGCCGCCGGCGTCTACAGTTTCCAGAAGAACATCCAGCACAAGACCTATCGGCCGCAGCTCAAGGGCGACCTCGAGCGCGTTCGACATGCGGTCG
>Ga0335075_10001767_pt1 | contig 35241 bp, 32 predicted proteins | sample Lox_Sample_24_FD_206723 | JGI IMG/M metagenome (GOLD analysis project Ga0335075, IMG submission 206723) | Soil microbial communities from Loxahatchee National Wildlife Refuge, Florida, United States - Lox_Sample_2.4 | ecosystem: Environmental > Terrestrial > Soil > Wetlands | place: USA...
CCTGGACAAAGGCGTCTTCTACGACGAAGCCACCCACACAGCCAACCGCCTCAGATCGCGCACGCTCAAACCCGCGGCATGAGGTTGACAGAGGGTGTCTCATGCCTTGACCACCCGGGGCAGCTTCCCGCCGCGGCCGCGGGTGAGCAGGTCGCCCTCGGGCAGCAGCTCGAGCACCGGGGGCACGCCGACCGCGGCCGCGATCGCCTCGGACACCCGGTCCCGCAGGTCAGGGACAGACACCGTGGTCTCCGGGTCGTAGCCGACCCGCACCTTGAGCTCGTCGATCTCCCGGGCCGGCCGGACCAGCTGGAACAGTGCCGTGGCGGTCTCAGGAACCTGCTCGAGCGCCCGCCAGATGTCCATCGGCACGAACGAACGGCCCGCCACGATCGTCTCGTCGCCCTTGCGGCCCACCGGCCAGAATCTCGCGTGGGTCCGGCCGCACCCGCACGGCTGCCTGGTCATCCGGATGATGTCGTCGGACCGGAACCGCACCATCGGGGTGACCGGGTTATCCAGCGAGGTGGCGACCAGCTCGCCCAGCTCCCCATCGGCGACCGGCGCGGCGCCCGCCGGGTCGACCGCTTCCAGGAGCACGCAGTCCTCCCAGGCATGGCAGCCGTCGTGCTGGCGGCATTCCCACGCGCCGGTCACGTCCCCGGTGGAGGTCCACTCGTAGACCTCGACACCCCAGTCCCTGAGCTGCTCGCGCGCCCGGGCGCCGAGCGGCTCGCCGGCGAAGCCGACGCCCTTGAACGAGCAGAACAGCTCCCGCATGTCGTTGGTCCGGGCCAGGTGGTCGAGCTCGGCCAGGGCCAGCCCGGTGAGCTGAGCGTAAACCGGGCGATAGCGGCGGATCGTGTCCAGCGCCGCCGCCCAGCCGCCGATGCCGGTGTTCACCATCAGCGGGATGGCACCGCACATCTGGTCCGCGTGGTAGAGCGGCCCGCGCATCTTGAACCCGCTGCCGAGCACGTAGTCCCCCGGCCGGACCCCGATCTCCCACAGGTCACGGGCGGTCGCCGCCCAGAACGGGTGCCATCGGTCCCAGGCGTGCGCGTAGATGGTGGCGTCCCCGGTGGTTCCCGAGGTGGACAGGACCGTCGTGGCCTCGCCGTAGTCCGTGCACAGGAGGCCGCCGAACGGGTCGCCCGCCTGGTCACGGAAACCCCGGATATCGTCCTTGGTGATGAACGGCACCCGCTCGGTGAAGTCGGCCAGGGAGTTGATGTCGCCCGGCTCGACCTTGGCCTCTTCCCAGGTCTTGCGAACGAGCGGGGAGCGCTGGTAGACGTACGGCACCAGCTCGAGGATCCGTTCCTCCTGGAGGGCCAGCAGAGACGCCCGCGGCATGGTCTCCATCTCCGGCTCGAAGAACCTGTCGTCGGGCATCTGGCCACTCCTCACCGCGCTTCCTCACAGCGCTGTCCGGGCTCCTCGCAGTTTAACCGGAGACCGCGCTGATACTAATAACCTATTAAGATGATTTAGCTTGCGCCGGAGGCGGCAATCCGACGGACAATCAGTTAGTCTAGCTGCAGGATTCTGTGCTGAGCCGTGGGCCTCGGTGGCTCTTACCGGGATGGAGGCGAGCGTGGGACGACTCGGGCCGTGGACGCCGGCAACGCTCGAGGAGCGGCTCGACCGAATGGAGTCGCTGGCCGCGATCCGGCAGCTCGCGTGTTGCTATGCGCTCGCGCTCGACTCACGGGACATGGACGCCATGGCCGCCTTGTTCGTGCCGGACGTGCGGGTTGGCCGCGGCGAGTCTGGCCGTGCGGCGCTGCGCCGCTGGTTCACCGACATCATGCAGGCATCGAGAACGACGATCCACCTGGTGGCCAACCACATCGTGGACTTCGACGACGCCGACCATGCCCGCGGCATCGTCTACTGCAGGGATCAGCTCGAGCGGCCCTCGACCGGCCACTGGGAGATCGGGGACCTGCAGTACTGGGACGAGTACGTGCGGGTGGATGGCGAATGGTGCTTCCGACGGCGGAAGTTCCATCGCTGGTACCTGGTTGACGCGCTGTCCAGGCCCGCGCACGGCGCGGGCGTGAACGACGGCAGCGATCCGCTCGGGGCTGGCCAGCTGCCCGAGGCCTTCGCGACCTGGGCGCGCTACTGGGAGTCCGTCGGGCAGCGCGGTGACAGCTAGCTCGTCTGGGTCGCCGTGCGGCGCGCTTCTAGGCAAGCCCGGCCTGGGTCTATATGGTGTTACTAGTTAGATGATGCCACTTTGCCGAGGGAGTGGGTGGGCCGTGTACAGCCTGTTCAGCGTCGATGACCACATAATCGAGCCCGCGGACGTGTGGTCCAAGCGGGTCCCGGCGAAGTTCGCGGACACGGCCCCGCACGTCGTGCACGACGAGGGCCGGGAGTACTGGGTATTCGAGGGAGAGCGCCAGCTCACGATGGGGCTCAATGCCGTGGCGGGCAAGCCCCGGGAGCAGTGGGGCATGGAACCGACCCGGTTTGCCGACATGCTGCCGGGCTGCTACGACCCGCGCGAGCGGGTGAAAGACCTGCGCTCCAACGGCATTTACGCCAGCGTCAACTTCCCCACCCTGCCCGGCTTCGGCGGCCGGAAGTTCGTCACGTTCAAGGACAAGGAACTCGCGCTGGCCTGCGTGCGGGCCTGGAACGACTTCGTCCTCGACGAGTGGTGCGGGGCGGCACCCGAGGTCTTCGTGCCGATGGTCATCACCGCCCTGTGGGACGCGGGACTCAGCGTGGCGGAACTCCGGCGCTGCCTGGACAAGGGGGCCAAGGCGCTGTGCTTCGTCGAAGACCCGGCGGCGATCGGCCTGCCCGGGTACCACACCGACTACTGGGAGCCCTTGTTCGCCGCCGCCCAGGAAGCCGACGTGCCGATCTGCATGCACGTCGGCTCGTCCGGCTCGTCCACCATCAATCCGGGCACCACGCCGATGGTCGAGATCGCCGCGAGCTTCACGCACACGGGGCGGTGCTCGGTCAACCTGATGGCCAGCCCGCTTCCGCGCACGTTCACCGGCATCAAGCTGGTCTGGAGCGAGGGCGGGATCGGCTGGCTGCCCGCCGCGCTCGAGCGCGCTGACCGGCAGTGGGAGCGGCACAAGTACTGGAACCGCATGGACGACACGCTGCCCAGCGAGGTCTGCCACCGCAACATGTACTTCTGCATGATCGAGGAGCCCTGGGGGCTGACACAGCGCGACGTCATCGGCGTCGACAAGATCCTCTTCGAGTCCGACTACCCGCACGCTGACACCCCATGGCCGCACACGCAGGCCGCGGTCAAGGAGCTGTTCCGCGACGTCGACCGGGAGACCACCGACAAGATCACGTACAAGAACGCCGAGAAGCTGTTCAAGTTCCCGCTCACCGTTCCGGACTAGCCGTATCCGGGCCAGGAGGCAGGCATGCGCGAGCAGCGGCGGGGCCGGCGTATCGCGATGCCGCTAGCCGAGCGAGACCTATTCCTCCGCTCGGAGCGGACGTGCCGGGTCGCGACGGTCGGCGGGGACGGATCGCCCCACGTCGCGCCGCTGTGGTTCGTCTGGGACGGCTACGCGCTGTGGCTGAATTCGATCGTGCACAGCCAGCGGTGGGTGGATCTCATGCGCGAGCCCCGCGTCGCGGTCGTCGTTGACGCGGGCGACGGCTACGGCGACCTGCGCGGGGTTGAGATCCGCGGCGCGGTGGCACCGGTAGCCGAAGTCCCTCGCACAGCGCGGCCGGACGAGCAGGTGGCGGAGCCAGAGCGGTTGTTCGGACAGAAGTACTCGGGTGGCACGTTCGTGGCCGATGGCCGGCATGCGTGGCTCCGGCTGGTACCGGAGAAGATCGTGAGCTGGGATTTCCGGAAGATGGCCGGGGCTATGCCCGCGAGGTTATGACCTGATCTGGCCGAGCGGGCCCCACCGGCGGCGCCGAGCGCCAGTCCGGAGTGCCATCCTCCGGCAGCCCGACGGGCTCCTGGCCGGTATGGATCTCGGCCCAGTGCGCGTGGTTGAGTTCGTGCAGCGTGAAGCACGCGTTCAGGGCGTTGTAGAACCCCATGTTGTCCACGGTCTGGTTAACGGACTCCTTGATCAGCAGGGCAGTCACGGTCGGCAACGCGGCGATTCTCCGAGCGAACTGGAGAGTCCGCTCAGCAAGATCATCGGCTGGGAAGATCTTCGACACCATGCCGAGTCGGCAGGCTTCCTCGGCATCGATGGAATCCCCGGTCAGCAGCAGTTCCTTCGCTTTACGCGGGCCGAATTCCCAGGGGTGCGCGAAGTACTCGACTCCGCACATTCCCAGCCGGGTCCCGACCACGTCGGCGAAGATGACGTCGTCGGCCGCGACAATCAGGTCACAGGCCCACATCAGCATGAGTCCGGCGGCATAGACGGCCCCCTGAACCTGAGCGACTGTGATCTTCCGGAGGTTGCGCCAGCGGCGGGTGTTCTCGAAGTAGAAATGCCACTCCTGCAAGGTGCGCTGCTCGGCGCCGGATCGGCTGCCTCCGTACCCGCCGTAGGTGGCGTGCTGACCGGGTCCGTCTGCCCGCTCGGCCAGCGCGTTAGCCGACCCGAGATCGTGCCCGGCGGAGAACAATGGCCCCGCTCCGCCCAGGATTACCACGCGCACCCGGTCGTCCGCCTCGGCCGCCAGCATCGCGTCGCCCAGCTCGACCAGCAGCCCGCGGTTCTGCGCGTTCCGGGCCTTCGGGCGATTCAGCATGATCCTCGCGACCGCCCCCTCGTCGAGAAGCTCGTACGTCAGGTACTGGTAATCGGGCATGTGCTCCTCCTCGTGGTCTTCTGGGGATAGGGCGCCGCTCAGCCTGATGGACTGTTGACCGCAGGTCATGACATCGTCAGGCCGCCGCTGATGGACAGCGCCTGGCCGGTAATGTATCCGGCCGCGTCGCTGGCCAGGAACACCACGGCCGGGGCGATGTCGCTGGGCTGGCCGATCCGGCGCAGGGGGACGGCGCGCACGATCGCGTCGTACATCTTCTGGCTGTACTCGGCGACCTGATCGAGCAGGGCGGTGTCGGTCGGGCCGGGGCAGACGCAGTTGACAGTCACGCTGGCGCGGGCGGTCTCGCGCGCGAGGGCCTTCACGAACGCGATGATGCCCCCCTTGGTTCCCGAGTACACGACCTCACCCGACGAGCCGACCTTGCCGGCGTCGGAGGCGATGCAGATGATGCGGCCGGATCCGCGCCCGAGCATGCCATCCAGGACCGCGCGGGTGCAGATCACGGTCCCGAGCAGGTTGACTTCGACGATGCGCCGCCAGGTGTCCTCCGTGCTTTCGACGAAGGGCTCGACCTTGTCGATGCCGGCGTTGTTCACCAGGATGTGCACCGGGCCGAGTTCGGCCTCGGCCTGCGCCAGCGCGGCGCGCACACTCGAGGTGTCGGTGATGTCCATCCGCACGCCGAGGACGCGGCCGCCGCAGGCATCGTCCGCTGCCATCCCCCTGACCGCCTGCTCGTCCAGGTCAGCCGCGGCCACCAGAACTCCCTCGGCGCACAGGGCGGCCACGATGGCCCGGCCGATCCCTCCTGCTGCGCCCGTGACCACCGCCACGCGCCCGGTCAGGCCGGTGTCTGCCATGCTCACACTCCTCTCGTCATCCTGCTGCCTGATGGGCGCGGGCGCCCTCTTCGGCACGGCCTAGAAGCTGGGTGCGCGCTTCTCGAGGTGCGCCGCGAGTCCCTCGCGGACTTCGGGGCCGGCGAATCCGAAGAACTCCATCCCGAGTGAGGCGTCGAAGATCGGGCCCGCGGCCCGGTACCAGTTGTTGAGGCTGTACTTGGTCCACCGGATCGCGGTCTGCGCGCCGTGCGCCAGGGAGCGGGCAATCGCGTATGCGCGGTCGTCCACCTCGTCGTCATCCACGCACAGCGAGACCATGCCGATGCGCTCGGCCTCCTCGCCGCTGAGCGGCTCACAGGTGAGCAGGTAGTACTTGGCCTTCGCCATGCCCGCGAACAGCGGCCAGCAGATCGCGGCGTGGTCGCCGGCGGCGACGCCTAGCCGCGTGTGCCCGTCGATGATCCTCGCGTGCCGCCCGGCGACCGAGATGTCCGCCAGCATCGCAGCGACCAGGCCCGCGCCGACCGCGGGCCCGCGGATCGCCGATACGATCGGCTTGCTGCAGTTGATCACGTTGTAAACGAGGTCACGGGCCTCGCGCATCACTCGGGCGCGCACCTCGTAGTCCTCGATCATGGCCTGGATCGAGTCAAAGCTGCCGCCCGATGAGAAGCCGCGGCCCGCGCCCCTGATCACCACCGCCCGCACCGCCGGATCACGGTCGATGACCGGCCATACATCGGCGAGCTGTCCGTGCATGGCGGCGTTCACCGCATTCAGGCCGGGCGCGTCCAGCACCACCGACAGCACGCCATCGCCGTTCTGCTCGAACCGCAGTTCCCCGAACGCCGAGTACGCATCGCCCACCACGTGCCCCCATCCTAAGCCAGGATCCGGAAACATATGTAATAGTAATATTAGTTCGATATTATAGCGTAAGCCTGTCCGGCGCCGTCCCACGCCCGGTCACGATGAGCTCTCTGACCGAGCCCGCGCTGCGGAGGTTCTTGACCTGCCGCAGCAGGTCCGGAGCGCCGTCACCCAGCACGGCTGCCGACGTGGCCAGGAACTTCCGATCGACCTGCGCGCGCGATAGCGGGTTCTCCGGGCTTCCGGAGCGATCCGGCACCTCGGCGGTCATCGTCCGGCCGGCCTGCGTGAGTGCCGTTACGCGGGCGCCGCGACGGCCGGGGAAACGCTCCTCGTACACCCGGTCCACGAACATATGCACCGCGCCCGCCACCTTGCTCAGCTCGGACGCGTCGCGGTCCGAGCCAATCCCCCGGTCGGTCAGGTCCCCGTCCAGCAGGGTCACCGCCGCAAGGTACGGGATGCTGAACCTTCGCTCGGCCACCGTCCGCGGGCTTTCGATCCCGGCGACCGTGAGCGCGGTGCGGTAGGTGTGGACGTCCAGGCGCGCGACGCCGCGCGCGGTCAGGCCGTTATCGCGGAGCCGCAGCACCGCATCGATCACGGCGAAGGCATGGCCGCAGCAGGGATACGGCTTGAGCGTCACGGCGGTGATCGCCAGGCCGGGGCCGGGAGTCTCCCGGCTGTGCTCCCACCGCGACGCAGACCCGGTGGCCGTGCCGAGTCCAGCCTCGCCCTCCAGCGCGTCGAGCGCTCCGGTGATCCCGCCCATGGCTGAGATCGCCGCGATGACGCCGGATTGGGCGGCGTTACCCGCGTGCAGCGGCTTGCCCATGGCGTCGCTCCGGAAGGTCTGCTGCAGGCCAGAAGCCATGGTCGCGGCGAGCGCCAGCGCGTTGGCGAAGGCATCCTCGTCCGCGCCGAGAATCTCCGCGGCAGCCGCGGCCGCGCCCAGGCTGCCGGCCGTGCCCGTGGTGTGCCAGCGCGCGTAGTGCGAGGGACCGAGATCCGCAGCAACCCGGCAGCCGACCTCATAGCCGGTCACCACCGCCCGCAGCAGGGTCTCCCCCGGCGCGCCGGCCTGGTCGGCGATGGCCAGGGCCGCGGCGATGACCGGCGCACCCGGGTGAAACAGCCCAGGTGCGTATATGTCGTCGAGTTCAAGGGCATGGGCCGCGGTGCCGTTGATGAGCGCCGCGACGGTCGGCGGCGCTCCCTGGCCGCTGCCCATCAGACGGCTCGGACCCGACACCGGCCCCAGCCCGCTGACCAGGGCCCGCGGCGCAGGCGCGAGGCTGCCGCCGAGCGCGACGCCGAACCAGTCGACGATCGCTCGCTCGGCGGCCACAGCGACGTGATCGGACAGGGGGCTGGCCCGCAGCGCCATTGCCCGCGCGCTCAGCGCCCGCACGACCTGGCCCGGCCGGTCAGCGCTCATGGCCCGCCCCGAATGCCGCTGCCTCGCGCCGCACGAGCGCGTCCACGGCCACGACCCCCTCGCCGTCGGGCAGCACCAGAAGCGGGTTTACCTCCGCCTCGTGCACCACGGGCCCCTCCAGCTCGGGAAGCCGCGACATCGCCGCGACCGCGCGCGCCAGGGCGTCAAGGTCACCCCGCTGGGCCCCCCGGTACCCGGCCAGCGCGCGGAACGCCACGATCTCGCTGACCATGTCGCGCGCGGTTTCCGCGTCAACCGGCGCCGGGCGCACGCTGCGGTCCCGGTAGAGCTCGGCCAGGACGCCGCCGGCCGCCAGCAGGACGACCGGCCCGGCGTGAACGTCGTGGCGGAACCCGACGAGGGCCTCGCCGATCCCGTGCGCCATCGTCTGCACGAGCAGGCGGTTGACGGCAATGCCCGGAACTCGCCTGGCCGTCTCGGATGCGATCCGGTCCGCCGCTGAGCGCAGGCCCTCCCCGTCGGTGACGCCGACCACGATCCCGCCGACGTCGGACTTGTGGGGCACCTGCGAGGACAAGATCTTGACGACCGCGGGAACCGGCACCGGCAGGTCCGCGGGCAGCCGCTCGAACTCCACGATGGCGTGCGGAGCGGACGGGATACCCAGCGCCGCCAGGACGGCGTAGGAATCTGCCTCGTCCAGCAGCTCAGCGGGCGCGTCTGGCGGGATCGCCGGCGTGGCCCGCTCGGCCGGGTAACGGCGCCCGAAGATTGCGGTCAGGGCGTCGGCGCACGACTCCGGCGTCCGGAAGGCTGACACCCCGCTGTTGCGCAGCATCCGCAGGGCGTCGGGCGCCGCAGGCACGACAAACGCAGCGAGCGGCGTGCCGCTGGCCGCGCAATCGGCGATCGGCAGGACCGCCAGATCGGGCTGGAAGCGCGCGGAGCTGCCGGGGACTGCCACGACCGCATCGAACTCCGGCGCTGAGAGCACGACGTCGAGTGCGTTCTTCATCACCTCGTACCTGGTACCGGCCAACGTGAGGTCTATGAGCGGACCGCGCCCGGCGGCGATGCCCAGTTTGGCGAGCCCGGCGATCGTCTGTTCGGATGGCCCGGGAAGCTCAGCGCCGCTCACGGCGAGACAGTCGACCGCCATCGCGCCGCCTCCGCCCGTCGTGGACAGGACGCAGACACGCGGCCGCGTCGTGCCGCGCGGGCGCAGCGCGACCGAGCGCGCGAGGTGCTGGCCCTCGAGCAGTGCCTCGAACGTCCGCACGCGCGCCATGCCGAGGTCGGCCAGCAGGGCATCAGCCACGGCGTCGTCGCCCGCGAGCGCGCCCGTGTGCGATACAGACAGCCGGGCGCCGGCATCCGATCGGCCGAGTTTGTAAGCGAGCACAGGTTTGCCGCGCTCGGCGGCGGCGCAGCCGAAGCTGCGCAGGTCGCTGGCGGCCGTGATGTTCTCGATGAAAATGGCGTAGCTCTCGATCCGGGGATCATCCACCGATGCGAGGCAGATCTCGCCGAGCGTCAGGTCGAGCTCTGCGCCGGTGGCAGCCATGCCCCGGAATCCGATGCCCATCTCCTGACCGCGCGACAGCAGCGCCCCGATCGCGCTGCCGGACTGGGAGGCCACGAAGATGCTGCCGTCGAGGAGGTCGGCCTCGGCGAACGCGGCGTTCGCGGTCAGCGCCAGGCCGTCCCCGATGGTGGCGACGCCAAGGCTGGCCGGGCCAAGGAGCCGGAGGCCGGAGCGGTCGAGGATGGCGCGCAGCTCCGCGCGCCGATGGCTTCCGGCCCGGTCTTCATCGAGGAAGCCGTCCGCCATCACCGTAGCGACCTTGACTCCCAGGCCGGCGCACTCGCGCACGGATTCGATGGCGGCGTCGGCCGCGGTGAGGATGAACACGTGGTCGGGTACCACCGGAAGCGACGTCACCGACGGCCACGACCGCTCCCCCAGCACCGTCGGCCGGGCCGGGTTGACCGCGAACAGCTGGCCCGCCCACCGGTGCCTGCGCAGGTACTGCATCGGGCGGGCCGCGGCCTTGCCGGGAGTCCCGGAAGCACCGACGATGGCCACGGTCGCCGGGGCGAACAGCGCGTCGTACAGCGCCGGGTCGGGACGCGCGGTCATGGCGGCGGTCACGTTACGCACGTCGCTGGCTGAAGCGGCGGTCAAAGACATGCTCCGCGATGCGGTTCTTGAGCACCTCGGTCGAGCCGCCGGCGATCATCCAGCCCCGTGTGCGCCGGAAACAGTACTCGACCAGCGACTCCTTGCTGAAGCCGGTCGCCCCCATTCCTTGCATCGCGACATTGGCCGCGCCGAAGCCTGCCTCATTGGCGGCATACTTCGCCACGGTGGTCTCGTACCGGCCGGGGAGGCCGTCTGGGCCGATGGCCAGGGCGGCGCGGTGCAGCAACAGCTGCGCAGACTCGAGCCTGACCGCTGCCTCGGCGAACATCCACTGCAGGCCCTGGAACTCGGCGAGCGGCCGACCGAATTGGTGGCGCTGCTTCAGGTACACGATGGCCTCGTCGAAGGCGTACCGGCCGACGGCAATCGACCGCGACGCGTTGCCCAGGCGTTCGACATTGAAACCGCCGATTTGCTTCTTGAACCCGCCCGGCCCGAGCAGCACCTGCTCAGCCGGTACATAGCAGTCCTCGAAGTAGAGCTGGCACCAGTGCTCGCCGTTCATGAACTCGGACTGCTTCCCTATCGTGAGACCGTCGCAGTCCCGGTCAACGAGGACCGATCCGATGCCCTCGACGCCGGGGCCGAACCGGAGGTAGACGAGGAAGACGGTGGCCTCGGCGCTGTGCGTGGAGAAGACCTTGGTGCCGTTCACGAGGAACCCGTTCCCGTGCGGCGTCGCGGTCGTGCTCAGGTCGGTTGCGGCGGAGCCGGCCTCCGGCTCGCTCATCCCGAGCCCGATTAGCGTCTCCCCGGCCAAGAGCGCGGGCAGGTACCGGCGACGCTGCTCGTGGCTGGCGTACTCGGCGAACGTGCGGATGGCGCCGAAGTTTCCGGCTTGCACCACGTCCGCGCTGCGCGGGCAGCTCTTGGCCACGGCCTGGATCGCGGTGATCGCCGCCAGCAGGCCCCCGCCCTGGCCACCCTGATCCTCGGCGACAGTCAGGCCGAGCAGCCCCTGCGCGGCCATCATCTTGGCCACGTCCCAGGGGTACTCCGGCGAATGGGCCCGGGCGTGCGCACCGGGCGCCAGGCGGTCTGCCGCGAACGACTCAACACTGTGGCGGAACTCTTCGACCTCGTCAGGCAGGCGAAAGTCCATGGTGTGGCCCCTCGTCTCGGTGGATGGGTGACGTGCGGGGCCCCCGGTGCAGCGGGACCGCCCAGTCCGGCAGCGCACCAGCGGGGTCGGCATAGCGCACGAACACATCGGGGTCATGACCCGGCACGAGGTGGCCGGGCCCGTCGGCGAGCACGGCCAGCCGGTCATAGCCGTCGAGCATCCGTCCGAGGTCGAGGACCGCCGGGAACGGGTTGCGCTCGGTAAAGTTCTCGAAGTAGTGCACCGCGTCGGAGGCCAGGACCACCCAGCCCCGCGCGGTAAACACGCGGACCACCTGAAGGCCCTGGGTATGCCCGCCGACCAGGTACAGCTCGAGTCCCGGGGAAAGCTCGACGTCACCGTCGATCACCCGCATCGCGCCGGCATGCACCCGGCGGACGATGTCAACGATGTCCTCGACCTCGAAGAAGTGGCTGAGCGACGCATGAGTCATCGGCCGGCCGGTCGCGTACTGCAGCTCACTCGCCTGGACGACGATCTCGGCCTGGGGGAAATCGCCGACATTACCGGCATGGTCGTAGTGCAGGTGCGTGAGGACGACGTGGCCGACGTCGTCCGGAGCAACGCCGAGGGAGCGGATGGCATCGGCGGGGCGCCGGTCCAGCGTGCGGCCGCGCTTACCAGCCGAGAACTCGCTGAAGCCGGTGTCCACGACGACCACGCGGTCACCGCGGCGGGCCACCCAGATCACGAAGTCCAGGCGCATCGACCCGGAGCGATCGCCCGCCCGCAGGAAATTGTCTCGGGCCGGCCGCTCCACCGAGCCGAGGCGCAGCGCCCAGACCTCCCACTCCGGCGCGCTGGTCGCGCCTTCAGCCACGGCCGTCGACCAGCCGGAGCATGACTGGATAGTAGTTGTCGCCGTATCCCGCGTCGCGGGTGCGCTCGAGCAGGCCCATCGTCTGGCGGGCGGCGGGCGCCGAGACCCCAGTGTGCCGCGCGAGCTGCAGCGCCAGCGCGAGGTCCTTGATCGCGTAGTTCGTCGGGAACGCCCGCGCCGGGAACTCGTCCGGAATCATGGTCGCGGTCGCGGTTTTGCGCAGGGCAAAGCTGTCCGCCGAGCCGAGCTGAAGGGTCTCGAACAGGCGAGCGCCGTCCACGCCCGCGGCCCGGCCGATCGCCAGCGCCTCGGCCAGCGCGTTCATGTTCAGGAACAGCACCATGTTGTTGAGGATCTTCATCACCTGGCCGCTGCCGGGGCCGCCTGCGTGCACGATGTCGCTGCCCATGCAGGACAGGTACGGCCTGACCGCAGCGAAGCGAGCCTCGGTCGCGCCCACCGTGATGAGCAGCGTGCCATCCTCGGCGGCCTGCCGCAGCCGGGCGACCGGCGCGTCGATCAGGGCGATGCCCTCCGCATCCAGCCGGGACGCCAGGCGGCGGGTGCGAGCAACGTCGCTCGTGCTCATGTCCACGATGACCGCTGGGCGTCCGGTCCCTGCGAGCAGCTCCTCGCAGACCGACTCAACCTCCGCGATGCTCGGCAGCGAGAGGAAGACCATGTCCGAACGCTCAGCCACGTTGGCCACGTCCGCGCAGGCCTCGGCGCCGAGTTCGGTGGCCGTGCGCACGGCCTGCTCGACGACGTCGTACACCACGACGGTCGCCCCGGACCTTCGGATGAGGTTCGCCGACATCCGCGAGCCCATGACGCCGAGGCCAATGAACCCGAGCACGGGTGTGTCAGCCATGTGAATCCTTTCCCCGGCTGCTTAACCGGTCGCGATGATCACGCTCTTGAGCTGGGTGTAGTGGGCCAGCGCGGCCAGGCCCTTCTCGCGGCCAAGCCCGCTGTTCTTGTAACCCCCGAACGGCACCTCGACCCCGGCGCCCGTGTAGCGGTTGACCTGCACCTGTCCGGCCTGAAGGGCGGCGGCGAGGCGATGCGCGGTTGCTACGTGGCCGGTGAACACCCCGGCGGAAAGCCCGTACTCGGTGTCGTTGGCCAGGGCGACCGCCTCGTCGAGTGATTCGAACGCGATGACGGATTGCACCGGCCCGAAGATCTCCTCCCGGGCGACCGTCATGTCGTTGGTCACGCTGCAGAGCACGGTGGGCGCCACGAAGTGGCCGCGCTCGACGCCGCCGGGAATGGTCCCGCTGACCACGACCTGCGCGCCGGCGCGGGTGGCGAGCCCGATGAAGTCGAGCACCCGCGAACGTTGCCGCGCGGAGATCAGCGGGCCGAGGTCGGGGTCATCCAGCCCGTGCCCGACCGACAGGCCGGCGACATTCGCGGCCAGCCTTTCCACGAAGTCGTCGTGCACGCGCGAGTCGACGAGCAGGCGCGTCGTGGCGAAGCAGGACTGGCCCGAGTTGCGGATCACCGCGAGAGCTCCCGCTCTCGCGGCCACGTCGAGATCGGCGTCGGCGCATACGATGCTCGGCGACTTGCCGCCCAGTTCCAGGTTCACCCCCACGATGCGCTCGGCTGCCACCTTCCCGACGCGGCGACCGGCAGCGACGGAGCCGGTGAACGTGATGTGCCGGACCAGGGGGTGAGAGATGAGGTGCGTGCCGGTCGGATCGCCGACGCCGAGGACGACGTTGCACACCCCGGGCGGCAGGCCCGCCTCGATCATCAGGCGCGCGGCCAGGACCGAGGTGAGCGGGGTGAGCTCGGATGGCTTGGCCACGACCGTGTTCCCGCAGGCGAGGCACGGCGCAACGCCGCGGGTCAGCTGGGTGAGCGGGGCGTTCCACGGCGTGATGTGCGCAACGACGCCGTACGGTTCGCGCACGCTGTACGTGAAGGTGCCCGCCGGCTGCGGTATGGTCTCGCCGTGGATCTTGTCGGCGAGTCCCGCGTAGTACTCGAAGTACCGCGCGCTGCCGGCGATGTCGGCCCTCGCCTGGGAAATGGGTTTTCCTGAGTCGATGCACTCGAGGCGGGCGAGGAGGTCGGCATGGGCGCGCAGCGCGTCGGCCACCCGCATCAGGTGACGGCCCCGTGCCGCCGGGTCGAGCCGCGACCAGCTCAGCCACGCGGCGTGCGCGTTCTCGACCGCGTACGCCACGCCGTCGTTCGACGTCTGCTCGAATCGTGCCACGATGGCCTCGGTCGCGGGATCCTCGACGTCCAGGACGGCACCGTCACCCCGAGGGACGAACTTTCCGCCGGTCAGGCTGGTCAGCACGTCCGGCAGATCGGCCTCGCGCAGGGTGGCGTGAGCCGCCGTGGTCTCGGTCATGAGGCGGTCGAGGCGGTCATGTATCTCGCACATGCCGACGCCCTGCCTTCCGTCGCTGAACGCCCAGCGAGTGGGGGACTTGACGATACGCAAGAGGGCTGGATCGCCGCTTTCGTCCTTCGCCCGGTGGCGCAGCGGCACCCATGCCTCCGGCGTGCCGACCGCGGTCCACTCGCGCTCTCCGGAGCGAATGGTGATCTCGGTGCGGCGGAGTTCGTACGGCGCGCGGGCGGCATAGGTGTTCGTCAGCTGGACGCCGTCGGCGAGATAGAAGTCGCCGGATTCCCAGACGTGCCCGCCGCAGGTCTTCTTGGTCGGGCCGACCGCGCGCACCAGCATGAAGCCCAGTTCGTCATCATCGCTGGTCGCGATCAGCCAGCGCAGGTAGATCTTAGCCAGCCAGTTACGCGGTCCCCATGAGTGGTCCTTGCCGCCCTTCCCGCTGATCTCGAAGGACTGATCGCCGACCTCGGCGGTCCCGGTAACCCAGCACAGGTGCTGGTAGTGCCAGTCGGCCTGGCCCGGCAGGAAGATCAGGTCGATATGGTCCTGATCCGCGCCCATGACGGCACCCAGGCCTTTCGTCTCGACCCGCAGGTCGATCGAGGCGTGCTGGCGCGGGGAGGTGGCGAACGCCTGCTTCGGGTCAGTGAGTAGCCATGGGTCGTCGAGCATCAGCACCGGACCGTGATATGAGACGGTGCTGGCCCGGTACGGGTCACCGATCGTCCACTCCTGGCCGCCGGCGACGAGCCGGTTGCCCGCGACCGGTGCCCGCTCGTAGTAGAAAGCGGCACGCCCGCCAGGCAGGTTCAGGCACGCCGACATCTCGGCGTGCCGCTCGTTGGGGCGCATGCCCAGCCGGAGCCAGCCACCGACCCCCGCTTCGGAGTCGTAGAAGTCGATGTACCGGCTCTCGTTCCACGACTGCTCGGCGCCAACGGCATGCAGGTAGTCGTCGGCGGGCGTGAGCAGCCGGCTTGACATCCATCCTCCGGAGCCTCAGCTCAGCAGATTTAGACAACTTATTCATATGATATTACCATGACGTCGCGCGGTGATAGCCAGACGAGCGCCGGCCGGACTGGGCCGGAGTGTCGCGGCCGCTGCCGACCGGAGCCCGCCGGGGGCCCGGGCGCCCAGACCGCCTCGGGCCGACGGGCGCCGCGACACGAGAGCGGACACACGGCAACCGATGCAGGGAACACGTGTATCAGCTAATATAGATAAGTCACAGGAATGCTGAGGCGCTAAAAGGGCTGAGCGCGCAGGCTTGAGGCTGAACCAGGGCTCGTAACCTGCGCCTTCGGCCCATGAACTTCCGCCCAAGCCAGCCAGGCGGCTAAGGATGAGCGGCCAGGCGTGAAGCGGGCATCACAGGCGCCAGAAGCATAAATGAAGCTGAATCAGTTCGGAGGCCTTCTCCAGATGGCACAGCCGCAGCAAGTAGAGATCGGCGCCCAGGTACGGGTGCCGAAAATGGCGGAGCTTGTCGCCGGTCGGCTACGGAAGCAGATCATCGACGGCGATCTGCTCGAGGGCGACGCGCTGCCGTCAGAGGCAGTGCTCATGGAGCAATTCGGCGTGTCGCGGCCAACGCTGCGCGAGGCCTTCCGCGTGCTCGAGGCCGAAGCGCTGATCACCGTCCGGAGAGGCGCCCATGGCGGTGCGCGGGTGCACGTGCCGGACAGCGACGTGGTGGCCAGGTACGCGTCGCTCGTCCTGGAATACAGGTCGGCCACGCTCCGGGATGTATACGCGGTTCGGGCCGTGCTGGAGCCAGCGTCGGCCGCGATGGCCGCTGCGCGTACGCCTGGCGGGAACCTGGACCAGCTGTGGGCGTCGGTCGAGGAATCCGAGGGCGCGGCCGACGACCCGCTGCGCTTTATCGAGCTGCAGACGTCATTCCACAAGCTGCTGGTCATGGCGTCGGGAAACCAGACCATGCATCTCCTGTACGAAATGCTGCAGCACATTATCGAGACCTCAAATATTGTGCACGTACGGCACGATGCGGGATCTCCGGCGAATATCCGGGCGAACAGGAAAGGGCTCCGCGCCCACCGGCGCGTGGTCGAGCTCATCGAGCAGCGCGACGCTGACGGTGCGGCGCGGCTCTGGCGCAAGCATCTCGACGAGGCGGAGGTCTACCTGCTCACCTCGGACGACCCGGTCACCGTCCAGGATCTCCTTGGCTGATCCGGCTCAGGGTCGGCGCTGCTCGAATCGCTGCGGGACCTGCGCGTACTCGGCTGTGTCATGCGACTGGCTCTCGGCGGCGAGCCCGTAATCGAGGGCGGTGACGGCCGCCGAGCGAAGCTGCTGGTTCAGCACCATCTTCGTGTCCTGAACGGCCTGCGGCGGAAGAGCGGCCAAGCGCTGGGCGAAAGCGATCGCTGACGACACCACGTCGCCGGGTGGCACCACGAAGTTCGCCAGCCCGGCCGCGACCGCATCAGCAGCTGGTATCCGGTCCCCGGTCAGCAGGTACTGCTTGGCCTTGAGCAGGCTGGTGCACGCCGGCCAGGTGACAGCTCCGCCGTCTCCGGCGACGAGCGCGACCGTCACGTGGGGGTCGGCGATGAACGCTGACTCGGATATGAACACGATGTCGCAGGCGGTCGCCACCGTACAGCCAAGGCCGACCGCCGGGCCGTTGACGGCGGCCACCACCGGCAGGTGAACACTGATGAGCGCCTGGAAGAGCCGGCGGCCAGCGCGCAGTGTCCGGCGGCGGCGATCGAGATCGGCCGCGAGCAGCGGGAAATCCTTGATGTTGCCTCCAGCGCTGAACGCTCGCCCGGCCCCCGTGATCACGATGGCGCGCGCTTCGGGGTCATCCTCCACACGCTCCAGCGCCCGGGGGAACTCGTGATGCAGCTCATCGTCAAACGCGTTCATGGAGGCGGGCCGGTTGAAGGTGAGCAACCTCACCGGGCCGTCACTCTCGACCAGGACGCAATCTGAACTCAACGCCCGGCTCCTCTCCTTGCCACGTGGCCCGTGCGCAGGCCTTGGATATGGGCAACGCTAAGTAAGCGGGATCTCGGGACGTGGGACCGGGTCCTTCGGCAGCCCCAGCACCCGCTCGGCGATAATCGTGCGCTGAATCTGCGAGGTTCCGGCGTAGATGGTGCCAGCACGGGCGTTGTAGAAGGCCCCGAGCCAGGACGCGGAACTGTTGCGGGCCCCTGGGTCATCGGTTCTGGCCGTCCGCAGCGGCGCGCGCCCCTCGGGAGCGAGCACGTCCGGGCCCAGCACGTCCACGGCCAGCTCGGTGACCACGCGGTGGTACTCGCTCCAGTAGAGCTTTGAGACCGATGAGTCGGTGCCGGGAGGCTGCCCCTTGAGAAACTCGCTGAGGATCCGGTATCCAAGGAAACGCATGGTCTCGACCCGCGCGTAGCACCAGGCCAGCCGTTCCCGGATGACGGGATCGCCCGCCCGGTCACGCTCGGTGGCCATCGCCACCAGCCGGTCCAGCTCATGCCGGAACAGGATCGGATTGGTGGCGGCCTCCTCCCCGCGCTCGTAAGCGAGCAGCCCCGTGGCCACCTGCCATCCCTGGTTCACCTCACCCACCACGTTGCCTGCTTCTGTCCGGGCGTCGGTGAAGAAGACCTCGTTGAACTCGCGCTGACCGGTCAGCATCGTAATCGGCCGTATGTCGATCCCCGGCTGGTCGAGCGGGCAGAGCAGGAAGGAGATGCCGCGATGCTTGGAGGCATGAGGATCGGTGCGCGCCAGGAGGAAGATCCAGTTGGCGTCCTTCGCGTTTGAGGTCCAGATCTTCTGGCCATTGATGCGCCACTCCCGGCCCGCCCCTCCGCCCCTGTTCACCAGCTCGGCCCGCGTCGACAGCCCGGCCAGGTCCGAACCTGCGCCAGGCTCGGAGAATCCCTGGCACCACCGGTGCGCACCGGAGAGGATCGGCGGCAGGAACGCCCGCTGCTGCGCGTCCGTGCCAAAGCGCAGCAGCGTGTTGCCGAGCATCTTGATGCTGAAGTTATCCGTCGGCCAGCCCGCCGGCGCTCCCGCGCGGGCCAGCTCCTCGACCAGCACCACCTGCTCAAGGGCGGTTCGGCCGGCACCCCCGAACTCTCGCGGCCAGGTAAGCCCGAGCAGGCGACGTTCGTGAAGTTTCCGGCGCCAGGCGTCCAGGAACTCACGGGCTTGCTCGGCTGGCAGCGCTCCGTAGCCCCGCCAGCCTGGGGGCAGGTCCTGCTGGAGGATCGCACGGACCTCGCGCCTGAAGGCCTCTGCGGCAGGCGGGTAGCGCAGGTCCATCCTCACCTCGGACCGCGGGAGGTGGCGGGTCCGGCCCGGTGCGCGTCACTCACGTCCGTCATCGTCCCTGGAATACCGGGCCGCGCTTCTCGACAAAGGCTGACATGGCCTCGGCGCAGTCCTCAGTGTTCACCGCGAGGATCTGGGTGCGGTTCTCAAGCGCCAGCGCCTCGTCGAGGCCCGAAGCGTCAAGGTTGGCCGAACCAACCTGCTTGGTCATCCAGATGCTGAACGGCGCGTTCGCCGTGATGGCCGCGGCGACCTCCAGGGCGCAGTCGTCCAGCTCGGACCCGGGCACGACCCGGCTGACCAGGCCGATCCGCTCAGCTTCGGCAGCGCCAACCGGCCTGCCGGTCAGCATGATCTCGAAGGCGCGCGACGCGCCGACCAGCCGCGGAAGGAAGTAGCTGATCCCGCACTCCCCCGCGCTGAGACCGATCTTTACCGCGGCGACATGGAAGGCGGCATCAGGCCCGGCGATCCTGATGTCCGCGGCCAGCGCGAGCCCGAGACCGGCGCCAGCCGCGGGCCCGTTGACCGCCGCGATCACTGGCTGCCGGACAGACCGGATGGCCCGGACCATCGCGGCGAATCGCTCCTGGCGGCGCAGGCGCTCCGGGATGCTCGGCGAACTCCGGTTCCGCTCCACCGCGGCCGCGAGGTCAAGCCCGGCGCAGAAGCCACGTCCCGAGCCGGTCAGGACGATCACCCGACACTGCTCGGCCTGCGCGTCCAGTGAGTAAAGAGTCTCCGTCAGGCCGGAGACCAGATCGGGGACGAGTGCGTTCAGGCGATGCGGACGGTTGAGCCGGATCCGCGCGACCTCCGGTCGTGGCCAGTCGAGCAGCATCACCTCATCGTCAGCCACGCTGCCTCCCCTCCCTGGATGTTTCATGGCCGCCTTCGCCGAGGGATGGCGTCCGGTGACGCCCGGTCAGGCCTGCTGGTAGTCCTTACCCCGGATCAGGCGGACCGGGGTGTAGACAAGCACCTCAGCCCCATTCTGGTTGAGGACCGTGTTCCTGCTGGTGACGACGCCGCGGGCGCCGCGGCTCGCCTGGCGCGACTCGGTTATCTCGACTACCACGTGCAGCGTGTCGCCCACATAGGCGGGCTTTAGAACATCGAGGTCCATGTGCATGAACGCGAGACCCGTCCCGTGCAGCACGTTGGTCTGCAGGACCAGGCCCTCAGCGATCACGTAGACCAGCCCTCCGGGGATCAGGCGGCCGGTGTAGCCGGCCTCGCTGGCGTGCGAGGCGTCGAGGAACAGCGGCTCGGTGAACCCGCCGAGACACACAAAATTGACCAGGTCGGCCTCGCTCACGGTCCTCGCGGCCGTGCGGAACCGAGTTCCGGCGACCATCTCCTCCCATGTCTGGCCGCGTGCCAGCAAGGGCGCCTCGCCGTTGGCTGATGGACTCACGCTCGGTACTCCTCGGGAGGGGTATTGGTTTAACTAGTATATATAATTTTACGGTATTACGCCATCAGCGTAGAACTCGGGTCAGGCGCGTCCGCCGCGACGGCGCGCGCGGCGTGCTCGATGAGCGTGGCCCGTACGAGCTTCCCGTTCGCGTTGAGCGGCAGGCTGTCGGTGAACTCCCACAGCGCGGGGACCTTAAAGCCGGCCAGCCGTTCGCGGGCGAACGACCGCAGCTCGGTGATGTCGGGCAGCTCATCGGCGTCCGCCGGAACGAGGTACGCCTTGACCGTCTCCCCCAGCCGCTGGTCCGCCACGCCCACGACCGCGGCGTCCGCTACCGCGGGATGCTCGGTGAGGACATGCTCGACCTCCAGCGGGTACACGTTCTCGCCGCCTCGGATGATCATGTCGCCTTTGCGGCCGACCAGGCAGAGATAGCCCTCCTCGTCAAGCCAGCCCAGGTCCCCCGTGTGCTGCCACCCGTCGGCCGCATAGTGGAACAGGTGCGGCGCCCGGGCCAGCAGCTCGCCGACCCCGTCGCTTCCTGGGCCTTCGATCCGGAGCTCGACGCCGGGAACGGCCCGCCCGACCGACTGGAGCAGGTCCTCGCGCCCGCCCGCTGCCCGGAGGTGGTCGTCCGGCGTGAGGCAGGTGATCGGGCTTCCTTCGGTCTGGCCGTAGATGTCGGCAAAGGCCACACCGGGCAGGACAGCCATCGCCCGCCGCAGGGTATCCGGATGGATCGGCGCGGCTCCGTACTGCATGACCTGCAACGAGTCGATCTTGAGTGCCTCCCGGTCCAGCAGCATGTCGATCATGGTGGGGACCAGCAGGCCGTGCGTCACACCGAAGCGCCCGAGAGCCTGCCAGCCTTCCACGGTGAACCGGGGGAAAGGCAGGATCGTCGCCCCCGCGCCGAGCGCCACCGCCACATTCCCCCAGCCGGCTATGTGATGGAACGGAGATGCGGACACGTAGACACTCGACGGGCGCAGCCGCAGCAACGCCGAGTTCACGATGGCCCGCTGAGCCAGCGTGCGCTGCGTCATCCGGACCGGCTTCGGCAGACCGGTGGTTCCCGAGGTATGCAGGATCGTGGCGAGGTCTTTCATCCCCGGAGTCGGGAGATCGACATCGCGGGACTCGGCGAACTCGGGAAGCGGGACGAAGCGCACCCCGGCGGCGCTCGCCACTCGCTCGCCGATCGCCGCGTACTCTGGCTCGACGATCAGGTGTTCCGCGGCGATCCCTCGGACGCAGGGCGTGAGCTCACGCTCGGTCAGCCTGGGCCCGAGCGGCGCCACCGGCCTGCCGGTGGCCGCCCCCGCCAGGGTCAGCGCGATCGCGCCGGGATTGGTGATGAGAAGCGCCGCGACCGGAGCGCCGGCCGGCACACCCAGCCCGTCCAGCCACCGGGCCGCCGAGGTAGCCAGCCGCAGCAGCTGAGGCCACGTCCACGCGTCCGGTCCCGCTAGCAGCGCAGGCCCGGGCAGGTCACGATGAGCCGCGATCATCTCCGAGTACGTGACCCGGGCGACCGGCTGATCGTCGGCTGCCCGGGCGGAAGCACGCCAGCGTCGCCGATCGCTCATGCTGCTGTCTCCCGGCCGCTTCATGCCACCCCCTCCGCTGCGCCGGCGATGCCGTTGTTCGTGCCGAACAGGGAGCGCAGTCCGGGCGTGGTATGGCCGAGCTCGAAGTCCGCGGGCTCCATCTGCTCTCCGTCGCTCGTCGGGGCTTCTGCCATCGGGTCTGCGGTGGCATCATCCACCGCATATCCGCACGTTACAGTAGAATGATATAACTAGGCTGACCAGAGATGAACGGAGCATCATCGGGAAACTCTGAGGGGACATGGCCGATATTCTCAGGTTCGAGCGGATGGACGGCATCGCCCTGCTCACCCTCGACCGTCCCGGGCGGCTGAACTCGATCGGCTCGGATACGCATGCCCTGCTGCGGTCAGCTCTCGATGCCATAGAGTCCGACCCGGCGGTGCGCGCCGTGGTGATCACTGGGTCCGGATCGGCCTTCTCCGCCGGGGCCGACATCACCGAGATGCGCACCCTTACGAACGCCGAGGCCTACGAGGCGTTCCTGCACGGATTCCACGACTGCTATTCGCGGCTGGCCGCGCTCCGCCAGCCGACGATCGCGGCGGTCAACGGCCTCGCTCTGGGTGGTGGGTTCGAACTGGTGCTGGCCTGTGATCTGCGCGCGGCAGCCCGCACGGCCAAGCTCGGGCTGCCAGAGATCAAGCTGGGGACGCTGCCGGGCGCGGGAGGGACCCAGCGCCTGAGCCGCCTGGTGCCGATGAACATCGCCAAGGAACTGATCATCGCGGGCCGGACGCTGGACGCCGACCGGGCGTACACCCTGGGCGTGCTGAACCTGGTCACCGACCCTGAGCAGCTCCTGCCGCGCGTCCTGGAACTGGCCCGCGACATCGCATCGGGTCCCCCGAGGGCCATGGCGGCGGGCAAGCGCCTGCTGGATCGGGGGATCGGGCTCGGGCTTTCCGCCGCGCTTGAACTTGAGATCGACACCGGGCGGGCCCTGTTCGGTCAGGCCGAGGCCTTGGAAGGCCTGTCGGCGTTTGCCGAGAAGCGCCCCCCGCGATTCCCGAGCCTGGCGGCCGAGGACGCGGTATGAAGCGACAGCGACCATGAGCGTTCTGACCGAGATCGACGGGCCGTGCGCCATCGTCACCCTCGACTGGCCGCAGAAGCGCAACGCGCTTGGACCAGCCGAGGCCAGCGAACTGGCCAGCGCGCTCCGCCAGGCCGCTGACCAGCCCGGCGTCAGGGGCATCGTGCTGACCGGCAACGGCGCCTTCTGCGCCGGAGGCGACATCAAGGGCATGATCGCGCGGGCCGACATGCCGCCTCAGGAACGCCGGCGGCTGGTGTACGCCGCCTTTCAGGGCATGATCAGGACGGTCATCGACCTGCCATTGCCCACCTTCGCCGCCGTCGACGGGCCGGCCGTCGGCATGGGCTTCGACATCGCGCTCGCCTGCGACGTCCGCATGATCGGGCCCGGCGGCTGGTTCCGCCAGGGCTGGGCCGGGATCGGGCTGATCCCCGGCACCGGAGGGGAGTTGCTGCTGCGGCTGCGGGCGCCGGCCGCGCTCTGGCAGCTCATACCGGGGCAGCCCAAGGTCGACGGGGCAGCCGCCGAGCGGCTCGGGCTGGGCGAGGCCGCCGGAGATGAGTTCGCCGACGCGCGCACCGCCGCCGTGGCGCGGGTGCACAAGCTCGCCGGCACGCCTCGCGCCACGATCGAGGGCTACGTGCGCCTGCACCGCGCCGACCTGCGGGCCCGTCTGGGCGATCACCTGGCGGAGTGCCTCACCATGCAGGTCGCGCTGCTGTCCGACCCGGAGTTCCGCACCCGAGCGGCCGACGCGGTCAGCCCGGCGGACAAGACATGAGGCTCGCCCGGCTGGCCGCCTCCGACGCGTAGCCGGTGTCACCTCAGCGCGGGCGCCACCGTGTCGAGCATGCGGAGAGCCTCGTCGCGCGGCTCGTCCGCCATCCGCAGGACGACCCGGTTGACGCCGAGCAAGCGCGCCTGGTCCAGGCGCTTGGCGAAGGCCCCGGCCGGCAGGCACTTCTGGATCACGGTGACCTGGAGAGAGGCCGGGTCGCGGCCAGCCCCCTCCCAGGCCCGGCGGAGCTCGGCCAGCTCCGCACCGAACACCGGGTTCTCGTCGAGCTGGGAGCCCATCGGGATCCAGCCATCGGCGTGACGCACGACACGCTCGACTGTGCGCCGGTTGAAGCGGGCGCCCAGCAGGATCGGCGGGTGCGGCTTCTGAGCGGGCTTCGGCCAGCTCCAGCTGCTCGACAGCCGGACGTACCGGCCGGAATACGCGGCCTCCTCGGAAGTCCACATCTGCCTGATCAGCTCGAGCTTGTCCAGGACGACGGCGGCGCGCTCCGCCGCCGGGAAGCCGTGGTCCTCGAACTCCTCCCGGTGCCACCCGTACCCGACGCCGAGGGTGAGACGGCCGCCGCTCAGCAGGTCGAGCGAGGCAGTGGCGTGCGCCAGCGCGATGGCGTCGTGCTCGCCGATCAGCGAGATGGCCGTGCCGATGCGCAGGCTCGTCCGGGCGGCCACAAACGACAGCGCGACGAACGGATCCCAGAAGCGCTTGTACCGTTCGGGGATCGGTCCGCCCGGGGGAAAGGCACTTCGCGGATGGTCGATCGGGATGTGCGTGTGCTCGTTGAGGAAGACCGAGCCGAACCCGCGGGCCTCCGCCTCGGTGGCCAGCTCGACCAGCGGCATCGACTGATCGGTGCAGCCCGGAAAGATCCCCACTTCAAGAGGCGTCATCGTCATCGGCCGTCGTCCCGGGGTGCGGGCCAGGCATTCGGAGCAGGCGTTCGGGCCAGCCGGGGATACCGGCGACCAGCGGGTCGGTCCCGCGGGCGCGCCACCCGGGCCCGACCTGGACTGGTCATGGCGGAAACTCCACTTCAGAATCAGAACAATAAGTTGATAGATTAAAGCATAAACCGTACCAGCTGACCGGGGTGGACCGGATCCTCTTCGGCTCCGACTGGCCGCACTCCGATGGCGTGGCGCGACCGGGCGGAGCCGCAAGGTTGCCGGACATGACCCCGGCGAACTTACGGGCATGACTCCTTAGTCGAGGAAATCGGGCTCCTCGTCGAGGAGCACGTCCCAGAGGCAGTCGAAGTTAATCTTGGCCACCTCGGGCGTCCCGACCTGCGTGGCGGTCAGCGCCGCGCTGCCGGGTTCGATGGGCACGGGCGTTCCGGCCGCCTCGGCGAGCAGCTGTACCCCGCACGCCCGGTCCATGGCCAGATACCACCAGGCCGCTTCCTCCACCGAGCCTCCGACGGTGAGCAGGCCGTGGTTGCGCAGGATGCAGCCCTTCATGCCGCCGAGCGTCTCGGCGATCCGGTCGCCCTCGGCCTCGTCGAACACGACTCCCGCGTAGTCACTGAACACGGCGTGGTCGCGATAGAACGCGCAGGCATCCTGAGTCAGCGGGTCGAGCGGACGGCCAAGCGCCGACCAGGCCTTCCCGTAGCGCGAATGCGCGTGCGCTGCGGCTAGGACGTCCGGGCGAGCCTTGTGGATCCGTGAGTGAATCGCGAAAGCCGCCTGGTTGAGGGTTCCCTCGCCCTCGATCACCCGGGCGGAGTCGTCGATCAGCAGCAGGTCCGAGACGCGGATCTGGCTGAAGTGCTTTCGCACCGGGTTAACCCAGAAACACCCGTCGTGCTGCGGATCACGAACGGTGATGTGACCAGCCGCGCCGTCAGCGACATCGAACCGGGCGAGCAGGCGGAAGGCGGCGGCGAGGCGCTCTTTGCGATAACGACGGACCCGCTCGACGGGCCCGGTTTCCGCTTCTCCGGCGGGGATCGCCTGCCGTATCCGGGCCACGGTCGGGGCGGAGTTCATGGGGACCGTGATCCTTCCCGGAGCACTAGCGAGGGGCGCATCCAATAGGTTAAAATAGTATTCATAGTTAAATAAATAGTCAAGACTGGCCACTCGGAGGGCAGGGTGGGCGCACGCTTCACCAGCGGTAGTCAGGGACGCCCCGTGGCTGACTCAGGAGCGGTCAGCCGAACGGTGGCAACCGCCCCGGATCGGCTGGTTGACGAACTCGGACCGGGTGTGCAGGCTGACCTGCCCTTCCCCGGGAAGCCGCCGCTCGTACTGCGGCTTCGCGGCGGCGAGATCGCCGAGAGCATCGAGGCCGCCAGCCGCTGGTTCGCCCGGCAGGCCGATGTGATCGACTGGCTGCTGGTCCGGCACGGGGCGCTGCTGCTGCGCGGCTTCCCCGTCCCTGACACGGACGCGTTCGCGCGGCTTATCTCGCACTATCGGCCGCACGCCGCCGGGTACCTGGGCGGTGCCACCCCGCGGGAGGCGATCAAGGGAACCGTCTACGAGGCAACCCAGGTGCCACCCCAGGTGACCATACTCCTGCACCAGGAGATGGCCTACCTCAGGAATTACCCGGTCAAGCTGGCGTTCTTCTGCAAATCGCCGCCCAGCACCGGCGGCGCGACGACGGTCGGGGACTTCCGGAGGTTCATGGACGGGCTGCCTGACCGCTTCCTCGGAGAACTGCGCGAGAAGGGCGTGACCTACCACCGCAGCTTCCGGGTCCCAGGCGTCCCCCATCCTTCGGATGCGTACCCGGCGATCTACCACGCGGACCTGCGTCAAGGATTCGGCACGCAGCAGCAGGGCGACATCGAGCAGGCCTGCGAGCGTCTCGGCATGACCTTCGAATGGGAGCCCAACGGCGGCCTGACCACGCATCTGTCCCGGCCTGCGTTTGCCGAGCACCCGCTTACCGCAGAACGCGTCTACTTCAACCACGTGCTCACCCAGATCATTTCGCCGGGCTTTCTGGGCGAGGCGTACGAAACCTATCTGGACATCTACGACCGGGCCGGCCGCGCCCGTCCCTACCACGTCACCTACGGGGACGGAACCGAGATCGATATGGCCGACCACCAGCGGGTGACCGACGGCCTCGCGGCGGCGACGATCGCGCCGGGCTGGCACGCCGGCGACGTGCTGCTGATTGACAACATCTACACCGGCCACGGCCGCGCCCCGTTTACCGGCCGCCGGGATGTCCAGGTCGCGCTCATCGACTGACAATGTCAGGGCGCATGCTCAGCCGCCAGCTACCGGATCAGATCGTTCCCCAGATTGCCGATGTTGATGGTCCGGTTGCGCCCGAGCGCCGAGTGGTCGTATCCGGCGAGGGGGTAACCGTTGGTCAAGAAGGCGAACGAGGTCCCCGCCTCGGGGTCCATGAAACCGAGCTGGCAGGGGGCACCCCCGTTGCCGAACGTGCCCGCCGAGCCCGTGCGCGGGGTCCAGGATCCGCCGACCTCGCCGCTCACCGTGCAGAACAGGGCGAGGTTGGCCACGTCGTCGCTGCCTCCGTAGATCCTCTCTCCCCAGGGCTTGTCCGAGACGTGGATGCGGGTGGCCTCGGCGACCACCTCGGCCCGCCACAGTCCCGAGTGGAAGAGGGCCTGGAACAGCAGAGCGACGTCAGCCGCCGTGCCCGCGATCGAGTGGCTCGGCTCACCCGCGGCCAGCACCTCGGGGCTGGCCAGGTACCAGGGCCCCCAGGGGTCGACTTCCTGGTCGTCGCTGGTCCGGTCGATGGCCACCGGGACGGCCAGGACAGACCCGAAGCGGTCGGCCGGGACGGGCAGGAGGAACCCGAGCCCGAGCGGCTCGACAATGGCGGTGCGCAGGTAGTCGGGGAAGGCCATCCCCGTCTTGCGCTCGGTTATCTCGGCGATCAGCCACGCCGCCCCGGTCAGGTGGAACTGCAGGCGAGACCCGGGCTCCCAGTCCAGGCGCCACCTGGCGAACGACTCCAGGCGCTGGCGTCGGTCGAGCATCTTGGGATAGCCGAGGGGGGCGAACGGAAAGCCGGCGGTGTGGGTCAGCACCTGGCCCACCGTTACCACGTGCTTCCCGTTGGTGGCGAACTCCGGGATGATGTCGGCGACGAGCTCGCCTACGTCAAGCAGCCCGTCGCTGATCAGCTTCCAGACCGCCGCGGCGACCACCGTGCGCCCGACCGACTGGAGTATGTACCGCTTGTCGTTGGTCGCGTCCCCGTACGTCTCGAAGGCGACAAGCCGGCCGTTGCGGGCCACGGCTACCTGCGCCGACGGCAGTGGTCCCTCGTCTACTTCGAGCCGGACCCGATCGAGGAAGAGCTGGAGCCGGCGGGGATGGATGCCGACGGTCTCGGGATCGGCCAGATCAACGGGAACGGGCGCTACGTGCGTCATCGGCTCAGCCCTTCGTGGACGAGGTCGCGGGGACAGCGTCGGCCGTTGCTACCACGCCGCAGGCCTCGAGCCGGTCGATCTCGGCTCCGGAGTACCCGGCCTCAGCGAGTATCGAGCGGTTGTGCTCGCCGCGCTCACACGGCCGCCCGAAACGGCTGGGGGTCGCCGAGAAGCGCAGGTGGGGCGCCCAGACGATCATCGTCCCGAACCTGGGATGCTCGATCTCGGCGGTGAACCCGGCCTCGCGAAGGCCCGGGTCAAAGCTAATGAAATTAGGCTGGCCCTGGAGGCCGACATCCACGCAGCCCACGTCCGCCCGGCTGAGCAGCTCCTCCCAGTGGGCCGAGGGCCGCTCGGCGAACCTCGCGCCGAGGATCTGGATCAGCTCGCCGTCGTTGGCCCGGCGCGCCGCCGCGGTGCCGAACCGGGGGTCGTCGGCCAGCTCAGGGCCGATGGCGTCGGCGAAGGCCCGCCACTCCTTCTCGGTGCGCACCACCAGGCACACCCAGCCCTGGCCGGCCGGGTAGACCCGTTCCAGGGCACTCACGCCGAAGTAGTCGTCGTCGCACCCGGGGACCGGCGGCTTGTCGGCGTAGGAGCAGAAGTCGTCGGCGTAGCACCAGGCGTTCCCGCTGATCATCGAGGTCCGGACGAACTGGCCTCGGCCAGTGCGGCGCTGGTGGAAGATGCCCAGGACCACGGCCACCAGTACCTCGAGGGCAGCGTTCGAGTCGCCGTCCACGATCTGGTTGAGCCGAGGGGCCACGACGGCCTGCAGCTCCATGGGGGTCATGCCGAGGTTGAGCTGGGGACTGGTCCAGTAGCCGACCTGACGGCCGAAGCTGCCCGCGACCGCCTGAGCCGCCTGAGCGTACAGGGCCCGGTGGGCATACGGGCCGTCGGTGCCGTAGCCGGCCGCGTGCACGTAGACCAGCCGGGGGTTGATCGCCGTGAGCTCGTCATAACCGAGTCCCAGCCGGTCGGCGACCCCGGACCGGAACCCGGTCACGAACACGTCGGCACCGGCGATGATCCGCTGCGCGATCGACCGGCCTTCGGCGCTGCGCAGGTCGATAGAGACGCTTTCCTTGCCGCGGGTGGTCTTCAGGCTCGCCACTTCCGGGCCGAATCCGGTCCGGTGCGGGTCACCGGCCCGGTCCTCGATCTTGATGACCCGGGCGCCCAGGGCGGCCGCCATGGTCAGCCCGTAGGGCATGGCGTAGTAGTAGCCGAACTCCACGATCGTGACCGCGGCCAGCGGGTGCGCCGGAGCGGCAGATCCATCGGGTTCTGGCCCTGACTCGGCGGCGAGCGGGCCCTGGTTGGCCCCCAGAGCAGGGGCCGACCTCTCAATGCGGCACGGGGCGTCGGAGAAGTAGCCGATCGGGCCGACCTCGCGGATGGGGCCGTGCTCGTGGTCGCTGATCGTTATGACATCGCCGTTATGGATGATCTGCGGGTGATCGAGGCCTTCCTCACTGGTCCGCGACACCTCGAACGCGACATCGGGACTGGCCTCGAGCCGGGGCAGCCAGTACTCCAGGTCCTGCGCCCTGAACGCTTCCCAGAGCAGGTCTTCCCAGGCCTGAGCGTCTTCGGGGCTGCCGAACACCGGCTGTGCGGCAAGTCGCGGGTCGTCGACGGTATGTTCGATTCCTGCCACCGAGGAGAGCGCCCTGGCCTGATGGGGCAGCATGGTGGAGGTCTGGATGAACCGGCCGTCCCTGGTGGCGACCAGGACGCCATAGCGGCTGCCCGCGATGCCCGTGCGGGCGTCGATGGCCGGCTCCTGGCCGCGCTTGACCATGAGCTGGGAGATGACCGAGACGAAGTACTCGACGGGCTCGATTCCAGAGAGCATCGTGGCGTCGATCTTCTGACCGACGCCGGTCTTATCCCGGACGAGAACGGCGGCCAGGATGCCGGCCACCGACTCCATGGCCGCGCCGAAGCTGCCCCAGCTCACCGGGAAGAAGATGGCGCCGTCCCGGTGACCGTACCCGCCGCGGGCGAACAGTCCGGCCTTGGCGCAGACCAGGGGGTCATAGCCCTTGAGCCTGGCGTACGGGCCGGTAGTGCCGAATCCGGTGATAGAACAGTGGACCAGGCGAGGATTGGCCTGCCGCAGGACGTCGGCGTCCACCCCCCACGCCCTGGTGGTCCCGGGTGAGAAGCCCTCGATGACCACGTCGGCGTTCGAGGCCAGCTCGCGCAGCTGCTGCTGGCCCGCCGGGGTCCGAAGGTCTGCGACCAGACTTTCCTTGCCCCGGTTCCAGACCAGGAAGCCGCTCGGCATCTGGTTGCGCAGCCTGTCTCCTTCCGGTGGCTCGAGCTTGATCACTCGGGCCCCGGCGTCGGCCAGGACCATCCCGGCGACCGACGCCGCGATGCTGCCCGCGCCCATCTCGATCACGCCCAGGCCGGCGCAGATCCCGTTCATGGCTTCCCCTAGGTCGAGAATGTATCGGCAATGTGTTCAGGAACCCCTCTGGTGGAATCATTAAACAGATTAACCCAATTTGCTAGGATGGCGGCATGGCATGGGATTTCTCCACGGAACCCGGGTTCGAAGAACAGCTGGGCTGGATGCGGGGCTTTGTGAGGGAGGAGGTGGCACCGCTCGACTTGGTCTTCCCGCACCTGGATCACCGGGTTCCGCCCCCGTGGCTGAGAAGGGTGGTGGACCCGCTCAAGACCGAGGTGAAGCAGCGGGGCCTGTGGGCGTGCCATCTTGGCCCTGAACTCGGCGGCAAGGGTTTCGGCCAGGTGAAGCTGAGCCTGATGAACGAGATCCTCGCGCCCTACCAGTGGGGTCCGACGATCTTCGGCGTGCAGGGGCCAGACACCGGCAACGCCGAGATCATCGCGCACTACGGCACCGAGGCACAGAAGACGAGGTACCTGAGGCCCCTCCTGGAAGGAGAGATCTTCTCGGCGTTCTCGATGACCGAGCCCCAGGGCGGGGCCGACCCGACCCTGTTCGAGTGCCGGGCCGCGCGGGACGGCGACGAATGGGTGCTGACTGGCGAGAAGTTCTTCACCTCCAATGCCCAGCACGCCGCCTTCTTCATCGTGATGGCGGTGACCAACGCCGACGTGAGCCCCTACCACGGCATGTCGATGTTCCTGGTGCCGGCCGACTCGCCCGGCATCAACATCCTGCGGCCCACCCGGTACATGGGCGAGGCCGAGGACGGGATGGACCATCCCCACATCCGGTACGACGCGGTCAGGGTCCCGCTCGACAGCCTGCTCGGACCCGAGGGAGAGGCCTTCACCGTCGCCCAGACCAGACTCTCGGGGGGCCGGATCCACCACGCCATGCGAGCCGTGGGCCAGGCCCAGTACGCCTTCGACATGATGTGCGAGCGGGCCCTGAGCCGACGCTCGGGCGACCAGCCGGTCTCGGCCAAGCAGCTGGTCGAGGAAGCGATCGCTCTGGCCTACGCCGAGATCGAGCAGTTCCGGCTGTTCGTCCTGCGCACGGCGTGGAAGATCGACCAGGGTCAGGGCTACTCCCGCGAGGTTCGCAAGGACATAGCGATCGCCAAGGTCCTGTCCTACCGGGTCATGCGCAGCGTCCTGGACAAGGCGGTGCATATCCACGGCGCCCTGGGCACCACCGATGAGATGCCGCTGGCCCGGCTGTGGCAGCTGGTCCCGGGGTACGGGATCTGGGACGGTCCGACCGAGTCTCACATCAGCACCGCGGCCCGCCTGATCCTCAAGGGCCGGGTGCCCGCGTCCGGGCTCTGGCCCACGGAGTGGGTGCCGGCCCGGACAGAAGCGGCCGAGAAGAAATATGCCGAGGCCCTGCTGGAGCGGGCCCGGGCCGCTGGAGACGCCGCCGAGGTCCCGGCCGGTGCCTGACGACGCGCTGGACCTGGCCGCCCTTGACGACTGGATCGGCGATCGGCTCCCCGGCGCCGGAGCCCGGTTGCGGGCTCGCCGCATGGGCGAGCAGACCGGGCTGGCCAACGCCCTCTACCTGCTCAGCCGCGGTGCACATCAGTGGGTTCTGCGCCGTCCCCCGGCCGTCAAGAACGACCCGAGCGCGTCGGACACCAAGCGGGAGTGGCGGATCCTGCGCGCGCTGGAGGGCACCGGGGTCCCCCATCCCGCCCCCAGGCTGCTGTGCGAGGATCTCGGCGTCCTCGGTTCCACGTTCCTGATCATGGACGTGGTCGACGGCTTCACACCGGGCTTCGAGCTGCCGCCGCCGTTTGACTCCGATCGCAGGCTGCGCCGGGGCCTGGCCCTGGCCTACGTGGACGGATGCGCGGCGTTGTCGAAGGTGGACTGGGCCAGCCGCGGCCTCGGCGGGCTCGGGAAGCCGGAGGGCTTCCTCGAGCGGCAGGTGAGCCGGTGGACGGCTCAGCTGGACCGCTACCGGACCCGCCCGCTCCCCGAGTTCGACTTCGTCGCGACCTGGCTCGAGGACAACCGGCCCCAGATGGGCACTCCCGCGATAATGCACGGGGACTACAGCCCGTTCAATGTCATGGCCGCCCCTGACCCACCGGCCCGGCTGGCTGCGATCGTCGACTGGGACACTGGCACCATCGGGGATCCCCTGCTCGACATCGGGCACCTGCTGGCCCGATGGACTGAGCCGGGAGAAGGGCCGGTCATCGGGGTCCAGGCCGGTGGCACCGAGGGCTACCCGAGCCGTGCTGAGATGGCCGCCCGCTACGCCGAGCTAACCGGGCGCGACCTGAGCGCGCTCAGCTACTACGAAGCCCTCGCCCTGTTCAAGCTGGCAGTGATCCTGGAAGGCGGCTACGCCCGCCAGGCAGCGGCCGGAGTGCCCGACTCGGATAACACCATGGCGGAGATCGTCCCGCGGCTGCTCCGGGGCGCGGCCGAGTTCGCTCGCGGCGAGCGGGTATGACCCTCCCGTCCGTGCTGGCCGGCCAGCGAGACGCGGTGGGCTCTTTCCGGGAGAGGAACCGATGAAGGCAGCACAGATGTTCGACCTGACCGGCAAGGTGGCGGTCATCACCGGCGGGAGCCGCGGAATCGGCCGGGCCATCGCTCACTGCTTCGCCAGCGCCGGGGCGGACGTCATGATCGCGTCCCGCAAGCTGGACGTCTGCCAGCAGACCGCCGCCGAGATCCGCGCGGCCACCGGCCGGCGGGCCGAGGCCGCCGCCTGTCACGTCGGTCACTGGGCCGACTGCGACCGTCTGGTCGATCATGCCCTCGACACGTACGGCCGACTCGACATCCTGGTCAACAACGCCGGCATGTCGCCGCTCTACCCCAGCCTGATCGAGGTCACCGAGGAACTCTACGACAAGACCCTGGGCGTCAACCTCAAGGGGCCGTTCCGCCTCGGCGTGAAGTCGGCGACGTACATGGCCTCCCACGGCGGCGGCACCGTGATCAACGTCGGCACCATCGGATCGCAACTCGCCGCTCCGACGGAGCTCCCCTACGCCTGCGCGAAGGCGGGCCTCAACGCGCTCACCGTCGGGCTGGCCGAGGCGTTCGCGCCGACGGTGCGGGTCAACGCGATCCTGCCCGGCCCGATCCGGACCGACATCACCAGGGCCTGGACACCACAGATGCGGTCGGGAAACTCGGTGCCGCTCGGGCGGATCGGCGAGCCCGAGGAAATCGCGGGGCTGGCGCTGTACCTGGCCAGCGAGGCGTCCAGCTTCACCACCGGCGCGATCATCCGCGTCGACGGCGGCGTGACGCGGAGAGTCTGATCGGCCGTGCGCTATCTGGTCCAGACCGTGAACCGCCTGACCTTGCCGTCGCGGTCGAGGGTGGCATGGTCGAGGGCGCTCAGCCGGTAGTCGGTCTCGCCCCCGAGCTTCGCCTCCAGCTCGTACACGCAGTCGTCGCCCTGCTCGACGTAGCTGGCGATCCGGACAGCCGGCCTGATCTCAGGAAGGAAACGCTCATAGAACGCGCTGATCTCGCTGCGACCGTGGCACTCCTGGCGGTTCGGGCCGAGGAACACGGCATCGGTGGCAAACAGGTCACCCAGCTCGGCGTAAGCCTCGCGGTTGATCGCGTCGGCATAAGCGTCAGCGAACTGGCGGGGGGCGCTGTCAGGCATACCAGCTACCCCCGCCGCAGCGTGATGCCCTGGGCGTTGAAGAAGAAACCGCCCACGGTGACCAGGGCCCGCTGCGCGCCCTCGACCTGACGGCCGCTGGCCAGGCCCTGAAGCTGGTGCACGGCCTCCCGCAGGTGGCCCGAGCCCTGTGTACCGCCCTCCGACAGCGAGCCACCGTGCGGGTTGACCGGCACGCGGCCCTTGATCAGGATCCGGCCGGTCCCGTCGTCGCCCGCCGCCCAGTTGTCCTCGATGAATGACCCGGCCTCGCCCGGCCCGCAGTAGCCGACGTTCTCGAGCCAGTTCAGGGCGATAACGGAGAACCCGTCGTAGACCAGGAGCACGTCGACGTCGTCGATCCAGAAGCCGCTCCTGGCCTTGAGGGCCTCGACGGTCACCTGCTGGCCGTGCCGGCGCAGGCTGGGCGACTGGTCCTCCTCGTTCTTGTCGATCATCCCGAGCACGATGGCGTCGACCAGGACCGGTGCCAGCGGCAGGTCGGCGGCCCGCTCGGCCGTCGTGATGATGAAGGCGTCAGCCCCGTCGACCGCCACGTCCATGTCGTACAGGCAGAGCGGGGACCTGATCATCCGGGCTGAGAGGTAATCCTCCATCGTCAGCGGATCTCGCATGGCCGCGCCGGGATTGGCCATGGCGTTGCTCCGGTCGTTGATCGCCACGTATCCCAGGCTCGCCCTCGGCACGCCGAACTCGTGGATGTAGCGCGAGGCCCAGGCGGTGTAGCCGACCGAGCCGGCCACCGACTCGGGCACGGGGGCCGGGCTGCTGCCGAACGCGACCCCGCGGCGGAACGGGTCTTTCAGCGCGCTGCCGGTGTTCCAGGCCATCCGGTAGGCGCCGTGGTAGGCGAGCACCACGTCGCACAGCCCGCTGTAGACGGCGCTGGCCGCGGCGGCCAGCTGATTGCCGAACGGGATTATCGGGTTGGCGAACCAGGTCACCTCCGGGATGCCAAGCATGGACTGCACGGCCGGGGCCGCCGGAAGCGACCCGCACAGGCCGTCGATGTCCCTCGTGGTCAGCCCGCACTGGTCAAGGACGGCCACGGCGGCCTGGGCCACGTAGCTCGCCTGGCTCCGGTCGGTGTTGCGGGCCTGGAAGCCGGTCGTGGCCGCCCCGGCGATCGCCACCCGGTCCCGCATCGGGTTGCGCGTCACGCCGTATCACCCACGCGCTGCCCAGCCAGGCGGAATACCGGCATCGGGGCGCTCCCCCGCGTGATCCAGTCCAGCTCGACCCGCCG
>Ga0335075_10001768_pt1 | contig 35231 bp, 32 predicted proteins | sample Lox_Sample_24_FD_206723 | JGI IMG/M metagenome (GOLD analysis project Ga0335075, IMG submission 206723) | Soil microbial communities from Loxahatchee National Wildlife Refuge, Florida, United States - Lox_Sample_2.4 | ecosystem: Environmental > Terrestrial > Soil > Wetlands | place: USA...
TAACAGAATCCAAGTCCCTCGCTGCCGCCGCCGCGCGCGTGCACCAGCGTGAAGTGCCGGTGCGTGACGGTCCTGCGTGCAAAGCTCGTGGGACCGCGTCGAATGGCGCCTCGTCGGCGATGCCCCCGAGGTGGAGGATGGCGTCAATGCCGTGGGCAGCCTCCACGGTAGCGTCGAGGTCGCCGAGGTCGGCGACATGCAGCCGCTCGGAGGGGTCAAGATCGTGGATCTCGTCGCGTGAGAGCAACGTGAGCCCGCCGTAACGGACACGCGGCGCGGGCCGCAGGACCGTAGCCATCCGGCCACCCGCGCCGGTCATGAACACCTTCATACTCACGGCTGGTCCACCGCCTCCAAGGGGAGCGCCGCGACGAGGATAGACCCCGACGACGCCTCGGCGATGAGGATGTGGTTGTCGGATGCGATCGTGACGCTTGACGGGCAGCGACATCCGTCCCCGAAAGCCAGTTGATTACGAGACGCCGGTGACCGCTGCGAGCGGCCTCGTGCTCATTCGCGTTGGCAGGGTGGGCAGGTGCGGCGGCCCGGTTGCGGGGGGTGTTCCAGGTCGCCAAGGGCGGCGCGGATGGCCTGCAGCGCGACGGCCCCGGCCTCCGGCGGCAGGTACCCGGTGAACGCGAAAGCCATGTCCTCCTCGATCCGCCAGGTGAGCCTGCGCCGGGACCGGACATCCTCCTCTGTTACGGTGCGGGTACGGATGCGGGCACTGTCCGAGACAGCGGCCGGGCGCGGCACGCGAGCAGGGCTGGCTTTCGGTGACTGGCTTACGAAGCTACCGCTGCGCCAACGGCGTCAGCGGCCTCAGTGATACTGGCCACAGTGACGAGCGCGTCCGGTGATGCGTTCCTCGCGTCTAGGGAAGCGCGGTCTTCCCCGTGCTCAACGATGATCATCGTGCCACCCGGTCCGGCGAAGACCGACCATGTGATACCCGTCACCTTCTCGTGCGCACGGGTCCACCGGGACAGGTCCTGCTTTGTATTGATCTCAGTGATCTGGGTGATCTGGGTGATCACGGTGTCTCTCCTTCGCGCAGAGCGCGGGTACGCGCTCCGTAGCCAGGGGGACTGGTGCGGCGTGCCGCGGGCCCGCCACGGCAGGCGTCAGCGGTGGCCTCGGTTTGAAGCTGGGTCACTGCGCATGCCGCAGGAGACCATGCGTTACCTTTGGGGTTATCGCAGTGGTCTATACCATTTCGTCGCTTCCTACTATTATCAGATGCTCATGCGTCACGCGAACCCGCCCTGCCCCAAGCTGCACATGAGTCACACGGCCTGGCGAGCGTCAGTGAGCTCATCGGTCCGCTCTTTGAACCGCTGCCAGCGGCGATCGGGCGAGCAATCCGGGCCTGGTGTGGCCAGGCGGCGATCGTTTCCGAGCCTCACCGTCCCGCCTTCACGGCATCCGGTAAGGCTCCCCAGGGGTGCTTGGCAGTCGATAAGGGCTGCGCTGTCCGCTGCCGGGCCCTCGCGGGGCCCCGGGCAGGCAGCCGACCGCTGCTTAGCCCAGGCCGTCTGGAGATGCGAAGGAGCCGTGACGGCCCTCGCCCGCGGCGAACCGGGAGATGCCAGAAAGCGACTCCCTGTCGGCCACGGCCTCCTGCCCGTGGGAGAACTCCACAGCCAGCGCGGAGGTTTCCGCGAGCCCTTCGGCGTCCAGCACCGACGCGCGGTCGCTGCGCAGGCAGACTTGAGGGAACGACGCCAGCTGGGCCGCCAGCTGTTGCGCGGCGTCGAGGGCTTGCCCGGCCGGAACAACACGGTTGGCAAGCCCGATGCTCTCCGCTTCCCGTGCATCGACCCCGCGTCCGGTGAGGATCATGTCCATCGCCCGGCTCGCTCCGATCAGCCGGGGCAGGCGGACGGTGCCGCCATCGATCAGCGGGATCCCCCAGCGTCGGCAGAAGACACCGAACACGGCGGTCTCGTCCGCGACCCGGAGATCGCACCATAGGGCCAGCTCCAGGCCACCGGCCACCGCGTACCCGGATACGGCCGCGATGACGGGTTTCGACAGCCGCAGCCGGCTGACTCCCATCGGCCCGTCGCCGTCGGGGGTGACCCGGTTGCCGCGATCGGTACCGATCGCGGTGAGGTCAGCACCGGAGCAGAAGACGCCGCCCTCTCCGTGCAGGACAGCCACCGCGGCACCCGGGTCGGCGTCGAACTCCCGGAACGCCTCGGCCAGCCGGGCGGCGGTCGGGCCGTCGACGGCGTTCCGGCGCGCGGGGCGGTGCAGGAAGACGGTGGTGACAGGCCCCGACCGCTCCACTCGCACCGCCTGCTGGGTTACTGCCATAACCGCACCGTAACGCACCCGCTGTCGCCGGGCGATCCGTCTCAGCCGGTGACCGTCACGCCGTCCGGGGCGTTCCCGACTTCGACCGCCGTCCCGGGGGTGCCGGTCGCGACGGTGACCGGGACGACGTTGTTGACGTTGGTGTCCGCCACCCAGGCCGTCGTTCCGTCCGGGCTGAAGCCGACCGCATAGGCGCCGGAACCGGTCGGGATGAAGGTCCCGGGGGTGCCGGTCGCGACCGCGATCGGGGTCACGCCGCCGGCGCCGAAGTCCGCCACGTACGCCGTCGCCCCGTTCGGCGAGATCTGGACGTACTGGGGACCGGCGCCGGTGGGTATGGTCGCGGTCACGCTATCCGTCGCCGCATCGATGACCGACACCGTGGACGAGCCGCCGTTGGTGATGTACACCTGGCTGCTGTCCGGGGTGACCGCCACGCCGAACGGTGCCGCGCCGACCGTGATCGTATTCGTCACCGTGTCGGTGGCCAGGCTGATGTCGCTGACCGTGCCGCTGCCCTGGTTGGCGACCCACAGTTGCGAGCCGTCCGGGCTCACCGCGATCCGCTCCGGCTGGTTTCCGACGGTGATCGGCGTGCCCGCGGTGAGGGTCGCGACGTTGATCGGCTGGACGGTCCCGCTGCCGAAGTTGCTCACCCACACGGTCTTGCCGTCAGGGGTGGCGGCGACGTCGGCCGCGATACTGCCGACCGGGATGGTCGCGATCACGGCGTTGGTCGTCGTGTTGATCACGGTGACGTTGTTGCTGTTGTTGTTGGCCACGAACAGGTCCCCGTCGTCCACGATCATGCCGTCGGGTCCGCTGCCCACCGGGATGGGCGGCCCGGCGGTGTCTGTCTGGGTGTCCACTGGCGTGACCGTGTTGTCGCTGTAGTTGGAGACGTACGCGGTCGGGATGCTCTGGCCCGGCTGAGTGACCGTGGCCAGCAGCGTGGCGTCTGGAATGACGGCACCGTTCGAGGCGTGCGCCGCGAAGCTCACCTGGTAATAACCGGTGGCCAGGCTGGAAGCGGCCGAGACTGTCACCGTCGCCTGCGCGGTGCCGCCCGCCGGCGCGGTGACTGTGGCGCTGGCCGGGGTGACGGAAAGCCCCTGCTGCGCGGTCGCGGTCCACGTCACGGTGGCAGGGCCCGACGTGCCGAGGGTGTTGTCGGCCTCGACGCTGAGCGTGGTCGAAGAACCGGGGGAAAGCTGCACCTGGCCTGGGTTCAGGTCGAGCGCGGCATGCGTGCTCGCCGGGAAGTGGACCGGTCCGGCGCCGAACGACGGCGGCGCGTCGCTCGCCGCCGTGCCCCAGCTCTTGTCCGGAGTCGCGGACAAGGTGAAGTCGAGCTCGTGTGTCCCCTGCAGGCCGACCCAGGTGTGGTCCGTGGAGCGCCCGTTCACCTTCAGGCCCTGCACGTACGTATCGCCTGCGCCCTGCGCGTTGATCGTGAGGTTCCCGTACACGCCGTGGATGACCGCCTGCGGGAACTGCGGCGTGCCGAGTACCAGCATCGGCACGCCCGGCGTCTGCGGGTAGACACCAAGCGCGGCCCACACGTACCACGAGCTCATCGCGCCCAGGTCGTCGTTGCCGGGCTCGCCGCCGGGAGTCAGCGAGTACAGCTGGGTCATGATGTCGTGCACGACCGACTGCGTCTGCCACGGCTCGCCAGCGCTGTCGTAGACCCATGGCGTGTCGAGCGATGGCTCGTTGCCCGCCCAGTCGTACGGCTCGTTCGGTCCGGCGTTCAGCTGGGTGAAGAAGGTGTTCAGCCGGGCGACCGCGGCCTGGTCACCGCCCAGGCCAGCGATCAGGCCCTGGAGGTTCTGCGGGACCATCCAGGTGTACTGGGCCGCGTTGCCCTCCTGGAAGCCGTCCTGCCCGAATCCCGCGCTGGACGTCTGCACGGGGGCCCCGGACGGGAACGCGCCCGCGGCGTCGCGCGGCTCGATGTAACCGTCCGCGGTGTCGAAGATGTTCGCCCAGTTCTGCGACCGCTGGGTGAACGTCCCGGCCACCGACCCCTGATGCAGATCCTGCGCCAGCCGCGAGATCGAGAAGTCATCGAGAGCGTATTCGAGAGTCTCCGAGGCGCCGTTGGGCACGGAGCTGATCGAGTCGGCGCCGATGTTCGGCACGTAGCCTTTGGCGATGTAGGCGGCGGCGTTCGGGCGCTCGACGTACCAGCCCTGGCCGGCGGGGGTCGTACCGTCGGCGCCGTTGACCATGTCGGTGAGCGCGGTGGAGGCGTCGAAGCCGCGGGCGCCGAAGGCGTAGGTGTCGGCGAGGATCGGGTCGGCGGAGTCACCGTTCATCACGCCGGTGTAGCCGTTCGCGACCGGCCACTTGGGCAGCGCGCCGCCCTGGGCGGCGTCGTTGAGCAGCGACGTCGCCATGTCGGCGGCTATCGAAGGATCGATGGTGGCCAGCAGCGGCACCTCGGACCGGTAAATATCCCAGCCTGAGAAGTCGGCGTACTGGGCGTGCCCGGGCTGGACGCGATGGACCTTGTTGTCGAAGCCGATGTAGTCGCCGTTGGCGTCACTGAACAGGCTCGGCTCGAGCGACGCGTGGTACAGAGCCGTGTAGAACGTCGCCTGCGCCGTGCGGCTGCCGCCATGGATGGAGATCGTGCCGAGCTGCCGGTTCCAGGCGGCGGTGGCCTGCGCCGCGACCGCGCCGACGCTCCAGGTGTGCGCACCGGCGGCCAGGTTGTCCAGCGCGCCCGCGGTGCTCACGTAGGAGATGGCGACCTGCATCCCGACGCTGCGGTCCTTCGTGGTGTCGAAGGTCAGCCAGCCCCCGGCCACGACACCAGAGCCCTGCTGGCCCGCGGCGGAGGCCCGGTTCGCGTCGTAGCTCTTCGGCGCGGGGTCCTGCTTACCGCGCTCGGTCACGGCCGTGCTGCCGGACGAGCGGGTCACGGTCGCCGCAGTCGTGCCGCCCCAGGTGCCCGAGGCGGTGAACGAGCGGTTGAACCGGGCGGCGAAGTACACCGTGTAGCTGTCCGGCTGGCCGCAGAAGTCGCCGCTGGTGACCTCACCGGTGATCTCGCGGTCGCCGACCGTCTGGAACGTGGCCGATGAGCCGCCGTTGGCGCTGTCCGCGACCTTGACGAGCAGCTGTGCCTGGCTGGTTGACGGGTAGGTGAACTGGGCGACACCGGTGCGGTCGGTCACCGCAAGCTGCGTGCGCACACCGCCCGCGGTGACAGCGTAGGAACCGGGATGCGCGCTTTCCGAGGAGTGGCTGAACGACGCGGAAGCCGAGTCGGGGTCGGCGGGCAGTGTGCCGGTGACCGGCAGGATGGGGAAGTCTCCGGCGATCTGGCATCCGGGGCCGGAGAAGTGCGTCAGGCTGAACCCGGTGATGGACGAGTCGGCGTAGTTGTATCCGCCGCCATCCGGGCGCGACGGAGTGTCAGGACTCCACTGGATCATGCCGAACGGCATGTCCGCGCCTGGGAAGGTGTCGACCTGGCCAACGATCGCGCCGCCGCTGCCGGTGCCAACCATCGGATCGACCAGTGCGGCCGGGTCGGTCACGGCGGCCGGGGCGCTCCCGCCAGGGGCCGCGACGGACGCGTCAGCCGCTTGAGCGAACGCCGGGGTAAGGGTGGCCGCGGCGAGCGTAACAGCCGCGAGCAGGCCGACCCGGGGCCGACGACGCCGGGCGGACGAGCCGTGAGCTTCCGGAGACAACGTTGTCACATGCGACATAAAGTCACGACTTGGCCCTTTTTGTCAACCGTCCTGGGCCGTCAGTTCAGCTCGGCTGTTTGCTTCCGAAGCCTGGTGGGACGCTTCTCACCGGCCCGCCGAGGCGCAAACTCTCGCCGCCGAGCACACCGATCCGCCAGAGAACGACAATTCCCGACCCCCGCATGACAGTTAGCTGCTAAGCTGCGCGGACTGCTTGGCGCGTTACAAAGGCGAGATCTCGGAACGGGCTCGGTGTTCCCGTCCGCAGCAAAGGGCTCTTGCCAGCCGTGGCTCCGGTAGTAGGCGCTGACGGTCGGCCGGCCCGCAGAGCATCTAGACAGCAGGTACCCGATCATAGGTCCCCAGAGCCAGACAGATGATGCACGCGCTGTAAGGGCAAGGCGGTTTCCGTGTTTCGTCTGTCTTCTCCGGGGCAGCGCTTGATGATGTCGGAAGAGGCGGACATGACGCGACATCTCGTGCCCTCGCTGCGACTTCTGGTTGAGCAGCAGGTGCCCTGGACTATCGTCCGTGTTTCGGGTGAGTTGGGCTGGGAGTCTCACGCGATGCTGGACGACTGTCTGTCTGAGCTTGTGCTCGAGGCGGAACGGCCGTGTGTCTGCATCGACCTGACCGCCTTGGAGTTTTGCGACTCATCCGGCATAGCGTGCATGGTGCGAGCCTGGCGGACCGCCACCCGCAAAGGCGGATTGCTGATCGTCGTACGGCCCAGCGGGTATCTGGCCCGCAAACTCAGGCGGATGGGGCTGGACGACGTGCTGCCGGTCGTCAGTGAACCCCCTGGCAGTTCCGGGTCCGCGTTATCAAGCGGCCCGCTGCATGAGCACGGTATCGATCCAGCGGCCGTGTTTATAGCCGACCCGGGTCAGCCGTCCCGCCTCGGTGAAGCCACATGCGCGATGCAGTGCCACCGAGGCCGGATCACCGGAGTCGGCGATGACCGCGACCACCTGCCGGGAACCAGCCGCCGCACACCCCCTGAGCAGCGCGTCCAGCAGGAGCCTGCCCAGGCCTTTTCGCTGGCGGTCCGGCGCGAGGAAAATCGAGTCCTCGACCGTGTGACGGTAGGCGGGTTTGGGCCGCCACGGGCTCGCGTAGGCATATCCGGCGACCGTTCCGTCGACCTCGGCGACCAGGAACGGCAGGCCGCATTCGATCAGCGTGCCGAGTCGCTGCCGCCACTGTCCCACCGTCGGCGGCACCTCTTCGAAGGTGAAGACGCTGTCGGTGACGTAGTGAGCGAAGATTCCGGCGATTGCCTCGAGGTCACCGGCGGTCGCCGGGCGGACTGTCGGCTGGGTGTCCGGCATGGTGTCCTCTCGCCTATTTCACTATAGTGGAAGTATTTGTATTATAGCGGAATGCTGGACCTCGCGGACCTGGGCAGGCGTGTGCAGTCGCTGCGAAAGGAGCGGCACCTCACGCTGCAGGAACTGGCCGAGACGGCAGCGGTCAGCGTCAGCATGCTGTCTTCGGTCGAGCGCGGGCAGAAGGCGGCCACCATCGTCGTCCTGGCCCGCATCGCGGATGGGCTCGGTGTCCCGCTCGCGGAGCTCATCACCCCTGACGCGGCGCGCGTGATCGTGCGCCGTGCGGCCGACCAGGATGCTGTCGAGGAGCCCGGAGGATGGCGCCGCGTGATTGTCAGCCCGGTCGTTCCCGGCGTGAACTTCGAGTGGATACGCTCCACTCTCCCGCCTGGTTGTGCCCCTGGCCCGTTTCCCGCCTACGCCAGCGGCTCGCACGAATACGTCCTGGTCGAGTCGGGGACGCTGCGGCTGACCATCGCCGGTCAGGACCACACGCTGCAGGCCGGCGATTCCGCCTACTTCGCCGCCGACGTCAGCCACGGCTACGCCAATGCCGGCCGCGGCCTGTGCACGTACTACGTGGCCGCGCTGATCATGCGCCCACGCGGTCGTCACGGCAGTCCGTGATTTAGCGTTAGCGGAGTTCCAGTCCCTGAAGGGCGGGGAGCAGGAACCGGATGCGGGTATCGAGCTCGGCGGCGGTGCGCTCGAAAGCCGGGTAACCGGCCTGGCCGCCCTCGCCGGCCGGGTCGGGCACGCTCCAGTGGACGCGGCGCGGACGGCTGGGAAACTCGGGGCAGGTCTCGCGTGCCTTGTCGCATAGGCTGATCACGAAATCGAACCGCTGGCCGGCGATCGCCTCCACGTGAGTGGGCCGGTGCCTGCCGATGTCGATGCGATAACGATCTCGCATTACGGCCGCCGCCTTAGGGTGCACTGGCTTGGGGCGGATACCGGCGCTGGCCGCCTGGACCCGCGCCCCGGCGCGGTGCCGCAGCAGCGCCTCGGCCATCGGTGAGCGAGCGCTGTTCCCGGTGCACACGAACAGCACCCGGCGCGTCCCCCGGCCGGCCTCGGAGCCCACGGCGGTCGCCAGCGGCAGGGCGAAACCGGGATGCAAGGCGGCCGCGGCCGCCGCCAGCGCCCGCGAACAGCCGTCCAGGTCCAGGCTGTAGTAAGTATCGCGCGCGTCAAAGCTACTGCGCCGTGCGGTGACCAGGCCGCCCGCGCGCAGCCGGCGCAGGTGGTAGGAGACGAGGCTCTGCGGCTGGCCGAGCGCGATCACCAGCTCGCGGACCCGCTGATCGCCCCAGGCCAGCTCTTGCATCAGCCGCCACCGCACCGGATCGGCCAGCAGCTGGACCACGGGCGGCACAGGTGAGTGCGATACCGGCACGCCGAAATAGTACATCGACGACGCTTGATGGATTTCCGCCCGCGCCGCGGGCGCGGGCCGCGCCGCGGGCGCGGCCCGCGCCGTGCCCTCCGCGACGTGCCGCGTGCCCCGTACGTGCCGCGCCCTCCGCGACGTGCCGCGTGCCCCGCTCACCGGCTCACATGATCATGAAGACTTATTTTTCAGCGTAAGTTTCCTATGAGTATACGATGAAAAATTTACGCCAAGAAAAACCTCTTCGCGATCATGAGTCCTATTTGAGAGCCTTGCGGCAATTGCGGACAAGGGCGGCGCTCACGCAGGGAACACCTCCGGCGCCCTGAATAAGCCTCTAAGTCATGGTTGTTCATAGGGAAATTAACTACCAACACCGCAGTCGTATTCAAGGCAGGGTTTACCCCGCGTGAGATGCGGCGTAGAGGTGGCGGCGCATCAACCCGTGCTGTAGAGTCTCCGTCTGTTATATAACCCTAAGTAGTCCTTCGATTACGTATTATCAACCGGGGAGGACGGGTATGTCAGCTTTTTCCAGGGCTATCCGTATAGCCTGTTCCGCAGTCAAGCATTCTGCGGCAATAATGATTTCTGTTTCATGCCTGACGGCTGCCGTCGCCGGCACGGCGATCGCAGCCGCCGCGCCTTCGGCGAGCGCCGCGACCATCCCGGCGGCCGTGTCAGCCGCCGCCTCTGCCGTGCAGAACGTTCCGGCGATGCCCGGCATGGTGGGCGACTGGAGCACAGCGCCGGGAGGTGGCGGCGACTGGAGCACAGCGCCAGGAAACGGCGGCGACTGGAGCACAGCGCCAGGAGGCGGGGATCAGGGAGCCCCGAGTCCGTGTCAGTGCCAGTGTCACTGCCCGTGCGGATGCCATTCGTCATCGCCGTCGCCTAGCCCGTCCATGACCGGCACGCCGACCCCCACCACGTCAACCCCCACCCCGAGAACCACTCCGACGGCCACGACGTCGCCGTCCGAGGCTCCGTCTCCGTCTCCGACGCCGACGAGTAGCACGCCCATCCCCGTCGGGGGCGTGAATACCGGCGGCGGCGGCAGCCTGCGCGCGGCCGCCGACGTGTCACCGGGCGCCAACATGCCGCTGGCCGCGGCCGGCTTCACGGTCATGCTGGCTGGCGTCGGCTCCGCCCTTTGGGCGGTCCGTCGGCGGTCGCGGGCGGGTCAGCACGTGGCCGGGCGACCGAGGCGATGACGTCCCCGATGCCCGGAAGGCCAGCCGACGGGCGGCGCACCGGCCCGTCGGCTGGTCGGCCAGTATCGTTCTGGGCGACGATCGCGAGCACGGCGATTCTGGTCATCGCCGGGGCCGCCATTAGCATCGTCGCGCTGCGCGGGTCCTCCGCCCCGGCAGGGGCTGGAGCCGACGCTGCGCTGCCCAAGGGCGTATCCACGGCGGTACCGGCGCCAACCGCCGACCCGCGCTCCGGCCCGCGGGCCGCCCCGCTGGCCAGGTCGGCCCCGGTACACATCCGGATTCCCGCCATCGCGGTCAACGCGCCGGTCATCGGGCTGGGCCTCAATGCCGACGGCACGATCCAGGTACCGCCGCTCGCGAACCACAACCTGACCGGCTGGTACAAGTACGGTCCGACGCCCGGCCAGCAAGGTCCCGCGGTGATCGTCGGACATGTCGACTCGCTCACCGGGCCTTCGGTGTTCTACGAGCTCAAGGACCTGCGCAAGGGGGATACCATCTACGTCACGCTCGCCGACGGCCAGCGGCCCGCGTTCACCGTCGACTGGGTACAGGAAGCCGCCAAGGACAGCTTCCCGACCAGCGCGGTTTACGGCAAGGTGACTTACCAGGGCTTGCGCCTGATCACCTGCGGATGACCGTTCGACACCGCTTCCGGCCACTACCTGGACAACATCATCGTCTACGCGCACCGTGCCGGGACGGGCGGCGCCCCGTCCGCGTGAGCGGGGTCAAGTCGTCGGGGTCACCTTGGTCAGGCCCGTGGGGGAGTCGGGGTTGAAGCCCTTGGCCAGGGCCAGCGTCATGGCGAGCTGCTGGCCGCGGACCACGGCGGCGATCGCGGCGGCCGGCTCCGTCAGTCCGCCGGGCAGCGGCAGCGTCACGCCGGAGGCCCCGCGCACCTCGAGCTCCTCGAGCAGTTCGCTGGTGTCGGCGGCGGCGGGGCCGCCGGCGTCGATCAGCAAGACGGGCGCGCCGGCGAAGGCGGTCGCGATCGGGCCGTGCCGCAGGTCGGCCGTTGACATGCCTTCGGCAAGGATGCCCGTGGTCTCCTTCACCTTGAGCGCGATCTCGAGCGCTGACGCGTAGGCCAGGCCCCGCCCGGCAACGACCAGCCTGTCGCTGGCCGCCCACCGCCCGGCCAACTCCTGCGCGGGCGTCGGGTCGGCGAGGATCACGCTGACCGCCTTAGGAAGCTCGTGCGTACCGGGTCCGCCGTCCCCGAAGAGCGCGCCCGGCACGTGTCCCGAGCCGAGTGCCGCGGCGACCGTCGCCACGGACAGCATTTGCGCGGTCATCGTCTTGGTGGCGGGCACGGCACGCTCGTGTCCCGCGTCCGTGGATAGCAGCACGTCGGTCACGTCCGCCATCGGGCTGGCCGGCTCGTTGGTGATGCCGACCACGGTGGCGCCCGCCGACCGGATCGCGGAACACGTGGTGAGGATCTCCGGTGTCGCGCCCGACTGGCTCAGCGCCACGGCCAGGTAGCCGCTCCAGTCGACCTCCGCGTGATACCGGGTGTACAGGCTCGGCGCGGCCAGCCCGGCCGGCCGCTTCGCGGCTATCTCCGTCAGGTACCGGCCGAAGACGGCGGCGTTGTCAGAAGATCCCCGCGCGACGAACACGACGCCCGCCAGCGGGGACGGTATGACGGCACGGATCGTGGCGATGTCCGCTGGCGCTCGCGCCGCCAGCCGACCGAGCACGGCGGGCTGTTCCGCCATCTCGCTGGCCATGATCCCGCCTACGTCAAGCAGCGACGCGTTCATCAGCCGCCTCCAGCAAGGTTAGAGCGTGTGAAGAATACCGAATCTAGCGGAGCCGTCGGCGAGCCAAACGCCGCATACCTCTTGACGCCGGTCACATCCAGCTGTTAAAGATTTTCATGATCCTCGCATTGTGTGCAAGTTAGTCACGGATGTTCCCGCGCGGGCTACGGAAGGGCACGGCACATGGCACGAATCAACGCCCGTCGTATTAGGCGGCACCTACCTGGGCCAGTGCTCGCGGCGCTGGCTGCCATCTCGGTGTTGGCGGTTGGCCCGGTAACGGCCGCCGCGGCCAGCACGGCGACGACCGTCAGCCCGGTACCTGCCGCGCTGACGCAAGCCTTCGAGGCGGCCAGGCATATCTCCGGTTCCGCGGTCGCCGGCATCCGCGCGGGTACCCTGCATACCGGCACCGCGGACGGCACCGAGTGGGCGATCGCCAGCTTCACCCCGGCCGCCTCGGCCGGCAAGCAACTGGCGGCGGGCTTCCAGGACGGCGCCGCTACAGGCGTATTCAACATGCGGAACGGCGGGTGGCATCTCGTCGACACCGGCCTCTATGGCTGCGGCGTGGGGCTGCCCGCCGCGCTGCAGAAGGCTTGGGGCCTCGCGGACACGGCCGACTGCACCGGCTCGATAGCCGCGCAGCGCGCCGCCGCGAAGCGCGCGCTGTCCGCGTTCCCCGCCCCGGTCGCCGCCGCGGCGAGCGCCGCGGCATCGGGCCACGCGGCTCACGCGGCCACGAGTGCCGCGGACCTCGGTCAGACGATCGCGAGCATCGCGCTCAGCCAGGTCGGGGTCGACGACAACCCGGTCGTATCGAACTTCAACACCACCGACTGCGACCCGTACAGCACGCTCGTCGCCGGCTTCTCCGCGGACTCCGACGGCTGCGGCTACAACACCAATTTCGGCGTCGAGAACGAGAACGAGACCTGGTGCTCGGACTTCAACAAGTGGGTGTGGGAGCAGGCCGGCGTCACCGTCGACATGAACACGCTCAACGCGGGCGCGGTGTCCTTCTACGACTGGGCGGTGGACCAGGGGCAGACGCCGCAGATCGACACGGGCACTCCGCAGGTCGGTGACAGCATCGTCTTCTTCAGCCCGGGCAACTTCCCGGACTTCGCCGACCATGTCGGCATCGTGACGTCGGTCAGCTCTGACGGGACGATCGACATGGTGAACGGCGACTTCGCCGCGACTCCGGACGTCCACGTCGAGTACGACACCGGGATCACCAGCCTGACCAGCTTCGCGGCGTCCGTGGAGGGCCCGGGAGAAGAATGGGTCATCGTGGCTCCGCCGACCACGGCGCAGCAGCCCGTCCCGGTCGGGCACCTCTCCGGGCCGACGGTGGCGGTCGCCGGCAGCACCGGCGCCTTCCACGCATCAGGAACGGTCCCTGGTGGGTCCGTCGCCGACTACTACTGGACGTTCGGCGACGGCCGCACGACGAACGCCTCCGGCCCTGACGTGACCCACGAGTTCAGCGAAGCCGGCACCTACACGGTCAGCGTGACGATCACGTCAAGCTCCGGGACGATCGTCACGCTGACGCAGAACGTCCGCGTCCTCGCCCCGTCGTCAAGCGTCGCCTCGGTCCCGTACGACGGGATCTATTACGACCCGCTGCCCATCCTGCAGTACGTGTTCACCCGCTCGGCCGGCGGGCTCGCCGTGGACAGCTGGGACGGCGGAAGCTGGCTCCAGCTCGCCGTCCCCGGCGACCCGTCCGCGACGGGGAACTTCGCCGCGCTCAGCTACCCCGACACCGCCAACGGGGACGCGATGACACCGCACGCCTACTACCGCGCCGCGGACGGGTCCCTGGCTGAGACGTACCAGTCCACGTCCGGCTGGGTGACGCAGGACCTGCCCGGCAGCCCGGTCGCGGGCGGCACGATAGTGGCGACGACCACGGTCAGCGGCGGCCCGGCGGTGTTCTACGTCGATACGGCAGGCAACATCGCGGAGACCGCGCAGGGCGCCGATGGCACCTGGACGACCAGCGAGCTGCTGCCCGGCGGCCCGGCGATCAGCGCGCCGTCGCTGACCTTGGCCGACACGACGAACGGCATCGAGATCTTCGCGGTCGGCCCGGCGGGCACGATCCGGGCCATCTCGTCCCACGGCGGCACGTGGTCCAGTCGTGGCCTGCCCGCCATGACCACGACGGGCGGATCCCTCGCCGCCATCACGACCCCGGGCGGATCACCGGCGGTCTTCTACGTCAACGCCCACGGTGGCAGCCTCGCCGAGGCGGTCGAGGCCTGCGCGACGACGGCGGGCAAGTGGGACGTCACCGATCTGCCCGGCACCCCTGCGGCTGACAGCACGCTGGCGGCGACGACCTACCTGCTGCCGTCCATGATCCCCGCCACGCCCGGTGACTTCCCCAATTCGCCTGGCTCGCTGACGGATTCCAACGCCGCCGAACCGCTCGGCACCGAGGCGTTCTACCTGACCGCGTCCGGTTCGCCCGCCGTCGCCTACAACGACGGAACGGGCTGGCAGACGGCGACGCTGCCCGGCACGGCGTCCAGCATCACCGCGGCGACCGCCTACCAGGTGGAGGAGGAGCCGTCGGACCTGTTCCTGTCCGGCGCAGGCGGGCTGACCGAGGAGACCACCGGCGCGCGGAGCGGTGACCCGTCCGGCGGGTCCTGGACGTCGCTGACGTTGCCGGACACTCCGGCGACATGGGCGGACCAGATCGTGCTTTACGCCGCGGACCCGGCCGACGCGGCCGCCGCACAGGCCGCGGCCGCCGCCGCGGGCCTGCCTGCCAGCCAGGTCACCACGTCCTTCGCGACCGCGTGGGCGGACACCCTCAGCGGCGAGTACCTGGTCCTCGCGGTCGGCGGCCCCGCCGTCTCTGCGCTGTACTTCAACGCGTGCGGCTGGGCCAACCCATCCGCACTCCCCGCCGAGTCGACGCCGTTCTACTACTACCTCGGACCGTTGAACACGTTGCCCGGCGCCGACGCGTTCGTAAACGCGGCGGGCGCGACCTCCGCGGACACGCAGGCGCTCGCCACCGATCTCGCCTACTACGCGCTGAACGGCACCCTGCCCTCCGGGGTAACCTCGCTGCCCGCGGCCGTCGGCCCGCCGTCCGCGTGTTCCGGATCTCCATCCTGATCCGTTCCGCCGCGCGCCGCCCTCTCACAGGAGGGCGGCCGCGACGGCGGCGTGGACGTCGCGGCGGAGGGCCTTGACGCCGGTCGCGCCGCGGCCGAAGTGCACGCCGTTGGTCAGCAGCACGGTCCAGACGCCGCTCACCGAGTCCAGCGCCAGGCTGGTACCGGTGAATCCGGTGTGCGACACCGCCGACGGAGGCCAGTGGCCGCCCAGGATGTCGAAGCGGTCGCCGGGGCTTACCCAGCCGAGCGCGCGACAGCCGCCGAGGCCGATGGTCTGGCAGGATTCCGCTTCCCGGCGTAGTGCGGCGGCCACGGGGCCGTCGGTGTCGCTGACCCACCACCCGGCGTAGGCCGCGAGGTCCGCGGCCAGAGAGAACAGCCCGGCGTGCCCGGCGACGCCGCCCATGAGGCGGGCGTTCTCATCGTGTACCACACCGGTCCACGGCGTGCCGTCGGGACGGCGCTCGGTGGCGGCGAACCGCTCCGGCGGACCGGATGGGGTGAAACCGGTGCGCGACATGCCCAGCGGCCCGGTGACCAGGCGGCGGACCGCCGCGTCGAGCGGCTCTCCGGCCACGGCGGCGACGATCTCGCCGAGGGCGATGAACCCGAGGTCGGAGTAGGTGACCCGGGTCCCGGGCGGCGCTTCAAGCGGGGTAGCGAACAGGTCCCGCATTAGCTCCTCCCGGCTGGCGCACCACTGGTAGAACCTGCGGGTGTCCGGAAGGCCGGACGTATGAGTGAGCAGGTGCCTGATCGTCACCGGCCCTTCCCGAAGCGCGGCGAACTCTGGCAGATAGCGGATGACTGGGGCGTCGAGCGTCAGCTGGCCCGCGCTGGCGAGCGCCAGGACGGCCGTGGTGGTCGCCACCACCTTGGTCAGCGACGCGAGGTCGAACAGGGTGTCCGCGGCCATCGGGCGCGCGGCGCCAGGCGTGGTATCGGCCTGCCCGGCCACCCAGGTGGCCAGCGTGGCCGGCCCGTGGCCGACCGCCGCGACGACGCCGGGGACGCGGCCCTCGCCGGTCGCCGCGCCGATGATCTTGGCGATCCCGGTGAGCTCAGGCATGCTTGCTCCCCGCGGGGGCAGGCATGTTCCCCGGGGCCAATTGCGTCAGCAGGGCGGCGCCTATCTCGGGCGGTGCCAGCGGCCGGGCAGCGCCGGTGAGCTCGGCGAACCTGTCCCAGACCACCGGGGCGCGGAGCACGCCGCCAAGCCCGGACACCGGCAGCGGGCCGAGCGCGCGCCGGACCGCCTCGGCGAGTTCGGCCAGGTGCCCGGCCGCCTGCCACGCGATATCCCGCGCCACGTCGTCCTCGGCGGCTAGTTCGGTGACGACCGGGGCTAGCAGGGCGACCATGCTCCGCTCGGCCGGGTGCGAGTGCACGTCATCGACCAGGGTGGTCAGGTCGCGTCCTGATGCCTCGATGATCGCGCGGTGAATCGCCGCGGAACCGCCCATTCCGTCCTCCCAGCGCAGCGCGGCGTTGACGGCCGTCCGGCCGATCCAGTACGCGCTTCCCTCGTCGCCTAGCAGGAAGCCGTGGCCGCCGGCCCGCGCCCATCGCTCGCCGTCATAGCCCGTCGCCCCGGATCCGGTCCCGGCGAACACCACGACCCCGGGCGCGGCGCCGAACGCGCCAAGCAACGCCGTCTCGCCGTCACCCGTGACGTATACCGGGCAGCCTGCCTCCTGGCTTAGCTCTTCCTGGAGCCGGACCGTCTTCCGCGGGGAGCGCAGCCCCGGTATGCCGATCCCCACCGCGGTGGCGTCGGCGGTGCGGATCAGCTCAAGCAGGCGGCTCTCGAGATCGCGGGTGAGCAAGGCGTTCATCGGCGGTGCGGTCTGCCGCCGGACCACCCGTCCCCGCGCTATGAGGGCTAGCCTCGTTGCACTGCCTCCGGCGTCGATGCCGAGTAGGCGTCCAGGCAGTGGCCCGAGAAGACCCGGGGGGAGAAGTTCCGGCCGCTCACCGCCGGGTGAAGGGGGAGACATGTTATTCATGAACGGTTTCCTTTTTGGTTTTGGCATATTGTAACGATCATGACCGCCTCTCCTCAGGAGCCGTACGAGGCCACCACGGACACGGACTCGGACCCGATCCTTGATTCTTCCGCGGCACCGCCAACCGAGCAGCGTAACCCGCGGACCGTCGACATCGACCTGCTCCCGACCCGGGGGATGCTCGAGTTGCTGCACGCCGAGGACGAGATCGTGCCGGCCACGGTGCGGCCGGTGCTCGGTGCGCTGGCCGAGATCGTAGACGAGGCCGCCGCGCGGATCCGCCGAGGCGGCCGGGTGCACTATTTCGGCGCGGGGTCCTCCGGCCGGATCGCCGTGCTTGACGCCACCGAGCTGGTGCCCACGTTCGGCCTCGCGCCCGGCGTCGTCACCGCGCACCTGGCGGGCGGCAACGGCGCGATGGAGCGCGCCGTTGAAGGGGCGGAGGACGACACCACGCACGGCGGCGCGGATGCCGCCGACGTGACCGGCGACGACCTCGTCATCGGGCTGAGCGCCAGTGGCCGTACCCCGTATGTCGCGGGCGCGCTGGCCGCCGCGTCCGCCCGGGGCGCGTTCACCGTGGTGGTGACGTGCGATCCCGGCTCGCCGCTGCGTTCGCTCGCCCGGACCGCCATCGTGGCCGATACCGGTCCCGAAGCCATCGCGGGCTCGACCAGGCTCAAGGCGACCTCGGCGCTCAAGCTCATCCTGAACAGCTTCTCCACCGCGCTCATGGTCCGCCTGGGCAAGACCTACTCCAACCTGATGGTGGAAGTAAGCGCGACGAACAGCAAGCTCCGCGCCAGGAAAGTCCGTATCCTGCGGGAGGCGTCCGGCGCGGACGAGGCGGCCTGCGACGCCGCGCTGGCACACGCGGAAGGCGACCTCCGGCTCGCCATCGTCATGTTGCTCGGCGGCGTCGACGTCCAGATCGCCCGGAAGGCGCTAACCGGCGGTGACGGCAGCGTCCGCGGCGCGCTCAGCAGGCTGAACGCGGCCAATGCGCGGTTACAGTTGCGTAAAGGGTTTGCGTGAAAGAATGCCCGTACGACCAAGATCGTCGTAATGTTTTTACATGTCAGCTCTGTGGCGCGGAATTTACTTCCCGTGGTGGCCGCGGTGAACGCACAGCATGCCCGCCAGGCGTGGTGCCTGCACATCACCAGACTGCTCGATGAGGCCCTGGAACGCAACGGCACGGTGCTGGACGAGGTCGCCGCGGCGATGGCCGCCGCGATCGGGTCCGGCCACGACGTCTACGCGTTCGGGGCGGGCCACTCGATCTCCCTTGTCATGGAGATGCACCGCAGGGCAGGCAGTCTCAAGGTAGTGCGCCCGATTTGGAACGACGAGCTCACGTCGCAATCGGACGCCGACGCCGCGGGGCGGCTGGAATCCGCGTCAGGCTACTACCGGGAACTCACCGGGAACCTCAACTGGGGACCCGGCGACTTGTGCTGGGTGATCTCGAACTCCGGGCGTAACGCCCTCGTGGTGGAACTGGCGCAGGAGGCGAAGCGGCGCGGCGTCGCGGTGATCGCGCTCACCTCCGTCGAGCACTCCACCGCGGTGCCGCCCGTCCCTGGGCTGCCCCGGCTGCTCGAGATCGCCGACTACGTGCTTGACAATGCCGGGCGATTCGGCGACGCGTCGCTCGACATCCCAGGGCTGGATGAGCCGATGGCGCCGACTTCGACGATCGTCGGCGCCGCGCTCATCCACGCCGCCTGGGCCGGGGCTGCGGAGCGGCTTGTCGCGGCCGGGCATGTTCCGGAAATATGGGGAAGCGCGAACCGGGGACCGGCCGCGACGAGTTCATCATCATAAGGAGCAAGCTGATGCTTGTGAATAAAAGATCCCTTCTCACCGGCTTGCTGGCCGTCGCGGTCGCGGCTGCCGCGGCCGCCTGCTCAAGCGGCGGCAGCAGCAACGCGTCGGGCGGCGGAAGCGGGTCCTCGACCCTCAAGATCATCACGTGGGTGAACCCGCCGACGATCACCGCCTTCAAGCAGATCGACGCCGAGTTCGAGAAGGCGAACCCCGGCATCAAGGTCACCCTGCAGACGGCGGCCAACGTGAACGGCCCGTACAAGACGCTGGCGCAGCAGGCGGTGAACTCGGGCAGCGCCGACATCATCACGTACAACTTCCCGTTCCAGCCGCTGCCGCCGAACCCGTCGCAGTCCAACGAGACCCCGGTGCAGTACTGGGGCACCAACGGCGCGTTCCTCTCGCTGAGCGGCCAGAGCTTCCTGTCCGATTACACGCCCACCGCGCTGGCGTCGCAGACCTACCAGGGCAAGACCTACGGCCTGCTCTCCGGCGTCTACCAGCAGGGCGTCTTCTACAACAAGGCGATCTTCGCGCAGTACCACCTGAGCGTGCCGACGACCTACAACGAGTTCATCGCGCTCTGCAAGACGCTCCAGTCCCACGGCGTGCAGCCCCTCTACACGGCGCTCGGCGGAGTCGGCCCGGTCTACCTCCAGTTCATCTACAACGAGGCGATGGCCGACCTGTGGACCCCGACCGCGCCGGGCGGAAACCTCGCCTCCGACCTCATCCACGGCACCGTCAAGTGGACCGACCCCGCGTTCGTCCAGGCGATGACCGAGGAGAAGACGGTCGCCTCCTACCTGGAGCCGAACTACACCGGCATCCCCTGGCAGGACATGGCCGGCGGCGGTGAGTTCACCTCGGGCAAGGCCGCGATGCAACTGGACGGGACCTGGGACATGGCCTCCGACCACCTGGCCAACCCGAAGCTGCAGATTGGCTTCTTCCCGCTCCCGTTCAGCAACGTCGCCGCGGACAACCAGCCGATCGTGCAGCCTGACCTCGCGTTCTACGTGCTGTCCCACGCGCAGAACCAGGCCGCGGCCCTGAAGTGGCTGAAGTTCTTCTCCACTCCGAGCATCTACGCGCAGTACGTGAACACCACCGGCATCTCCTCCGCCCAGACCAGCGGGACGTTCAACGGCTTCTCGGCGTCGGCGATCGGATCGTGGTTCGGCAAGGGCGTCAATGTCAACAACATGATGCCGGTCATGTCGCCGAGCAACGGCCCGAACGACCAGACGGCCACCTGGCCCAACCTGCAGCTGCAGGTGATCCAGGGCAAGCTGTCCCCGGCGAAGGCGGCCGCCGAGTACCAGGCGGACTGGAAGACCGCGTCGTAACGGGGCTTTCGTGACAGCTACTCAAGTGACCAAGGCACCCGTAACCACGGGTGACGCGGTCCGCGGCAAGGCGCGCCGGGCCCGCCCGGCGCGCCTGCTCAGCCGTACCTCGAAAATCACCATGTGGGGGGGCCTGGCGCTAGCGCTCGTGGTTTACCTCCTGTTCGGGATCGGTCCGATGATCGGGAACGTCATCATCTCGTTCACGGACTACACCCAGCTGGCGTGGGCCACCACCCATGTCGTCGGGTTCGCGAACTACGCCTCGATGTTCACCAGCCAGTCGACCGCGTTCTACCAGTCCATCGTCACGACGGTGGTCTTCACGCTCGCCGTCACCCTGGGGCAGAGTGCGCTCGGCCTCCTGCTCGCACACAAGCTCGTCGGCGACAGCAAGTGGGCCGCCGTCGGCCGGCTGCTGGTGTTCGTCCCGATCGCCCTCGGGGTGACGATCGTCGGCCTGGTCTGGATCATGATCTTCGACCCGGCACAGGGCCCGGCGACGTCGTTCTTCGGGCTGTTCGGGGTGCACAGCGCGTTCCTCGGCGCGGACGGCTGGGCGCTGGGCATCGTCATCTTCGTCCAGATCTGGCAGAACGCCGGCTTCTCGACGCTGGTGTTCATCGGCGGGCTGCGCGCGATCGACCCCTCGCTGTACGAGGCGGGCGCGATGGACGGGATCGGCACCTGGCGGCGGCTGCGGAAGATCACGTTCCCGCTGCTCGCCCCGTCCGTGACGGCGAACGTGATGCTGGCCCTGGTCGGCGCGTTCACCACCTACAACCTGATCTACGTGCTCACCGGCGGCGGCAGCTCGTACGGCACGCAGACGCTGGGCATGCTGGCGTTCAACGACGCGTTCGGCGTCAACGCCGAGACCAACCTCGGCTACGGCGCCGCCGTCACCGTGGCGCTGTTCGTCATGACCCTCGTCGTCGCCACTCCCGTGCTGATATACCTGCGCGGCCGCGAACGGAGACTCCTGCGATGATCCGCCGTCCTCGTCTCGTTTCCGGAGTCGCGGTCGGGATCCTGATCGCGCTGCTGTTCCTGGCACCGGTGCTGTACGCGGTGATGCTGTCGTTCGAGTCGCCGACGCACTTCCTGAACTCGCCGATGACGCTGGGCAAGCCGGTCCTGAGCAACTTCGGCAAGGCGTGGAGCCAGGCCGATCTCGGGCCGGAACTGCTGCGCACGATCCTGTACGCGGTCGTCGCCGGGCTCGCCTCGACGGCGCTGGGCCTGCTGATCGCGTTCCCGATCGCGCGGCGCCTGGTGCGCGGATCCGCTGCGCTGTACACGTTCTTGTTCATCGGGGTGTTCCTGCCCCTGTCGATCATCCCGCTGTACGCCGAGGCTCGCTCGATGGACCTGTACAACAACACCATCGGGTACATCATCTTGCACATCGAGCCGGGGATGCCGCTGGCCGTGATGCTGCTGGTCGCCTCCGTCTCGACGCTGCCGGCGGAATTCGACGAGGTGGCGTGGATGGAGGGCGCGTCGTACCTGTCGTACCTGTGGCGCGTGGTCGTCCCCATGGTGCGCCCGGCGCTGTTGATCGCGTTCCTGTACGCGCTGCTCGGCGTGTGGAACGACATCATCGGCCCGGTGGCGCTGCTGAGCAGTTCCTCGCTGTACCCGGTGACCGAGGGCGTCTTCACCTTCTACGGCTCGAACAGTTCGGAGTGGACCCTGCTGGCCGCGGCCGTCGTGATCGTGTCGCTGCCCGTCGTGGCGCTGTTCATCGCGTGCCAGCGCCAGCTCAACCGCGCCTCCCTCGCCGGCTCGGTCAAGGGCTGACCCTGGAGAGACGGCCGCCGCCGTTAGGGATAACGACTTGGGGTGCCGCGCGCGGCGGACGCGCTTTGCCTGGGCGGCGGCGAAGGTCCGCTCGAGCGCGTCCATCGTGCCGGGCAGGTCGCGCTGCGCCAGCGTGACGAACAGGCAGTCAACCACGGTGAGCTGCGCGATCCGGCTGGTCATGGCGCCCGAGCGGAAGGCCGTCTCCCGCGCGGCGGTCAGCAGCACGTGGTCCGCCACCTCGGTGATCGGCGACCAAGGGAAGTTCGTGATCGCGACGGTGGTCGCACCGTGCGAGCGCGCCTCCTCAAGCGCGTCGATGGTGTCCACCGTGGTCCCGGTGTGCGACAGGCCGATCGCGACGTCGCCCTTCGCGCGCAGCGCCGCAGAGGTGAGCGCCATGTGCGGGTCGGGGAAGGCGAACGCAGGCCGGGCGATGCGCTGCAGCTTGATCTGCAGGTCGACGGCCACCAGGCCGCTCGCGCCGACACCGTAGATATCGATCCGGTTCGCGTCGGCCAGGGCGTCAACGATCGTGGCCAGCGTGCCGATGTCCAGTCGGCTTGCGGTGTCCGTGACCGCGGCCGCGTCGGCGTAGGCGATCTTCTTGGTGATCGTCGCCGGGTCGTCGTCCGGATCGATGTCGCTGGACGCCGCCACGACGGCGGCCGCGTCGTCGTGCGCGACCGCTCCGGCGAGCGCCAGCCGCAGTTCCGGGTAACCGTGCAGGCCGATCGCCCGGCAGAACCGCACCACGCTGGTGGCGGACGTGCCGCAGGAGCGGGCCAGCTCGGAGATGCTCCGCCACGCGACGCCGCCCGGGTCATCAAGCACTGCCTGCGCTACCCGCCGTTCGACGGGTGCCAGGTTAGGCAGCAGCGAGCGAATCGTAATCAGGATGCCCACGTCGGGGCTCCGGGACACTTCGTCTCCGGAAGCTTCTTCGGTTGTCATAGCGCCACCTCCAGGCGGCCGTCTCCCCCCACAATGCCAGGTTACCGGCCGCACGCAGCAGAGAAACAATTATCCCGAACGCAAGCGGCCGGCTCCCTAAACGCCATACGCGGTTCCCTTAACGTAATCCCTTCCCCAGCGGGCTTCGCATGTACGCCAAGCTTCGGGGAAGCAGGGGTGCGTGGGCGAACCGATGAGGGCGCCGGATAACCGGCTGAGGGATCCGGAGGAGCGGCTCCGTGAGGTGGTGGAAGCCGCCTCCGAGGGAAAACAGGACAGGTCCGTCGGCCGGCCGGGCAAGGCGCTGAATCGTCGTTCCCCGTTCTTCATCGGCATGTCCGCCGCGGCGGGCGTCGCGGTCGCGTTCGGCATCGTGGAACTGATCGTGAAGGCGCGGTCCGTGCTAGTCCTGATCGGGCTTGCGCTGTTCATCGCCGCGGGCCTCGACCCCTTGGTGACCTGGCTCTGCAAGAGAGGGCTGCCGCGCTGGGCGGCGGTGCTTACCGTCGTGGGAGCGCTGCTTGCGCTTGGCGCCGGGTTTATCGCCGCGGCCGTTCCGCCGCTCGCCGCGCAGACGACGGCGCTGGTGCACGGCCTGCCGCATTACATGCGGGAATTGAAGAGCCATAATTCCCACCTGGGCCGCCTGAACGCCAAGTATCACATCCAGCAGCATCTTTCCAGCCTGCTGAGCAGCAGGGGCACCACGCTCATCGGCGGCGTTATCGGGGCTGGCGCGATGGTCATCAGCGTCTTCGCCTCGCTCATTCTCGTCGCCGTGCTGACCGTGTACTTCCTGATCAGCATGGAAAAGACGAAGCTGTTCGCCTATCGCCTCATCCCGCAATCACGGCGCGACCGGGTGGTGGTCCTCGGCGAGGAAATCTTCACCAAGGTAGGCGGCTATGTCCTCGGCAACATCATCACCTCGCTGATCGCCGGCTTGGGCACGTTCGTCTGGTCGCTCGCGCTGGGCATTCCCTACCCGGTGCTGCTCGGCGTGGCCGTCGCGATCCTGGACCTGGTGCCGGTGATCGGCTCGACCATCGGCGGGGCGATCGTGACAATCGTCGCGCTGACCGTTTCGCTGCCGGTCGCGATCGGCACGCTGGTCTTCTACATCGCCTACCGCCTCGCCGAGGACTACCTGCTCGTGCCGAAGATCATCGGCCGCACCGTCGAGGTCCCCGCCATCGTCAGCCTGATCGCCGTCGTCATCGGCGGGGTGCTGCTCGGCATCATCGGCGCGCTTGTCGCCATCCCGGCGGCGGCGGCCATCAGCCTGCTGCTCCATGAAGTCACGTTCCCCAAACAAGACAACAGCTAAAGCTAGCATGTCCAAATAGTGAGACAGAATTGCTCGTCATTTAAGACAACGCCTAAGATGGCCGCATGCCAGACGTCTACACACACGGTCATCACGAGTCTGTCCTGCGCGCGCACCGCTGGCGCACGGCCGAGAACTCGGCCGCCTACCTGCTCAAGGAACTCAAGCCGCACATGCGGATCCTCGACGTCGGCTGCGGGCCGGGCACGATCACCGCCGGGCTCGCGGAAAGGGTCCCGGACGGGCACGTGACCGGCATCGATACCGCGCCGGAAGTGCTCGCCCGCGCCCGCGAGGCGACGGCGGCCCTGGGCAACGTGCGCATCGAGGTCGGTGACGTGTACGCGCTGGACTATCCGGACGACACGTTCTGCGTCCTGCACGCACACCAGGTCCTGCAGCACCTGGGCGACCCGGTCAGGGCGCTGCGCGAGATGCGCCGCGTGTGCAAGCCGGGCGGGCTGATCGCGGCACGCGACGCCGATTACGGCGCCATGGTGTGGTACCCGGACTTCCAGGCCCTGGACGAGTGGCGGACGCTGTATCGCACCGTGGCCCGCGGCAACGGCGGCGAGCCGGACGCGGGCCGCCGACTGCACGCCTGGGCGCGGCAAGCCGGACTGACGGACGTCGCCGTCTCGACGTCCACCTGGACCTACACCACGCCGGAGGATCGGGCGTGGTGGGGCGGCCTCTGGGCCGACCGGACCCTCCAGTCCTCGTACGGGGACACCGCCGTCGGGAAGGGCCACGCGAAACCGGACGACTTGCGGAAGATCGCCGACGGATGGCATGCCTGGGCCGCGCACCAAGACGGATGGTTCTGCATCGTGAACGGCGAGATACTGTGCCGTTTGGCCTAATGCCGGACGGCGGCATCTGTGGTCGGCGGCTCTAGGCATGTGGCGGAAGGCGGCTTACGCTCCCGGTTATGGGCAGATACTCCGACGCCTTCCGCCGCAGCCTCGACGATCCGGCCGGGTTCTGGGCCGAGGCCGCGTGGGGAATCGACTGGTACGCCGAGCCGCGGGTGATCCTGGACGACAGCAACCCGCCGATGTATCGCTGGTTCCGCGACGGCACGCTTAACACCTGCCACAACGCGGTCGATCGCCACGTCACCGCCGGGCGCGGCGAGCAGCAGGCCCTGATCTACGACTCCCCGGTCACCGGAACGAAGCGCGATTACACGTACCGGGAGCTGCGGGACGAGACGGCGGGGTTTGCCGCCGTGCTCAAGGGCCTGGGTATCGGCAAGGGCGACCGCGTGGTCATCTATATGCCGATGATCCCCGAGGCGGTGATCGCCATGCTGGCCTGCGCGCGGATTGGCGCGGTGCACTCGGTGGTGTTCGGCGGCTTCGCCGCCCGTGAACTCGCCGTCCGGATCGACGACGCCACGCCCAGGTTGATCGTGTCCGCGTCCTGCGGCATCGAGGGCAAGCGGATCGTGGAGTACAAGCCGATCCTTGATGCGGCCATCGAGTCCGCCCGGCACAAGCCGGACGCGACGATCATCGTGCAGCGTCCCCAGGTGCGAGCCGAAATGACCGGCCGCGACCTCGACTGGCACGAGCTGATGACAGAAAAAGGGGACGGCGGGGAGGCCGCCGACTGCGAGCCCGTGGCCGCGACCGACCCGCTCTACATCCTGTACACCTCGGGCACCACCGGAAAGCCCAAGGGCGTGGTCAGGGACAACGGCGGCCACGCGGTCGCGCTGAACTGGTCCATGCGGAACATCTACGACATGAACCCCGGCGAGGTTTTCTGGGCGGCCTCCGACATCGGCTGGGTCGTCGGCCACTCCTATATCGTCTACGCGCCGCTGCTCGCGGGCTGCACCACGGTTCTCTACGAGGGCAAGCCGGTCGGCACACCGGACGCGGGCGCGTTCTGGCGGGTCGCGGAGGAGCACGGCGTGAAGACCCTGTTCACCGCGCCGACCGGGTTCCGCGCGATCCGCAAGGAAGACCCGGACGGCATACTGGCGGCCAAATACAACCTGGACAAGCTCGAGTACCTGTTCCTGGCCGGAGAGCGGCTTGACCCGGAGACGTACCGCTGGGCCGGCGAACTGCTCGGCATCCCGGTGATCGACCACTGGTGGCAGACCGAGACCGGCTGGCCGATCGCCGCCGACCCGATGGGGCTGGAACCGCTGCCGACCAAGCCCGGCTCGCCCACCATGCCGGTGCCCGGCTACGACATCAGGGTCCTCGGCGAGGACGGCGACGAGGCGGCGCCCGGCGAAACCGGCCAGATCGTGATCCGGCTGCCGCTGCCGCCGGGCTGCCTGCCCACGCTGTGGCACAACGACGACGGGTTCCGAGGGTCGTACCTGAACCGGTATCCGGGCTTCTACCTGACCGGGGACGGCGGCTATCGCGACGCCGACGGATACCTCTACGTGATGGGCCGCACCGACGACGTGATCAACGTGGCCGGCCACCGGCTGTCCACCGGCGAGATGGAGGAGGTGCTCGCCAGCCACCCGGCCGTCGCCGAGTGCGCGGTCATCGGAGTGCGTGACGAGCTAAAGGGCGAGATGCCGCGCGGGTTCGTGGTGCTCAAGGCGGGCACCGAGGCCAGCCGGGAGACGCTCGCGGTGGAACTGGCCGGGATGATCCGTGAGCGCATCGGCCCGATCGCCACCCTCGGCAGGCTGGATATCGTGCCTGGGCTGCCAAAGACTCGTTCTGGAAAAATTTTGCGAAAAACCATGCGGGGAATCGCCAACGGCGGGGACGAGCCGGTGCCGTCCACCATCGAAGACGCCGGCGTCCTCGACGCGCTCCGTCCTATCCTGACCCCCGCAGCCGGCTCCTGAGGTCGTCGCGCTCCGCGGCGACCCGCGCCAGCCGGTCCGCGAGTTCGTCGCGTTCGCGGATGACCTGACCGAGCTGCTGCTCCAGTTCGATGATCCGCCGGATCGCGGGCATCGTCATGCCCTCGTCCGCCATGGACGCGACCTGCTGGATGATCCGGATTTCCACCCTGGTGTAGCGGCGCTGCCCGCCGGCTGACCGCTGCGGCGAGACGACCCGGAGTTCGTCGACACGGCGCAGGAACGCGTGCTTGACCGCGAGCATCTGGGCGACCTGCCCCACCGTGAACAGCGGGACGTCCTCGTCCTCGAACGGTTCCATCTCACCTCCATCATCTCACCTCTCCGGTGGAATGCTAAGCGGCCGACGGGGCACATCCGCCCGCCGGCCGCTGGTTATGCCAGGTCAGCCGATTAGCTGTTGAGCTCCTTGGTCGTACCGACCGTGATCTTGCGGGGCTTGGACTCCTCGTGAACCGGGATCCGGATCTCCAGCACGCCGTTGCTGTTGGTGGCCTCGATCGCGTCCGCGTCCAGGTTGTCGGACAGCCGCACGCTGCGGGTGAAGTTACCCGTGAAGCGCTCGCGGACGACCGGCTTGTCGCCCTCGGTGCGGACCTCCTCGCGCGTGGCGCTCACGGTCAGCACCCCGTGGTCGACGGTGACGTCGATCTTCTCCGGGTCGATGCCGGGGACGTCGAACCGCAGCACGACCTCGCCGTCGCGCCGCACGGTGTCCATCGGCAAGGCCGTCCGGTAGCCCGCGTTCCCGAGGGCGGAGGGGCCGAAGGCCCGCCGCACGATCCGCTCGAAGTCCCGGGTGAAGGGGTCAAAGGTTGTCAGGTACATCTCGCTGCCTCCCAGGAGGGCCACCACCCTGGTTCGCCCTCCGCTATGAAGAAACTTACAACTCAAATTGTATATTCCTTGACACGCTCCATGTCAAGTAAGTTGCCGGGCGATGCGCTGGTGCCGGCCAGGCGCTACTCTTGGAAGGCATGGCAATTCGCCCGATCCGGCTATTTGGTGACCCGGTGCTGCGCACCGCGGCCGACCCAGTCACCGACTTCGACAAGCAGCTGCGCAACCTGGTCAAGGACCTGCGGCAGACCCTCGACGACGCGCAAGGCGCCGGCTTGGCCGCGCCGCAGATCGGCGTGGGGCTGCGGGTGTTCGCCTACGCGGTGGGGGACGAGCAGGGCTACCTGGTCAACCCGGAGCTGGACTTTCCCGACGATGAGGAACAGGACGGCGAGGAGGGATGCCTGTCCTTCCCCGGGATCTACTTCGACGTGAAGCGGCGGCTGAACACGGTTGCCCGGGGGTTCACCGACCGTGGTGACCCGGTGCAGATCGTGGGCACCGAGGTGCTCGCCCGCTGCATGCAGCACGAGACCGACCACCTCGACGGTGTGCTCTTCATCGACCGGATGGATCCCGCGACGCGCAAGCGGGCGATGAAGGCGATCCGCGAGGCCGACTGGAACGGTCAGGTAAAGGTAAGCCCTCACCGGATGAGCGACCGCATATTTTGACATCTAGCCTAGGTGGCTAAATGACAACTATCCCGAACGGACAGGGCAGTCTCTCCAGGGTTTTGCTGCTCGGCGGCACCAGCGAGATCGGCCTGGCGATCTTGTCCGCGATCGGCCCTGGCCCCGGCCATGCCATTGGCCCCGGCCATGCCATTGGCCTCGGCACCGAGGTGATCCTCGCGGGGCGCGACCCGGGGCGGCTGAAGACGGCGGGCAAGTCGCTGAACCTGCCCGGCACCGTGACGGTGATGGGCTATGACGCCATGGATACCGCGAGCCATCAGGCATTCGTCGACGAGGTCTGCGCCGGGGGCGCCCCGGACCTGGTGATCGCCGCGGCCGGCGTGCTGTTCCCGCAGCGGGAAGCCGAACGCGACGTGCGGCTCGCCGCCACCATGATCGAGACGAACTTCACCGGCCACGTCACTACGTTGCTCGCCCTCGGCGAGTACATGCGCAACCGCGGGAGCGGAACGATCGTGGTGCTCTCCTCGGTGGCCGCGGTCCGCCCGCGCAAGTTCAACGCGGTGTACGGCGCGTCCAAGGCGGGCCTCGATGCGTTCGCCCGGGGTTTCGCCGACGAGTTGCACGGCACCGGCGTCCGGGTGCTGTTGGTCAGGCCCGGGTTCGTCACCGGCCGGATGACCGCTGGCATGCGGTCGGCGCCGATGGCGACCACGCCGGCCGCGGTCGGCGCCGCGGTCGCCGCTGCGTTGCGCGGGAGCAAGCCGACGGTGTGGGTTCCCGCCACGCTGGCGGGGCTGGCGAGCGCGATGCGGCTGGTACCCCGGCCGGTCTGGCGCAGGATCGACCGCTGAATTTCTTCGGGTACAAACCGTCCGGGGCATCGGCTACCGCATGGTCCCTACTTGATGACCGGTCCGTTTTCGCGCTGGTTTCCGGGTAGCTGGACCTGGCCGGAGCCGAGGACGACCGCCACGGCGACCGCGAGCAGCGGCAGTAGCGGAACCACGGCGGGCACGGTGGCCAGGAAGGTCCCGGCGAGGACCGCGCCGGTCAGCAAGCCGAGCAGGACGCCGGGGCGCCGTCGTCCGGCGGGCTTTTTGCCCGGCCCGGCGATCGCGCTGACCAGGCCGGTCAGCGTGCCGGTGAGGTATGTGGTGGACACATACCTCAGGCCCATCTGGTTGACCGCGGTGGACTGGAACCCCATCGCGCACGCGGCGAGGACCAGGATGACGAACTGGGCCGCCCCGGCCGGCCGCGACCCGGTGAGTTCCCATCCGGCGGCGACGCCCGCGAACAAGGCCAGCTCGATCAGCAGCGTCAACATGATGTGCGGCGGCCATTCCCCGCCGGGAGGGTCCTCGCCGGGAACGCCGTCACGCGCGGCGTGATACCACATCACCCGGGTACCCACCGCGACCCCCGCCACGTATCCGGCGACGGCCACCGCGGTGTGCGACGCCAGTGACAGCGACCCTCGCGCCAGCGACAGCCCGAATATCACCATGTTCCCCGTCATGACGCTGGTGAATACGCTCCCGAGCCGGGTGAAGCTGGCGACATCCGACGCACCGGAGGCGAACGTCAGGAGCACCGCGATGACGGTCATGACCCTGTGAGAGGGCCGAACGGCCTTAATGGGAGGTTTCGCCGAACTCACTCGCGATAGATTACGTGGACTGGGCTACCCGGACCGAACGCACCCACCCCGTTGCCGCACGGGCGGCCATGCCGAGCAGTCCGGTGAGCACCCGAAGGGCTAGTTAGCCTTGGCGGCGATGCGCGTTCCCAGTTCGTCGCCCTCGCAGATGCTGCGCATGACGCCGATCGCGGCGACGTCGAACACGTGCATGGTGAGCCCCTGCTCGTTGGCCAGCACGAACGCGCTCGTGTCCATGACGCGCACGCCGACCGAGAGGGCCTCGTCATAGGTGAGGTCGGCGTACCTGGTGGCGTTCGGGTTCTTGCGCGGGTCGGCGTCATAGACGCCGTCCACTCCGTTCTTGGCGACAAGCAGCGCGTCGGAGTCGAGTTCGAGCGCGCGCTGCACGGCCGGGTAGTCGGTGGTGACGTACGGCTGGCCGATGCCGCCGGCCAGCAGCACGATCTTGCCGCGGTCGAGGTGGTTGACCGCCCGCAGCCGGATGAAAGGCTCCGCGACGCTGGTAATTGGCATCGCCGTCATCACCCGAATGTCGGTGTCCGTCCGCGCGGTGAGCGCGCCGCGCAGCATCAGCGCGTTCATCACCGTGCCGAGCATGCCGATGTTATCCGCCTCGGCGCGGCTGATTCCCCAGCCGTCGGCCATCCTGCCGCGAAAGTAGTTCCCGCCGCCGACGACGACGGCCGTCTGAACGCCGAGGTCGTGCACTGACAGCAGCTCATCCGCGACACGAGCGAGGCTGTCAGGGTCAGCACCCGTCCCGGCGGTCCCGGCAAGGGCCTCGCCACTGAGCTTGACCACCACCCTGCGATATCGCGGCACGCTCACGCCCCCTCCCACCCGTCGTTCTGTCCCGTAACGGTACCAGCCTCCTTACCCACGTCATGTCGCGTCATTCGAGCTTCGCGTCGGCCCAGCTGCGCACGATGCTGATGTCGGCGGTGAAGCGCACCCGGCCGTCGGGCGACCAGCGGCGCGCGGTCTCCGTCAGGCACTCGCCAACCAGCCGGGCCATCGCCTCCGCCTGGCCGGCCGGGCCGTGCACCAGCAGTTCGTCGTGCAGGCACAGCACGATCCGCGCGCCGAGCGGCAAACCGCGGGCGCGAACCGTGACCGCCCACATCTTGAACAGTTCCGCCGCGGCCCCCTGGATCAGCGCGTTACGCCCGTACCGGCCGCGCGCGGCCACCTGGGCCGGGCTGTCACCGGGGCCGCCCGACATCGGGATCCGCCGCCCGCCGTAGGTCCGCAGCTCGCGCCTGGCCCGGGCGGACCGGTCCGCCGTGTCGAGATAGGCCATCGCGACCGGGTAGGCCGCCCGCATCCGGCGCAGTGCCTGGCCGCCGTGGCCGGTGGTCTGTCCGTACATGGCGGAGATCATCGCGACCTTCGCGGTCGGCCGGTCCACCCCGAGCTGCGAGGCCACCGGAAGGTACAGATCGTCGGCCGCGGTCGCGGCGGCGAGCGCGGGGTCTCCGGTCACCGCGGCGAGCACCCGCGGCTCGATCTGCCCGAGGTCGGCCCGGACGAGCGCGTGCCCGGGGGCGGCGATGACCGCCTGGCGCATCGCCGCGGGCATGTTGTGCAGTCCGCTCGACGCCGTCATCCGCCCGGCCGCGCCGTCCGACCCGGTCCACGAGCCGCGCAGCCGCCCGTCCCCGTCCAGGTGCTCGTCCAGCCACGCGTAGCCGTACGTGGTCGCGATCCGTTCCGCCTTCCGCCATTCGAGCAGGGCGGCGATCAGCGGCGACGACTCGCGGAACTGCTCAAGCCGCCAGGCCCGGGTGTCCGGCACGTCGATCCCGGCTGCCGCGAGCAGCGACCGCACCTGGACCGGGCTGCGCAGGTCGACGGTCATCCCGCCCGGCGCGTGCCGCAGCACTTCGGCGTCCCGCGCCGCGCGCATCGCCGCGGCATGGACCTCGTCCCGCGGCCGGGGGCCGATGATGCCGGTCAGCACCCGTTCGGCGGCGGCCAGGTCCAGGGGAAGCCCGTCGGAGGAAAGCTCCGCGCACAGCAGTTCCGCCGTTGATTCGGAACGGGCGGTGGCGACTGGTATCGGCGTTTCGCTCAGCCGGCCGAGGGCGGCGCGCTGCAGTTCCGCGGTTTCAAGGGCGAGTTGCGCCCAGCGCAGGATCCGGGCGGGAGCCGCCGCCCATCCGCCGCGCGCCCAGCCGGCCCGCAAGTAGCCGTCCGCACCGACCGGGTCGTCGTCGGCCCCGGCCCGGGCTTCGTCCGGTTCGCTGAACAGGTCCGGCGGCCCCGCCTCGGGCGCTTCCGTCGGCACCCCGTCGGGAGCCAGCCCGTGCAGGTGCGCCCACGCCCATCCCGGATCCGCCCGCCAGCCCCCGAACACCAGGCGGTGCACCGCCGCGACGTCCCAGCATGTCGCCACGCGCGCGCCGCCCGCGACCAGCCACTGCGCGGTTTCCTGCGACCAGGTGACCCACCGTGGCCGGATCTCGTCATCGGCCATCGCCACCTCGCCGAGGGAGGTCATCCGCCCGTCCCCGCCAGCCGCGGCGACGGCGGTCGTTCCGTCCGGCGCCACGGCCAGCCCGACCAGGTCGCCGCGTCCGGCGCCCCGCTGGCGCAGCCACGTCATGAGATCGCTCACAGGTAAACTCTGCCAGCGGCCGTCAGCGTTATCCGTGGCCGCCCAGACCTCGAGCTGGAATTCGCGGGGAAAGGGGCGGCACCCGGCCCGGTGGACGGGGGAAATGACCCGGGCCAGGCGCCGCGGCGCCCGGGCGGCCGGGGAAACCGGCCGGGCGCGGCCGGGCGGCTGGAGCGGGAACTCACCGCCCGGTGTCTAAGGTGGGAGTCGAGCGGCCCCCACGCAGGTAAATGATCACCTACATCATTGCAGCTTAGCCGAAAAGCTACTGTGTGATTCCTCAGAGCGGTGCCGTGGCCTGCGACGGAACGCGCGACGCGGACCAGCAGCGGACGATGTCCCGCATGGACAGCAGCCCGACCACGTCCTGGCCCTCGACCACCACGAGGTGGCGGAAGCCGCCGCGGACCATCGCCGCCGCGGCGTCCTCGAGGGTCCAGTTCCTGGTCGCGAACACCAGGTCTTGCGTGCAGTGCTGGCCGGCCAGTTCGGCATCGGGGCTTTCCCCGGCGGCCACCGAATTGAGAATGTCGCGCTCGGTCAGGATGCCTACGCCCGCGTGTTCCGGGTTCACCACCACGGCCGCGCCGACGTTTCTCGAGGCCATCATCCGGGCGGCTGCTCGTAGCGTATGGGCAGGGCCGATCGCGAGGACTTGCTCGGACATTCCTTCTGCCACCTTCACGCGCACCACCCCACACAGGACGGACTCCGGCCCGGCAGCTTCGGCGCGATCCAGGTGCGCCCGCTTCGCTAGGTGCCGCCGCTGCCAGCTTGTGAATTTGTGATATACCCGCCCGTGACGCGCGCGACGCGTGCCTAGCGCATTTCCTGGCAGTCCGTCCTGTCCCTAGTCGCGGAAGGCGACCGTTCCGCCGGAGCGCCAGTACGTTCCGTCCGGTGTCCGGGAGAGCAGTTCGTAATCCACGAGATAACGGCGCATCGCGGCATGGTCGTCGCACGCATCCTTGAGGATTTCGTTGACGGCAATCTCCTGATAGCGCCTGCCCGGCTCGAATGCCTGGGCCACGTGGTTGAGCAGCAGCATCCAGGTCGCTCTCCGGGACGGCATGATGGCGATCTTTCCGCCCCTGACGAAGGGACGTAGCTCGTCAGGAAGACCGGCGAGGGTGCCGCTCAGCTGAGGTTCCACTCGATGATTATCACTCTGCGCGTCGATTATGGCGATCTGGGAAAAGGCGCATGCTGCGGTAACGCGGCCTTTCCTGGTCTTGCGATGTCATACGGGGTACCGTTTCGCGCGTGACAAGCTACGACGACGATCTACGCTTCGCACATGTCCTCGCGGACGCTGCGGACGATATCACGATGCGGCGGTTCCGGGCACTTGACTTGCGCGTTGAGACTAAACCCGACCTCACGCCCGTGTCGGACGCCGACCACGCGACCGAGGAGTCGTTGCGCAACGTCCTGCGCCGGGCGCGGCCGAGAGACGCGGTGCTTGGCGAGGAGTCGGGGCGGACGGGTAGCGGACCTCGCTGCTGGGTCATCGACCCGATCGACGGCACGAAAAACTACGTCCGGGGCGTTCCGGTGTGGGCCACGCTGATCGGCCTCATGGACCGCGCCGAGGCGGTGGTCGGCGTGGTCTCGGCGCCGGCGCTCGGCAGGCGCTGGTGGGCATCGACCGGCGGCGGGGCGTGGACCGGGCGCAGCCTAACCAAGGCAACCCGGTGCCAGGTTTCCGGGGTCACCAAGCTCAGCGATGCCTCGTTCTCCTACTCCGGCGTGGGCGGCTGGGCGGAAAAGGGCAGGCTCGAGCGGTTCCTGTCACTGACTCAGTCCGTGTGGCGGACCCGCGCGTTCGGCGACTTCTGGTCGCACATGCTCGTCGCCGAAGGCGCCGTGGACATCTCGGCGGAGCCGGAGGTGTCACTGTGGGATCTCGCGGCGCTGCAGGTGATCGTGCAGGAAGCCGGTGGCAGGTTCACCGACCTGTCCGGCGTGCCGACCCCCGACGGCGGCAGCGTCGTCTGCACCAACGGCCACCTGCACGAGGAGGTTCTCGCCCAGCTCACGGTTCAGGCGTGATCCGGGCGCGGGCCGTCCGGAATGCCCGGTTCGCGCACCGGTTGCGTCGGGGCGAGGCGTTAGGTGTGTTGTTTACGGCGCTATTCGCCGCACTAGTGTTTCGCAGTTTCGGGTGAGGGGTGACGGATGTTGGTCCCGGGGGCTTGTTTCCCTCATCTCGCGTGTCCGGCCAGGGGCGGCAGGGGGTATGCAGTCCGAATTCCTCCATTTTCGCCGGATATGTCCGTGCCCGGCGGCAGCCAGCGCGGCCGGCTGTTCCATGATCGCAGGTTATTCACCGCGTTATTCGCAGGTAACGACCCGTGATCTCAGTGTCAGGATGTGTGGTGCCTGCCGGTTGGCGGTGGGCTTGGGCCGTCTGGTGACTCACCCGTGATCTGCCGTCTCGCGGTGGCGGGGCTGGCTTTGCCATGACTTGTCCG
>Ga0335075_10001769_pt1 | contig 35221 bp, 32 predicted proteins | sample Lox_Sample_24_FD_206723 | JGI IMG/M metagenome (GOLD analysis project Ga0335075, IMG submission 206723) | Soil microbial communities from Loxahatchee National Wildlife Refuge, Florida, United States - Lox_Sample_2.4 | ecosystem: Environmental > Terrestrial > Soil > Wetlands | place: USA...
GATGCGCTTGAAAGCATTTTCGCACAGATCACCGGCATCGGCTTCACGGATTCCAGTATCCCGACACTCAGCGTGACCGAAACACAGTTCTCGGCAGACCATGACGTGCTGCCGCTACTATCGGGAAACTATCAGCTCAACGTCACCAACGTGACTGCGGCGGATGCACTGAATCTCGCGGCGTACACAGACATAACGGGGCTTAACGTTGCAGATACCGGAGCCAACCTCGCTGCCGAACTGGATCAGCTGGAGCACGTCTACAAGCTCGGAAAGCCCGAAGGCGTCACGCTTACGAGCGGCGATCTTGGCACTCTGACGGAAACCCAGCTTTTGGCAGATGCCGACGTGATAAAGTTGATCGGAAACGGAGATTTCCTGCACACCTAGGCGAGCCAGCGCAATTAGCGCCGCGAGTATTCGTGATTGGTCGGAACGGCTAGTCCGCAGCCACAGCGGCATTTCCGCCGCTGACGGAACGCCGCGCAAGCCAAATGACGCCGATCATCGCGATGCTGAGCCAGCCTGAAATCCAGAAAATATCGTCGGATGCCATTGTGTAGGCTTGGCTCGCGAGTGACCGGGCGAGGATTGCATAAGCCTGAGGATCGCTGAAGCCTAGGCGATGCAGATGATCGAGCACCTGCTGCATAGCAGGACTAAAAGCACTCGACGTATCGGCAAGCCTGCTTTGATGCAGCGCTTCCCGACGGTCCCACATCGTCGTGGTTATCGAAGCCGCGAAACCGCCAGCCGTAATACGTGTAAAGTTGGAAATGCCGGAAGCCGACGGGATGCGTTCCGGCACGATACCATCGAGCGAGATTGTCAGCATCGCCACGAAGAATGTACTCATCGAGACACCCTGCACCGCTAGCGGCCAGACGAAGTCCCAGAAACCCGCCGTTTCCGTATAACCCGCACGCATGAAATACGACACGGCAAAGGCCGCAAATGCAATGGTCGCGAGAATACGCGCGTCAACACGCGACATGAACTGTGCAGCGATAGGGGTGAGCAAGACTGCGACCAATCCACTTGGCGCCGCGACCAAACCGGCCCAAGTCGCGGTGTAACCGACGTTGGTCTGAAGCCAGAGCGGCAATAAGAGAACATTGGCGAAGAACACGGCGTAGCCGAGACAGAACGCAATCGTGCCGAGCGCGAAGTTTCGGTGGCGAAACAAGGAAAGATCGACCACGGGAAACCTCTCCGTCATCTCCCAGATTACCCAAGCCACGAAAACGACCGCCGCGACGACAGTTTCTATGACGATCACGGGGGAGGAGAACCAGTCCGCATCCTTGCCGGTGTCGAGCATGATCTGGAGCGCACCCACCCAGATCACCAGCATCGCGAGGCCGATCGTATCAATAGGAAGCTTGCGCGTCGGCGTCTCGCGATTGGACAGATTGGTCCAGCAGAAGAATACTGCAATCAGTCCCACCGGCACGTTGATCAGAAAAATCCAGCTCCAGTGGATATTGTCGGAGATGTAACCACCGAGAATCGGTCCGAGAATCGGCGCCACGAGTGTCGTGATCGACCAAATCCCCAAAGCCGTCGCACGTTTGTTCTGCGCAAAGATCGAGATGAGAAGCGCTTGGGAGCCAGGTATCATCGGCCCCGACACCGCGCCCTGCAGGACCCGAAAGGCGATAAGCGTGTTCAGACTCCACGCGATACCACACAGAAACGAGGCAAGCGTGAACATCAGAACGGAGGAAACAAAGGTGCGCACCACGCCATAGCGCTGCATCAGCCAACCGGTAAGCGGCACCGCCACGCCGTTCGACACCGCAAAAGAGGTAATCACCCATGTGCTCTGGTCCGTCGATGCGCCGAGATTGCCCGCAATTGTCGGAAGCGAGACGTTGGCGATCGTGGTGTCCAACACTTGCATGAATGTCCCAAGCGCCAACGCAATCGCGGTGATCGCGAGTGGACCGCCCTTGAGTGGTGCTGGCTGCGCAACGCCCGGAGCGCTCATGCTCAAGCGCCGTTCTGGCTCAGGATTCGCTTTATCAGCGCGTCGGTCGCGGCACCGCCATCGTCACCGGCTTCGCCACGTACTTCGTGCACGATCGTACTCGATGCCATCGCAGGGCCCGATGTATCACGCACGTCGACACTCACATCGACCGACAACCCGACGCGCAGGGGATGGTCGCGCAATTCCTTCGGGTCGAGCGCGATACGCACCGGCACCCGCTGCACGATCTTGATCCAATTGCCGGACGCGTTCTGGGGAGGCAACAAGGCAAATGCACTGCCGCTACCGGCACCCAAACCTACGATCCTGCCGTGATAGGTGACGCCGCCGCCGTAGATGTCGGCCGTGATCTCGACCGGCTGGCCGATGCGCATATCCTCGAGTTGACCCTCCTTGAAATTCGCGTCGATCCACACCGCTCGCAGCGGCACGACCGCCATCAGCGGCGTCCCCGGGGCAATCTGCTGACCGACCTGCACAGTGCGCTGTGCGACCACCCCGTCAACGGGCGAAGTCAGCTTCATATGGCCGAGCGAGATCGCCGCCTGACGCAGACGTGCGATCGCTGCGAGCACATCGGGATTGCTCGCAATCGCCGCGCCTTGCACCGAAGCCTCGGCCTGAGCCAGCGCGCTTTCAGCTGCGGTCACGTTTGCTTCTGCGCTTGTGACGGCATCGCGTGCGTGGTGCAGCTCTTCGCCCGACACCGCATCACCTGCCGAAGCGCGGCGGCGATAATCGTTTTGCGCCTGTCCGAGTGCGACACGGGCGGCGTTCAACTGCGCTCTTGCCTGCGTCACCTTGGAGAAATCGGTACGCACGCTGCGCACGGTACGGGCGAGGCTCGCTTCAGCCGCATCCATCGCGACTTTGGCGGTTATCGGCTCGAATTCGATCAGCAGCTGACCGCGGCGAACACTTTGCGTGTTGTCGGCGTGCAGTGCCAGCACGGTGGCATTCTCGCGGCTCGTAATTGCCACGATGTCACCGCCGACATAGGCGTCGTTGGTATCCTCGAAATGACGCGCATAGAGCAGCCAATAGAGACCGTAGACAACAATGCCGACCGCAACGACGGCCGCGAGAAGTGTGAGAAGGCGCCTGCGGTTGCTTTTCGGCGCTGGGGCTTCGGCATTAGCCATGGTCGTCATCCTTGGAAATCAATTTTGAGCCGTCGAAACCGCCCCCCAGCGCCATCAAAAGCGACACACGCGCAGATGCTGCGTCTGCGGAGAGAGACGCATTGTCGCGCCTGGCCTGGATCAATACGGATTCTGCATCGAGTGTGGTTTGCAGCGGATTGAGGCCGTTCTTGTAGCGCTTGACAGTGAGATCGAAGCTCTGCTCCACCGCCCGGAGCGCCGCATGCTGTTGCGCGGCTTCACCGTCGATGGCCCTGAGATTGGTAATGCCGTCGGAAGCCTGCCTCACCGCGTTTACCACGGTGCTGTTATAGTCCGCGACAGCCCCATCGAGATCAGCGGTAGCGCCCGCATATTGCGCGCGCAGCTTCCCAGCATCGAAGATCGGCAGGTGTATCGCTGCGCCGCCACCATATTGACCGGCCTCTGACGAGAACAGCGGGCCAAGTCCAATGGCCGCCGTACCCGCTAGCGCAACGAGATTGATATCAGGATAGAATGCCTTTCGAGCGATCTCGCGGCCCGAAACGGCGGCGTTGATGCGCGCTTCTGCAGCGGCGACATCCGCTCTGCGCGCCAGCAGATCGGCAGGGAGTGCATCAGGCAACGCAAGTGCGGCCTCGTTGAACACCGGGCGAGGGATGTCATACGCATCTGCCCCGCGCCCAACAAGCGCGGCGATCTGATGAACTGCGATATCGCGGAGCGCTTTCGTACGAACCTGCTCTTCACGCGCCAGAGCAAGGAGGGCCTCGGCCTGATGCTGCGAGGCGACGGTATCCAGCCCTGCACGTACGCGTTCCACAGAGAGCTTCAGCACGCCTTCACGCTGCTTCACCGCTTCATCAGCGACATCGCACAATGCCCAGGCACGCGACAGGGCGATATAGGCTTGTGTGACATTTCCTGCGAGCAACAAGCGCGCGGCCTGCTCATCAAGCGCTGCACCTCGCGCAGAAGCACGCGCGCGGTCGATCTGGTCTTGCTCCTTGTCGAACAGATCCAGCGAATAGGATAGATTTGCTTGCAACGTGCCAACCCAGCGCGTTGTGCCGGCGTAGGGGGGCGGAATGATGTAATCACTGCTCAGGCGCTCGCGATCGACATTGCCGTCGAACGTGCCCTGCGGGTAGGTAGATGCGATGCTGGCGGCGAGTTGGGATTGCGCACCGCGAACACGAGCGAGGGCTACCTTGAGATTGGGATTGCCCTGTAAGGCTTGGGTTATAAGATCATCGAGTTTTGGGGCATCAAATGCCTTCCACCACGCCTCGGCGATCTGAGGGGTTTGCACGGTACCGAGGCCGAGCGACGCAGGCTCGATCCGCCGCTCTTGCGGCTTGGTCGGCGGCGAAGAAACGCACGCCGCGAGGGCCAACGCCAGAAAGCAAACGCAAAAGGCTGTTCTCATTTTGATGCCTTCGCTGGCCTCAAGGATTCCGGAGAGCGCGCCTCAATTTTCATCATCAGGCGAGTTAGCAGGGAAATGAGCTGCTCCGCTTCTTCCGACGAAAAATCTTCCAGCACATCGTTCCAGAATTCGATCAGGCGAAACATCAGTGATTTTGTGAGCGCTTTTCCGGCCGACGTAATCTCCAAATGCACCACACGTCGATCTTCGGTAGAACGACGGCGACGGAGGTATCCTCGCTCTTCCAGTTGGTCGACCAGCCGGGTGGTAGCGCCAGTGTCGTGGTCCAGATGGCGTGCGATCTCCGCGCAGGTATCGGCGATTCCGTCGCGAAGGGCCTTCAAGACCACCCATTGGGAAAAAGTGAAATCGGAATCGGCGAACAAGGCTTCTGCACGCGGACCGACGAGGCTGTTCAGGCGCTTGATCAGATAACCAATCGAGCGCTGCGCCTGAAATGAATCCGGAGAATAGAAACGATGGGTCGACATAGGATTGACCAGTTTATTGTGGAAGCAATATCTGCCTAGGCAGTTATATTGTCAAGTCCCGGGATATCGGCTGTGAACCATGCTGTGAGCTTGGGCAGGCGCGCTTTGCAGCAAAACTATCGAAGTTTCTGAGGGCAGCATTTCGCCGAATGGCGCGGCATGAAATGGCCACTCACGGCAGAGGGCCCGATGCCAATACGATAGGTATTGCAACCATTACCAGGATGCCAGGGAGAGCGCGCGAGAAGCGCTGCTCTGCAAGCTGCTCGACAACCATCAAAAACGCAATCGAGGCGGCCAACAAGCCACCCCAAATCCGCGTTTGCGGTAGCGCAAGGAATAGCGCGGCAATCGCTCGCAACATGCCACCGACCAACCGGGGCCAGCGTACTTGCTCTGTGCGGACACCAAGGGGCTGCTGAAAGAAGGGCTGAAGAAATCGCAGCACAGCGAAGCCTGCGAACACGGCCGCCAGCACATGGCTGACCACATTCGATAACGCCTGAATTTCCATATCATATCCTCTCTGAATTCTTTGAGCGCTCTTTGGGCGTTTGCTCCTCAAACGTGATGGCGAACCGCCTCCTGACGCGTGACACGCTTCTCGATCTGGCGGAGCGCGACGTAGAAGGCTGGTGTCAGGAACAGGCCGAAGAACGTCACGCCCAGCATGCCGAAGAACACAGCGATGCCCATCGCATGGCGCATCTCTGCGCCGGCGCCGGAGGTGAACACCAGCGGCACCACGCCCATGATGAATGCAAAGGAAGTCATCAGGATCGGGCGAAGCCGAAGGCGCGCAGCCTCAATCGCTGCGGCAAGCGTCGCCTTTCCCTGAATTTCGAGTTCGCGCGCGAACTCGACAATCAGGATCGCGTTCTTGCAGGCGAGCCCTATCAGCACGAACAGACCAGTCTGTGTGAAGATGTTGTTGTCGCCGCCGGTCAGCCACACGCCGGCGATCGCGCTGAACAGACACATCGGCACGATCAGGATGATGGCGAGCGGCAGGAACAGGCTTTCGTACTGGGCCGCCAATACCAGGAAGACCAGCAACACGCAGAGCGGAAAGACCAGCAGCGCCGTATTGCCAGCGAGGATCTGCTGATAGGTCAGGTCCGTCCATTCGAACGTCATGCCTTTTGGCAGGTTCTCGCTCAGCAGCTTGGTGATCGCGGCTTGCGCCTGACCCGTCGAATAACCGGGCGCCGGTGCGCCATTTAGATCCGCAGCACGGAAGCCATTGTAGCGCATCGCGCTATCCGGACCTGTCGTTTCCGTCACCCGCATGATCGAGCCGAACGGGACCATCTCGCCGGCAGCATTGCGCGTCTTTAGCCGCAGAATGTCGTCCGGCTGCGAGCGGAATGGCGTGTCCGCCTGCGCGATCACTTCATATGTGCGGCCAAACCGGTTGAAGTCGTTGACGTAGATGGAGCCCAGATAGGTCTGCATCGTGTCGAACACGTCCTGCACATCGACGCCAAGCTGCTGTGCCTTCGTGCGGTCGAGGTCGGCATAGAGTTGCGGCACGCCGATATTGAAGCTCGAGAACACACCAGCAAGCTCAGGCTTTTGCCGTGCCTTCATCTGGATGTTCTGCATGGCACGGTTGAGCGCGGCATCGCCCTGATCCGTGCGATCCTCGACCTGCAGCTTGAAACCGCCGATGGTACCGAGGCCCATCACTGGCGGCGGCGGGAAGATCGCGACCATCGCATTCCCGCCGATGCTGCCGAATTTCTGCTGCAGGCTCTGCGCAATTGCCATGCCAGATTGGCTGCGCTGATCGAACGGCTTCAAGGTCACGAAGACGATGCCGGCCGATGCGCTGTTGATGAAGCCGTTGATCGACAGGCCGGGGAAAGCGACGGCGCTCTGCACGCCGGGTTCTTTGAGCGCGATATCCGACATCTTGCGGATGACGGCTTCCGTGCGGTCGAGCGTTGCGCCTTCTGGAAGCTGCGCGAAACTCACCAGATAGGCCTTGTCCTGCGTCGGAACGAAGCCCGGCGGGACTGCCTGAAAGCCGAGCCATGTCAGGCCGAGCAACAGTCCATAGACGACAAATGCGCGTGACCGGCGCTTCAGGATGCCGCCGACGCCACGGCCATAGCTTTCCGAACCGCGATGGAAGACGTGGTTGAAACCTCGGAACAGTGGGCCAAAGACCTTATCCATGCCGCGGGCAAGCGCGTCTTTCGGCGCGTCATGGCCTTTCAGCAAAGTCGCGGCCAAAGCAGGCGAAAGCGTGAGCGAGTTGAACGCCGAGATGATCGTCGAGAACGCGATGGTCAGCGCGAACTGGCGATAGAACTCGCCGGTCAGGCCGCTGATGAATGCGATCGGCACGAACACCGCGCAGAGCACGAGAGCGATGGCGATGATCGGACCGGTCACCTCCGACATGGCCTTCAAGGTCGCATCGCGCGGGCTCAAACCCGCTTCGATATTGCGTTCGACGTTTTCGACCACGACAATCGCGTCATCGACCACGATACCGATGGCGAGCACAAGCCCAAACAGCGATAGCGCGTTGATCGAGAATCCAAACGCATACATGAACGCGAACGTGCCGATGATGGAGATTGGGACGGCAAGTAGCGGGATGATCGACGCGCGCCAGGTCTGCAGGAACAGGATCACCACGAGCACGACCAACGCCACCGCCTCAAGCAATGTGTGGATCACCGCCGTGATCGAGTCGCGCACGAAAACCGTTGGGTCATAGACAATGCTGTAGCTCATCCCTTTGGGGAAGTTCTGCTTCAGCTCCTCCATCGTCGCGCGTACCTGATCCGAGATCTGGATCGCGTTCGAACCGGGTGCCTGGAAAATCGGAATGGCGACAGCCTGCTTGTTGTCGAGCAGCGAACGCAGACCATACTGCGACGCGTCGATCTCCACCCGCGCGACATCGCCTAGCCGCGTCACAACACCGTTGTCGCGCTTGACGACGATGTTGGCGAATTCCTCCGGCTCGGTCAGGCGGCCCTGAACGTTGATCGGCAGCTGCAGGCGCCCGCTCTGGCCATATGGTGGGCCATTGATAACACCAGCCGCGACCTGAACATTCTGTTTGCGCACGGCCGCAACGACATCGTCCGCCGTCATGCCACGCTCCGCGATCTTGTCCGGATTGAGCCACAGACGCATGGCGTAATCTCCGGAGCCGAACAGCTGCACGCTGCCCACGCCTTCGATTTTGGCGAGGCGGTCCTTGACGTTGAGCACTGCGTAATTGCGCAGATACAGCATGTCATAGCGGCCATCCGGCGAGTTCAGATGCACGACCATGGTAAGATCGGGCGAACTCTTGGTCGTGGTGACGCCGAGCGCCTGCGTCACCTGCGGCAGACGCGGCAACGCCTGGTTCACGCGGTTCTGCACAAGCTGCTGTGCGAGGTCCGGGTTGGTGCCGATCTTGAACGTGACGGTGAGCGTCAGCGTGCCGTCAGACGCCGCCTGCGAGAACATATAGAGCATGTTCTCCGTGCCGTTGATCTGCTCTTCGAGCGGCGTCGCCACGGTTTCGGCGATCACGTTCGGGTTGGCGCCGGGGAATTGCGCTTTCACAACGACGGACGGCGGCACGACCTCAGGGTATTCCGAGATCGGCAGCTGCGTCATCGCGATCAAGCCCGCGAGGAAGATCACGATCGAGATCACACCCGCAAAAATCGGGCGGTCAATGAAGAATTTGGACAGACTCATGGCGTCCTCTGAAATCGGTTCAGGAAAAAGTGTGAAATGGCGAGCGGCCTAATTCGATGCGAACTTCCCGGGACCTGCGGGATGCGGATCGACCGAAACGCCGGGCTGCACGCGCTGCACACCGTCGATGATGATCTTCTCGCCGGAATGGAGGCCGGAGATCACGACGCGCTTGCCGTCCATCTCCTGACCCAACGCGACTTCGCGGTAGTCCGCTTTATGTGCGGGCGTCACGACGAAGACGAAACGCTTGGACTGATCGCTGCTGACCGCATCTTCCGGCACAAGGATCGTCTTGCTCGGCTTCGCGGCCCACAGGCGGACCGATACGAACATGCCGGGTACAAGCGCGCCATCCGCGTTCGCGAACCGCGCTCGGGCGCGGATCGTGCCGGTGCCGGTCGCGATCTTGTTGTCGAAGCTTTCGATCGTGCCGTCATAGGTATGATCGGTATCGCCCTGCACGGTGAGTTTCACGGGAAGCTTCTGTTCCTGATCGACCGAGGCCGCATGCGCGCGGATGCTGCTGAGGTAAGTCTGCTCATCGACATCGAAATCGGCATAGATTCCATCGTTCGAGACGATCGAGGTGAGCAGCGGCGCGGATTGCGTCTGCACCAGATTGCCAACTGTGATTTCGGCACGACCGACACGTCCGGTGATGGGTGCCTTTACATAGGCATGATCGAGGTCGAGCTTCGCCTGGTCGAGCACGGCCTGCGCGGACTGGATCGACGCCTGCGCGACGCCAACCGCGTTAGCGCGTTGGTCATAGGTATCACGCGCCAGCGCCTGAGCTTCCATCAGTTTCTTTGCACGGTCGAGTTCGGTATGCGCGAGACGCGCGTTGGTCACGGCGGTGGCGAGATCGGCCTGCGCTTTCGCGACCGCGGCTTCATACGGACGCGGATCGATGACGAAGAGCACATCGCCGGCATGAACGATCTGTCCGTCCTTGAAACGGATTTCGGTGATGCGGCCTCCCACTTCCGGGCGCACATCGGCGGAATCGACCGCGGTCATGCGGCCGGAAAACTCCGACGACAGGCGGACGGGCTTCACCTCGACGGCGGCGACGATCACGGGAACCGCGGCGTTGGCGGCGGCTGACGGGGTCGGTGCAGCACCAGCGTCGCGCAGGGTTACGCCGACAACCGCCATACCGGCGAGCGCGAGTCCGCCAAGAATAGCACGGCTTTTCAAAGGGTTATGGTGGAAAACGGGTTCGCGAAGTTTTGCGACCTGGAGCAATTCGGCGATATGGGCCATGTAGGCCTCCTATTTCTGTATTGAACGATACAGATATAGGACCTAGACGAACGACGTCAAGAACATTATGTATCACTCGATACAATAATAAAAGGGAAATGCTCCAAAATGCGGACGGGCCGTCCAAGAAGTTTTTGTGTCGATCAGGCGGCTGATCGCGCGATGACGGTCTTTTGGAAGAAAGGATACGAAGGCGCGTCGCTTTCCGATCTCACGACCGCGATGGGCATCAACGCACCTTCTCTATATGCCGCGTTCGGAAGCAAGGAAGGTCTCTTCAAGGCCGTGCTTGAGCGTTACGACGCGCGGCGCAGCGGTTTCATGGAGCGCGTGCTTTCCGCCGACGATGCATATGGCGTCGCACGGAACTATCTCGAAGGCATCGCAGAATTTGCTGCCGACACCAATGGCGGTGCCAATCCGCCCGGATGCCTTCTGGTTCAGAATGGCTCCTGCTCTGACGCCACAATTCCGGAAGAGGTCGCGCGCCATCGTGCTGAAAAGGAAAGGCTCTTGTGCGAGCGTTTCGACCAAGCCAGGAAAGACGGCGACCTTCCTCGCGATGCTGATCCTTCGACCCTCGCCCGTTACCTCTCTGCCATGGCAAACGGCATCTGCATGCACGCCGCCGCCGGCGCAACCGTCGCTGAGTTGATGGAAATCGCCCAGATGGCGCTGGCTTCGTGGCCGATGCAAGCCAAAGCGGTGAAAAAGAAAAAGCCGCAAGCAGCGGCTTGACCGGTTTAGGCGCAGTTATTTCTGGCTACAGCGCGTCAGCGCTCCCTTCAGTCTGCCAACGAAGTTCGACTAGACCCGTGCGGGTTCGTCGAATTATTTGGATGCGGGGACTTCAGCGTCGAGTTCGAAGGGCGAAGTCTGCTGGAAGCGGAATGGTACAGTTGGGTGGGGTCGAACCACCGACCTCCGGATCCACAATCCGGCGCTCTAACCAACTGAGCTACAACTGCACGTGCGAAAAGTGCCCGGAAACTAGGGGCCCGCCCCTGCAAAAGCAAGGGTTTAGAGACGTTGCGGGATACCTACTGCCTCGTCCTATGATCGTGCGATGAAACGCAGGATTTTCGTCGGATCTGCGGTTGTCACGGCCGCGATTGTGCTGCTGACGGCGGTGCCATTCCTGCTGCCGGCCGGCGTCTACAAGTCACAAATCGAGCAAAGGATAACTCGGGCTACAGGCCGGGCTTTTTTGATTTCTGGGCCACTACACTTTTCGCTTTTTCCGTCACTCGCCATCCAGGCGGGCCAAGTATCGCTCGCGAACCTCGCAGAACACCCTAACCCCTTCCTGGCAAACGCAGATGCGGTCAAGTTCGGCATTCGCCTTTGGCCGTTGTTCCGCGGCCGCCTTGAAATCACGCGGATCGTTCTTGAACGCCCCATCATCAATCTCGAGGTCGATAGCAACGGGCGTGCGAACTGGCTACTCAAGCAACCTTTGAAGTTACCCGGTCATGAATCACCGCCACGCACGGCAATGATAGAGCAATTCTCTGGTATCGAGATCGAGCATGGCCACTTGAACTACTCAAATCTCCGCTCTCGAAGCGCACACGCGCTTGAAGATATCAACGCAACCCTCGATCTGACCGACCTGGATCAGCCCCTGTATGCGAGAGGAACGTTCACGTTCGTCCATCACCGCGTCGCGTTCAGAATCAAAACCGCGGCTCCAAAGCTGATCTTGGAAGAACGAACGGCTGCAACCGACATGTCAGCGATATCCGATCTTCTGCGTGTCACATTCAAAGGGACCATCGCACCGGATGGCGTTCTGAGTGGTCTGACAGAGTTGGACGCGGCATCCGCGCGCGCGGCCGGAACCTGGCTCGGAGCACATTTACCGGAGACGGGTGGTCTGGGCCCATTGTCTCTCAACAGCCACATCGAGGGCGACAACCGACATGTTCGCCTCGAAGCCATGACATTGAAGCTCGATGGGATGACCGCGAGAGGCAACATAACGATCGATAGCGGCGCAGACATCCCACACATCAATGGCGTGCTTAGGGTCGATCATCTGGATCTCAATCCCTATATCGAGCAGCCACCGAGACAAGAAGAGAAGCGTCTGCGTCGCGATGGCGAAAGCTGGAGCGACAAACCAATTACTCTCGACGCCTTAAAGAAAGTGGATGCGGATCTGACGCTGGATGTGGGACATCTCGCGCTTCGCAAACTCGCACTCGGCAAAGCACATATCACCGTATCGCTGCACGATGCACAACTCGATGCGAAGCTAGATTCCATTTCACTCTACGGAGGGACGGGCAAGGCGACGCTCACAGCCGATGCACGCGGCACTCCGGCTTTTCACAACATCATGGAGATCAATCAAGTGAGACTTCAGCCGTTCCTGTTTGCAACGGTGGGTATCAAACGGGTCGAAGGAATGGGATCGATACGGCTGAACGTGACATCGAAAGGCGACAACGCAGACGCGATTATGCACGGCCTCAATGGAAAAGGCTCGATCGATTTTCAAGGCGGACAGGTGCGAGACGTCGATCTGAATGCCGTAGGCCGCACCGTTCAGTCGTTCCTCGGCCCACGCGCCGTTCATCCCGAAGCATTCACCAAATATGCAACAATGAGCGGAAGTTTCGTGATGGCCGATGGCGTTCTGGCCAGCACAGACCTTCAACTCACAGGACCCGTTTTGCATATGACCGGTGCGGGCACGGTGGATGTCGGTAACCGCACCATCGATTTCAGAATGGTGCCGCAGGCGAGCGCTGTCATTGCCAAGCAGAGACTGTCGATCGGCCTTCCTTTCCGGATCAAGGGACCATGGGAGCACGTCCGCTACACGGCGGACCTCGCGAGTCTCGGGAACCGCGTACTCGACAATCTTTATTCCGGCCGCGCGCCCTTCAAGGGCCTATTTGGAAATCAAATCCCAAAGAACCGAGACCCCGAGAAGAAAAAGCACAAAAACATCGGAGATGCGCTAAAGAACATGTTTGGAATTCATTGAGGACGCCATGGCCATCCGTCCCAGATACATCGTGATCGCGCTCATAGTCGTGATAGTGGTGGTGCTGGTGTATTTCCTTTTCCTGCGCAAGGCGCCCGTGCTAACGGCTGTCACATGGTCAGGAAGCTATGGTCGGGCGCAAGCAAGTGCACTTTTTCTTCCGTACGGCCAGAAGACCGGCGTGAACGTTCACATCGCGCAATATGATGGCGGCCTCGACGAGCTGCGCAAACAGGTTGCGGACAAGAAATATGCTTGGGACGTCGTGGATCTCGAGCTTCCAGACGCCGTTGCCGCCTGTCGCGAAGGTCTGCTTGAGCATGTCGACGTTACCAAATTGTCGACGGGCGAGAACGGCGAACCGGCGGCGTCCGACTTCGTACAGAACGCCATAGGTCCCTGCTGGGTCGGCAGCGTCGTTTACAGTCAGTTGATCGCCTATGCGCCCACCCGGTTCGGAGGTGCCCACCCGATTACACTCTCCGATTTCTTTGACATGGCCAGATTTCCGGGCCCCCGCGCGATGAAAAGCAGCAGCGCAAAATTCAACCTTGAGCTCGCGCTGTTGGCCGATGGCGTTGCGCCTCAGGACATTTATCACGCCCTTTCCACGGAACAGGGCGTTGCACGGGCGCTTGCGAAGTTGAATACCATCCGCTCCTCGATCGTGTGGTGGACCCGTTCTACTGAACCGGCGGCAATGCTTCAGGACGGTCGCGCGGCGTTCGCGACCATCCTCAACGGGGATATCTACGACGCAGCTGTCCATCATCGTGGCATGGGCACGATCTGGGATCGCCAGCTTTACGAACTCGATGTTTTCGGCGTGCCAAAGAACGATCCAAAACGCGACATGGCGATGGACTTCATGCGATTTGCAACCTCCGCCTCAAATCTTGCCGGCGTGGCCGATTGGGTTCCATACGGCCCGGCGCGCCGTTCGGCGGTGAAACTGGTTGGTAAGAATCCTGAACTGGGTATTGCTATGCGTGGCTTTCTACCGACGGCGCCGGAGCATTTCGGAACGGCGTTTGCAGTCGATGATCGCTGGTGGCAGGCGAACGGTTCCCGGATTGCGCCGCTGTGGGAGGCATGGGTGAACCGTTAAGGAGCCCATGCCCGTCGCAACACTTCGGAAAGCTCCCTGAACTAGAGTTCGAGTCAGTGGAAGACCGGGCGCGCATTGACAGCTTATGTGCCGTCACGGACGATTCGAATCAGCTGCAGGCACTGCGACGTGGGCGAAGAGAACCATCGATGACCTCTTATGCACTGCGTCGTATTCTCGGCGCGATACCCACACTTCTGATCATTGTCACGCTTGCGTTCTTCATGATGCGCCTGGCGCCCGGTGGCCCATTCGACAGCCAGCGTCGCCTGCCGCCAGAGATCGAGCACAACGTCAAAGCCGCCTATCACCTCGACAAGCCAGTCTATCAGCAATACTTCCTCTACCTCGGCCAGTTGGCGCATGGCGACCTCGGGCCGTCCTACAAGATCAAGGATTTCACAGTCGCGCAGCTGATCGAAGACGGGCTGCCGGTCAGCATCAAGCTCGGCCTCGCGGCGATTACCCTCGCGCTGACACTCGGCATCGCACTCGGCGTAAGCGCCGCCTTGAATCAGAACAGACTTTGGGATCACGCAGTTATGAGCGTGGCAATGGTGGGAATCACCGTGCCGACCTTCGTGACCGGACCTCTGCTCACACTGATCTTTGGCGTGTACGGCTTGAAGCTGTTCGGCGCCGATATCTCGCTGCCCGTCGCGGGTTGGAACGGCGGCGCCCTGCGCAACATGATCCTGCCGGTAGTCGTTCTCGCTCTTCCGCAAATCGCTGTGATCGCCCGGCTCATTCGCGGGAGCATGGTGGAAGTGCTCCATTCCAACTACATCCGCACCGCACGCGCGAAGGGACTGCCGGGCCACCGCATCGTGACGCGCCATGCTCTTCGCGCCGCGGTTTTGCCGTTGGTCAGCTATCTCGGCCCCGCGGTCGCGCAGTTGGTGACCGGATCGCTGATTGTCGAACAGATTTTTGGATTGCCGGGGATCGGACGATATTTCGTGATCGCTGCCGTCGATCGCGATTACACACTCGTACTTGGCGGCGTGATCTTTTATGCGGCCATCATCATTGTCTTGAACCTGCTGGCCGACCTGCTCTACGCGGTTCTCGATCCTCGTGTGAGCTACCGCGCATGATCGGGGCCGGCCTTACAGGCGAAAGCGCGGCGCTCATGCGGAAGGCGCAAGACGTGCAGGGACGCAGCCTCTGGGTCGACGCATGGCGCCGCCTGAAGCGCAACCGCGCTGCAACCGTGAGTATGGTGCTGCTGACAGTGATCGCGCTTATGGCCATTTTGGCACCTCTGCTGTCTCGGTACTCATACGAGGCCGTAGACTACGGCACGATTTCCTGCGCACCGGATTGGTGGCCGGGAGGTGACGCGGCATGTCATGCCGGCGGAACGCACTGGTTTGGCACAGACTCTCTGGGTCGCGACTTGTTCGTTCGCGTACTCTATGGCGCGCGCGTTTCATTGGCGGTCGGCCTTGTCGCCACGCTCGTAAGCCTTTTGATCGGCGTGGCCTATGGCGCCGCAGCAGGTTATGTGGGTGGCCGCGTCGATGCCGTGATGATGCGCATTGTCGACATCCTGTATTCCCTGCCCTTCATCTTCTTCGTGATCATCTTGATGGTTGTGTTCAACCGGAACTTCTTCCTGCTCTTCGTCGCCATTGGAGCGGTGGAATGGCTGACCATGGCGCGGATCGTTCGCGGCCAGACGTTGTCGATCAAACAAAAGGAATTTATCGAGGCCGCGCGCGCCGGCGGCGTCGGTATGTGGGGCATCATTTTCAACCACGTCATCCCAAACGTTCTGGGCCCGGTCATCGTGTATGTGACGCTGACAATTCCCAACGTAATCCTCGCGGAAAGCTTCCTGTCCTTCCTGGGCCTTGGTGTACAGGAGCCACTGACATCCTGGGGCGTACTGATCGCAGACGGCACCGGCCAGATAGAGACAGCGCAATGGTTGCTGATTTTTCCGGCGGCGTTCATGGCGCTCACGCTGTTCTGCTTCAATTTCATTGGCGACGGGTTGCGCGACGCGCTCGATCCCAAGGATCGCTGAGCCATGGCTGAGAGGATCTTTCAGATCAAAGACTTCGATGTCCGGTTTGCGACGCCCGACGGCGAAGTGCACGCTGTACGCGATCTGAACCTGAACATCGATGCGGGCGAGTGCCTGGGCGTCGTCGGCGAATCCGGTTCCGGTAAGAGCCAGCTTTTTCTCGGCGCAATCGGCTTGCTGCCCCAGAACGGCCGAGCTTCCGGCAGCGTGTTGTATCGCGGCGAGGAAATCCTTCACGCTCCGCAGAAAGCGCTCAACAAACTGCGCGGCTCGAAGATTACGATGATCTTCCAGGATCCCTTGACCTCGCTGACGCCCCACATGCGAGTCGGCGAGCAGATCATCGAAGGGATTCGCATTCATCAGCGCCTGCCGCGCGACGAAGCAGAAAAGCGTGCACTGGAAGTCCTTGAACTCGTGCGCATTGCGGAAGGCCGCCGGCGCATGGCGCAATATCCCCATGAACTATCGGGCGGACTGCGACAGCGCGTAATGATCGCGATGGCCGTGGTGTGCGGACCGGATCTTCTGATCGCGGATGAACCGACCACCGCGCTCGACGTGACGGTGCAGGCCGAAATCCTCGACATCATGCGGGATCTGAAAGCAGAGCTAAAGACGTCGATCGTTCTGGTCAGCCACGACATGGGCGTTATCGCGGGGATGGCGGATCGCGTTGCCGTCATGCGAGAAGGTGAGATCGTCGAAACTGGGGCAGTGAATGACATCTTCTACGACCCAAAACACGAATACACGAAAATGCTGCTCGATGCGATGCCGCGCCTCGATCGTCCCGACGCGCACGGTCATGCCATGCCGCTTCCGGCGGACGCCGAGGAGATTCTGAAAGTCGCGGATTTGCGCGTGAACTTTCCGGTGACGAATGGTTGGCGTACACAGCAATTGCACGCAGTGGACGGCGTGAGCTTCTCCATCCGTCAGGGCGAGACACTGGGCGTCGTCGGTGAATCCGGCTGCGGAAAGTCAACGCTCGCGCGCGCAGTGCTCAAGCTCCTCCCGAAGACTGACGGCGCCGTGCTCTGGCTCGGTCGCGATCTCGGGCCGTTGACAGATAGCGAAATGCGCAAGCTGCGCAAGGATTTCCAGATCGTTTTCCAGGATCCGCTGGCGAGCCTCGACCCACGCATGACGATCGGTGAATCCATTGCCGAGCCTTTGCGCGCGCTGAAGCCGAACTTGTCGCGCGCGGAGGTGACGGCGCGCGTCCGCGCGATGATGGATCATGTCGGGTTGGAGGCGGCATGGGTCAACCGGTATCCGCATGAATTCTCAGGCGGCCAGAACCAGCGCGTCGGCGTCGCGCGCGCGATGATCGTGGAGCCCAAGCTCGTCATCTGTGACGAAGCGGTGAGCGCTCTTGATGCGTCCATTCAGGGACAAATCGTGGGCCTCATTCGGCAGCTTCAGTCCGACTTCGGCATGTCGCTGATCTTCATCAGTCACGATCTGTCCGTGGTCCGACAGATCGCACATCGGGTGATGGTGCTCTATCTCGGCCGCATCGTGGAATTCGCGGACCGTGACGCGATCTACGCCGATGCACGTCATCCTTATACTAAGGCGCTCATTTCTGCCGTGCCCGTTCCGGACCCCAAGCTGGAGCGCGCGAAGAGGCGCATCAGGCTGGACTCGGAACTCACATCTCCGCTCGACACACGCGCGGCACTGACATTCCTGAAATCGAAGATGGTCGACGATCCCGATGCGGAACAGTACCGGCCCAAGCTGATCGAAGTCGCACCCGGTCACCTCGTGGCCGAGCACGACCCGGTGCTTATTTGATACGCTTGACCTTGAACACCTTGTTCGAGTCGTTGATCTGCATGTTGTAGCTGCCGAGAACGCCGCGCGAGATCTGCACGGTGTTGTTGCCGTTCTTGTTGAATTTGGCGACGTCGGCCTCACCGCCGATCTGCTTCCAGACCTGGCCGCCGTCCAGGAACACGACGAACTTGCCGAACGGGTTCAGCGCGTAGTCGGTCACCTTCATGGTGATGCTGTCGATCGGCTCTTCCCGCGGGGCTTCACCCGGCTTGGGCGGTGGCGCGGGGAGGTTTTCGCTACCGAATTTCTCCGGCGTGGTCTGCTGGCTTGGGGCCGAGCCGAACAAGTTCCCGAAATCGAAGCCGAACCAGGACTTCTGTTGCTCCGCCGTCATCGGCCCTGCCGCCGGGCCCTCGGCAATGGCCTGCTTGATCTGGACAGAGAGAGAGTCGAAGCAGGCAAGGCGTTTGTCCTTGTCGGCGATGGTCGCGCACTGATCCATCGCCCGGAGCACGTCGTCGCGGACACCAGCCTGTACCGACGGGGGAACCAAGATGAAGAAAGCCGCTATGGCGGCCGGCGCGCGCAGATTCATGACCCATTCACCCGTTCATTGTTTAATGCGACCGCTGCTTCGAGTCGCACGCGTTAAGACTCTGGCAAGGATTAGCCGTGCAGCACGGGGCTGGAGACTAGCATGACAGCGTCCAATCGAACCACATTCACGCGCCGCGCCGCAATGGCAGGCGGCGTGGTCGTTGCTGCCGGCGCGGGCGCGTTCGCGTTCAAGGGCCGGTCGTCGCGCGGGTTCACGGCGTCGACATCGGACGGCAAGACCCTTAACCGTGGCAACGGTGCGGAGCCGGACACGCTCGATCCCCACAAGGCGCAGGGCCAATGGGAATACAACATCATCGGCGACATGTTCGTCGGCCTGATGACGGAAGACCCGGCAGGCAACGCGACCTACGGCGCGGCCGAGAGCTATACCGAGAGCGCGGACGGCCTGAGCTACACGTTCAAGATCCGCGATCACCTCTGGTCGGACGGCACGCCGGTCACGGCGCATGATTTCGTCTTCTCGTTCCGCAGGATCGCGGATCCGAAATTCGCCGCGCAATACGTCTCCATCCTCTACCCGATCAAAAACATGGAAGAGGCAAGCAGCGGCAAGGTCCCGGTCGACCAGATCGGCGTGCGCGCAATCGACGACAGGACCCTCGAGATTCAATTCCATTCCCAGGTGCCATACATTGCGCAGCTCCTCACCCACAACGCCGCGTACGGGGTGCCGAAGCATGCCGTGGAGAAATACGGCGATCAGTGGCTGCACCCGCAGAACATCGTCGTCAACGGGCCCTACACACTGAAAGAGTGGCGCCCCAACGATCACATCCAGCTGGTCAAGAACCCGCGCTTCTTCGAAGCCGCGAAGGTCAAGATCGAGAACATCTATTACTACCCCACGCCGGATGCCGAAGCGGCGCTGAAGCGCATGCGCGCCGGCGAGGTCGACCTGATCGACGACAGCATTCCCCCGCAGAAGGTCGACTGGCTCAAACAGAACATGCCGAAGGAGCTTCGCCTTTCGCCCTTCATCCTCAGCCGCTACGTCCAGTTCAACGTCAAGCGCAAGCCGTTCAACGACATCCGCGTGCGCGAAGCGCTGTCGCTGGCGATCGACCGCGAAATCCTTTGCAGCCGCGTCGAACGCGCGGGCGAGCAGCCGGCCTATGCGCTGATCCCGCCGGGCATGCCGGGCTATCCCATGACGGCGAAAGCCTCGTTCAAATCCACCGCGATGGGTCAGCGCGTCGCGAAGGCGAAGCAGCTTCTCGCCGAAGCCGGTTTCGGGCCGAACAATCCGCTGTCGTTCGACTTCGCGATGATCCTCAACACCGAGACCAAGCTCATCGCCGTTGCGCTCCAGGAGATGTGGCGCGGTGTCGGCGCGAATGTGCGCCTGGTGCCGTCGGATACGCAGATCCACTACGCCAATCTGCGCAGCCACCAGTTCTCGGTCGCGTGGTCGGGCTGGGTGGCGGATTACCGCGATCCGAAGAACTACCTGTTCCTGTTCGAGAGCAGCGTCACCGACATGAACTACGGCACCTATGCCAATGCGAAATTCGATGCACTGATGAACCAGTCCGACAACATGCGCGACCCGGTGGAGCGCCTGAAACTCCTGGCGCAGGCGGAGCAGGTGATCCTCGACGACGTCGCCATCGCGCCCGTGTTCTTCGGCGTCACGCGCGATCTCGTCTCGCCCCAGGTCAAGGGCTGGATCAGCAACAACATCAACGTCAACCGCACGCGCTTCCTGTCGCTCGATCGCAGCATCGCCGTCGCCTAGACGCGCCGAGAGGCGCGCCCGCGCGCGATCCTTTCCGGAAGACCGCGGCGAACCCGCCCTGGACGATGAAAGCTACGGCCGGCGGGCAACATCCGGGACGAACCGGATAAGCTCCGCACCTTTGCTTTCCCGCGGTCTTCGCGGCGATGCGGGATATCCGGCGGGACGGCCAATCCCGCGCGCGACATCGTTTTCCGCACGCCGCACGGATGCGCGCAAAGCTGCATCCTGGACCTGTATGTCTTCGCGCAATCTCTATCGGGCCCCGGCAGGCCTCAGAAACCCAGCAAACATGGCGTTCTCCTTCACATCCGGACCGGATACGGGGCTACAAAATCCGGGCTTCAAGTCCTACAACTAGGATTTAATACTTATTCCATAAACTCGCAATCTTTGATTGTCGGGGCTAACCGCTTCGCCGTGGTAGCGTAACCCCATGATCTGTCGTCGCGTCGTTCCGTCCGCATTTCTTGTGCTTGTTTCCACGGCCAGCGTTGCACGCGATGCCGACGCCGCATTCGCAAGCATGTGCCACATGACAATGGTGGCCTATGTCCATCGGCTTTTCAGCGAAACCGACGAAGAAAAGCGAGCCGATATATCACACGAGCTGCAGGGAATCCTGCGCACGGATCATCGATGCCTGACCAGAAAAGCCATGTACGAAATGATCGCGCTACTGAAAGACAAGAACTACGACATTCGAGGCGATGCCGCAGACGTGTTGGCGGAGTACGGACCTTCCGCGAGCGAAGCCGTTCCCGCGCTGGAGCAGGCGCTCAAAGAGTCGGATGAGAACCTCAGAAAGACCATGAGCCCGACGGAAACCGCGATGCCCAGCCAATATGAGGGCTATTCCATCCGAAACGCTCTCAAGCAAATTACCGGAAAAAGCCCGGAGCCCTTCCATAGCTGAGATGTTGCGGAACGGCGTCTTGTGCGGCGCTGTCTCATGTTAGCGTCTGTCATGATCCGGCTGCGAGTCGCTCTTTCGACGTTCGTTCTCCTTGTAACGGCGACTTCCGCACACGCGCTGGCCGTTCTCAACCGCGGCAATGGCAGCGAGGCGAAGAGTCTCGATCCGGCGTTCGTCAACACGGTCGCGGAGTCGAACATCCTCGGCGATCTGCTCACGGGCCTCACCACGCTCGATGCCGCGGCGCACCCGATCCCCGGTGTGGCGGAGCGTTGGGACGTTGCGCAGGACGGCAAGACCTGGACGTTCCACCTGCGCAAATCGCTGTGGTCCGATGGCAAGCCGGTCACCGCGCAGGATTTCGTGTTCGCATGGCAGCGAGAGCTCGATCCGAAGACGGCCGCACCCTACGCCTACAATCTCTGGGTTCTGAAGAACGCGCGCGCGATCAGCACCGGCAAGATGCCGCCGCCATCGCTTGGCGTGCGCGCGGCGGATGACAGCACGCTTGTGGTGCAACTCGAACATCCCGCGAGTTACCTGCCCGAACTGCTGACACACGACACCGCCTATCCCGTGCCGCGCCACGTGGTGCTGGCGAAAGGCAATGCCTGGGCGCGCGTCGAGAACTTCATCGGCAATGGCGCGTATGTACCGGCCGAGTGGGTGCTGAACGATCACCTCGCACTGGGCAAAAACCCGCACTTCTACGACGCCGCGCATGTGCGCATCGACCGGGTGAACTATTTCCCGGCGGAGGATTCGCAATCCGCGCTCAACCGCTTTCGCGCGCACGAACTCGACACCCAATCGCCGATCCCGTCGACCAGCATCGACTGGCTGCGCAAGAACATGCCCAATGCGCTGCGCACCGCGCCGTTCCTGGCGACGTCGTATTTCGCGCTGAACCTCTCGAAGCCACCGCTGAACGATGTGCGTGTGCGCAAGGCCCTGAACCTTGCCTTCGACCGCGAGGCCATAACCGACAAGGTGCTGCGCCTCGGCGACAGGCCGGCTTATGGCATCGTGCCGCCGGGCATCGCGAATTTCCCCGGCGGTGCTGCGATGGATTTCAAGGCGACGCCGATGCCGGCGCGCATCGCGCTTGCGCAGGCGCTGATGCAGCAGGCGGGCTATGGCGCCGGCAACAGGCTGCATCTCGTCCTTGAAACCACGCACGATCCCGACAACCGCCGCGTCGCCGCCGCGATGCAGGCGATGCTCCGTGCCGTCTTTGTCGACCTCGAAATCCAGCAGGTCGATCTGCAGATCCACTACCGCAACATGCAAATCGGCAATTACGAGATCGCGAGCGCCGTGTGGATCGCCGACTTCAACGACGCGAGCAATTTCCTCGACCTCCTGCGCGGCGACAGCGGCAACAACTATCCCCGCTACAAGAACCGCGCCTACGACGCCGCGATGGACCTGGCCCAGCAGGAGCCGGACGCCGCTAAGCGCGGGCAATTATTGCTAAGCGCCGAAAAGATCGCACTGAAAGACTATCCCTGGCTCCCCTGGCGCTTCCGCGTCACACAGGACCTCGTGCAGCCTTATGTGAAAGGCTGGATACCGAATGCCCGCGACTACAACAGGACGCGGTGGTTGTGGGTTGAGCCGAGACCAAGCGCGCATTGAACTCGCAGATAGCGCCCACTGACTTACTTGTGCTTTGGGCATCAAGTGCTGTTGGCAGCTGCCACCGCTCCCGTACAAAGGCTGGAAGCGGGACGCGACTCCGGGCTTGATGGTTCGCCACACACGAGTCACCGCACGATGAAAAGCAGAAGAAAATGGCCCCACTCAAAAGTGAGCCGCCGGGCATGGAGCGTGACAGCCGGGGCAAGGCGATCCCGCTGAAAAAGCGCACCGCCGACGACAAGGCCAAGGCCAAGCGCGCGAAGGCGAAGAAGCGCTAAACGCCACGCAGAAAAAAGTGTCGCGCGAGACAAAGGCTGCCTCGCGCGACGGGACTGACTTCAGCGAGAGCGAGGGGGGGCTTCGACACGCCGAAGAAAGTCCGAACTCTCATTGCTTGAACGCAGGACGCGCGCGAACGCTCCGCGTGGCGTGAAAAGAAAAAGGGCCCGCGCATGTCGAGCCCTTTGTCCGGCAAAAATCACAAACGATTATTGCTTGACCGCGTCCTTGATGGCGTCTTTCGCGCCGCCGACAGCGTTCTGCACCTTTCCGGCCGCCTTGTCCGCAGCGCCTTCGCCCTGCAGCTTGGCATCGCCGGTCATCTTGCCGACGGCTTCCTTGACGGCGCCCTTGGCCTGCGTGGCCGAGCCTTCGATACGATCCTTGTTCATATGGTGTCCTTTCTTGAGTTCGAATTCGCATCACAAGAACGGCCGGGGCACATCGAAGTTCCGCACGGCCGAATTACAGTTGCAAAAGATATCGTCCGAACTCGCACGTAATCTTTGTGGAACCAATTCCGGCGGTTCCAACTTCCTATCCGCAATCTTCGGCCACGCGCCATGTTCCTGGAGCAAAGCGAGCAACTGAGGTCGGACCCGCAGCGCGCCGCGAGCTATGCGGGATTGCGCTATGTGTCCGACGATGAAACACCCGGCATCACGCGCCAGCCGCACGGCACCGGCTTCTCGTATCGCCGCGCCGGACGGCCCGTCGATAGAGCGACCGTAAAGCGCATTCGCGCGCTCGCGATTCCGCCGGCGTGGACATCGGTGTGGATTTCACCGTTTGCGGACGCGCATCTGGCGGCGACCGGGCGTGACGCGAAAGGCCGCAAACAATACCGCTACAACCCGGAATTTCTGCAGATCCGCAACACCGCGAAATTTAGCCATCTCATCGCCTTTGCCGAGTGCCTGCCGAAAATCCGCACCGCCGTACACGACCATATGACACTGCGCGGTATGCCGCGCGAGAAGGTGATCGCGACGATCATCGCGCTGCTCGAACAGACCAATATCCGCATCGGCAACGAAGACTATGTGAAGGAGAACGGCAGCTTCGGCCTCACGACGCTGCGCAACAAGCATGTGCGCGTGTCGGGCTCGGAGCTGCGCTTCGTGTTTCAGGGGAAGAGCGGGAAGACCTGGCGGCTGTCCGTCAGCAATCGCCGCGTCGCGAAGATCATCCGCGCCTGCCAGGAGTTGCCGGGGCAGAATCTCTTTCAGTACGAAGACGACGACGGCGAATTGCAGAAAGTCACGTCCAGCGACGTGAACGGTTATCTGCGCGAGGTCAGCGGCCGCGATGTGACGGCGAAGGATTTCCGCACATGGGCGGGCACGGTGCTCGCCGCGTCGGCGCTGGGTGCCCTCGAGGGCCCACCGCTCAAGAAACACACCCGCGAGGTCATCGCCCATGTCGCCGACCAGCTCGGCAACACCGCCACGATCTGCCGCAAATGCTACATCCACCCGCAGATCATTGCCGCCTACGAAGCCGGCGAATTCAAATTGCAAATACGCCACACCGCTTCCGAAAGCTCCACCGATCTGGATGCCGTTGAGCGCGCGGTCCTGCAATTCCTGAAATCACGGTAGGAACTGGCGACCCCGGGAGGACTCGAACCACCGGCCTACGGTTTAGGAAACCGCCGCTCTATCCTGCTGAGCTACGGGGTCGCGCGGGGTGAAGCTGCCTCCACACGTCCTAATTTTCAAGCTTCTGCGGGGCGATTATCGCGCGAAGGGCGGCGCGGAGCACGATGGCCCCGAATTCCGCGTTCATATGCCTGTCGTCGCTGACGCGCTCCACCACCGCCGTCGCCCCACGCGTATACTTCTCGCGCGTGGTCACGCCGTTCCTGGCGATCGTTTCATCGGGCTGGGGCAGGAAGCGCACATCCTGCGCGGCACAGAGTTTCTCGCATGCAGCGTTGTAGGCGCTCTCAAGGCGATCCAGCGGGATGCGCCTTTTCAGCCACCGCCAGATTTCCCGATCAACGGTGAGACCGGGATAGGGCGTCGCGACAAAATACGCCGGCGCATCCGTCACCTGCCGCAGCTTCGCCATCACGGCGTTGCCGATCGTCAGCGTGAATTCCTTATGGATCAGGCATACCAACTCATCATCGGCGATCTTCGGATCGGCACCGGCATTCAACCGTTTCTCGATCTCCGACTGACACAGCCTTGCGGCGCGAAACAGGCGAAAGCCGACACCCACCAGAAGATAGGCGTCATAGCGGGGCTCGATGCTCGCCTCGCCTCCGCTGGTCAGCTTGAACAGTCTGAGGAGATCGGGGGAATTCGCCGTCAGTTTGCCGTCGGTTACGGTCAGCGCTTTCAGGCGATCCCCATACCCTGCGAAGAACGTCACCCCGCAGCCCGGGAATTCGCCCTCCATCGCCGGATAGGCATCCTTCAGCGCGACGGCATGCGAATCCCCGATGACGCAGATATCCATGCGCCTTCCTAACGCGGAAGGCGCGTCGCTGTCAGCGGACTATGCCGCCAGCGCCTGCCTCGCTTCGTGGTATTCGGCTTCCAGGCGCGAGACGAGCTCTTCCACCGTCGGCGCATCGGCGATCTGGCCGACGCCCTGCCCCGCGCCCCAGATGTCGCGCCACGCCTTCTGCTTCATGTTGCCGCCAGAGCCGAAATTCATGCGCGACTTGTCGGAGACCGGGAGATCGTCGGGATCGAGACCCGCCGCGGCGATGGACGACTTCAGATAGTTGCCATGCACGCCGGTGAAGAGGTTGGTGTAGACAATGTCGCCACCGCTCGCCGCTTCGACCAGCGCCGCTTTGTACGCTTCCGGCGCATTGGCTTCCTTCGTCGCGATGAAACGCGTGCCCATATAGGCGAGATCGGCGCCGAGCGCCTGCGCCGCGAGGATCGAACGACCATTGGCGATGGAGCCGGAGAGCGCGATCGGCCCCGTCCAGAATTTGCGCAGCTCCGCGACCAGCGCAAAGGGACTCATCATGCCGGCGTGACCACCCGCGCCCGCGCACACCGGAATGAGACCATCGACGCCCTCGTCCACCGCCTTCTTGGCGTGGCGGATGTTGATGATGTCGTGGAACACGACACCGCCGTAGGAATGCGTCGCCTCGACCACTTCCTTCGGCGCCCGCAGCGAGGTGATGATGATCGGCACTTCCTGCCGTTTGCAGACCTCGATGTCGTGCGGAAGACGATCGTTGGACGAATGGCAGATTTGGTTGACCGCAAACGGCGCGGCCTTCTTGCCGGTTTCCTTCTCCCACTGCGCCAGCTCTGTCTTGATGCGCACGATCCACTCTTCCAGCACCGGCTCCGGCCGCGCGTTCAGCGCCGGGAACGAGCCGACGATGCCGGCCTTGCACTGCGCGATGACGAGTTCGGGGCCCGATACGATGAAAAGCGGCGATCCGATCACGGGAAGGCGCAGGCTGTTCTGGAGAACTTTGGGAAGCGGCATGACAGTGGTCCTTAAAGCGGGTTGGCGGATTTGGGAGCGCGCGCGCCGCGAAAGGCGATGCGCATCGTGTCGCGATAGAACTCGCGGACATTCTCGGTCGGAAGGCGGCCCGCGAGATAGAGCACGACGACGCCATGCGCCGCGGCCCACAACGCACGGCCGACGGTGTCGGGATCGCCCTGCACCACATTTGCATCTGCCAGCGCAAGGACATGACGGGTGACGGTCTTGTTGGCACGCGTGGCGGCAGCGATCAGATCGGGATAGCGCGCATCGTCCGGCTGACTCATGTCGAACATCAACCGGTAGGCATCGGGGTTCGCCAGCGCGAAATCGAGATAGGCCTGCCCCACCGCGCGGGCGCGCGCGAACGCATCGCTTCCCGACGCAAATGCCTTTTCCAGCGCGTCCGAGAACCGTGTGAACGCATCGGTGCGCAGCCAGGCCACGATCTCGTCGCGATCGTTGAAGTAGCGGTAGAGGCCCATCGGGCTGCGGCCGGTCGCCTCGGCGAGATCGCGCATGGTGATCGCCGCCAGTCCACCTTTGGCATAGAGGCGGCTGGCGGCCGCGCCGATTCCGGCACGCACCGTTTCCACATCATCCCGGGTCAACACCTTGGGCATAAACGTACACTGTACGATTATAACACAAGAGTCAACCGGCGATGCCTTGACCCGAATCGAGAGAAACCCAATATGGATGCTCGGGTTACGGGATATTCCGATGCTGTCACAAAAGGCTCGCTATGCGCTCCACGCGCTGATCGTGCTCGCCGAAAAAGGCGGGCGCGAGCCGATGATGATTGCCGACATCGCCGAGGAAGCGGGTGTCCCGCGCAAATTCCTCGAGCAGATCCTGCTGGGTCTCAAGAAGCGCGGCATCGTGCAGAGCCTGCGGGGCCGCGCCGGCGGCTACATGCTGGGCCGCCCGCCCAAGGACATCTCCTTCGCCGACATCATCCGAGAGACCGACGGCCCACTCGCGCTCAGCCCGTGCGTCAGCGTCACCGCCTATCACCGCTGTCCCGATTGCGAGGATGAAGCGACCTGCGCCATCCGCAAGGTGTTGCTTGCCGCCCGCGATGCAACGGCGGAAGTGCTGGAATCCCGCACGCTGGCGCAGGCCGTGGCGGGAAGCCGCCGCGCGCGCTAGGCTCACAGCCAAAGTTTCCCTCGCACGTTTCCTTCTCAGCCAGAGGAGATTTCCGATGAGACTGATTTCGACACTCGCATTTCTTGCATTCGCCTCGACCGCCGCGCTCGCGCAAAGCGGCTCGGCCACGGTCACGGTCACGGGCGCTGTAGACACCAGCAAAAATCGCACCTCGGCGACCGAAGCGAAGGAAGACACCAAAGCCGGCAACAAACAGGCGATCAGTCCCGCGAACGCCGGCAACCAAGCAGCACAGCAGTCAGCGCCGGCCGGCAAACCGAAAGCATCGGACAACGATTCAAAGCCTCACTAGGTCGTCAGGTCCTTCAGCTTGTCTTCCGACCACTCGAAGACGACATCGCGGTCGGGCTTGAGCAGCTTCTTGTCTTTACCCTTGTAGTCGAAGCTCGATAGCAGATCGCGCAGAAATTCCAGACGCGCGATCTTCTTGGTATCGGTCCGCACGATGCGCCATGGGCCGGCCTCGTGGCTTGTGCGTTCGAACATGTCATCGCGTGCCGCGCTGTAAGCCTTCCAGTTCTTGAGCGCGGCAGCATCGACCGGCGAGATCTTCCACTGCTTCAGGGGATCGTCCTTGCGCGCTTCCAGCCGCTTCTTCTGTTCGCCTTTGGAGATGTCGAGATAATATTTGCGAAGCTCCAGCCCGTCGCGCACCAGCATCCGCTCGAACGGCACGACCGCTTCGAAGAATTCGGCAACCTGCTCTTCGGTGCAGAAACCCATCACGCGCTCGACGCCCGCGCGGTTGTACCAGGAGCGATTGAAGATTACGAACTCGCCGCCGGCCGGCAGCTCCGGCACGAAGCGCTGGAAATACCATTCCGTCTCCTCGCGGTTCGAGGGTTTGCCGGGCGCGTGCACGCGGGTCTCGCGCGGGCTCATATTCTCGGTCAGCCGCTTGATCGCGCCATCCTTGCCCGCGCCGTCACGGCCTTCGAGAATGATAAGGACGCGCGCGTTTTCGGCGATCAGCTTGCGTTGCAGCTTCACCAGCTCGATCTGCAGGTCACGCAACGCGTGCTTGTAGTGCTTGTCGTCGTCTTCGTCGTCGTGGTGGTGCTTTTTGGACATTCGCGTCTCCGCAGAGGAAAGCGGCTAGGCCGGAGGAAGTTCCTCCGCCACCAGCATATTCCATTGATCGGTCATGTTTCGATGTGCAAGGGCCACATCGCGCATGACAGAATCCACATAGTCGCGATACCCGCCGCTGATCCCTTCGCGCGCCATCTTCCACGCGACACGATAGGCGGGCGTCGCCAGGAGTCTCCTGATCGACGTTGCGTCCGACGCCCAGCTGTCCGCATCCAGCAGGCCTCGTTTAAACTGAAGGAAAGAATCCTCGTAAGACCAAAACACCGAGGCCGCGACACCGTAGAAGGCCCATATCTTCCTGGGATCCATCGCCCTGATGCCGCGTTGGCCTCAAGCATCATTTCGCTCACGAAGGGGTCTGCGATGTGCAGCAATATCTCCACGTTCCGTGTCGTGCGGCCTTGCTGCATCAGCGACTTCTGATTGCGGTTGGACTGGCGGATCTGAAACGCCAGAAAGATGAAGGACACGACGACGGCAATGCCGGACACGAACGAGCCGATGGCCGCCAGATCGGAAAGCGACATGACAAAAGTCCCCAACGAATATTCCGCGCTATCTTAAGCTAGATCAGCGCCCAGGGCACGACCGCGGCGCGCTCATAGCCGGGCTCGATGGCGCGCGACACGGCGATGCCGAACACCTGCGCCAGAACCGCATCGGTCAGAGCATCCTTGGGCGAGCCTTGGGCTGCGATCCGGCCTTCATGCAGCACGATCACCGCATCGCAATGGCGCGATGCCAGAGCGAGATCGTGGAGCGTCACCGCAACCGCGACGCCCCGCGCCGCTTCGGCGGAGAGCATCCGCATCAGGCGCAACTGGTGCGCGGGATCGAGATAGGCAGCCGGCTCATCGGCCAGAAGCACCTGCGCACCTGTCGCCAGCGCGCGCGCGAACAGCACCCGTGCGCGCTCACCGGCGGAGAGTTCATCGATACGGCGATCCGCGAAGGCCACTGCGTCAGCATCGAAAAGCGCGCCATGGATCGCGCGCCTGTCGATCTCGTTGAGCGACGCGAAGGAACGCAGATGCGGAAGCCGTCCGAGCGCCACAAGATCGCGCGCGCGTACCGGCCAGTGCGCATCGCCGCCTTGGGGAAGATAGGCGATCGTTCGCGCCAACGCCTCACGCGACCAATCCTTCAGCCCACGCTCGTGGAGCGTGACTGCGCCCGAACGGACAGGCAGAAGTCCTAGCGCAACCCGCAGCAATGTCGTCTTGCCGGCGCCGTTGGGGCCGAGGATTCCGGTGACCTTGCCGGGCTTGAACGTCGCGCTGACGCCTTGCAGCACATCGCGGTTGCCGAGACGGACGCTGACCTTGTCGAAAGAAAGCGCGATCATGCCTCTCTCCGCAGCTTCAGGATCAGCCAGAAGAAGAACGGCGCGCCGAGCAGCGCGGTGACGACGCCGAGGCGAAGCTGCTCACCCGGATCGATGCTGCGCACCAGAACATCCGATGCCGTCACCAGCAAAGCGCCACCGACTGCCGACGGCAAAATCAGCCGCGACGGACGGAAGCCGAAGAATGGACGCAGAAGATGCGGAACGACGAGACCGACGAAACTCACAGCGCCTGCCGCCGCCGTCGCGGCACCCGTCGCAAGGGCAACGCCGATCACGACACGCCCCCGTGTGCCTGCAACATCGATGCCCAGACTGCGCGCGGCTTCTTCGCCAAGTGTCAGTGCATCAAGACCGCGCGCTGCGCTCATCAACAGCACAATGCCGATCACGACGAGCGGCGCGGCGAAGGCGAGATCGCTCAACGTGTGATCCTTGAGCGAGCCCATCATCCACAGCACCATCTCGCTCATCGCGTAGGGATTCGAAGCGAACGAAAGCGCCAGCGCGGTCAGCGCAACGGCAAGACTTGAGATCGCAACCCCGGCCAGAACCAGCGCCATTACCCCCGCACCCACGCGCGACAACACATAGAGCAGCAAGGCAGAACCCAGCGCCCCAAGAATCGCGAACGCCGGAAGCAGTGCGGGCGTGGCTGCGGCAAATCCGAAATAGAGCGCGATCACTGCGCCCAATCCCGCACACGACGTCACGCCTGTCACATCTGGAGACGCAAGCGGGTTGCGGAAGAGACCCTGCAGCGCCGCGCCGCTCGCACCCAATGCCGCGCCGACAATCAAGGCCAGCCCCGTGCGCGGCAAGCGAATCTCCCGCGCGATCACGCCCGGCAACCCATCGCCACTGATGAGGCCATGCCACAGAACGCCGGCGCCGATGTTTGCAGGCCCGAGAAAGAACGACAGCGCAGCAACTGCAACGGTGAGCAACGCGAGTGCGATCACGGCGCGCGCGCCGCCGCTCTCCCGCTTCGTTCTCATCATCGTTGCTTCGTCCACAACGGACTCCGCTCAAAAGGCCTGTCGCCTTTCAGCGGATTCCCGCTTCCCCGCGCCACCCCGGCACGAGACTGGACGACACGCGCGGGAGGTTTCCTGGCTCGCGGCTCATGGCCCTGCCCGCCTTCCCGGTTTCCCAGTGGCATTTGGACAAGGCGCGCCGCCTACAGTTGCGGGGGCAGCCCGGGCGTCAGACCCGGTTCCCTTCGCCGTCGCGTGGAGAAGTCTTTAAGTGGAGCCGCTTCGGGGTGCAAGCAGAGCGGCCCTTAGGGCGTAACACCCGAATTGACGTTCACGTTGTCCACCTTGCACTTCTGCGCCAACTTGGGCCACAGCGCATGGAGCGGATGGTCGGGCGAATCCTCGTAGCGAGGTTTGCTCCAAGGATACCAGCCAGGCGGATAATCCGGCCGCAGAAAAATCTGAAAGCGGCCATTGTCGGCTATCGTGACGATTCCCGACATCGCCGTCACCACACAGTGCGGATCGCGCTCGCACTCCTTGGGAAATTCAATTTTTGCCTGTGTCGCGATATAAACGCCAACCCTCGCCTTCGCGCCGTCGGATTTTCTGAACGCATAGTCGACACCACGCGCGGTCGTCGGGACCCTGACGAATTTTCCTGGCTCGATGCTGTCGGAATAATAGATATGCTGTTCGATGTCCTTCGCTGGCACGACGGAAATAGCGTTCGGCGCGGCGCGAAGGACCGATGCGAGGCACGCGACATCCTTGGCGTCCGGTTCTGTCCCACGCGTGGCCGACGCGACGAGAACAGCAACGCCCAACACGACCGTGAATACCCTGGCCCGCTCCATGCGGGCTTATATCACTTGTGACGTGTTTTCGCACCAAGTCGCGCGAACGTCTCCGCCGCATCCAGCGACCATGGGCCGGGACAAAGCAGCGGCGTGAGCTGCGTCCATGCCGTGACCGCGCGGCCATCCAGTGCGCGCAGTGCGGGATGATGCTGCACCAGATAAGCGCGGCCATTCTGCTCGCGCGGATCGCCGCTCAAAATTACGAGTTCGGGCGCGCGGGCGATCACCATTTCCACCGGCAACGTAGAAAGACGTGTCGGACTCAAATCCGATGCGACGTTTTTTAAACCGGCGAGCGCCATGATCTCGTCGGTCATGCCGCCGCTGCTGGAATATCCGTTGGGCTCATAGATCAGGGTGCGCACCGGCGGATACGGTGCACGGGCTTTCGCATCGGCGATCTTTCTATCCATCTCCGCGAGCATCTGTACCGCGCGATCTCGCGCGCCCAATTTCTCGCCCAGCATCTTCGTCACGCTGCGCACATCGGCCAGCGAGTTGGCCCACGGCACATCGAGCACCGGCACATGCGTGCGCGCGAGCTGCGCGTGAAGCTGCGGCATCGTCCCCGCGTACATGACGACAAGATCCGGATTGAAGTTCAGAACCGTTTCGGCGGACGGACGGATCGTGGGAATGCCCGATCGCGCCACCGCATCGGCGATGGTGGAGACGACCGGGTGCCGGTCCGCCGCCTCGAACGACAGCGCGGCGATCTCCGCATGCGGGACCAGCCGCCAGACATATTCGTCGGTGCACAGGAACGTCGAAACAATCTTTCTCGGCGCACAAGTGGCTGAATTCGCGGATAGAATGAGCGCCGTCAGCACCGCGGCAACCCAGCCATGCGTTTTACGCATATTGCCGCCGTAGAATGCCCCACCCACCTGAGGCGGACCAATTTCGGGAGATTTCATGCGCCATACTCTAGCAATCATTGCCGCCGCCGCGACCATCACGGCACCTGCTTACGCCGCCTCGACACCCACCGACATCCTCGCCGCCAACAAGGCCGCCTCGGGCGGCGCCGCCTGGGACAAGAACGCGTCCATGAAGATGGTCGCGGACTATGCCGGCATGGGCATGACAGGCAAGGTCACATCCACCTTCGATCTTCGCGACGGCCGCTTTGTCGACGATGCCGCGATCGGTCCGGTGACACAGACCCAGGGCTTCGACGGCACGTCCGCGTGGGGCAAGGATCCCTCCGGCGCGGTGACGCCGCAGAACGGCGCGGGCCGCATGTTCGCGGTCAACGAAGCCTATCGCGACGCCAATCTGTGGTGGCGCAAGGATTTCGGCGGCGCACAGGTGACGCTCGACGCGCAGAAGAGCGACGGCGGCAATACGTATGACGTCGTGACATTCGTGCCAAAGGACGGCAGCACCTTCGATGCCTGGTTCGATACGAAGACCCACCTGCTCTATCGCATCGACGAAAAGCAGGGCTCCGTCACGCAGATCACCACCATGACCGACTATGCGTCGTTTGATGGCGCGATGGTGCCGAGGAAGGTTCATCAGGTCGCCAGCGACGGCAAGAATCCCGCGGACCAGACGCTGATCTCTGCAACTTTCCTCGCGCCCCAGGACGGAAGCTTCTACGCGGCGCCGAAGGTCGCGCTTGCCGACGCGACCATCGCGGATGGCGCGGCGGAAACGACCATCCCGTTCCAGCTCATCAACAATCACATCTATGGCGCGGTGAAGATCAACGGCAAAGGGCCGTACACATTCATCTTCGACACCGGCGGCATCAATCTTGTGACGCCACCGCTTGCAAGCCAGCTGGGCCTGGATGTTCAGGGCGGCATGGATGCGCGCGGCGCAGGCTCTGGCACCATGAAAGCAGGCATGACGCATGTTCAGCGCGTCGATATCGGCGGCGCCACGATGAAAGACCAGGCGTTCATGTCGCTGCCGCTGGACACGATGGAAAACACCGAGGGCATCCCGATGCCGGGCATGATCGGCTTCGAAACCTTCCGCCGCTTCGTCACGCGCTTCGACTATGGCAACAAGACCATCACACTGATCGACCCAAAGCGCTTCGATGCGAAGGACGCGGGCACGGCGGTGGCGATCAATTTCGACGGCAACATTCCCGAGGTCGAGGGCAGCTATGACGGCATCACCGGACGCTTCACAATCGACACCGGCGCGCGCCAGACCATCAGCCTTGGCACGCCCTTCGTCGAAGCCCATCACCTGCGCAACGCGGCGATGAAGAGCGGCGAAGCGACGACCGGTTGGGGCGTCGGTGGACCGACGAAATCCTACGTCATCCACGGCGCCAAGCTGATGATCGGCTCGGTCGCGGTGGAGAAGCCGCTGGTGCTGCTGTCGACCGGTACGGGCGGCGACGACGGTGCGTCGGAGACCGCGGGCAATATCGGCGGCGGCATCCTGAAGCGCTTCGTCGTGACCTTCGATTACCCGCACAACACGATGTACCTGAAGCCCGTCGCCGGCGAGGTCGCCGATCTCGATACCTTCGATCGCTCGGGCGTGTGGTTCAACAAGGATGCGGAGGGCTTCAAGGTTGTGGACGTCACGGCGAACACACCGGCGGCCGAGGCAGGTCTCGCCAAGGACGACATCATCACCGCGATCGACGGCAAGCCGGCGACGGGCATCGCGCTTCCCACCATCCGCATGCGTCTTCGCGACGATGCGCCGGGCACGGTCGTAACCCTGTCGGTCAAGGGCAAAGGTAACGTGAAAGTCACCCTGCGAGATCTGGTCTGATGTCGTGCGATGGCGCGGCTTCGGTCGCGCCATCGTGAACATCGCTCTTCTCTATCTGCGTGTACTTAGTCCCGTCACCGATCCGAGCAGGAACCATGTCCAAGACCCTCACCGCGTTTTTGTTGTCCACGACGTTCGCCACATCTGTTTTCGCCGCATCGCCCAACGACATCCTCGCCGCCAACAAGGCCGCGATGGGCAACTGGGCCGACAAGGCGACGCTGAAAGTCGAATACGCCTATTCCGGCCAGGGCCTGACGGGAACGAGTTCCTCTCTCGAAGATCTGCAGAACGGGCGCTATGTCGATTCCTACGACATACCGCCGCAAAGCGGTGCGACCGGATTCGACGGCGAGAAGGCATGGGAGAAAGAACCGTCTGGCACGGTTACCGATCAGGCCGGCGGCGACGTGCTCCCGCTCG
>Ga0335075_10001770_pt1 | contig 35207 bp, 35 predicted proteins | sample Lox_Sample_24_FD_206723 | JGI IMG/M metagenome (GOLD analysis project Ga0335075, IMG submission 206723) | Soil microbial communities from Loxahatchee National Wildlife Refuge, Florida, United States - Lox_Sample_2.4 | ecosystem: Environmental > Terrestrial > Soil > Wetlands | place: USA...
ATGAAGAAATAGAGGACGCCCAACAGCGTTGCGGTTTGACCCATCATGACGACGAACACCCAGCGGACCAGGCCGGCCTTGATCGACTGCATCTCGACCTTGAGCTCGCTGATGTCGCCCTTCAGCCCGGTGCGAAGGCTATTGATCTCGCCTTGCAGTTCCGTGCGGAGGTCATTCATGTCGCCCTTCAGCTCGGTTCGAAGGGCACTGATGTCGCCCTTGAGCTCAGCGCGAAGGGTGCTGATGTCCTCCTTCAGTTCGGTGCGAAGGCCGTTGATGTCGCCTTCCAGCTTGCTTCGAAGGACGCTGATGTCCTCTTTCAGTTCTGTTCGAAGGTCATTGGTGTCATCCTTCAGCTCGGACCGAAGAGCGCCGAGCTCCAAACGCAACGCTGAGATACTCTTCTCGGTTTCGACGCCGAGCGCTCGGATTTCCTCACTCAGCGCTCGCCGGCATTCGCCGAGGTCTTCTCTGGTGGCCGACGTATCGCGAGATCTCGCTATCTCCAGGTCGATCGCCTCACCAATGGCGCGCGCAGCCTGCGGATCGAAGCCGCCTTTCTCGGTGAGGATATCCAGTGTTGCGACGTACATGACCGACATGATGAGCCCTCCTGGCAGCTGAGCGGGTTTTCAGCGATCTGGGAGTAGCGTCATCCTAGGGGCCGGAACCGCGCCGCGGTACCCGGAATATCTGCGGCAAACGCACAGAAACACTCGCAAAGCCGTGTCCCGTGGGCACAAATTCACGCTGCCTCCGGAAGCCGGATGCGATCGCCTCCGGGCGGCGGCTCGATCATTCCCGGGGCACGTCGCGAAGGGTGGCGCGGCGGTCGGTCGATTTCGATCGTCAGGATGGGATCGAATGCCGCATTGAGCTCGAACGGTCCATAACCGCGCGGGTTGCAGATGACGCGCGTACCTTGCTCGACGTAGTTGCAGGAGTCGTGCGTATGACCGTGAACCCAGACCGCGACGGGCGGTCCCATGAGGCTGGAGAGATCGCTGGCGAAGCTGGGGTTGAGACTCGATCCCCAATACTTCGCATGGATGCTGCGCGGGTGGGGCAGGTGATGAGTCACGAGAATCGTGGGACCCGGAAACTCGTCGGCCAGTCTTTCGCGGATCCAGCCCATCTGCTCCAGGTGCATCGCCCTGGCATGCTCCGGCCGGAACAACCCATGCGTCCCGTGACGGATGACGCTGAAATCGTTCATTCCGTACTTTGCATCGCTCATCGCGCGCGCGACCGATCGGGCATCGGCGCCATGCAGGGCGAAATCCGTCCACAGCGTCCCGCCCAGGAAGCGGACGCCGCCGATGACGACACCGCGTCCGTGCAACACATCCACCTTGAAACGTCTTCCTGCTCTCTGCAGATCCGAGAGAGTCTGCTGTATGTCCCGACCGTAGAACTCGTGGTTTCCGGGTACATAGAGGATCGGCAGGACCGGGAATTGGCGACGCGCCCACTCGACTCCGCGAGTGCCGGAATGAATGTCGCCGGCGAGGATGACGACATCAGCCGCCGCATCGGGCGGATTCCATTCCTGAAATTCCAGATGCAGGTCGGAAAGGACACGGATTTTCACTTGAAGGTCTCGCGGGCGCCGATATGTTGGTCGGGCGATGATTGTAGGATATATCCATCAATCACCAAGTCAACGCCGAAGGGCTCTTCCGCGGAAATTTCCGTCCTGAAACTGACGTCACTACATGATGTGATTCCTGACGTGAACCGAGCGTCCGAAGCGCGGGGGTGTCAGCTGGCCAGAAAGTCCAGGATCCGCTTCTGCTCGACGGTCAGCTGCTCCTGCGGCGTGATGACCGCGCCCTTGAGGGCCCGGCGGCAAGCCCGTGACTCGTCTTCCACATATTCCGCCACCGCCCCGGCGATGAGCTTCTGCACCCGTCCCAGGCTGTCCTTGAACTGACTCATCACCTGATCCACCGAGACGTGCTGGGAGGGGTCATCCAGCCAGCAGTCATAGTCCGTCGCCACGGTGATGACGCAGTAGCCCACCTGTGCCTCCAGGGCGAGGAATGCCTCCGGCACGTTGGTCATGCCGACCAGGTCCGCCCCCGCCCCGCGGAGCCAGAAGCTCTCCGCCCGTGTGCCGAGCCGGGGCCCTTCCACGCAGGCGTAGACCTTGTCGAGATGGAGCGGCTGTCCGATCGACTTCGCCACCCTCGCGATGAGGGCCGCCGTGTGCGCGCAGGTCGGATGGGCGGTCGACACGTGGGCGGCCAGCCCCCTGCCGAAGAAGCTCGCGGCGCGCAGGCCCTTGGTGAAGTCGAGGTACTGCGACGGCAGCGCCAGGTCACCCGGGCGGATCTCCTCCCGCAGGCTGCCCACGGCCGATGCGCCGATGATGGTCCGCACCCCCACGCTCTTCAGTGCCCAGATGTTCGCCCGGAAGTTGATCTCGCTCGGCAGCAGGTCATGGTTCAGCCCATGCCGGGGGAGAAACGCGATCTCCCGCCCCGAGAGCCGTCCCAGCATCACGGGGCCCGAAGGCTGCCCGAACGGTGTGTCGACCTCGGCCGAACGGGTGACTTCGAGCCCCTCCATCCGGTAGAGACCTGTGCCGCCGATGATGCCGATCATGTGGAGTCTCCGTTGCGCGGGCGCCCCGCGAGGCGGCAAGATGCCAGATACGCAGCCCAAGCGGTAGGCTTAGGGGTTCGCGCCTACTTACAGCTAGCGGCAAAGCAGTCACAGTCCATGAGCATTTCCGGCCTCTTCGAGCGGCGCCTGTCCGCGCTCGTCAACAGCGGGCAACCCGAGATCCTCCAGGGCGGCCGCAAAGGCCTGGAGAAGGAATCCCTGCGCGTCACGCCGCAGGGACGCCTCGTCCAGACGCCTCACCCCCGGGCACTCGGCTCCGCGCTCACCAGTGAGCACGTCACGACCGACTATTCCGAGGCGCTGATCGAGCTCGTCACCCCGACTTTCACCACCAGCTGGGAGCTGCTGCAGTACCTGCTCGACCTGCATCAGTTCGTCTACCGCCACATGGGCAGCGAGCTCCTCTGGGCGACCAGCATGCCGGGGGCGATCTCCCGCGACGAGGACATCCCGATCGCGCAGTACGGTCACTCGCACATCGGCTGCATGAAGACCGTGTACCGCCGGGGACTCGGGTTGCGCTACGGCCGCATGATGCAGGCGATCTCGGGTGTTCATTTCAACTATTCCTTCCCCTTGCCCTTCTGGGATGCATACGCCGATCTCTCGAAGTCGCGGCAGAGCGATGCCGCTTTCGTTTCCGCGCGCTACTTCGATCTGCTGCGAAATTACCGCCGCCACGGCTGGCTGGTGTTGTATCTCTTCGGCGTTTCACCGGTCGTTTGCAAATCCTTCCTCAAGGGACGCGACCATTCGCTGCGCGACTTCACGGCCGACACCGCGTACGAGCCCTACGGAACCAGCCTCAGGATGAGCGACATCGGCTACCGCAACCGCAATCAGGCCGACGTCACGGTCTCGGTCAACGACCTCGACGAGTACGTTCGCGATCTGAGCCATGCGATCACGACACCCTATCCGCCCTACGCGGAGCTGGGGGTGAAGGTGAACGGCGAATACCGGCAGCTGAATGCCAACATTCTGCAGATCGAGAACGAGTATTACAGCTTCATCCGCCCGAAGCGCGTGGCGCGCTCCGGCGAGCGGCCGACCAAGGCCCTGAGGCGCGCGGGCGTCGAGTACGTGGAAGTGCGGGCGCTCGATGTCAGCGCCTTCGACCCCGTGGGCGTCAACCAGAACAAGCTGCGCTTCCTGGAGGCTTTCCTCGCGCTCTGCCTGCTGAAGGACAGTCCCCCGATCGGCGCCGACGAGCAGGGCACGCTCGATCGCAACCATCTCGCCGTCGCCCGCCGCGGCCGGGAGCCCGGGCTCACCCTCGTGCGGGACGGGCGCAACGTGCCGATGCGGGAGTGGGCCCGGGAGCTGATCGACTCCCTCACCGGCATCTGCGAGATCCTCGATCGCGGCGATGCCTCCCGGCCCTACTCGGCGGCGCTCGCGGCGCAGGCCGCCAAGGTGGAGGACGTGCGGCTCACGCCCTCGGCCCGGATGATGAAGGAGCTGACCGACACCGGCGAGCCCTTCTTCGACCTGGCGCTGCGCATGTCGGCGACCCACAAGGCGTACTTCCTCGATCTCTACCCGCCGAACGAGGATCGGCTGCGGGAATTTGCCGCGGAGGCGGAGCAGTCGCTCGCGCGCCAGCGCGCCATCGAGGCCGCCGACCAGGGGACTTTCGACGAGTTCCTGGCCCGATACTTCAGGGATTGACTCAGGCGCTTCCGGCGGGCGGTCTACCGAAATGGGCATTGCGGCCACCCGCGGCCTGAAGGATTCTTGACGGTCATGAACGCACTCTCGGTCCGCGGACTGACCAAGACCTACAAGAACGGCGTGCAGGCGCTGAAGGGGATCGACCTCGAGGTCGAGCAGGGCGATTTCTTCGCGCTGCTCGGGCCCAACGGCGCCGGCAAGACCACCATGATCGGCATCATGACCTCCCTGGTCACCAAGACCGCGGGCGACGTCGTGGTGTTCGGCCACGACATCGACCGCGAGCTCGAGGCGGCCAAGGCCTGCATCGGCGTCGTGCCGCAGGAGCTCAACTTCAACATGTTCGAGACGCCCGAGACCATCGTGGTCAATCAGGCGGGCTTCTACGGCATTCCGCGGGCCGAGGCCCGGCGGCGGGCGCAGCAGTATCTGAAGCAGCTGCAGCTCTGGGACAAGCGCGACAAGGCTTCCCGCAGCCTCTCCGGCGGCATGAAGCGCCGCCTGATGATCGCCCGCGCCCTGATGCACGAGCCGCGTCTCCTCATCCTCGATGAGCCGACCGCCGGGGTCGACATCGAGGTCCGCCGCTCCATGTGGGATTTCCTGCGCGACATCAACCGCCGCGGCACGACCATCATCCTGACGACGCACTACCTCGAGGAGGCCGAGACGCTTTGCCGCAACATTGCCATCATCGACGGCGGCCGGATCGTCGAGCGGGATCGCATGAGCAGTCTGCTGCGGCGCCTGCATACGGAGACTTTCGTGCTCAACTCGCTCTCTCCGCTCGCGGCCGCACCGCAGCTGGAGGGCTATCCGGTGCGCCTCACCGATGATCACACCCTCGAGGTCGAGGTCTCCAACGAGCAGAACCTCAACGACCTCTTCGGCCGCCTGTCGCAGCTCGGCATCGAAGTGGTGAGCATGCGCAACAAGGTCAATCGGCTGGAGGAGATATTCATGCGCCTGGTGGACAAGGGAGTCGCGGCATGACAAAACCGTCTGGAACGGTTTTGGACGGCGATGGCCGGCCCGAAGGGCGAGGCACAGGGACGGGGCCTCGCAGTACGTTGGCCGAGAACGCCGCCACGGAGGGGTTGCATCTGGGGCTCGTGCGCTGGATCGGCTTCAGGACCATCGTCCTGCGCGAGTACCAGCGGATCATCCGCATCTGGACCCAGACCATCCTGCCGTCGGCGGTGACGCAGGCGCTGTACTTCGCCATCTTCGGCAGCCTGCTCGGCAGCCGCGTCGGGCCGATGGGCGGCTTCGACTACATGCAGTACATCGCCCCCGGCCTGATCATGATGTCGGTCAACATCAACTCCTACTCCAACGTGGTGTCCTCGTTCTACGGCGCCAAATGGGGCAAGCACATCGAGGAGCTCCTGGTCTCGCCGCTGCCGAGCTGGCTCATCGTGTCGGGATACGTGACCGGCGGCCTGGTGCGCGGCCTGCTGGTGGGCATCGCGGTGACGGGTGTGTCGCTCCTCTTCACCCATCTGCACGTGCACCACCCGCTCGTCATCGCCGGTGCGGTCCTCCTCACCGCGATCACCTTCGCCCTCGGCGGCTTCCTCAATGCCCTGTTCGCCAGGAACTTCGATCAGGTCAACATCATCCCGACCTTCGTGCTGACGCCGCTCAACTATTTCGGCGGCGTTTTCTATTCGGTGTCGCTGCTGCCGCACTGGGCGCGGGCCATCTCGTACTTCAACCCCATCCTCTACATGATCAACGCCTTCCGTTACGGCTTCCTCGGCGTGTCCGACGTCGGTGTGGGCACGGCATTCGCCATCATGGGAGGGGCCGCGGTGGCGCTCTTCGTCCTCGCCATCGCGCTGATGGAACGGGGCTACGGAATCCGGGAGTGAGGGCGCGCGTCGCCCTGGTGAGCGCGCGCGCCGCGCGCCACCTCGATGAGGACCTGCCGCCGCTTCTCGCCGCCCTCGATGCCGCGGGCCTCGATGGCGCCGCGGCCGATTGGGACGATCCCGAGGTCGACTGGGCGGAGTTCCGGCTGGCGCTCCTGCGCTCGACCTGGGATTACGCCGACCGGTTCGTGGAGTTTCTCGCCTGGGCCGACCGGACCGCGAAGCTCACCACGCTCCTGAATCCGCCGTCCGTCGTCCGGTGGAACACCGACAAGCATTATCTGCGCGAGCTTGCGCGGGCGGGCGTGCCGACCGTGCCGACGCAGTTCGTGGAGCCTGGAGAGCGCGCCGCGGCATCGCTGCAGGCATTCCTGCAACCGGGGACCTCCGACTGGGTCGTGAAACCTGCTGTCGGCGCAGGGTCCAGGGACGCCGCCCGTTACGCGCGGGGCGAGGAGGCCGCAGCGACCGGTCACATCGAGCGGCTGCTGGCTGCCGGCCGCAGCGTGCTCCTGCAACCCTATCTCGAGCAGATCGACCTTCACGGCGAGACCGCGCTCATCTACTTCGCCGGCCGCTTCAGTCACGCCATCCGCAAGGGACCCCTGCTGCAGCGGGGCGCGGCGCCGACCGAAGCGCTGTTTGCGGCCGAGCAGATCACGCCGCGGATGCCGGGCGCCGATGAGTTGCAGGTTGCGGAGCGCGCCCTGGCCGCCTTGCCGTTCGCGGCACCGCTCTATGCGCGCGTGGACCTGATCCGGTCGCAGGACGGCCGGCCCTGCCTCCTGGAGCTCGAGCTCACCGAGCCCTCGCTTTTCTTCACATATGCCCCGGGTACCGCGGCCAGGCTTGCGGCAGCCCTGAAAGCGCACTTGTAACAAAACAATCACATTGCCGTAATCGAGCCGACGCTTTGGTCAGGCAATCTGAGCTCCGGAGGGAACTATGCCGGGAGCGCCAACTTCCTCGTTGGGTGTCTGGTTCGCACGGGTGGATGCCGCGGAATACCGGATCTGCCGCAGGCTGAACCACGGAGCCGCTTTCCCCGTTCCGCGACGGATCTTCCAGGTCGCCAGCCGGCTCGGCGACGGCATCATCTGGTACGTGCTGATCTTCGCCTTGCCCTGTTTCTACGGCCGCCAGGCCGTGCGGCCGGCCATGGTGATGGCGCTCACCGGCGTGCTCGGCGTGGTGGTCTACAAGCTGCTCAAGCGTGCGTTCGTGCGCGAGCGGCCGTTCATCACTCACGCCGCGATCGACCTCGCCATGCCGCCTCTGGACCGCTACAGCTTTCCGTCGGGGCACACGCTGCACGCGGTGTCCTTTGCCCTGCAGGCGAGCATGCATTTTCCACAACTCGCCTGGGTGCTCATTCCGCTGGCGCTGACGATAGCCGCCTCGCGCGTGGTCCTGGGGCTCCACTATCCGACCGACGTGCTGGCCGGGGCGGTCCTGGGGGCATCGCTCGGCGCATTGGGACTGTCGCTGAGTTGATGCATCGGTAGTTCGTGCGCGTACTTTTCATCTCCGACGTCTACTTCCCAAGAGTCAACGGCGTCTCCACCTCCATCAGAACCTTCAGGGAGGATCTGACTCGTCGCGGCGTGGAGACAGTGCTGATCGCTCCCGAATACGAAGGCCAGCCGCAGGCCGTGGAGCAGGGCCTCATCCGCGTCCCCGCGGGACGCGTACCCAAGGACCCGGAGGATCGGCGGTTGCGCTGGCGCGCGCTCGGGCGCGCGCTCGAGGCTCTGCAGGCGAAGGAGTTCGACCTCGTCCACATCCAGACACCCTTCGTCGCCCACTACGCCGGAATCCGGTTTGCGAGGAAATGGCGCCTGCCGTGCGTCGAGACATATCACACGTTCTTCGAGGAGTACGTGCATCACTACGTTCCGGCGCTGCCGCGCGTCGTCGGACGCGCGCTCGCGCGCGCGGTGACGCGCTCGCAATGCCGTGACGTGCAGGCTCTGATCGCTCCCTCGGAGCCGCTGCGGCAGTCGCTGCTGGAGTACGGCATCAGCACGCCCGTGCACGTGGTGCCGACGGGACTGCCAGCCGATCGCTTCACGCCAGGCGATGGCCGCCGGTTCCGACAGCACGCGGGCCTGCCGCCCGACAGGCCCCTGGTGACCTACATCGGTCGCGTCGCGCACGAGAAAAACATCGAGTTCCTGGTGCGGATGTTCGTGCGGGTGCGGGAAGCGGTGCCGCGCGCAATGCTGGTCATCGCGGGCGAGGGACCGGCGCGCGAGTCGCTGCGGCGGCTCGTGGCCGGGCTCGGGCTCGAGGGCGAGGTTCACTTCGCCGGTTATCTCGACCGCGATACGACGCTTCTGGACTGCTACGCGGCCGCGGCGGTGTTCATCTTCGCCTCACGCACGGAGACTCAGGGACTGGTGCTCCTCGAAGCCATGGCTCAGGGCGCGCCCATCGTCTCCACCGCGGAGCTCGGCACGCGCTCGATCCTCCTGCCCGACTGTGGGGCCCTGGTCGCCGAGGAGCGGGCAGGGCCGTTCGCGGCAGCCGTGGTCCGTGTGCTCACCGAGCCCGGCCTGGCGAGCGCGCTGTCGCAGCAGGGAAGGCCGTATGCCCGCGCCTGGTCCTCCGCCGCCATGGCGGGGCGCCTCGCTGATTTGTACCGCTCGGTCACGGAGCCGGCAAATACCGTTGCACGCTGCGCGTAGCGCGTGTAAGACTCTCGCGCATGGCGCACAAGCGGGCGTTGATCGTCGACGACTCGAGATCGGCGCGTCTTTTCCTCGCGCGTATCCTCGAGAAGCACGAAATCGACGTCGACAGCGTCGAGAGCGCCGAGGCCGCCATCGGCTACCTGGGCAGCCGCAGGCCCGACGTGATCTTCATGGATCACATGATGCCGGGCATGGACGGCTTTCAGGCGGTGCAGGCCATCAAGAACGACCCGCGCACGGCCACCATTCCCATCATGATGTACACGTCCCAGGAAGGGGAGGTCTACCTGGGACAGGCGCGTGCGCTGGGCGCCGTCGGCGTGTTGCCGAAGCAGATCAAGCACGCCGACGTCTCGAAGGTGCTCTACCAGCTGCACCTGATCGCGGATCGCCGCAGCAACGAGCAGACCACCTTCAAGCCGTTGGAGCTCATGCCGCATGCGCACGGTGATGCGCACGTGGCGGCACTCGGCGGCTCTTCCGGCCGCGATCCCGAGTCCGCGGATTCGCTGTCGGCGCTGCGTCGCTGGCTGCATGCGAGCCTCGAGGCGCAGACGGAACAGATCACGTCCGAGATCCGCGCGCTGCAGCCCGCTCAGCCCGGCTCCGGCGCGCCGGGCTGGCTCGTTGGCGGCGCAGCTCTCGCCTGTGCGGCGGCCCTCGTTGCCGCGGGTTTCTGGTGGGGCGCTCAATCGCGGTTGCAGGCGGATCGTGCGCAACTGACGCTGTTGCAGCAGGCCATGGCTTCGCGGCCGGCCGCAACCGCGACGCCGGCGGCGGTGCCCGCGCCGGGCGTGCGTGCCCCCGGGGCCCAAAGCGCATCGCCACAGGCTGCGCCGCAGCCGCTCGTGCTCGAGGTGCCGTACGGCGCCGATGCCCTCGGCGGCCCGCGGTTCGGCGTCATCAGACGCTTGCTGGACCGCCTGGTCGCGGAGCACGTCACGGGCGTCGTGCAGATCCGCAGTTTCCCCGGCCGATTCTGCCTGAAGGGCGATCCCGTGAGCGGATACTCCCTGGCGCCGGCCAGGACGCCCTTCGCCCAGTGCGATGTCGTCGGCAACCCCGCCGACGACGCTCTGCCGCCGGCGCAGCGCATGTCGCTTGCCCTGGCCAACCTCATCGCCGGCATCCGCGACTCGACCCACGGTGCTCTGGACGTCGAGACATCCGTAGGCGATCCTGCGATTCTCAGAGCAGCTTATCCGCAGATTACCGACGAGCTGACGGCAGGCGAATGGAACCAGGCCGGCGAGGCCAACAATCGAGTCGAGATCCTCGTGCGCTGAGCGCCGCCGTGACCGTATCGGACCCGGTAGAAGGGACATGGTCCGCGGTGCCTGCGGATGACTTCCAGCCGCCTGCGTGGCTTCGCAACCGCCATTTGCAATCGATGCTCGCGAGCACGTCCGCCAGGCGTGGTCCGATTGCGCGCCGCGCCGCACCGCTGGTCGCGGCGCAGCGGGAGATGCTGCTCGACTGTGGCGGTGACGTGCGGCTGCAGTGCTTCCGTTCGACTCCGCCAAGCAGCCGCGGCATCCCGGTAGTGTTGCTGCATGGCTGGGAGGGCAGCGCGGAGTCGCTCTATGTCCTCTCGCTCGGCCAGCAGCTGTTCGAGCGCGGCTTCGATGTCCTGCGGCTCAATCTGCGCGACCACGGCGATACTCACCATCTCAACCGCGGCCTCTTCCACTCCTGCCTGCTGCCGGAAGTGGTCGGCGCCATCCACGCGCTGCAGTCCAACCTCGGCGGCGAGCCGCTGCGGCTGGTCGGCTTCTCGCTCGGCGGCAACTTCATGCTGCGGGTCGGCGCCCAGGCCCGGACCGCGAATCTCGAGCTCGCGCGCATCATCGCGGTCTCGCCGGTGTTGGATCCGGGCGATACCCTGCGCGCCCTGGAGAGCGGCTTCGTCGGCTATCCGCTCTATTTCGTGCGCAAGTGGTGGCGCTCGCTGCTGAAGAAGCAGGCGGCGTGGCCGGCGCATTACGATTTCGCGCCGCTGCGCGGGGTGCGCGATCTGCGCCGGCTGACCGCGGAGCTCATCCGCCGCTTCACCGATTTCGGCAGCCTGGAGGAATATCTCGACGCCTACTCGATCACCGGCGGGCGGCTGCAGGGGCTCGAGGCACCGGCCACCCTCATCACTTCGCACGACGATCCCATCATCCCCGCGGGGGGCCTCGAGCGCCTGGCGCACCCGCCGTCGCTGCACCTGGTGGTGACCCGATACGGCGGCCACTGCGGATTTCTCGACCGGCTCACCGGTCCCACCTGGGTGGAACGGCGCATTCTCGCGGAGCTCGATGTCGGCGGGCAGCCGACGGCGCTCGTTCCGTACTCACCGGCGTCCAGCTGATTTCCGCAATGGGTGACAGGCACAGGGAGGTGCCCCGCCGCCGCAGGTGGCGGAGCCGCGGGCAAAAACCACGCTTTTTGCCTGCGGCGCGCTGGGCCGGGCAGGAGCCCGGATCCAGCGCATCCAACTATTGACGGCGCTTCTCTTCGAAGTGGACGATCGGCTGCCCGCCCGTGACCGTCATGTCGCCATCCACGACCGCGCCGCGCGCGATTGCGACGACATGGGCCACGATGTCCGCATGGATGACGGCGGAGGCGCCGATCTCCAGCTTTCCCTCGATGACGAGGCGTCCAGTGAAGCGTCCGGAAATGACTGCCGCCGCGGCATGCACTTCGCCCTGCCAGTGCGCGCCTTCGGTGAGGTTCAGTGCGCCGCCCACGCGGCCATCGCCGCGGATGGAGCCGCAAAGCAGCAGCGGTCCGTCAGTCTCGACGTCCCCGGTGAAGTGGCAGCTCGCCGCGACCAGGGTCGGCGAGGCTCCCAGCCGGTCCAGCAGGCGGCGCTTGGGCGATTCGGTCATCGTTTCACCATAATAGTTGCCCATGGACTCAAATCCAGCCCGAATCGAGGCGGCGCGAGCGGGTGACAGGCACAGGGAGGTGCCCCGCCGCCGCAGGGCGAGCCGGTGCCTTTCAGCGACGACACTTAACGTGTCCTCGCTCCGGCGAGCGCTCGCGCACGGATGCGCGGGCCGGGTGGGCCGCCACCATGGACAGTCAGTGGCACGGCCCGGGGCAGGATGCCCCGATCCAGCGCTTCATACTAGGGAAGCCTCACCGGGAGTGTCGATGAGATTCACGTATCGTGCGGCAGGTCCGATTACCGCGGCGGTCATCTTGACTCTGCTTGCCGGCTGCAGCCGTACCCAGCAGGACTGGCGCGCGGCGCAGCAGGCCGGTACGCCCCAGGCCTACGGGCTCTTCGTCAAACGGCATCCTGACAGCGAGCTTGCGGGTGTCGCGCGCCGGCGCATCGCACAGCTCACCGAGGAAGCCGCCTGGCAGCAGGCCATGCGGGCGGACACGGCCGCCGCGTATCAGGGTTACCTGGTGAAATATCCGAACGGCTCCTGGTCACAGGACGCGCGCATCAGGATGGAGAGCAAGTCGCTGGCGCAAGCACCGCCTGCCGCGCGGACCGACGTTCCGGATCGTGCCACCCCTGCGCCGAGCGATGCGCCGTCGAGTCATGTCATGTCGGGATCCGGAGACAACTCCGGCCCCGCCGTGCAGCTCGGCGCCTTCAGCAGCACCGCCAACGCCCGTGCGGCATGGCAGCAACTGTCCCTCGAGTTTCCATCGCAGCTTCGAGGGCTGACTCCGCGGACGGTTCCCGTCACGTTGTCGGGGAGGCGGCTCTACCGGCTGGAGGCGGGTGTCGCGAGTCAGCCCGCCGCGCGCCAGCTCTGCCGACAGCTCCAACAGCATTCCCGGGGTTGTCTGCCGCTGCCGTAAGCGGCGGCCGGCCGTCAAAACATGACAATTCGCGTCACCCGGCGTGAACGGGGTACGGTGCATTAAGTCATTGTTTTGCAAAGCAAATGCCGCTTGGCACGCGCTTTGCTCCAACACACTCACAGGCGTTGCCTTCTGCGAGGCGACGCCCTGGGACCGCGAACAACTTCCCCGGTGTTCGCTTTACTCATGCGCCGCGACGCGCCTTCCCCCGCGCGCGGCGCACATTTTTTCCGCGTCCAGGTGCCCGATTTCCAAGGCAAAATCGCCTTGGCCGGGCCGCCGATCTTGGCCGCGATCTTGAGCGGCCGGGCGCGCCGCGGAACACCGAGTACGTTCCCGCGTCATAATGTACGCCATGACCACACCGGCGGTGTCGCTCGAATCAGCTCCGGATCCGTGGCGCGCAAGTCTCGCGACGGCGCCCCGGCCCGGCGTGTCAGGACGCGAGGCGGTACGCGCCGCGACGCTGGCCAACGGGATGCGCGTCATCGTCTGGCCGGTGCACAACATACCGAACGTCGCGCTCTACAACTGGGTGCGCGCCGGCAGCCGCAACGAGGCGCCGGGGGCCACCGGGCTCGCGCATTTCTTCGAGCACATGATGTTCAACGGCACCAGCCGCCATCCGCCCGGGGAGTTCGACCGGCTGATGGAGGCCGAGGGTGGCGCCAACAATGCCTTCACCAGCGACGATGTCACCGTCTACGAGGACTGGTTCCCGACCAGCGCCCTCGAGCTCGTGCTCGATCTGGAGTCGGACCGGGTGGCGCACCTCGCCTTCACGGCGGGAGTGATCGAGAGCGAGCGCGGCGTGGTCGCCTCGGAGCGGCGGCTGCGCGTCGAGGACAACAGTCACGGCCTGCTCGCGGAACAGGTGCAGGCGACGGCATTCGTCGCGCACCCGTACCGCTTCCCGACCATCGGATGGCCGGCGGACATCCAGTCCTGGCGGCTGGAGGACCTGCAGGCCTTCTACCGCACCTACTATGCGCCCAACAATCTGACGCTCGCGCTCGCGGGCGATGTGGACCCGGATCGCGCGATAGCGCTCGTCCGCCGCTTCTTCGAGCCGATTCCGCCGCAGCCGCCGCCGCCCCCCGTGCGTGCCGTGGAGCCCGAGCAGCTTTGCGAGCGCCGGGTGTTGGTTCGCCGCAAGGCGCAGACGCCGCTGCTGCAGTGCGCCTACAAGGCGCCGCGCGCGGCCGACCCGCGCGCGCCGGCTGTGAACCTCCTGCTGTCCGCTCTCGTGGAGGGCGATGCGTCGCGGCTGCACCGCGCCCTGGTGGAGGACCGGCAGCTCGCCATCGAGGTGGGCGGCCACTGGCAGGAGGGATTCGATCCCGGGCTGCTCTGGCTGTCACTCGTGTTGCCGGAAGGCGCCGATCCCGAGGAGGCGCGCGAGGCGCTCGACACGGAGCTGGCGGCGGTCGCCGCGGACGGCGTCACCGAGGCGGAGCTCGAGCGGGCGCGCAATCTGGCCACGGTGGGCCTCTGGAAGAAGCTCGCCGCCATCGACGGCAAGGCGCAGCTGCTCGGGGAGTACGAGGTGTTTCACGGCGACTGGTCGCGATTGTTCGATGCGCCGGCGCGGATCGCGGCGGTATCCACCGGGGAGCTGCGCGCGGTCGCCGGCGAGATCCTCGACGAAAGGCGGCGCACGCTCGGCATACTGGTGCCGGGCGATGAGGTCCGAAACCCGGGTCCGGAGGCCCGCGCGACGAGCGGACCATGACGGTGCGCGTGCCGGTGCACGAACGGCTGTCGCTCGGCAACGGCGTAGCGCTCGTACTGGTACCGCGCCGCGACGTTCCGCTCGTGGCGTTCAACGCCGTGCTGCGCGGGGGCGGCCTCGGCGACCCTTCCTCCAGGCCCGGCGTGGCTTCCCTGGTCGCCGGGCTGTTGGAAAAGGGCGCGGGGGAGCGCAATGCCTATGCGTTCGCCGATGTGGTGGAGGGCGTGGGCGGCAGCTTCGGCGCCGGCGCCGGCCCGGAGGCGATCACCGTCCGCGGGCAGTTCCTGGCGCGCGACCAGCAGCTGATGCTGGAGCTGCTGGCGGACGCGCTGCTGCGGCCGCTGTTGGCGGGCGAGGAGCTCGAGGAGCTCGCGGCCCGCCACATCGAGCTCATCAAGGCGGCCAAGGATTCCGATCCGGCGGAGCTCATCGGCACCTATGGCCGGGCATTCCTCTTCGGCAACCACCCCTACGGGCGGCCCGTGTTCGGCAGCGAGGCCTCGCTGGCCGCCATCGATCGGGAGGATGTGCTGCGCTACTACGAGGGTCAATTCGGCGCCGAGCGGCTGATCCTCGTCCTCGCGGGCGACATCGATGCCGACCTCCTCGCCCGGATGGCCGCCGACAGCTTCTCCCGCTGGCCGCGCACCTCGCTCCCGCCTCCGCTCCTCGCCCGGCCGGGCGCGCTCGCCGGCCGGCGCGTGCTGCTGGTCGATTTTCCCGGATCGGCGCAGACTTATTTCTGGATCGGCAACGTGGGTGTCGACAGGCGCTATCCGCGCCGCGCGGCGCTCGACCTGGTCAACACCCTGTTCGGCGGCCGCTTCACCTCGCTGCTCAACAGCGAGCTGCGGATCAAGTCCGGCCTTTCGTACGGCGCGCGCTCGAGCTTTGCGCGCGGCAGCGTCCCCGGAGAGTTTTCGCTCCGCTCCTTCGCCCAGACGGAGAACACCGGCCGGGCGCTCGATCTCGCGCTGCGGACGCTCGAGCGCCTGCGGCAGGAGGGAGTGACGCGCGAAATGCTCGACTCCGCCCGCGCCTATACGCTCGGCCAGTACCCGCTCGGCCTGGAGACCGCCGCCGACTGGGCCGGAATGTTGGCCGAGATCGAGCTCTATGGGCTCGGCAGGGGCTACATCGACGACTATCCGGCGCAGCTCGCGGCGGTGGGGGTGGCCGAGGCGCAGGCAGTGATCGAGGAGGCCTTCCCGCGCGCCGACTCGGTGGCCGTGGTGGCGATCGGGGATGCGGCGAGAATCAGGGGCGCGGTCGGCCAATATGGGCCGGTGTCGCAGATCGAGCTGACGGACCCGGAGTTCTCCGCGCCGCCGCGGGCGGCGGGAGACGAAAACCGCCCTTGAGGGGGGGTAGGGCGGCCTCGTCTCCCGGGCCCATCACCTTTTCAACTTTGCGGCGCGGGCGCACGCGCCTGCGCCATCTCAGCGTGCATCCTGAGCGCGGCGAGGTTCCGCGCGACGAAAACTGCATGCGGCGCGAGCCGCCGCGCCTCGGCGAGGTCCTCGCGGGCCGCCGCGTCATCGTGCGACAGCCAGTTCACCACGGCGCGGTTGGCGTACGCGACGGCCAGGCTCTCGGTATCCGATGCCGGCAGCCAGGAAGCCTGTGCATGCTGCCGCTGCCCGGCTGCCGCCCGCACCGCCGCGTCGCATGCCGCTCGCGCCTGCTGCCAGTGCAGTGTCATGGAATACGCCACGCAGCGGTTGGTGTTGGCGGCTGACGGGTCGAGATCCATGATGTCGTGGTGACTCGCGAGCTCCTCGAGTGCGGCATGGTAGCGTCCCGCCACGACGTCGGCTCCGCCGGCCGCGTCGCTGTAGGCCGTGAAGACGAATTGGTGCGCTCCGTCGGCAAGGGCGGCTCCACTCGACAGCGCGAGCGCGATTCCCGCGCCGAGCGCCAGTGAATTCCGGGCGCAGTTTGCGCGGCGGCTGTTACGGCTGAATGACGGCATGGCTGCAATCTCCTGACGGGTTTCGATCTGACAATGTCAGGATAGGAGGGAGGCCATGTTGCGACAAACGAAAAGAATTGCGCCGATGGATGACCGCCGCTCATCCACGAGCGCTGCCGGCGCGGCGCGGCGCGAGTCCCGCGGGCTCGCGGAACTGCGACAGCGCCCACTCGGTGAGCGCGCGGATATCCGGTTTGCCTGCGTCCTGCTGCCGGCTCGCGAGGAAGTATGCATCCGCGGTGACGAGCTCCGTCGCGAAGATGCTGACGAGCAGGCCGGAGCGGAACCACGCCTCGCAGAGGCGCGAAGGCACGAGAGCGATACCGACTCCGCGCTCGGCCGCCCGCACGACCGCATACATGGTATCGAGCTCGATCACGTTCTTCGGCTCCGGCGCTTCCAGGCCCACCTGCGCGGCCCAACTCGCCCATGCGTACGGCCGCGGCTTGTGCACGATGAGCGGCATCTCCCGCAACACCGCGCTGCCGAGACGCGCTACCGCGGCGGTGTGCTCTGGTGCGCAGACGGCCGTGAGCGACAGTGTGAAGAGACGCGACGCCCGCACTCCCTGCGGCTCCGTGTCCGCCAGGAGGATCGAGACGTCGGCGGTCGGCGGGTGCAGCGCAGGGCGCGGATCCCGGGTGTCGATCTGAATGTCGATCTGGCGATGCTCCGCGCAAAACGCCGTCAGCCGCGGAATGAAGAGCTCGCTCGCGAAGAAGGGCGGCAGCAGGATGCGCAGGGTCCGCCTGCCGCCGCGGCGGGCGACCTGCGCCAGCGTGCGATCGAGAGCGGTCAGCAGCGGCTCCATCTCGTCGAGCAGCGTGGAGCCGGCCGTGGTGAGCTCGAGAGAGCGCGGCCGGCGCACGAACAGACGGACGCCGAGCGCCTCCTCGAGCTCCTTCATCTGGTGGCTGACGGCGGAGGGAGTCAGGTACAACTCGTCCGCGGCGAGCTTGAAGCTCAGGTGACGGGCGGCGACGCAGAACACCCGCAGGTTCCTGGTCGGCGGCGGGCGTGATAGGCGCATCATGCGAACGGCGGCACGGGTGTCGACTACGCCGTGTTTTGCAAGATCCATGCCCTGCGCGGCCGTCGCCGAATCCTCGCCGGCCGCCGCCTGCGGCGCCGGCGGGGCGGCTTGGGTTGCATCGCATTGGACCGCGGTGGGACCGCTCGCACCGCCGTGGCGCACGCTATCGGCCGGAGGCCCATGGGGCCACGGCTGCCGGTTTCAAGCACCGGGGGCTTGGCTTCCTGGGCCGCGCCCCCATGTGGCGGCCATGGAATATCGTGATTACTACAAGGTTCTCGGCGTCGCCCGTACCGCCGCCGCCGAGGACATCAAGAAGTCCTATCGCCGCCTGGCGCGCAAGTACCATCCGGACGTCAGCAAGGAGAAGGACGCCGAGCAGAAGTTCAAGGAAGTACAGGAAGCGTACGAGGTGCTCAAGGACCCGGAGAAGCGCGCCGCCTACGACCAGCTGGGCAGCGAGTGGAAGTCCGGCCAGCAGTTCCGGCCGCCGCCGGACTGGGCGAGCGGTTTCGAGTTCCGGGGCGGCGCCCGCTCCGCCCGGCCCGGCGGCGCCGGAGCACAAGTGTTCGAGGAGGAAGGCTTCAGTGATTTCTTCTCATCGCTGTTCGGCGGCGCGAGTCCCTTCGGCGCGGCCGGGCGGCGGCAGCAGGCCGGGCGCGATCATCACGCGCGCATCGATCTCGATCTGGAGGAGGCTTTCGGCGGCGGCGCCCGCATGCTCGAGCTGAAGAGGCCGGAGCTCAAGGCCGACGGTACGCTGGAGCTGCGCTCGCACGCGGTGCGCGTCACGATCCCGGCGGGTGTCACCGATGGCCAGCTCATCCGGCTGGCCGGCCAGGGCGAAGCGGCGCCAGGCGGGGGCCACGCGGGCGACCTGTACCTCGAAGTGCACATCCGCCCGCATCGCCTGTATCACGTGGAAGGACGCGATGTCACGCTGACACTGCCGGTCGCACCGTGGGAGGCAGCCCTTGGGGCAACGGTCACCGTGCCGACGCTCGGCGGCGCCGTGGACATGCACGTTCAGCCGGGCGCGCAGTCCGGCCAGAAGCTGCGCCTGCGCGGCCGCGGCCTGCCCGGTCAGCCGCCGGGTGACGAGTACGTGCAGCTCAAGATAGTCGTACCGCCCGCGGATTCCCCCGAAGCACGCGCGTTGTACGAAGAGATGCGCGCCAAGCTCGCCGCCTTCGATCCCCGCGGGGATCTGCGTTGATTGGCGCAAATCGCTCCTGGCGATTTCGTGGGCCGCTCACTCACTTGCTTTCGACCTCTGATCACTGGCCGAACCTCTCGCCGTCGCCGCGCAGGTACGTCTCCTCCTCGGCCGTGTTGGGGCGCCCGAGCACGCGGTTGCGATGGGGGAAGCGGCCGAAGCGCGCGACGATGGAGCGGTGCAGGTCGGCAGCCTCGAGCGCGCTCGTGAACATCGCCCGCAGCTCCGGAGGCGCCTCGCTCACGAGTCTGCGGTAGGCCGCCACCGACTCCTCCTGGGCATCTCGCAGCTCCGCGTGCTGCAGCGGCATGTAGAAGAAGATCCGCTCCACGGGCGTCAGCGCCGCATCCGCGGCCGATTGCATTCCCGAAAGCGTCAGCGCGAGCGCCTCGCGGTCCGTGGCAAAGGCGCGCGCCGTGCCGCGGTGGACGTGGCGCGGGAACTGATCCAACAGCAGGATGAGGGAGAGCCGGCGCCGCGGGCTGTCGGCCCACGCCGCCAGCTCGCCGGCGGCCGCCCGCTCGATCAGAGAGGTGAAGCGGGAGCGGACGAGCTCGTCGGCCTGCTCCTCATCGGCACCGGCGCCGAACCAGAGCGCCAGGCGCTCGCCGACGCCGTCAGGCTGCAGCGGCAGTCTTCCAAACCAGAACCGGCGAACTTCCAGGGCTTCATCCATCGCTGCATTATATTTATTGAGACGTCAGGTATTGCAATGTGGGGCGCACTGCCGCAACATCCGCGCCGCGCAGACCCTCGGAGGTGTGACGAGCTCAATGAAGACGAGACATGTGTCGACTGACAGCGACCCTGGGCCCTCTCTTCGCAGTGTCAACTCGTATCTCGAGAAGAACTTTCCCGACTTTTTCGCGGAGGCGCGCTTCCAGGTCGGGGATGACGATTATTTCCTCTACGCGCGCTTCGGCCAGTATCTGGCCCGCTCGATCGAGCAGAACCGCGCTTCCCGCGACAAGATCAACCGCGGCTTCACCGTGCTCAATAAAATGGCGCGGGCTTCGGCACGGCATCCCCGCATCCGGCAGATGCTGGTTTCGGGGCCGCTCGAATACATCGTCGATGCGCCCAAGGCGAGAGCGCTGGCGCTGAAGCGGCTATCCCCGGTGGCGCAGGGCTACCTCGAAAGCCTCTGCGAATGACGCCATAAAAAAAGCCCGCGTGAGGTGATACTCACGCGGGCCGATTTTTCGAAAAGCTTGTCCCGGTAGTTCGCTGTCAGCTTGCGTCACGGACATCTATTTTGCTCGGCTGAAACGCTGGAGCTTGCGCCCCGGCCCAATCTCGGAGGCCCGCGTGTCAATCCACGCGCTGAATCGTTCCCGACAACCGCTGCAAAAGTTGCGGCTGCCATCACCCGTGCCCGCGTCGACCTCCGGATTTCTGCTTCGTTATCCTCTTGCCAAGTATTGGCGTGAACGCATCACCCGCTGCTCTCTCCCTGGAAATCATACCGATTCCAGCTTGACTTTGTCGTTGTAATTGGGCAACAGCGGTGTGTCGGCGAGCGGCAGCCGCACCCCGAAACGCGCGCCATCCCCACCCGCCAGGTCGGCCGCCGCCACCCCGCCGCGGTGGTACTCCGCGATCAGCCGCACGATGTAGAGGCCGAGCCCGAAGTGCGGCCGGCTGTCGCTGCCGCTGCGCGACTGCCAGAGCGACTCGAACAGCCGCCCGCGGGCTTCGGGTGCGAGTGGCGGGCCGGGGTTGTCGACTTCGAGCACGGCCGCCGCCGGCTCGCGCAGCAGGCGCACGGTGATCGTGGCGCCGGCGGGACTGAAATCGACGGCATTGTCGATCAGCTTGTCGAGAAGCTGCACGATCAGATCCGGTGCGCCCTCGATCTCGATCGGCTCTGGCGCCAACTCGGCAGCGAAGCGGCGCTCCGGGAATGCGACCCGGTACGCACTCACGGCCGACGCGATTACCGGCGTCAGGTCGAAACGGAGGCGATCCGCGTTGCCGATGGCCTCCTCCACGCGTGTGGCGGCGCCCATCGCCACCAGAATCGCATTCAGGCGCTCGCTTCCCTGGCGTGCCCGCTCGAGATATTGCCGCGCGGCCGGTGATACCTCCTCGGACTCGAGGTTCTCGAGCGACGAGCGCACGATCGTCAGCGGCGTGCGGATCTCGTGCGCCAGCTTGCCGGCGAGGGAGCGCAGATAGCCCGTGTACTCGTTGAGGCGGCCCATCAGGCGCGAGAAGCTGCGCGCCACATCCCCCAGCTCGTCCGGTGCCGCAGTTTCCGGGAACTGCGTCACCAACCCCTCGCGGGTCAGTGCGGACTCGCTCGCCCTGCGCAGGCGTGACAGCCGCACCGCCAGGTGTGCTGCGAATACGAACGTGACAATGACCGCGATCGCGCTCGTGATCAGCGTCACATCGAGCATGCGGGTCAAGGCGCGGTCGCGCAGGCCTTCCCAGCGATTCGCCGCCTGCGTGACCTGCAGCTCGCCGATCACCGCGTGGTGCCCGTCATAGATCGGCGCGGCGGATGCGATGAACCGCGGCTCTCCGCGCCGATCGACGAAGCGCCGGTAGACCTGAGTCAGGATGCCGGGCTCCGGCGCCAGCACGCCGGGCACCGCCAGCTCGTCCGCCTGCGCCAGCACCGAGCCGCCAGGCGTGGTCACGGACAGCCGCATTCCCGGCTGCATGAACTGCGCGAGATACGGAGTCAGCAACGGCGCCGCGACGATCAACCGCCCCAGGGTGTGCAGGTCGCTGCTGCGCAGCGTCCCATAGCTCACGGGGTCGGCGCCACGCCGGTCGCGATCATCCAGCAGCACCCCGAATTGCCGGCCCACCATCGAGAGCGGCATCGCGACTTCAACGTCATACCCGGAGCGATTCGGTTGCAGCGCTCCGATGATGCGCGGGTCCTCGACCGTGGTCTCCTCCCCGTACTCTCCCGCCTCGATGCGGCGCGCAATGATGGGTCCCGGTCCGGTCAGTGCGAGAAACACCTGCTCCTGGACGCCCTGCGGATCCTCGTAGCCGATCCAGACACGGTCCCCGAGCGCGGAGGAGTCGAGCGGATTGGCGCCGGCCGCATCGAAGACGAGGTGCGGGTCGTGCACTTCGAGCAGCACGTAGAGCATCCGATCATCCACGCCGGTCAGGATGCCGAAACGATGTGCTCCCGAGCCGTAGTATCGCCACGCGCTCGCATCTCGAGGCCAGTCGTCCGGATAGCCGTCGATGTAGGGCGGTGCGGTCAGGACGAGCGGCGTCAGATCGTCGGGACCCGTGTCGGCTGGGGCCGTGTCCCCCGGGTTCCTGTAGAGCAGATCCATCCGCCCCTGCAGGGAAGCGGCCATGGTCTCCGACACGGCCTGCAGCTCGTGCTGCTCGCTCTGGCGCAGCGCGGCTTCCATCTCGCGCGCGTAGCGGATGCCGTCCCAGGGCAACACCAGGGTCGCGAGTCCGAGCAGCAGCAGCTTCAGTCGCAGTGACATCGCCGTCTCACTCGACCCAGCGGTAGCCCATCCCGTAGACGGTCTGCAGGGCGTCGAACGCCTGATCGATGCTCTGGAACTTGCGCCGGATCCGCTTCACGTGCGAGGTGATGGTGTTGTCGTCCAGCACGACGTTGGCCGCGTCCATCAGCTGCTGGCGGTTCTTTACGTGCCCCGGATGACGCGCCAGCGCATGTACGATCCAGAACTCGGTCAGGGAGAGCAGCACCATCTTCCCGTTCCACTCGGCGCGCATGCGCTCGGCATCGAGCGTCAGCGGCCCGCGGTGAACTTTCTGTTCCTCGTCATCGGGCGGCTTGCGCAGCGCGTCGAGGCGGCGGAAGAGGGCGTTCACCCGAGCGATCAGATGCGCCAGGCTGAGATCCTTCGTCAGGAAGTCATCCGCCCCGAGGCGCAGCCCCGATACGGCGTCGAGCTCCGAGTCGCGCGCCGTGAGGAAGATGATCGGCAGCTCCGCGGACAGCGCCCGCAGCTGACGGCAGAGCTCGAAGCCGCCTTCCGGCTCCTCCTCGAGGGAGATGTCGATGACGGCGAGGTCCGGCAGGCGCGCGGCAAAGGCGGCCATGGCCTGGGCGCGGTTGCCGTAGGTCCGCACCACGTAGCCCTCGCGCGTAAACGCCGCTGCGTAATTGTCGCGGATGGCCGGCTCGTCTTCCACGATCGCAATGAGGCGTTTCATGGGCACGATTATAGAGGCACTGGTATCGTCGGCCCCCGTATGAAAATACCAGAGATCCTGATCGTCGAGACCGTGCACCAGCCTGGAAGCCTCGCCAAGGTGCTGCAGGTGATCGCCGATGCCGGCCTCACCATCGAGCATCTGGTCGCGATCCGCCGCGACCAGGGCCGGACCCTGTGGGAGATCACCCTGGAGATGGATGAGGAGGCGGATCGAAGTCTCTACGAGCGCATCGACCGCCTGCCGACGGCCCGCTTCATCGGCAAATCCGACCGTGTCTTCAACCGCCACCGCGGCGGCAAGATCCGTACGATCGCCAGTCTGCCGATCAACACGCTGCAGGTGCTGCGCGACATCTATACGCCCGGCGTGGCGCGGGTCTGTCTCGCGATCCAGAAGGACCCGCAGGCCGCGCGCGAGTTCACCAGTGTCGACAGCACCGTGGCCGTGGTCACCAATGGCACGGCGGTTCTCGGGCTCGGCAACATCGGGCCGCTCGCCGGGCTGCCGGTGATGGAAGGCAAGGCGGCGCTGTTCGCCGACCTCGTCGGGCTGTCAGCCGTGCCCATCCTGCTCGAGGAGCGGCGGCCGGAGCGGGTCGCTGAGCTCATCTCGAGCATTCACCTGTCCTTCGGCGCCATCCAGCTGGAGGACTTCGCCGCCCCCGAGTGCTTCGAGATCGAGCGGTTGCTGCGCGAGCGGCTGTCCAAGCCGGTGCTGCACGATGACCAACACGGCACGGCGGTCGTGGCGCTCGCAGCGCTGACCAACGCCGCGCGCCGCGCCGGCAGAAGCTGGGAGGACAGTGTGATCGGGCAGGTCGGCCTGGGCGCCGCCGGCCTCGGGATCGTGCGGCTGCTGCGGGCCGGCGGCGCGAAGCGCGTGCTCGGGGCGGACCGCAATCCTGACGCCGTGGCGCGCCTGGTGGCGCTCGGAGGGGAGGGCGCGACGCTGCAGTCGATCATGGAGCGGGCCGACATCGTGATCGCGACCACGGGGGTGAAGGGACTGATCAGGCCCGAATGGGTGCGCCCCGGCCAGGTGATACTCGCGCTTTCGAACCCCGATCCCGAGATCGAGCCCCTGGCGGCGCGCGAGCGCGGCGCGGCCTTCGCGGCCGACGGCAAGGGGATCAACAACGTCCTCGCCTTCCCGGGGCTCTTCAAGGGAGCGCTCGCCGCGCGCGCGGCATGCTTCACGGATGGGATGCTGATGGCTGCCGCGCGGACCATCGCGGAGCAGGCGGATGGCGATGCACTGGTGCCGGACCCGCTCGACAAAGCCATGCACGAGCGGGTTGCGGCGGCAGTGCTCGAGGCGGCGAGCTGGCCGTCAGACTAGGCCGGAATCGCCTCCGACCCCATGTAGCCCTTGAGCTTGCCCAGGGCGTTCGACTCGATCTGGCGGATCCGCTCCGCCGACACGCCGTACTTGTCGGCCAGCTCGTGCAGGGTGGCCTTGTCGTCGTTCATCCAGCGCTGCTGCACGATGTCGCGGCTGCGGTCGTCCAGATGCTCGAGGGCATCGTGCAACCGGGCCGAGGAATCATCTTCCCACTCCGCGCTCTCCACCCGTTCCGCCGGGTCCGCATTCGGTGCCGGCAGATAGGCCGCGGGGCTGTAAGTCTCCTCTTCGTCCGCCTCGGGCGTCGGATCGAACGACATGTCGCGCGCCGCCAGGCGCTTCTCCATTTCCGTCACTTCCGTCGGCGTGACACCCAGGTCGCGCGCAACCGCCGCCGTCTCCTCAGCGGAGAGCCACGTCAGGTTCTTCTTCAGCCGGCGCAGGTTGAAGAAGAGCTTGCGCTGCGCCTTGGTGGTGGCGATCTTGACGAGCCGCCAGTTGCGCAGCACGTACTCGTGAATCTCCGCGCGGATCCAATGCACGGCGAAGGACACCAGACGCACGTTGAGCGCCGGGTCGAAACGCTTCACGGCCTTCATCAGGCCGACATTGCCTTCCTGGATCAGGTCGCCGACCGGCAGGCCGTAACCACTGTAGCCCCGCGCGATGTGCACGACGAAGCGCAGGTGCGACAGCACCAGCTTGCGGGCCGAGTCCAGGTCATCGTCGAAGCGGAAGCGCTCCGCCAGGTCGCGCTCCTCCTCCCGGGTCAGCACCGGGATACGGCTCACGCGATCGAGATACGCATCCAGGCTCCCGACCGGACCGGCCAGCGCCAGATCACCAGCTCGCGCGATCAATGCGGTATGTGCGGTCATGCAGTCTCCGAATGTCGTTGGGGTGGCATTTTAGCACTCGCAGCATTGGAGTGCTAAAAGGCGGAAAAAGTTCCCGGGCCCCGGCCTTTTCCCCTTCTGGGACAGAAGCTTGCGCCGTTCGCCCTGCTGCCGACATCCCCCTTAGGAGGGGCTTCTCAGCCCACCTGGAGGACCACCTTGCCCTGGCCATGGTACCGCTCCAGCTGGGTCTGAGCCTCGGCAGCCCTGCGAGCTCGAACACGGCGGCCTCGTAGTCGACCGGATTGATGCTTGCCTCCCGGCAGAGAATTGCGACGGCAGAATCAATCCCTGCCTGCGGTGGCGGTTCCAATCGCGTACCCTTCTCGGCCGCTACAGCTGCAGGTGGAGCCCCGCATTGGAACCCGCGCCTCGCTACGACGGCGTCAGCATCGTCCTGCACTGGGCCACGGCCGCGCTCGTCGCGATCCTGTGGACTCTGGGTCAGACGATCGACTTCTTCCCGAAGGGCGGTCCGAGGGTGGACGCCCGCTCCGTACACATCACGCTGGGTGCCGTGCTCGCTCTCGTGCTGCTCGCGCGCATGCTCTGGCGCGCCCGCGCAGGCCGCAGGCTGCCGCTGGCGAACGCCGGCTGGCTCGGGGTCGCCGCCAAGACCGTGCACTACGGCCTGTACCTTCTGGTCGGGGCCACGGTAGTGCTCGGGATCTGCAATGCCTGGCAGCGGGGCGACCTGCTCTTCAACCTCTACCGCATCCCGCAGCTCGTCCCCGGCGATACTGCGCTCCGGCGGACTCTGGGAGAGCTGCACGGTGATCTCGCGGACGTCGTGCTGATCGTGGCGGCCCTGCATGCCGCCGCCGCGCTGGCGCACCATTACCTGCTGCGCGACGGGGTGCTGCGCAGAATGCTGCCGTAGGCGGGATTCATGCCGGAGCTGCCGGAGGTCGAAACGACGCGCCGCGGACTGGATCCCCATGTCGCCGGGCGGCGGATCGTGACGTTCACGGTGCACGAGCCGCGCCTGCGCTGGCCGGTGCCGCGCGATCTGCCGGCAAAGCTGGCCGGGCAGCGGATCACCGGCACCGCGCGGCGCGCCAAGTACCTGCTGATCGGGTTGGAGTCGGGAACGCTGCTGGTGCACCTCGGCATGTCGGGGTCGCTGAGAGTCCTGCCTGCCGGCACGCCGCGCAGCGCGCACGATCACTACGACCTGCTGCTGGAGTCCGGCAACACCCTGCGATTCAACGACCCGCGGCGCTTCGGCAGCCTCCACTACACGAGTGAGGATCCGGGCCGGCATCCGCTGCTCGCGCGCCTCGCCCCGGAGCCGTTCGACCCGCAGTTCGATGCGGACTACCTGTGGCGGATCACCCGGCGAAGACGGGCATCGATCAAGCAGGTGCTGATGAACAGCCGGCTGGTCGTGGGTGTGGGGAACATCTATGCCAGCGAGGCGCTCTTTCGCGCACGGATCAGGCCGCGGCGGCGGGCGCAGAGCCTGACACGGCGGGAGGCGGCGCGGCTGGTGCGGGCGGTGCGGGCGGTGCTGTCACACGCGATCAAGGTCGGGGGAACCACCCTGCGCGACTACGTGGGCGTGGACGGCCAGCCGGGTTATTTCAGGCAGAAGCTGTACGCCTATGAGCGGCAGAAGTGCCGGGTCTGCGGCACGGCGATCCGGCGGCTGACGCAACAGGGCAGGTCCACGTATTACTGTCCCAACTGTCAGAAATAGCGCTACTTGACCTTGCGGTGCTTCTTCAGCTCCGCCTCGACGATCGGATGCACGAACTCGTGCACGTCGCCTCCCAACACGGCGATCTCCCGCACCAGCGACGAAGAGATGAAGGTGAACTGCTCCTGCGGGGTCAGGAAGACCGTCTCGATGTCGCGGTCGAGGTGGCGGTTCATGTTGGCGAGTTGGAACTCGAATTCGAAGTCGGAGACGGCGCGCAGCCCGCGGATGATCACGGTGGCGCGGTGCTTGCTGGCGAAGTCGACGGTCAGCTCGGAGTAGCCGAGCACGTCCACGTTCGGCAGATCGTCGAGCACGCGGCGCGCGAGGTCGATGCGCGCATCGAGCGCAAACATCGGCGCCTTGTTGGTATTGGAGGCGATTGCCACGATGACCTTGTCGAAGATGCTGGCCGCACGGCGCACCAGGTCGTGGTGGCCGTTGGTGATCGGGTCGAAGGTTCCCGGATAGATGGCGTTGCGGCTCATTCGATCATGCTCCCCCTCTCGGCTCTCGAATAGAGATGATACCCGACCTCGCCGGCCCGCTTGGCCTTCAGGGCCGCCCAGCCCGGCGGCACGCCCTGCGGCGGCTGACCGCCGGGGCATTCGATGTAGATGAGGGCATCGCCCGCCAGCCAGCCGCCCTGCTCCAGGCGCCCCGCCGCCTCCGCGAGCAGCGTCGAGGCGAAAGGCGGATCGAGGAAGGCGATGTCGAAGCGCTCCGGGGACGGGCGCTCGAGAAAGCGCCGGGCATCGATGTTCTCGACACGCGCCCCCTGCGCGCCCCATTCCTCGAGGCGGGCCGCGATCTCGCGTGCCGCGCGCGGGTCGCGCTCGACGAAGGTCAGGCGCGCCGCGCCGCGGGACAGCGCTTCGAGGCCGAGCGCGCCGCTGCCCGCGAAGAGATCGAGGCAGCTCGCGCCCGGCACGCGGGCTGCGAGCCAGTTGAAGAGCGTTTCGCGCACGCGATCGGGCGTGGGCCGGATATCCTGCGCCGGCGGAAAGCGCAGCCGCCGTCCGCGCCAGGTACCGCCGATGATCCGCAGCGTTCGGGGGACTGCTCTCATCGAGGCGCTGGATCCGGGCATTGCGCTTCGCAGTCCCTGCTCCGCGCAAGCCCGGGGTGTCCCTCCATGGCCATCCGTGCGACGCATGCGTCGCACCCTGCCCGGCCCAGCGCGCCGCGGGCAAAAAGCGCGGTTTTTTGCCCGCGGCTGCGCCACCTGCGGCGGCGGGGCACATCCTGGGCATGGGCTGCCGGGTGGTGCCGGCTCATGACTCGGTGTCGATACGCATCGATTGGAAACTCACTGCGATAGACTACACCCGCAAACATCATGTTCGGACGCAAACCCAAAGACGGCGCTGCCGAGGCCGAGGAGCGCCAGGGCTTCTTCAGGCGGCTGCGCAGCCGCCTGAATCGCGGCAACTCCTGGCTTACCTACGATCTGGCCAACCTCTTCAAAGGACGGCAGATCGATGCGCAGATCCTGGAAGAGCTCGAGACACGACTACTCACTGCCGATGTCGGCGTCGAGGCCACAGAGGACATACTGACGCGCCTCCGGACGCGTGTAGCGCGCAAGGAACTTGCGGACGTCGAGGCGCTGATCCATGCGTTGCGGGACGCGATCGTCGAGATCCTGGAGCCCTGCGCCCGGCCGCTGGTGATCGATGAGAGCAGGAAGCCGTTCGTGATCCTGGTGGTCGGCGTCAATGGCTCCGGCAAGACCACCACCATCGGGAAGCTCGCGCGGCAGCTCGCCGACGAGGGGCGCAGCGTCACGCTCGCCGCGGGCGATACCTTCCGGGCGGCTGCGATCGAGCAGCTGCAGGTGTGGGCGGAGCGCTCCGCGGCCGCGTTCGTCGCGCAGCGGGCGGGTGCCGATCCGGGCGCCGTGGTCTTCGACGCGGTGCAGTCGGCGCGCTCACGGGGGTCGGACGTGCTGTTGGCCGACACCGCCGGGAGGCTGCACAGCCAATCGCATCTCATGGAAGAGCTGAAGAAGGTGAAGCGCGTCGTGCAACGCGTCGAGCCCTCCGCGCCGCACGAAGTCCTGCTGGTCCTCGACGCCAACCAGGGTCAGAATGCGCTCTCGCAGGCCATCCAGTTCCACGAGGCGATCGGCGTGACCGGCATTGCGCTCACCAAGCTCGACGGCACCGCCAAGGGCGGCATCGTGATCGCCATTGCGCGCCGCCTGGGGCTGCCGATCCGCTTCATCGGCATCGGCGAGCAGCCGCAGGACTTCGGCGAGTTCGACGCCCGCGCGTTCGCCGCCGCGCTCGTCGAAGGGCCGCGCGAGCCGGCGCGATGATCCGCTTCGAGCGCGTCAGCAAACGCTATCCCAACGGGCGGGAGGCCCTCACCCACGTCAGCTTCGGCATCGAAAGCGGCGAGATGGTATTTCTCACCGGCCGCTCGGGCGCCGGCAAGAGCACCGTGCTGAAGCTCGTCGCGCTCCTGGAGCGGCCGACACGCGGCACCGTGACGGTGAACGGCAAAAGCACCGGCACCCTGAAAGCACGCCACATCCCCGCTTTCCGCCGCCAGATCGGCGTTGTGTTCCAGGACCACAAGCTCCTCGCCGACCGGCCCGTGTTCGATAACGTGGCGCTGCCGCTGGTCGTCGCGGGAACGGCGCTCAAGGAGATCGACAAGCGCGTGCGCGCCGCGCTCGACCAGGTGGGCCTCCTCGGCAAGGAGGGAATGCTGCCGATGGAGCTCTCCGTCGGCGAGCAGCAGCGGGTCGGCATCGCGCGCGCCGTGGTCAGCAAGCCGCCGCTCATCATTGCCGACGAGCCGACCGGCAATCTCGATCCGGACCTCGCGCTGGAGGTCATGCACCTTTTCCGGCGCTTCAGCGATGTCGGCGTGACCGTGCTCGTCGCCACCCATGACCAACACATCGTGCGCGACCTCGCCAAGCGCGAGATCGTGCTCGCGAGCGGCGAGATTCAGGGGCCGGGTGACAGCGCAGGCAACGGCGGCGCCGATCCCTTGCCGCATCTGGTGGCGCGGCGATGAGGCCCTCCATCTTCGGCACGCGGCACGCGCAGGCCCTGCTCGGCTCGCTCGGCAGGCTGAAGCGCAATCCGCTCGCGACCATCCTGACGCTGCTGGTGATCGGCCTCGCGCTCGCGTTGCCGGCGGCCCTCGGCCTGTTCGTGACCAATGCCCGGACGGCGACCGGAGGCTTCAGCAACGCCGTCGACATGTCGGTATATCTCAAATCCGGGGTGCCGCTCGCCAAGGCGCAGCAGCTCGCCGCCGCCGCGCGCCAGCGGCCCGGCGTCGCGCAGGTGACCGTCATTCCCGCCGCACAGGGGCTCGCGGAATTCCGCCGCTACTCGGGCTTCGGCGCCGCCCTCGATGCGCTGCAATCCAACCCGTTGCCCAACGTGCTGCACGTGGTGCCGAGCCGGGGAGCCGGCAGCGCCGCCGATCTCGATTCGCTGCGCAGCTATTTCGCCGCCTGGCCGGAGGTCGATGTCGTGCAGCTCGACACGGAGTGGGTGCTGCGCTTCAACGCCATCATCGCCGTGCTGCGGCAGCTGGTGCTCATCGCCGCGGCGCTGCTCGGGGCCGGGGTGCTCGCGGTCGTCGGCAACACCATCCGGCTGGAGATCCTCAACCGCCGGGCCGAGATCGAGGTCACGAAGCTGGTCGGGGGCTCCAACGCCTTCGTGCGCCGGCCGTTTCTCTACACGGGGCTGCTCTATGGGTTGGGCGGCGCGGCGCTCGCCGCGGCGATCCTGGAGGCGGCCGTGCTGGTGCTCGACCCGTCGGTGACGACGCTGGCGCAACTCTACGGCAGCCGCTACACGCTGCAGGGGCCCTCGGGGCAGGTGCTCGGCGTGCTCTTCGGCGGCGGCATGGCATTGGGCTGGCTCGGAGCATGGATCTCCGCGCATCGTCACCTGCGCAGCATCGAACCGCGCGCATAGTTCGTGGCACTTCCCCGTGCCTGCATGACACTCGGCCAGATGACCCGCCAACTCGATGAGATGACTTGCCCGCGCGGGGATCGATGTGGTCGACTGCCGGATCGCCGCGCCGCAAGGGTCGAAGAACATGCGCTCGCTTTCCGCTGCTCTGCTTTCCGCTCTATCACTGGTCGCGATTCCCGCGCTCGCCGCGGCCGCCCCCGATACGGCCGCGCCCACGGTATCGGCAAACGACGCGCCGCCGCTGCGGATGTTGCCGCGCTGGGCGGTGCCGCGGTCCTATCTGCTCGCGCTGCGGGGCGATCCTTCCGGCTCGAGCTATCGCGGCACGGTCACCATCGTGGTCGACCTGAGGAAGGCGTCGGACCATCTCTGGCTGCATGGCAAGGATCTGCGGGTCGCCCAGGTTACGGTCGCTGAGGCGGGCGGCCACGCGCACGCGGGTCGCTACAGCGAGGCCGCGCCGGCGGCCGGCGTCGCGCGCATCGATTTCGGCACGGTCCTCGAGCCGCAGCGGCTCACGCTGACGATCGCCTTCACTGCTCCGTACAACGCCACTCTGCAGGGCTACTACAAAGTCGAGTTCGCCGGCCGCGCATATGCGATGACCCAGATGGAGCCGATCAGCGCGCGCCTCGCTTTCCCCTGCTTCGACGAGCCAGGCTTCAAGACTCCCCTTACCCTGACTCTCACGATTCCCGACGCTGATGAGGCGGTCGCCAACACCGCGCTCGCCGGCGAGAAGCGTGACCCGGACGGCTGGAAGACGCTGACGTTTGCACCGACCAAGCCTTTGCCCACGTACCTGTATGCCTGGGCGGTTGGACCCTGGGATATCGTGCAGGGTCCGACGATCCCGCCGACGCGCTGGCGCTCGCAACCAGTACCGGTGCGTGGCATTGCCACGCATGGCAACGGCCCGAAGATGCGGCGCGCGCTGGCGATGGTGCCGGGAATCATCGAGGCTGAAGAGAACTACTACGGCTTCGGGTATCCGTTCGGCAAGATCGATCTGGCCGCGCTCCCCGATTTTTCCGCGGGAGCGATGGAGAACGCGGGCCTGGTTACCTTCCGTGACTGGCTGTTGCTGCTCGACCGGAACTCCACTCCGCAGGCGGTGCGCACCACCTTCAACGTGGAGGCTCACGAGCTGGCCCATCAGTGGACCGGCGACACCGTGACGCTGCGTTGGTGGAACGACATCTGGTTGAACGAGGCGTTCGCGACCTGGATGCAACAGAAGGTTGCGGAGCAGCTGCATCCCGACTACCGCACGGATCTCGATCGCATCGTGTCCGGTGAAAGGGCGATGGCCAACGACAGCCTGGTCAGCGCGCGGATGATCCGGCAGCCGATCGCGGGGAATGGCGACATCGACACGGCTTTCGATGGCATTACCTATCTGAAAGGCGCGGACGTGATCGGCATGTTCGAGCACTTCGTCGGTCCCGACGTGTTTCAGCAGGGAATGCGGGCGTACATCAGGGCGCACGCCTTCGGCAACGCCGATGCGCAGGACCTGGTCGATGCGATCGCGGCCGCCGCTCACCGGGGCGAGCGCTTCAAACGTGCGTTCGATAGTTTCCTGAATCAGAACGGCGTCCCGCTGGTCGCGACCCGGTTGAATTGCGCGCATGCCGGCGAGCCCGTCCTCGAGCTGACACAGAGCCGGTACCTGCCGCTCGGCTCCCAGGGTGATCCGAGCCGTCTGTGGGGGATTCCGGTGTGCGTGCGCTTTCCGGGCGCAACGCAGTGTCAGCTGCTGACGACGCGCACGGCGTCGATGAAGATCCAAGGCACCTGCCCGCGGTGGTACATGCCCGATGCGGACGGTGCCGGCTACTACCGGTTCGAGATGGCGAAGCCCGAGCGCGCGGCGCTGAGCCGGGTGATCTCGCGGCGCAGCGACGCTGAGCAGCTGGCCTATGCGGACTCGGTCGGCGCCGCTTTCCAGCGCGGCACGCTGAATGCCGGGGATGTGTTGGGCATGATGCGGAAGCTCGCGCCGTCGAAGGTTCGCGAGGTTTCGATCGCCCCTCTGAGCACGGTCGAATGGATATATCGGTACGAGGCGCGTGCGGGCAGACAGCGCGCGGCGGTCCGTGACGCCGTGGAGAAGGCGTACCTGCCGCGGCTCGAGGCGCTCGGCTACCAGCGGCGCGCCGGCGAGTCGCCCGACGACGCGCTGCTGCGCAGCTCACTCGCGGACGCGCTCGGCCTCACGTTCCAGGTGCCGGCCGTGCGCACAGCTCTGCTGAAGCAGGCGGACGCTGTTCTTGCGGCCGGCCCGAACGGACAACTCGACCTCGATGCCGCCAATCCCGACCTGCTGCCGACCGTGCTTTCGGTCGCCGTGGAGGCGCACGGCGCGTCTGCCGTCAACGCGCTGATCCGCCAGATCGGCATGACGACCGATCCGGTGAAACGCAATGCCATGCTCGTCGCGTTGAGCCACGCACGGGGCGCCGAGGCCGATGCCGCGCGCGATTTCGCGCTCACCGATCAGGTCAAGGTCGGCGAGATGGCGATGGTCCTGCGGGGCGGGCGCGAGACCCGCACCGCACGCGACCGGCTGTGGCGCTGGTTCACCGCGCACTATCAGCGCATCGTCGCGCGCACCGGTATCTTCGCGGGCGGGGATTTGCCTGCGCTCGCGGGCGAGGAGGGCTGCTCGCAGCCCGAGGCGGATCGCTTGACGGCGTTCTTCGCGCCGAAGGGTGATCAGGTGCCGGGCACGGCCCGGGGACTGGCGCAGACGCGGGAGTCGATCGAGCTGTGCGCCGCCCTGAAGGCCAGGCAGAATCCCGGAGCAATCCCCGACTGAGGCGACGCGGCCCGCAAACCGGCCGAAGTCATCGCTTTCTCGCGGATGCAGCGCGGCTGGGTGGTTGCCGTCGACGAGGCAACGGTCGAGGCGGAGGTCGAGGCCGCCGGATTCGAGCTGGTGGGAGAAAGCGAGGTGCTGCGCAACCCCGCCGACGATCATCGCCGCAGCATTTTCGATCCGGCGATCCGTGGCAGGACCGACCAGTTCGTGCTGCGGTTCCGCAAGCCGGCTACTTGATCTTGGATTCCTTGTAGGCGACGTGCTTGCGCGCCACCGGATCGAACTTGCGCACTTCCATCTTGTCGGGATGCAGGCGCTTGTTCTTCGTGGTCACGTAGAAGTGGCCGGTGCCGGCCGAGGAGAGCAGCTTGATCTTCTCGCGCATGGGAGCTCCTTCAGATCTTCATTCCCTGGGCACGAAGCTCGGCAACGACTTTGTCGATGCCCTTCTTCTCGATCGTGCGCATGCCGTTGGTGGACACGCGCAGCGATACCCAGCGCTTCTCGGTCTCCAGCCAGAACCGCTGGGTGTGCAGGTTCGGCAGGAAGCGGCGGCGCTTCTTGTTGTTCGCGTGAGAGACGCGGTTTCCGACGGCCGGACGCTTGCCGGTGATCTCGCAGACGCGCGACATATGAATCGACCTTGAAATTCAGCTACTTGGACACGGGGAGGCCCGGGCCGCCCCACAGGAGCCGAGCTTTATACCAGCCCCACCGGGACGAGACAAGTGGCCGTCTGCCGGCGCGTCCTCGCGCCAGCGCTAAATGAGCCCATGTTCGGCGAACGAATAGCACCGGCTGTCGCCGACGATGACGTGGTCGAGCAGCCGTACGTCCATCAGCGCGAGGAGGTCCTTCAGGCGGCGGGTGATGAAATCATCCGCCGGGCTCGGCTCGAGGGCGCCGGAAGGGTGGTTGTGCGCGACGATCAGCGAGGTCGCGTTGTGCAGCAGCGCCTGGCGCAGCACCTCCCGCGGATGGACCTGCGCGCAGTCGACCGTACCGCGGAAAAGCTCCTCGAAGGCGATCAGGCGGTGGCGGTTGTCGAGGTAGAGGCAGCAGAAGATCTCGTACGGGCGATCGCGCAGCTGCGCGAGCAGGTAGCGGTGGGTCGCCTGCGGGGTCGTGAGCGGGGAGCCGATCCGCATCTGCTCGTGCAGATGCCGCTTCGCCAGCTCCACGGCAGCTTGGACGGCGGCATAGCGCGCCTCACCGATGCCTTTGCGCCGCCAGCGGCTGCAGCGCGCATTGAGCAGACCTCGGAGGGACCCGAATTCCAGCAGCAGCGAGCGGGCCATGGCCACCGCCGAGCAGCCGGGAATGCCGGATCCGAGGAGCAGGGCCAGGAGCTCCGCGTCGGAGAGGGCATGAGGGCCGCGCGCAAGCAGCTTCTCGCGCGGGCGCTCGGATTCCGGCCATTCCCGTATGGTCAGGCCGCCGTTGCCGCTCGGGGCCTCGCCCGCTGTGCCGGCCGATGTGCGTTCCATGGGGACTCCCGTGCCCGATAAACCGGAGCCATCATGGCCTCTCGCCGCAACCCGCGGCGAGGGGCTGAAAGACGGCCCTTTGTGGAGAAACGCCGCATTTCTAGGGTCGCCGGTTTGCCCGCAGGAGGACGGCGTCTGATAATCCGCCCATGCAAGGCAAACGCATCCTGCTCGGCGTGACCGGGGGAATCGCCGCCTA
>Ga0335075_10001771_pt1 | contig 35204 bp, 15 predicted proteins | sample Lox_Sample_24_FD_206723 | JGI IMG/M metagenome (GOLD analysis project Ga0335075, IMG submission 206723) | Soil microbial communities from Loxahatchee National Wildlife Refuge, Florida, United States - Lox_Sample_2.4 | ecosystem: Environmental > Terrestrial > Soil > Wetlands | place: USA...
GGCGGCGTCGAGCACCTCGTCCGGACTGCCGGGTCCGGCCTTCGGCCCTCTCCTATCCAGCCGGCTTCTCCGGCCGATCACGGCTGCCTCCAATGGGGAGTTTGAAGTCTAGTGGCGCGGCGCCCCGTCCAGACCCAGCCCCGGACCCTGGTGGCGGCGCTCGACGTCGGTTCCTCCAAGGTCTGCGCGCTGATCGCCGAGCCGGGCGTGGACGGGAAGCTCCGCATCCTCGGCACCGGCCAGCGCGAGAGCAGGGGGGTGAAGCGCGGCTTCATCGCCGACATGGAGAAGAGCGAGATCGCCATCCGCGAATCCATGGAGCAGGCGGAGCGGATCGCCGGCACCCAGGTCGACCAGGTGTTCATCGGCTTCTCCGCCGGCGGGATGATGAGCGACATGGTCGACGTCGAGGTCGGGATCGGCGGCGGCCGCATCTCGGACGACGATGTGGACAATCTGCTCGCCAAGGGCTGGTCGGCGATCGGGCGGGAGGGGCGGCAATTGCTCCACGCCTTGCCCGCTTTCTACACGATCGACGAGGTGAACGGGGTCAAGCAGCCGCGCGGGCTCCATGCCGAGAAGCTCGGCGTGAACATCCACGTGATCACCGCCGATCCGGCGCCGTGGAAGAACCTCAACCTCTGCGTGCGCTCCGCCCATCTCGGCGTCGAGGCGACGGTCGCCTCGCCGGTGGCGGCGGGCAAGGCCTGCCTGTCGGAGGAGGAGCGCGAGCTCGGCGTCGCGCTCGTCGAACTGGGCGGCGGGGTGACCAACGTCTCGGTCTTCGCCGGCGGGATGCTGGTCGGCCTGAAGTCGCTCGCCATCGGCGGCGGCGACATTACCGACGACATCGCCGCGGCCTTCGGCACCCGCCGGGTCGAGGCCGAACGCATCAAATGCTTCTACGGCTCGGCCATGACCAGCCCGCGCGACAATCACGACATGATCGAACTGGCGCCGATCGCCGGCGGGCAGGAGGGGGTCGAGGCCTCGCGCATCACCCGCGCCCAGCTCGTCTCGGTGATCCGGCAGCGGCTCGAAGGGCTGATGTCGCAGATCGAGGAGGCGCTGAAGGCGCTCGGCTTCGCGGGCGCGATCGGCCGGCAGGTGGTGCTGACCGGCGGCGGCGCGGAGCTGAAGGGGATCGCGGACTATGCCCAGGGCGTTCTGGGCAGGACGGTGCGCATCGGCCGGCCCAATCTGCCGGGCCTGCCCGAGGCGCATAGCGGCCCGGCTTTCTCCACTTTGGCGGGGCTGGCCCAGTTCGCGGCCTCGAGCGAGATCGACTTGCGGACGGGCTTCGGGCCGAAGGACACCGGCGAACGGGGGTCGGGCAACTGGTTGCAGCGCCTGATTGCGGCATTTCGGACTCAGTATTGAGGAAAAGTGGATAAAACTGTGGATAAAATGACGGTTTCGTTAACTTTCCGCTCGCTCCGAAGAATCGCTTCGGGCAAATTCATTCAGGAGGACCGCGCCACGTTTTCGGCGTCATGGGGAGACTGGTTATGAGCATCGATTTCATCCGTCCGGAAGTGGAGGAGCTCCGCCCGCGGATCAGTGTGATCGGGGTCGGCGGCGCCGGCGGCAATGCCATCGCCAACATGATCCAGGCGGACGTCCAGGGGGTCGACTTCATCGTCGCCAATACCGACGCCCAGGCGCTCAACCACAGCCTCGCCGATCGCAAGATCCAGCTCGGCCTGCGCATCACCCAAGGCCTCGGCGCCGGCTCCCGTCCGGAGATCGGCAAGGCCGCCGCGGAAGAGGCGATCCAGGAGATCGAGCAGGCGCTGGAAGGCGCCCATATGTGCTTCATCGCGGCCGGCATGGGCGGCGGCACCGGCACCGGCGCCGCGCCGATCATCGCCAAGGCGGCGCGCGACCGCGGCATCCTCACCGTCGGCGTCGTCACCAAGCCGTTCAGCTTCGAAGGCCTGCGCCGCGGCCGCTCGGCCGATGCCGGGATCGCCGAGCTCCAGCAGCATGTCGACACCCTGATCGTCATCCCGAACCAGAACCTGTTCCGCATCGCCAATCCGAACACGACCTTCAAGGAAGCGTTCATGATGGCGGACGAAGTGCTTCAGCAGGGCGTGCGCGGCATTACCGACCTGATGGTCATGCCCGGCCTGATCAATCTCGACTTCGCCGACGTCCGCTCGGTGATGAGCGAGATGGGCAAGGCGATGATGGGCACGGGCGAGGCGGTCGGCGACAATCGCGCGATCGAGGCGGCCGAGCAGGCGATCGCCAATCCGCTGCTCGACGGCGTGTCGATGAAGGGCGCCAAGGGCGTCATCATCTCGATCACCGGCGGCGAGGACATGCGCCTGATGGAGGTCGACGAGGCCGCCAACCATATCCGCGAGCTGGTCGATCCGGACGCGAACATCATCTGGGGCTCGGCCTTCAACAACGACCTGGACGGCAAGATCCGCGTGTCGGTCGTGGCGACCGGCATCGGCGCCGAAGAGGTGATGCCGATCCCGCAGCCGGCCAAGGTCTTCGCCTTCCCGGCCGCGCGCCAGTCGGCCGATGCATCGGCGGATGAGCCGGTCGCGGATGCCGCCCCCGCGATCACGCTGACTCCGCCCGAGGAGATGACGGCGGAGACGACGGCCGCCGAGCCGGTCGCCGAAGCCGCCGCCGAGCCCGAGGAGATGATGCTCGACGAGTCCATGGCCGAAACCACGGAAGGCCCGTCGGACGAGCTGCTGCTTGGCGGCGAGATGACCGCGGACGACCTGGCCGAGACGCCGCAGCCGGCGACCCGCTCCTGGGTCAGCCAGGAAGAGCCGGCGCCCGCTCCCGAGGCCAAGCCGGAGCCGCCGCGCTCCGCCGGCACCCTGTTCGAGCGCATGTCGAGCATCGCCCGCGGCGCGCAGAAGGCGAACGTGCCAGAGGCCGATGCCGAGGAAACGCCGCGCATGCGCACCGGCACGCGCGATCCGCTGGACATTCCGCGCTTCCTCAACCGGCAGAATAATCAGTGAGTTAGGTCCTCCCCGATCGCGTTCGGGGAGGAGGCCATGCGAACCATGGTGGAGGGGTCGAGGTGGTTACGCCGCTTCGGCCCCTCCGCCTTGTCGCGGCGGGGGTTTTCACCCGTTCGCCGTTTTCCGTTAACGTCTGACCGCAGCGCGCGTCGCAGGTCATTGCCGCTCGGGCCGCGACGCTGTCTACCGGTGTCGTCATGTTTTCATTGAAGATGCGGGGAATGCGCCGCGGCCTGCTGCCGCTGGCGCTGGGGAGTGTCTGGATCGCGCCGGTGGCGCTCGCGCAGGACCGTTCGGGCCTGCCGCCGGGCGCCGTCGTGCAGCCGATCGAGGACGGCGCGGGCGCCGAATTGCGCCGCAACCTGACCACGCTCGCCCAGAATCCGCGCAGCGTCGGCGCGCTCAACGGCGCCGGCGCGGCCGCGCTGGAGACGGGCGACGCCAATGCCGCCCTGAATTTCTACACGCGCGCGGCCGACGCCGATCCGTCCAGCGCGCGGGCCAAGGCCGGCATGGCGCAGGCGCTGGTCCGGCTCGAACGGCCGAGCGAGGCCTTGCCCCTGTTCACCGAGGCGGCGCGGCTGGGCGCGCCCGAGAGCGAACTCGCCGGTGATCGCGGCCTGGCGTGGGACACGCTCGGCTATCCGGCGCGGGCGCAGGCGGATTACGCCTTGTCGCTGCGCCGCGAGGACGATCCCGAGGTGCGCCGCCGGCTGGCGCTGTCGCTCGCCATCACCGGCCAGCGCGCCGAGGCGCTGCGCGTTATCGAGCCGCAATTGCGCGCCAACGACCGGGCCGGCTGGCGCACCCAGGCCTTCATCCTGGCGCTGACCGGCGACGCCGCCGGGGCGGGTCAGACCGCGCGCAACATGATGCCGGGCGCCGCCGAGGCGCTCACGCCCTTCCTGCAGCGGCTGGCCGCGCTCAGCCCCTCGCAAAAGGCGATGGCCGTGCATTTCGGCCATTTCCCGAGCGACGGCCGCGCGCAGAGCTTCGTGCAGGCGGACAGCGTCGCCGATCCGGGCGCGCTCGCCATGGCGCAGGGCAATGTCCCGATGGGGCGGAGCCGGGTCCGGAGCAGCCGGCCCGTCTCGCCGCTCGAGGCCGCCGCGCCCCGCCGCCGCCCGGGCGCCGAGGATATGCGGCTCGCCGCTCAGGTCCGGCCCGCGCCGACGCGCCCGTCCGAGGCCGCGCCGCGCCGCCAATATAGCAGCTCCTCTTATTCCGATATCGGTGCGCAGCCGACCGGCGCCGGCGGCCCGCCGCCGCAGCAATATGCCGCGGTCCAGCCGGGCACCGGCTCCGCGCCGGCCTGGCCGACGCCGGTGCTCGACGAACGGCAGACCCAATATCCGAGCCGGCCGCCGGCGCCGCAGCCGCGCCCCGCGCCCAACGAATATCAGCCGCAGAACACGCCGCAGAGCCCGGGCTTCACGCTCGTGCCGCAGGGCCGCCCGCTCGGCCGCGCGCCCGAGACGGCGCAGCCGCGCCAGCCCGAGCGGCCGCTTGCCGATTTCAGCATCGTCACCTCCGCGGTCGGAGAGCTCGAGGACGAGGCGCCGCGCGAAGCCCCGGTCTTCGCCGAGCCGCCGGCCCGCCAGCCCGCGCGGACGACCCGCGCCGCGGAGACCCGAACCGCGCAGCCCGCGCCGGCGCCCAGCACGCGCCGCAGCCGGCAGACCGCGGCCCAGGCCAATCCGAGCCGGGTCTGGGTGCAGGTGGCGACCGGCAGCGACCGCGCCGGCCTGCTCTTCACCTACGGCCAGTTCCGCAGCCGCGCGCCGGCCCTGCTCAACGGTCGCGCGCCCCATGCGGCCGCCAACCGGCTGCTCGTCGGGCCCTTCCCGAACGAGACGGCCGCGAACGGCTTCGTCCGCCAGCTCAATGCGCGCGGCGTGCGGGGCTATAGCTGGACAAGCGAGGCGGGGCAGCGGATAGACCAGCTGCAGGCCGCCGCATCCAATGACACCCGCTCCACCAACACCCGCACCGCCGCCAACGAGCGCTCCGGCGCCGGGACGCGAAACGCGCGGGGCAATACCGGCAGCCGGAGCGAGCGAACCGGCAGCCGCGGCGAGCGCAATGCCAGCCGAAACGAGCGCAGCGCCGGCGCCGGCGGGACCGGCCGCAACCGGAACGGCAGCGCCGCCGGCAGCCGGAGCGGCAACAGCCGCAACGCCACGGCCAGCAGCCGCGGCGGGCGGAGCGGAGCCGCCAACACCCGCACCGCCAGCAACAGCCGCGACCGCAACGCCGCCAGCCGTTCCGGCACCGGCAGCGGCCGGTCGGGCGCCGCCAACCGCTCCGGCAGCAACAGCCGGAACGCGGCGACCAGCGCCTCCACTCGCGTATCTCGCGGCGGATCCTCTCGCCAGCAGGGGTCGTCGTCACGCCGAGGACGATAGGGCGAGCCGCGGCCCGCGCGACGTTTTCCAGCGCGACCGCGACCGGATCATCCACTCGGTCCCGTTCCGGCGGCTCCGGCACAAGACCCAGGTCTTCGTCTCGCCCGACGGCGATCATTATCGCGTCCGCCTGACCCACAGCCTCGAGGTTGCGCAGATCGGCCGGACCATGGCCCGCGCGCTCGGCCTCAACGAGGACCTGACCGAGGCGCTCTGCCTCGCCCACGATATCGGCCATCCGCCCTTCGGCCATGCCGGCGAGGACGCGCTGACCGCGGCGATGGCGGCCGCGGGCGGCTTCGATCACAATGCCCACACGCTGCGGCTGCTGACCCGGCTCGAAAGCCCCTATCCGCGCTTCGACGGGCTGAACCTCGGCTGGGAGACGCTGGAGGGCCTGGCCAAGCATAACGGCCCGGTGACGGGACCGCTGCCCTGGGCGCTCGCCGAGGCGAATGCGGCGTTCGATCTCGCGCTCGACAGCTGGCCCGGGCTGGAGGCGCAGATCGCGGCGATCGCCGACGACATCGCCTATGACAATCACGACATTGACGACGGCCTGCGCGCCGGCCTGTTCACGCTCGGCGAGCTGCTTGCCGTGCCCCTGGTCGCCGAAGCCTGGGCGGCGGTGAAGGCGCGCTGCCCGGATGTCGCCGAGGCGCGGCTGGTGCCGGAGCTGGTTCGCGACCTGATCGGCCGGATGGTCAACGACGTGCTCGCCGAGACCGAGCGCCGCGCGCGGGATCTCCGCGCCGTCGAGGACGTCCGTGCCGCCGGCCGCCAGCTCGCCGGCTTCTCCCCGGCCATGGCGGCCGCGGAGCGGGCGCTGAAGCGCTTCCTCTATGCGCATATGTACGACTCACCGGAGGTGAAGGCGGTCCGCGTCGAGGCGCAGGCGATCCTCGCGAAATTGTTCGCCGCCTATCGCGACGATCCGGCCTTGCTGCCCGAGGAGTGGCGGCCCGAAGGCAATGAGCCCGTCGCCGCCGCGCGCCGCATCGGCGACTTCATCGCGGGGATGACCGACCGTTATGCGGTGCGCCGCTACGAGGCCCTGTTCGGTCCCTCGGCCCTGCACGAACGCTTCTGACCGCCGTTAAGTCGGCGTTCAGTCGCCGCGCCCGACTTCTGCCCCGACATAGAAGGGGAGGACTGCCATGACTCGTCCGCTTCACCTGCTTGCGCTGTCCGCCGCGTTTTTCGCAATGCCGACGCCGCTCGCTGCCGCGCAGAGCAGCGCGCCTCCCGAACAGGAAGACCAGACTGACGATATGAGCATTGTCGTCACCGGCTCGGTGGCGGTGCGCCAGGGCGGCGCGCAGGACGTCCGCCACTTCCGCTCCGTCGCCGCCGACGTCAGCATGCCGCGGCCGGAATCGCTCACGGTCGAAGGCCTGATGGGGGAGCATGACCTCACCTTGCCCGGGCGACGCTGCGCGCAGCTTTTCTGCCTGGTCGGCGAGGCAATGCCGGCGGCGCTGCCGACGCGGCCGGACGACCGGCTCTTCGTCGGCCTCGGCTTTGCCTCCAATATCGACGCCGCGACCTGGCGCCGCGAGCCGCTGAACCTCGTCGCCGTGATCGACAAGTCCGGCTCGATGGCCGGCAATCCGCTCGATCTCGTCCGCCGCTCGCTCCGCCAGATCGTCGGCCAGATGCGCGACGGCGACCAGCTCTCGATCGTACTCTACGGCGACAGCGCCCATCTCTATCTCGCGCCGACGCCGATCGCCGGCAATCGCGGCGAGATCTTGCGCCAGATCGACCGGATCGAGAACGCCGGCTCCACCTTCATGGAGGCGGGCCTCGAGGTCGGCTATGCCACGGCCGAGGCGAGCGCGCCGGCCTTTCGCGGCAATACCCGCGTGATGCTGTTCACCGACGAGCAGCCCAATGTCGGGCGCACCGACGCGGCCAGCTTCATGGTCCAGGCGGAGGATGCGTCGCGCCGGGGGATCGGCCTCACCACGATCGGCGTCGGAGTCCAGTTCGATGCCACGCTCGCCACACGCGTCGGCAGCGTCCATGGCGGCAATCTCTTCTTCATCTCCAGCCCGGAGGAGGTCGCCTCGGTGTTCGAGCGCAACCTCGACACGATGGTCAGCCAGCTCGCCCATGACGTCCGCATCACCATGCGCCCGCGCGATGGCTATGCCATTTCCGGTGTGTTCGGCGTGCCAGACGGGCTGATGACCGAAGGCGAGGAGGGCGCGGTCACGATCATGGTGCCGACCGCCTTCCTCAGCACCAATGGCGGCGGCATCTTCCTTTCGCTCGCCAAGTCCGGCGCGCGCGATCATCTGCCCGCGGCCGCCGTGGCGCCGGGCTCGCCTTTGCTCGAAGTCTCGCTGACCTATGTCGGCGCGCGGGACAGGGGGCAGGGCATGGACGCGCTGACCGTGCTGGCGCCGGCGTCCGCCGGGGCGAGCGCCCCGCTCCGCACCGCCCACCTGCTGGTCGACGAATATTTCGCGCTGCACGGCGCCACCACCGCCTTCCACCAGCGCAACGATCCGCGCGAGGCCTTTGCCTTGCTGACCGGCCTCTCCAACCGGCTGGAGCATAGCGGCCTCGCCGGGCTCAACGGGGAGCGGCGGCTGGTCGACGACATGCTGCAGCGGGCGAGCTTCTATGCCGGCTATCGCGCCGAGGCGCCGGCTTCGCTCCGCCATATGGGCGTGATCGGCACCTGGCGCGTGCGCCGGGCCGAGGGCTTCGAGGATATCCGCAGCGGCGACACCATGGCCTTCGAGGATGGCGAACTCACCACCGTCCGCGCCAATCCGCGCCGCAACGAGCAGGAAGAGGAGAGCGAGGTCTACCGGATCAATGCCCGGCAGATTTTCCTGACCGATTCCAACCTGGTGTTCGATTACCGGGCCAGCGGCGACCGGATGACCCTGGTCGACGATAGCGGCATGGCGCGCCTCTATCTGACTCGGATCGCCTCGGCCGACTGATCGATCCCCGGTCGATAGCGGCGAAGTATCACGGGCCGCCGTGCCTGCCGCCTGAGCGGCGCGGCTGATCCGAATCGCGCGGCGGCGCGTTATGCTCGTCGGCCGAGGAGGAGCCGCAATGACCCTGTACGAGATCGCCATCCTGCTCGCCGCCCTCGGCAGCGCCTTGATCGGAGGCCTGTTCTTCGCCTTCTCCACCTTCATCATGCGGGCGCTCGCCGCGCGGCCGGCGGGGGAGGGCATGGCGGCGATGGTTGCGATCAACCGGGCGATCCTGCGCTCCCTGTTCATGCCGGTCTTCTTCGGCACCGCCTTGCTCGCCGGCCTGGCCGGCGGCTGGGCGGTGACCCATTGGGGGCCGGAAGGCTGGTATGTCAGCCTCGGCGCGCTCTCCTATCTGGCGGGCAGCATCATCGTGACCATGGCCTGGAACGTGCCGCTCAACAATCTGATCGAACGGGCGCCGGCCGGGGACAATGACGCGCTCTGGGCGCTCTACCTGCGCCGCTGGACCCGCTGGAACCATGTCCGCACGCTCGCCTCGCTGGCCGCCGCGGCCTTGTTCATCCTGGGCCTTTCCCTTTGACGGAGCCTTTGCCGGTGTGACCGTCTATCGCCGGGTGACCTGACCGAAACGGCGGGCCACGCGTGCCTGCCAGAGCAGAAGCAGAGGGACGACGCCCAGCTCGGCGGCGAGCGCGACCAGATGCGCCGCCGAGGGTGCGTCCCCCATCGCCAGCCCCGCGGCCCGGGCAAGGCCGCCGACCAGGATCGCGGCGCAGGCCCAGCGGAAGCGGATGGTGCGGGCCTCGATCCGCCGCACGCAGGAGGCCAGGACAAGGCCGATCCCAAGGAACAGGCCGGACAGGTAGCGATAGTGGCTGAGCAGGTCCGCCGCCGCCTGGCCCGGCTCGACGCCCTCGAGCATCGCCGGTCCCTCGATCATCCCCCGCAGCCCGAACCAGAATGGCGAGAGGCAGCCGAGCGCGACCGCGAGCTGCAGCAGCCGGCGTTCGGTCTCCCGGGTCATGCGGGCCGGGTCAATCCAGCCGGTCCAGCCCGCGCCGATGGCGGATCAGCAGCAGGGCCGCCATGATCCCCATGCCGAGCAGGAGAGGCGCGCCGTAGACCAGGATCTCCGCGCCCGGCTGGCCGGCATGGCTGTTCCCGATGTTCCAGGAGGCGCCGGACACCACGACCAAGGAGATGGCGAAGGTCGACCAGATCGGGCGGGGCCGGCCGGCGGTGGAGGGCGTGAACAGGATCGCGGCGGCGGTCGCCACGAAGATCCCGGCCTGCACGATCAGCATGACGAGAATGATGGTCTTCATCCGGACCTTTCCCCCTTCGATTTGAGGGAGCGTGGCACGAAGAGTCAGGCGCGGCAACGGTTTAGCGTGCGGACTCCGCGACCTGGCCGGGGCCGGCGGCGCGGCCGAAGCCGTCACGCATAAGCCAGCAATGCGTCCCGCTTCGCGAGCAGCGCGTCGAGCCCGGCCGGCGCGGCCTGAAGGGCCATGGCGCGCGCCAGCCGCGCCGCCGCGGCCTCGCCGATCGGGCTCAGCGCGCCTGCCAATATCTCGTTGTCGGCCGCCTCGCCCGAGCAGTGCAGCACGACGTCGCAGCCCGCCGCGAGCGCGGCGCGGGCGCGGTCCGGCAGCGGCGCGGTGAGCGCGCCCATGGCGATGTCGTCGGTCATCAGCAGGCCGTCGAAGCCGATCTCGCCGCGGATCACGTCGCCGACGATCCCGGGCGACAGGCTGGCGGGATGGTCGGCGTCCCAGGCCGGGTAGAGGATGTGCGCGGTCATTCCCATCGGCGCGGCGGCGAGCGCGCGGAAGGGGGCGAGGTCCGCCGCCAGCGCGTCCGGCGGGGCATCGACGACCGGCAGGCTGTGATGGCTGTCGGCGCGGGCGCGGCCATGGCCGGGCATGTGCTTGATCACGCCGGCGACCCCGCCCGCGCGCAGCCCGTCCAGCATTGCCCGGCCCAGAGCGGCGACCTGCATCGGCTCCGTCCCGAAGGCACGGTCCCCGACGACCGCGTCCGCGTCCGGCTGGAGGAGGTCGAGCATCGGCGCGCAGTTCACGTTGATCCCGGCCCCGGCAAGGACGAGCGCGATCGCCTGGGCATTGGCGCGGACCGCCTCGATCGCGCTGATCGGCGCCTTGTCGTAGAGCGCGGCGAAGCGGCCGGCGGCGGGGAAAGCCGGCCAGGCCGGCGGGCGCAGGCGCGCGACCCGGCCGCCCTCCTGGTCGATGAGGATCGGGAGGTCGGCGCGCCCCGAAGCTTCGCGGAGGCCGTCGGTCAGGGCGCGGAGCTGCGCCGGATCGACGACATTGCGGCCGAACAGGATGAAGCCCGCCGGATCGGCGTCGCGGATCAGGGCGCGTTCGGCATCGGTCAGGCGCGGGCCGGAAAGGCCGAGGAAGGCGGGCAGCATGGGGCGAGCCTAGCAGTCGCGAGGGCGATCAGGGAAGGCGGCGCCGGGCCTGGCGATCGTCAGGCGACCGCGGGCTCGAGCATCCGGATCGTTCCCGCGGTCGCGTCGATTTCGGCGCGCACCCCGACGGGTAGGCTGAACTGGTCGGTGACATGGCCGAACAGGGCCCCCTGGAAGGCGGGCACGCCGAGCGGCGCCAGATGCTGGGCGAGCACCTCGGAGAGGGTGAAGCCGCCGAGGTTCGACCCCCGGTTCACGCAGTCGGTGCACTGGCCGAACACCACGCCCGCCACGCGGCCGAGAATGCCGGCGAGGCGAAGCTGGGTCAGCATCCGGTCGATCCGGTACTGGGCCTCGTCCACATCCTCGATGAACAGGATCGCGCCGTCGAAGCTGGGCAGATAGGGCGTGCCGACCAGCGCCGACAATACGGTGAGATTGCCGCCGAGCAGCGGACCGCTGGCGCGTCCGGGATGGAAGGTGCGGATGCCGGCGCGCGGCGCCAGCCGGTCGTCGCCGCCGGCAGGAACGCTCCAGGTCGGCGTCTCGCCCTCGAAGGCGAGGCGGCGGAAGGAGTCCCACGACAGCCGCCCCCAGGCGCTGGCCGCATTCGGGCCGTGGATGGTGGGGCAGTCGGTGCGCGCCGCCAGCGCGAGGTGCAGGGCGGTGATGTCGCTGAAGCCGATGAGCAATTTCGGATTGGCGCGGATCCGGTCGAAATCGAGATGGGGCAGCACGCGCGCCGAGCCCCAGCCCCCGCGCACCGCGAAAATGGCGCGCACCTCGGGATCGCCGAACAGGGCGTTGATCGGGGCGGCCCGCTCCTCGTCCCGGCCGGCGAGATAGCCGTAGCGGGCGAGGATGTTTCCGGCGGGGCGGGGGACGAGACCCATCGCGCGGATCGTCGCCTGGATCGCCTCGAGATCGAAGGCGTCGGCGGTGAAGCCGGCCGGCTCGATCAGGCCGACCACGTCGCCCGGGCGGAGCCGCGGCGCCCGGCGCCGGGCCGGCAGCGGGACCGCTTCGGCGGCGGCGGGAGCGAGCAGGGCGGCGGCGGCCGCGGTCTGAAGCATGGTGCGACGACTGAACATCGGCCCGTCATAACAGGAAAAAGGCGCGTGCCCACTCAGTCCTGATAGGGTCGGCCGCTGGCCCGCGCCGCCTCGCGCACGGCCACGCGGGCGAGGCGGCTGGGCCGGCCGGGATCGGCGGCCGCGGCGGCGGTCTGCCAGCCGAGATGCGGCAGGCTGATCGTGCGGCGGCCGGCCAGATCGACGCGGCTGACGATCAGCCCCGCTTCCTCCATCCGCGACAGCATCAGCCGCGCCCGCCCCAGCGAGCTGGTGCCGTAAAGCGCCGCCAGCTCGGTGTCCGCGGGGCAGGCCTCGTTTTCCCGGGCGCAGCGCGCGATCGCGAGGAAGGGCGCGTGCATCTCCTCGGGCAAGGCGGGCAGCAAGGCGAGCGCACCCTCCCAATCCTCGTCCGGCGCGAGACCGGCCCGCGCCATCGCCAGATCCCTGCGAAACAAGGCGAGATCGCCGGTCGGCGCGGCGCCGCGCATCCGGCAGCGCACCAGATAATCCTGGTAGACGCTGGCGATGGGCTGGCCCTGCGGCGCCTCGGCCGCGACCTCCCGCAGCATCTCCGCGGCGACGCGCGCCGCCTCCTCCGGCGCCAGCACGGGCGGCTCGACGCGCCGCTCGACGGGGCGGTCCGGCGCCTCGGCCGCGGCGATGGGCTGCGGCGGCGCGGGGAAAGCGGGCCGGGGCTCGGTCTCCCCGGCGGCGAACAGGGCCGTCTTGACGTCCGCGCCCTGCGGCGGCAGCGGCACCAGCTTCGGGCTGCCGGTCCGGCCCTGGGTGCGGACCGGCCCGATCCGCACGCTGACCGCGCGCTTGGTCAGCGCCGGGCCCAGCGCCAGGAACTCGCCGCGCGCGAGATCGCGGATCACCTCGGCCTGGCGGCGCTCCATGCCGAGCAGGTCCGCGGCGCGCAGCATGTCGATGTCGAGGAAAGTCCGGCCCATCAGGAAGTTGGAGGCCTCGGCGGCGACATTCTTGGCGAGCTTGGCGAGCCGCTGCGTCGCGACGATGCCGGCAAGGCCGCGCTTGCGGCCGCGGCACATGAGGTTGGTCATCGCGCCGAGCGAGGCGCGGCGGGCCTCCTCGGAGACCTCGCCCGCCACCGCCGGCGCGAAGAGCTGCGCCTCGTCGACCACGACCAGCGCCGGATACCAATGCTCGCGCGGCGACTCGAACAAGGCGGCGAGAAAGGCGGCGGCGCAGCGCATCTGCCCATCAATCTCGAGCCCCTCCAGGTTCAGGATGACGGAGGCCCGATGCTCGCGGATCCTGGCCGCGATCCGGGCGATCTCCTCCAGGCTGTGCTCGGCCGCGTCCAGCGCGATATGGCCGAACGCATCCGCCAGGGTGACGAAATCGCCCTCCGGATCGATGACGATCTGCTGGACCAGGCCGGCGCTCTCCTCGAGCAGCCGGCGCAGCAGATGCGATTTGCCCGAACCGCTATTGCCCTGGACGAGCAGCCGCGTGGCGAGCAGCTCCTCCAGGTCCATCACGGCAATGGTTCCGTCGCCGCCGAATCCGAGCTCGATCTTCGTGGTCATGCCCGGGCTGTGGCCGAACTTTGCGGGGGCAGGCAAGGGCTTGGGGCATGTCGTGACGCGCCCGTGCCGACCCGGAGCCCGGGCTAGAAGATCAGCTTCGTGCAGCCGACGACGACGAGCAGCCCGATCAGGGCCAGGATACCGACAAGCCACGCGATGATCTTCACGTTGATCTCCTTCGCGCGCTGAACGGGCGGTGCCTGGCGCTGTTCCGGCGGTAATGTCGATCGGCGACGGGCCGCGGCGACGACGGTCGACGGCCGGAACGACCTGAATGAACGACGACCGGCCGGCTATATCATGGCCGGGTGAAGCAGGCTCGAGGCCGCAATTGCCTAAGGCCGGCCCGGCTCGAGGTTTCTAACCCGGCTGCCGCCCTCAATTCACGATCGCGCAAGCCTCCCCGGCCGCCTGCAGCCGCCGGCACACATTGGCGCTGTCCGGACCCGAGGCGCGCAGACGGTGCACGGTGCGGCCGCCGGACTGGGCGGCCTGGACGCTGTGGGTGAGCGGGGCGAGGTAGCGGAAGCGGGCGGCGAGGGCGCGCCAGGCGGTGTTCGCGGCGGCGGGCGTCGAGAAGGCGCCGAGCTGGATCGCCGGGCCGCTTGCCGCGGGGGCGGGGCGCTGGGGCTGCTGGGCCGGCTGCTGCGGGGCGGGCGCCGGTCGGGCGGGCTGCTGCGGCTGGGCCGGGCCCTGCGCCTGCTGGCCCGGACGCGCGGGCTGACCCGGCTGCTGGCCCTGGGCCGGCGGTCGGCCGGGCGCGGCCGGCGCCTCGGCGACGCCGTTGACGTCGAGGGTGCCGCGCGGCTGCTGGCCCTCGCTGGCGGCGACGCTGGTATTGCCCTCGCCCGAGAGGTTCATGCCGCCGGGATTTTGCGGCCGCTCCTTATAATCGCCTCTCTCGGCGGTGATGATATCGTTGCCGTCGCCGGCCGGGCCGCGATTGCCGAGCCAGTAGAGGCCGCCGACGATCACGCCGATCGCGATCAGGCCGATGAACAGGGCCGCGACGAGCTTGGCCACGGACGGACCGCCGCGATCGCCGTCTTCCTCGACCGCCTCGAGCCAGGGCAGCCGGTCCTCGTCGGCCGGCGCCGTCTCGCGGTCATTGTCGTTGGCGCGATTGTCGTCGCTCATCTCAAATCCCCTTCGCCGCCCGGCGCGGGACGGCGGCTCACATCTCGGTCGCCGCGGTCACCCCCATGATGCCGAGGCCATTGCGGACAATCTGCCCGATTGCGTTCGCCAAGGCCATACGCGCCCGTGTCAATTCGGGATTCTGTGCCAGGAGGAAACGCTTCGAGGGATCGTCGTTACCGCGGTTCCACCAGGCGTGGAACGCGGCGGCGACATCGTTGAGGTAGAAGGCGATCCGGTGCGGCTCGTGCGCGGCGGCCGCGCCCTCGACCTGACGGGGGAAGGTGGCGGCGAGCTTCACCAGCGCCAGCTCCTCGTCGTCCAGCAGCGCGAGGTCCGCGTCGCCGGACAGGTCGATCCCCTCCTCCTTCGCCCGCTTGCCGAGCGAACTGATCCGGGCATGGGCATATTGGGCGTAGAAGACCGGATTGTCCTTCGACATCTCGACCACCTTGGCGAAGTCGAAATCGAGCGGCGCGTCGGCGCGGCGGGTGAGCATCATGAAGCGCACCACGTCCTTGCCGACCTCGCGGACCACATCGGCGAGGGTGACGAAATTGCCGGCCCGCTTGGACATCTTCACCGGCTCGCCGGCGCGGAACAGGCGCACCATGTTGACCAGCTTCACGTCGAGTTCGACCTTGCCGTCGGTCAGCGCGCTGACCGCGGCCTGGACGCGCTTCACGGTGCCGGCATGGTCGGCGCCCCAGATGTTGATCAGCTGGTCGGATTTCTCGGCCTTCTGCAGATGATAGGCGACGTCGGCGCCGAAATAGGTCCAGCTGCCGTCCGATTTCTTCATCGGCCGGTCCTGGTCGTCGCCATAGTGCGTCGCGCGGAACAGGGTGAGTTCGACCGGCTCCCATTCATCGTGCGGATCGAGGCTCTTCGGCCGCTCCAGCGCGCCCCGATAGACCAGCCCCCTCTGCTCGAGCGCCGCCATCGCCCGGTCGGCGGCGCCGCTCTTCTGCACCTCGTCTTCGGAGGCGAAGAGATCGTGATGGATGCCGAGCAGGCCGAGATCGTCCTTGATCAGTTTGATCATCGCCGCGACCGTCTTCAGCCGGAAGGACTCGAGCCATTCGCTTTCCGGCGCGTCCGCGAAGCGATCGCCATAGTCGCCGGCAAGTTCCTTGCCGATCGGCACCAGATAGTCGCCCGGATAGAGGCCCTCGGGGATCTCGCCGATGTCGTGGCCGAGCGCCTCCCGGTAGCGCAGGTGCGCCGAGCGGGCGAGGACGTCGACCTGGCCGCCGGCGTCGTTCACATAATATTCGCGGGTGACCTTGTGGCCGGCATATTCGAGCAGCGAGGCCAGCGCGTCGCCGACCACCGCGCCGCGGCAATGGCCCATGTGCATCGGCCCGGTCGGATTGGCGGAGACATATTCGACATTGACCGTCTGGCCGCTGCCCATGTCGGAGCGGCCATAGGCCTCGCCCGCGGCCAGGATCGCGCGCAACTCCTCCTCCCAGACGGCCCGGTCCAGGCGGATGTTGATGAAGCCGGGCCCGGCGATCTCCGCGGCCGTCACCTCGTCGAGCGCGGCGAGGCGGGGGGCGATCAGTTCGGCGAGGGCGCGCGGATTGGTTCCCGCCGGCTTGGCCAGCACCATCGCGGCGTTGGTCGCGAGATCGCCATGCGTCGGATCGCGCGGCGGCTCCACCGCCACGGCCTTGCGCGGCAGGCCGGCCGGCAGCTGGCCCTCGCTCTCGAGAGCGTCGAGCAGGGTGTCGAGATGCGCGGCGAAGCGGGCGTAGAGCGTCACGTCTGGTTCCAGTGCAGAAAGGAAGGCGAGGCCCTAGACGATGGCGGCGCGGATTTGAAGCATGGGCGCGACGGGAAGCGTCCTTCGGGGAAGCGGCGCCGAAGCGCCGAAACGGCCGGTCAGCGTGGGCAATAGTCGGCCAGGATCTTCTCGTTCGGCGATCCGGGCGTGACCGGACGCTCGCGGGCCGCGGCGCCGCGCGCGGGCCGGTCCTCGAGCGTGCCGCCATTGGCGTCGACATAATGGACGTGCAGGGTGAGGAAGGTCCGCGTCGCGCAGAAGTAGCGGTTGCGGGTGATCCCCCGCGCCATGCCGCTGCGCTGGACCCCGGTGAAGATGATGCGGACCAGGATTTCGAACGTGTCGCGGTCGCGCCGCAGGGAGGCGGTGTCGACGAAGACCTCGCCACCCGGGGCGCGTTCGATGGAGCGCCATTGCGGCGCGGGCATGGGCGTTCCCTGGGCCAACGCCGTCGCGATCATCAGGCCGAGCATAGCTTTCTCCCGTCCCCGGCGAGGCGGCCGGCGTTGCCGATGAGCCTAACGCAACCGCGCCGACCGGCAATGGCCGTCATGGCTTGAAGCGCGCGCAGCCGAGAGAAATGCTCCAAATCGGATGCAATCCGGAGCCGTAATGAATTGACTCACATTAGGGTTAGCATAGCCTTCGTTCGTTCGGGGTGGCGGCCACCACCCTGATTCGTGGCGTATCGATGGCCTGTTGACGGGGACGACACGCCGCGGGCTCCGCCCGGCAAGAGGCGACGCGTTCATGTCGCCCAAGGGTGGGGGATGTGCTGATGGCACGCGGCAAGACTGGTGCGCGCAAACCGACTGAGATCAATCCGGCGATCGAGAGCAGGCCGAATGGCGGCGACGCGCATTTCCTGGCCGGATCGCCGGGGGCGCTGCCGGTGAACGAGGGGGCGGGCGGCCAAGGGTTCGTGACGAGCATCTCGCTTGCCAACGCGACCGCTTACACCCAGAATTTCAACAGCCTGGCGAATACCGGCACTAGCAGCGCGCTCCCGACAGGCTGGTTCATCGCGGAAAGCGGGACTGGTTCGAACGCGACCTATACCGCCGGAACCGGAAGTGGCTCCACGGCTGACACGTACAGTTTCGGAGCCGCGGGAGACACGGAGCGCGCGCTCGGCACGCTTCGCAGCAACGCGTTGAACCTCTCATTCGGAACGAGTTTCACCAACAATATCGGCGCGACCATCACGTCTTTCTTGGTCAGCTATAAAGGGGAGCAATGGCGGCGCGGAGACAATACCGTCGCAGACCGCCTCGACTTCCAATACAGCCTAGATGCGACGAGCATCACAACGGGCAACTGGTTCAGCGTCGATACCCTGGATTTCAACTCCGTCACCCTAACCGGTGGCGCGGGAGCGCGGGACGGCAATACCATCTTTTCCAATGTTTCCGGGTCGATCGGCAGCCTGATGCTCGCAAGTGGCGCGACAATCTGGATCCGCTGGGTGGATTTCAATGTGGCGGGCAATGACGACGGTCTGGCCGTCGACGATTTCTCGATCACGCCCACGATAGCGCCCCCCGAGCCCATTATCGACCTCAACGGCTCCGGCGCCGGCACCGGCTACGCCAGCACCTATACCGAGGATGTCGGGGGCGGCGGCGCCGGCGCGCGGATCGGCGCGCCGGACATGACGATCACAGATGATCTGAACACGATCGACCATGTCACCTTGACCATCGCCAACGGCCGCAACGGCGACCGCATCTATATCGACAGCGGCAGCGTCCCCGGCTGGATGCAGCTCGACGAAACCGGCGCCTATACCTGGACGTTGACCTCGTCTTTCGGCGGGCCCTGGACGCCGGCCGAGTGGGCCGAGGCTCTCTCCCACCTGCGCTATTTCAACGTCGGGGTGAATCCGGACAGCAACGGCAACCGGCCGGTGGTGACGATCAGCGTCGTCGCGAGCGATGGCACCAACAGTAGCGCCGCCGCGACCGCCAGCATCACCGTCGTCCCGCACAATGACGAGCCGGATTTCCTCAACTATATTACCGGGGACGTGACCGAGGATCTGTCTACCACGTTCGGCGGCAAGCTGGACGTGAACGATCCTGACGGCCCGGACACGGCAGTGCCGATGACCGACTACGCGGCCGCCTACGGCAGCTTCACGATCGACGCGCCAGGCAACTGGGTCTACACGCTCGACAACGACCATCCGACCGTCGCTTCCCTGAGCGACGGCCAGACGCTGATCGATACGATCACCGTCTACGCCACCGACGACACGCCGTTCGACATCGTGATCACCATCCACGGCCATACCGACAATGCGCCAGCGACCGTCGACTTGAACGGGGGAGCGGCTGGCGAGAATTACGCCGCCACCTACATCACCGAAAGTGCCGGCGTCCTGATCGCCTCCGCCGCGGCGTCGATCGAGGACGATTCCGATTCCATCGCAATCGTCCGCGTGAGGATCGCGGACGGACAGGTGGGCGACAATCTCTATTATTTGAGTGGCGACTTTCCCGCCGGGCTCGGCATCGCATGGGATCCGGACACGTTCACCCTTGAGATTCTCGCCATCGGCGGGAGTGCCGCACGGGCGGAGATGGCCGCGGCACTGGCCACCATCGGATTCTGGAACGAGACGCCGGACCCCGATAATGGGGGTGCCAACCCAACCCGCACCATCCAAGTGTCGGCGCACGACGGCAACGTCTACGGGCCCGCCTCCGTCACCTTGATTACGCTTGCGGACACGATTGACACGCCACCCGTGCTCGACCTCAACGGCGGCGCAACCGCCGGCATCGACTTCGCCGCCAGCTTCGCGGAGGGGGGCGATCCGGTGCTACTCTCCGCGCCCAGCCTTATCATATCCGACGACCAAGACCATATCGTCAGCGCCTCGATCATCATCACCAATCCGGAGGCCGGCGACGACCTGATCTACGGCGATCTCCCACCCGGCATCACGGCCACGTTCGACGCTGGTGGCACGGTCCTGTTCTTCGACGCACCCGGCGGCTCGGTCACCGCAGCGGAGATGGCGGCCGCGTTGCGGACTGTTGGCTTTTGGAACGAAGCGGATGAGCCGGTACCCGGCACTCGCTCTATCCTGATTGTCGTCAATGACGGGGTCACCGACAGCGCTCACGCCTTCGCCACGGTCACGGTCAATGCCGTCAACGACGCCCCCGTGGTGACCGGCCTCGCCGACGACCATGTGACAGGCGCCACCGGCAGCCTGCAGCTGCTGGACCTGGGCGGCGACGCCGTCGTCACCGATGTCGACAGCGCCAATTTCGCGGGCGGCTCGCTCACCGTCTCGGTGGTCAACGGCGCGCAGTCCGGCGACGCCATCCTGTTCGCCATGTCGGCCGAGCTCCTCGTGGACGGCAACGTCATCTACGTGAACGGTGTCCGCATCGGGACCTACGGCGCCGGACCGGAGCCGGTGAGCCGGTCCTTCTCCTTCGAGGCTGGCGCGACCCCGGCGGCCGTGCAGGTGCTGGTCCGCGCGGTCGGCCTCTACCATAACGGCACGACCGGCGGCCTGCGCGACATCGAATGGCGGCTGGCCGACGGCGACGGCGACGCGACCACTTTCTATTCGCAGATCACGCTGCAGGCGCCGCCCGCCGTCACCGTCGATCTCGACGGCGGCGCGGCCGGCTATGATTATGCCGGCGCCTTCACCGAAAACGGCGCCGGCGTGCCGATCGGCAGCAATATCGCCATCGTCGCGCCGGGCGGCACCATCGCCGGCGCGGTGATCCAGCTCACCGACGGCAGCGTCGGCGACCAGCTCACCTATGATCCGCTGACCATTCCGGGCGGCCTGAACGTCACCGCCAGCGCGACCCAGATCCAGATCAGCGGCATCGCCACCATCGCCCAATATGAAGCGATCCTCGCCGCCATCCGCTACGTCAACACCAGCGACAATCCGACCCTGAACGGCAACACCGACCGCGTCGTCTCCGTCTATGTCAGCGACCATGTCAGCGCGTCGAACAGCCCGCTCGCCTATGCGACCATCGCCGTCACCGCGACCAACGACACCGCGATCATCGGCGGCAATGCGGCGGGCGAGATTTACGAGGACGCGACCGCCAGCGACAACGGCCTGCTGACGATCAACGATCCCGACAGCGGCGAGAACCGCTTCCAGGCGTACAGCGCGTCCGGCAATTACGGCAATTTCCAGGTCACCGAGAGCGGCTTCTGGCAATATTTCGCCAACGACAACCAGTTCATGCGGGGCGGCCACACCTATGTGGACACGTTCCGGGTCTATTCGAACGACGGCCAGAGCCATGTCGACGTCGTCGTCACCTCCTACGGCAATAACGATCAGGCGCAGATCCACATCGCCGGCGGCAACACGGTCGGCTATGTCTACGAGGACACGCCCGGCGGCGACACGACGGACGCGTTCGTCGCGATCCTCGACCGGGACCAGGGAGAAAGCGGCTGGGTCGCCGGCGATTTCGTCACCGCCTACGGCACCTTCCACATCGAGACGAACGGCGCCTGGAGCTACACGCTGAACAACAGCGCGCCGGCGCTGCTCGGCCTCGATTCCGGCGAGCACGTCACCGACACCCATTTGATGACCTCGCTGGGCGGCGACCAGATCACGCTCCAGGTCCAGGTCAACGGCGCCACCGACGCACCCTCCGCGCCGCCGGTGCTGAACACGCCGATTCCGGACCAGATGTTCGACGAGGATACGGCCGTCAGCTTCCAGGTGCCGGCCGGCACCTTCACCGATCCGGACAGCGCCCTCAATTATACGGCGACGCTGGCGGACGGCTCGCCCTTGCCGTTATGGCTCACCTTCACCGCGGCGACGCAGAGCTTCGCCGGCACGCCGCCGGCCAATTATCACGGCACGCTCTCCATCCGCGTCACCGCGGACGACTACCAGTCCCAGGTGTCGGACGAGTTCGACCTGGTCATCACCAGCGTGCTCGACGCGCCGACGATCGACAATCTCGATGGCGACACGATCACCATCGTCGAAGGCGCGGGCGAGACGCGCCTCGACCTCGGCCAGGATGCGCTCTTCGGCGATGTCGACAATGCGCATTTCGACGGCGGATCGCTGACCATCTCCATCGACGGCCGGCAGCCGGAGGAGCATATCAGCTTCGCTCTGGGCGGCCGGATCGAGCGGATCGACGCCGACATTCGGGTCGATGGCCTGTATATCGCGCAATATTCGGTCGGCCCGGCCGGCCAGCTTGTCATCGGCTTCTATTCCAGCGATGCCACGGCGGACCGGGTTCAGGAGGTGATCCGTGCCATCACCTATTTCAACGCCAACGCGCTGAGTCCCGTCGCCGGTCCGCGCGAGGTCAATTTCGCCTTCGAGGCGGCCGATGGCACCTCCACGAGCGCGACCGTCATGGTCGAGATTACCCAGGTGAATGACGCGCCGTCGGGCACCGACACGACCCGCACCATCCTGGAGGACGGCAGCTACCATTTCTCCGCCGTCGATTTCGGCTTCAGCGACCCGGCCGAGAGCGATGCCCTGCTGTCCGTGTTCATTGTCACCCTGCCGGCGGACGGCACGCTGACCCTGGCCGGCGATCCAGTGGTCGCGGGGGCGGAAATCGCCGCCGCGGATCTTGCCAGCCTCGTCTTCACGCCCGCGCCGAACGCCAACGGCACGCTGTTCTTCACCTTCCGGGTGCGCGATAACGGCGGCACCGCGAATGGCGGCAGCGACACCGATGCCGTCGCGCGCGAATTCGCGTTCGACGTCGTGGCGGTCAACGACGCGCCGGTCATTTCCGGGCTCGACGGGGACTCCGTGACCTATACCGAGGAGGACCCGGCGGTCCTGCTCGACCTTGGCGGCGACGCGCTGGTCAGCGATCCCGATGTCTCGAGCAACGGCGTCGGCGGCGGCACGCTCACCGTCGCGATCGGCGCCGGCGGGGTCCCGTCGGAGGATCGGCTCTCCATCGTCGAGGGCAATGGCGTCACCCTGTTCGGCAGCAACATCCGCATCGACGGCTCGATCTATGCCGGCTTCAGCGGCGGCACGAACGGCACGCCGCTCGTCATCACGCTGAACGGCGACATGACCTCGGAGCGGCTGGAGCGGCTGCTGCGCCAGATCGGCTATGACAACAGCAACGCGGTCGATCCATCGGAGGCGCAGCGCACGATCACCTGGACGCTGAACGACGGCGACGGCACCGCCGATGGCGGCGCCAGCACCACGAGCGTGACCACCTATGTCAACGTCGTCGGGACGCCCGAGGTCACCCGCGCGGTGGACGACGTGCTGAACGCCGTGGAGGACACGCCGATCACCTTCGCCGCGGCGGACCTGCTCGGCAACGATAGCGGCGAGGATCTCGAGATCGTCTCGGTCACCGCGGTCAGCGGCGGCACGGTGGTGCTCAACGGCGACGGCAGCGTCACCTTCACGCCGACTCCGAATTTCTTCGGCGCGGCTGTGTTCGACTATGAGGTCAGCGGCCCGCTCGGCACCGATACCGGACGCGCGACCGTGAACGTCGCCTCGGTCAACGACGTGCCGAGCCTGAACGGACTGGCGCCGAGCCTGACCGCGCTCGAGAATGACGGGCCGATCCTGATCGACGGCGACGTCATCCTGTCGGACGTCGAGGGCAATTGGGACGACGGCACGATCATTGTCGGCGGCCTGCTCGCCGAGGACGTGGCGGGCATCCGCAACCAGGGAACGGGCGCGGGCCAGATCGGCGTGTCGGGCAGCGACGTCAGCTATGAGGGCGTGGTGATCGGCAGCTTCGCCGGCGGCAGCGGCGCCTCCCTGGTGATCACGCTGAACGGGGCCGCGACGACCATCGCGGTGGACGCTTTGCTGCAGAACCTCACCTACGACAATGTCAGCGACACGCCGACGGCGAGCCGCAACCTGACGATCAGCATCGTCGACGGCGCCGGCGCCGCGGTCGCGGGGGCGCCGCTCTTCACGCCGATCTCCGGCGCCGGGACTCCGCTGAACGGCCTCGACGCCGGCACTTACGCGACCCCGGAATTCTTCGACATGGACGGCGACGGCGATCTCGATCTGATCGTCGGAAGCAACGACACGACCATCAAGGCCTTCCGCAACGATGGCGGCGGCAGCTTCGTGCAGGTCACCGGCGGCGCCAATCCGTTCACCGGCCTCAGCACCGGACCCGCGTCCGGCGTGAACTCGATGGGCAACATGGCCTTCGTCGATCTCGACGGCGACGGCGATCTCGACATGGTCACCGGCAACGGGTCCGGCTCGCTCCTGTCCTTCCGCAACAACGGCGTCGGCAATGCCTTCACCGCGCTGACCGGCACGGACAATCCGTTCAACGGGCTCACCACCGGGATCTTCTCGCATCCGAGCTTCTTCGACATTGACGGCGACGGCGATCTCGACGCGCTGGTCGGCCAGCAGCCGGGCGCGGGGGGCATCCGCGCTTTCCAGAATAACGGCCCCGGCAACGCCTTCACCGCGCTCAGCGGCGCGGCCAATCCGTTCAACGGCATCAATGTCGGCTATCGTTCCAACCTGACCTATATGGATCTGGACGGCGACGGCGATCTCGACGTGATCGCGGCCAATTTCAACAGCCCGCTGCAGGCCTTCCGCAACAACGGCCCGGGCGCCGCCTTCACCGCGATGACCGGCGCGGCCAATCCGCTGGCCGGCATCAACGTCGGTTCGATGACCAGCCCCGACGTCGCGGACGTCGATGGCGACGGCGATCTGGACATCGTCGTCGGCCGCGCCGACGGCACCTTCCTCGTGCTGCAGAATGACGGCTTCGCGCCGCCGACGATCAGCGTGAACGTCACCGCGCAGAACGACCGGCCGGTGATCGCCAATGGCGGCAGCGAGACCACGACCTATGTCGAGAATGGCGCGCCCGTCGTGATCGCGCCCGCCTTCACCGTGACCGACGCGGACAGCCCCAGCCTGCAATGGCTCGTCGTCACCATCGGCGGCACCTCCACCGTCGACGACCGGCTGTCCTTCACCAACGACAATGCCGCGCTCTACGGCAATATCTCCGGCACCTACGACGTCGGCACGCGGCAGATCTTGCTGACTTCCGCGGGCAATACGGCGACCGTCGCCCAATTCGAGGCGGCCGCCCGTGCGATCGTCTTCTACAACGATTCCGACACGCCCGTCATGGGCACGCGCAACCTCACCATTCTGGTGCGGGATTCCAACGGCCTGAATGCGCTGGCGTCCGTGCTTCGTCCGCTCGTGATCACCCCGGTCAACGATGCGCCTTCGGGCGGGAGCAGGATCATCACCATCGATGAGGATACGCCCTTCGTCTTCACCGTCGCCGATTTCGGCTTCAGCGATCCGGAGGGCCATGCGTTCGTCGCGGTGACCATCACCAATCCGCCGACTGCGGCCGCGCTCACGCTGGACGGCGTCGCCGTGACCCACGGCCAGTCGATCTCGGTCGCGGACATCATCGCCGGCCGGCTCGTCCTCACCCCCGCTCCGAACGCGCATGGCGGGGGCCATGCATTCCTGAACTTCCGGGTGCAGGACAATGGCGGCACCGCCAATGGCGGGGTCGAACTCGACTCGAGTCCCAACTTTTTCGTCTTCGACGTGCGGGCGATCAACGACCCGCCGGTCGCGGACGACACCTCGGCGCAGGCGCCCGAGGATTGGCTGTTCGGCACCGTCACGCTGGCCGCCGCCGACGTCGACGATCCCGACGGCAGCGGCCCGCCGCCGAGCTTCACGATCGACACACTGCCGCCGCACCTCACGCTCATCAACCAGTTGGGCGAAACGATCGAGGCGGGCGTCGCCTATCAGGCCGACTATTATGACAGTTCGGAAGGCCGCTGGGTCCTCGTCCTGAACTACCTGCCGGACGCGAACTGGAGCGGCGAGACCGGCTTCGACTATGTCGCCGCCGATGCCGCGGGCGCCGAGTCCGCGCCGGCCACCGCGACCGTCACCGTCAACGCCGTCGCCGACGCGCCGATCGTCGATCCCGGCGTGGGCGGCCCCCCGGACGCGACGGGCCCGGCGATCAATCTCACCGGCACGGGCGGGTTCGAGGACAGCCCCTCGGTCGTCGCTCTGCCCGACGGGCGCAGCCTTGTCGTCTGGCAGGCAGGCTTCGGCTCGGTCCGCGCCCGCTATCTCGATGCCGACGGCCAGCCCGAGGGCGCGGCGTTCGACGTCTCGACGCCCGGCGGTCAGGCCGAGGTCCTGCCCGCGGTCGCCGCACAGCCGGACGGCCGCTTCGCCATCGCCTGGTTCGAGGACGGGGCGACCCTGACCACCGACATGGTCCGCATCGCCTTCTACGCCGCGGGCGCGACCACGCCGACGACGGTCACCGCCTATCCGCCGAGCGAGGCCTATTATGAGGCCGATCCGGTGCTGACCGCCGGGCCGGACGGCTATATGCTGACCTGGGCCCGCGAGGGCGGCGGCGGGGCGGAGATCATCGCCCAATATTTCGGCTTCGACGGCCAGCCCTCCAGCCTGCCGCAGCTGATCATGAGCGACGCCTATGCCGGCACCAACAGCGGCCAGTTCTTCGATCCGCCGAACCACCGCGTGGCGGGGATCGGCGATGGCCGCTTCGTCCTGGTGGCCGAGCAGGCCAATGGCGACGTCGTCGCCAGCATCTTCACCGGCCTGGGCCTGCGGGACGTGCTGCCGGTCGTCGGCAATGGCGAGGGCGCGACCGTCGCGGCGCTGGACGGCGGCAATTTCGTCGTCGTCTGGTCTGACGCCGGCGAGCTGAGGACCGAGCTGTTCACGTCCGCGGGCGACTCGCTCGGCGAGGTCGGCTTCGGCTCGGCCGGCGGCGGCCTGTTCTTCGCGCCCGAAGTGGCGGCTTTGCCCGGCGGCGGCTTCGTCCTGGCCTGGATTTCCAATGACGGCGTGGCGGGCAGCTACGACATCTTCGCCCAGACCTACGATGCCGCCGGCGCGCCCACGGGCGGACCGCTCAACGTCACCAATACCGGCCTCAACGGCTCCGGCATGCCGATCAACGAGGTCCAGCCGACGATCAGCGTGTCGAGCGACGGCCTGGTCACGATCGGCTGGCTGCAGCCCTTCGCCACCGGCAACCCCTTCGACGTCTTCCTGCGCAGCTTCACCGTCCCGCCGACCGGCCTCCATATGAATGCGGGCGGCCACGTCCTGCTTCCGGCCGTGTTCGGCCTCGCCGACACGGACGGCTCCGAGATCCTCGTCCAGATCCGGATCGGCGGCATGCCCGAGGGCTTCTTCTTCCCGCTCGGCTATCGCGAATATGGCGAGCCCGACGGCGACTGGATCTTCGACCGCTCGACGCCGGAAATGGCGGCCCTGCTCGACGATCTCGCCCTCGGCGTCACCGACATCCTGCCGCTGAACGCGCCCGCCGGCTATGAGGGCGATCCGGTCCTCCAGATCGCGGCGACCACCCGGGAGCCGAGCAACGGCAGCCAGACGACCGGCGCCCCGGTCCCGCTGCAGCTGCACGTCAACCTGGTGCCGACCGCGGTGGACGACACGCTGACCGCGACCGAGGACCAGCCCAAGACCTTCACCGCCGCCGAGCTGGTCGGCAACGACACCGACGCGCCGGGCGCGACCCTGACCGTGGCGAGCGTCACCGCAATCAGCGGCGGCACCGTCGTCCTCAATCCCGACGGCACGATCACCTTCACGCCGGACCCGAATTTCAGCGGCCCGGCGCTGTTCGACTATGTCGTCAGCGACGGCAAGGGCGGCACCGACACCGGCCGCGCGACCGTCAACGTCGCCGCGGTGGACGACGCGCCGGCCATCGCCAATCTCGACGGCGACATCGTCACCTTCGTCGAGGACGGGCCGGAGGTGCGCCTCGACCTGGGCCAGGACGCGCTCTTCATCGACCCCGATACCGGCAATTTCGGCGGCGCGACCCTGGTCGTCTCGATCGACGGGCGATTGCCCGAGGAGTTTCTGAGCTTCGCCCTCGGCGGTCGGATCCAGCGGGTCGACGCCTACATCCTCATTGACGCCCAAATCGTCGCCGAATTTTCGGTCGGCGGGGACGCCCAGCTGAGCCTCGTCTTCACTGACCAGACGACGCCGGACGAGATCCAGACGCTGCTGCGCGCCTTCACCTATGTCAACGCCAACACGCTCGCCCCGGTCGAAAGTCCGCGCGAGGTCGTCTTCACCTTCACCCAGTCTGGCGGAACGCCGATCACGGCGACCGTCACCGTCAACGTCGAGACCAGCAGCGACGCGCCGGCCGGGACGGACCGGGCGATCTCGATCCAGGAGGACCAGAGCCACGTCCTCACCGTGGCGGATTTCGGCTTCCTCGACCTGGAGGGCGACGCGTTCGCCGGCGTGATCGTCACCGAGGCGCCGACTGGCGGCACGCTCACGCTCGACGGGGTGGCGCTCACGACCTTCCCGAGCGCCCTGGTCTCGGCGGCGGACATCGCCGCGGGCAAATTGGTCTTCGTCGCCACGCCGGACTTCGACGGCGCCGGCACCGTCCGCTTCGCCGTCCAGGACGACGGCGCGCCGGGCGCGAATGGCGACCCGTCGCCGAACACGCTCACCATCGACATCCTGCCGGTGAACGACGCGCCGGTGCTGAGCGGCGGCAACACCGCGACCTATGTCGAAAATTCGGCGCCGGTCGTCGTCAATCCGAACATCGTCGTCACCGACATCGACGACACCAGCCTGGTGAGCGCGACCGTCGCGATCAGCGACAATTGGAAAGGCGCGCAGGACCGGCTCGCCTTCGACAACGACAATGCGGCGCTCTACGGCGACATTTCCGCCACCTACAATGCGGCCAGCGGCACCCTGTCGCTGAGCTCGGCCAGCGGCACCGCGACTCTCGCGCAATGGCAGGCGGCGCTCCGCGCGGTCACCTATGAGAACCTCTCCGATGCGCCGGATACGGCGCCGCGCGGCATCGACTTCCAGGTCGATGACGGCGACGCCGACAGCCAATATCAGTTCGCGGAGGTCAACGTCGCGTCGGTGAACGACGCGCCGGTCATCACCGGCCTCGACGGCGACAGCGCGACCTTCGTGGAAGGCGGCGGCGAGGTGTCGATCGACGTCGGCATGAATGCGGACCTGAGCGACGTCGACAGTCCGGATTTCGCGGGCGGGGCGATGACGGTCGCGGTCGCCGGCGCGCTGCCCGAGGAATTCATCAGTTTCACCGTCGGCGGGCGGGTTCAGCTCGTCGGTCCGGCCGTCGCCGTCGACGGCACGACCATCGCCATCTTTACCGGGGGCGGGAACGGAACGCTCGCCTTCACCTTCCTGGCCGGAGCGACGGCGGATCGGGTCGAGGTGCTGCTTCACAGCCTCACCTATTTCAACGGCAATACGGCCGATCCTGTCGCCGGTCCGCGCGAGATCACCGTCACGCTCAGCGATGGCGACGGTGGCGCCGGCACCGTCGTCGCCACCTCGATCGTCAACGTCATCGCGGTGAACGACGCGCCGTCGGGCGCGGATGCCGGCGCGACGATCCTCGAGGATTCGGGGGCCTATGTCTTCGGCGTGGCCGATTTCCCTTATTCGGATCCCGACGGCCCCGGCTTCGGCGGGGTGACCTTCACCAGCCTGCCCACGGGCGGCACGCTCTATTACGACGTCGATGGGCCCGGCGGCTCCGATCCGATCGCCTTCTCGCCCGGCTCCAGCTTCGCGGCGAGCGAGCTGGCCGCGGGGAAAATCTGGTACGTCCCCACTGCCGACGCGACCGGCAGCCACAGCTTCAGCTTCGTCGTGTTCGAATCCGGCGGCGGGCTCTCGGACCCCACCCCGAACAGCTTCACCTTCGACATCACGCCGGTGAACGACGCGCCGACCGTGACGATCGCGCCGACCGGGCTCGTCCCAAGCGGCGACGAGCAAAGGGTCAACACTGCGGCGGGCGGCGACCAGTCGGCGCCCGGCATCGCGACCCTGGCGGGAGGCGGCTACGTGGTCGTCTACCAGGGCGAGGGTCCGGGCGATACCGACGGCGTCTTCATGCGCCGCTACGATTCGTCCGGCGCGGCGCAGGGCGGCGAAATCCTGATCAACCTGGTCACGGCGGGCGCGCAGGATCAGCCGGCGGTCGCGGCGCTGACCGGCGGCGGCTATGTCGTGGTCTGGGCGGGCGCGGACGCCGACGGCGGCGGCATCTTCGCGCGGCGTTATGACGGCAATGGCGTCGTCCTGGACGCCGGCGAGGTGCAGATCAACAACATGACGGCCGGCAGTCAGACGCTGCCGTCGATCGCGGCGCTCGGCAATGGCGGCTATGTGGTTTCCTGGGAGGCGCCGGACGGCAACGGCACCGGCATCTATGCGCGGCTCTACAATGCCAACGGGAGCCCGGCGACCAACGAGTTCCTGGTCAACAGCGTCGTCGCCAACGACCAGTCCGACGCGTCCGTGATCGGGCTGCCTGGCGGCGATTTCGTCGTCACCTGGACGAGCCAGGCCGAGGACGGGGACGGCAATGGCATCTATGCGCGGCGCTTCGATCCGACCGGCGCGCCCATCGGGGCCGCCTTCCGCGTCAGCCAGACTCAGGTGGGCGACCAGTTCGACAGCGCCAGCGCGACACTGACCGGCGGCAGCTTCGTCATCGCCTGGAGCAGCGCGGACGGCAGCGACACCGGCATCTTCGTGCGGCGCTACAGCAGCACCGGCGTCGCGCTGGGCGGCGAGGCGCCGGTCAACACGACGGTCGCGGGCAAGCAGTCCGACGCGCAGGTAACGGCGCTGGCCGACGGCGGCTATCTCGTCACCTGGACGTCGGACGGGCAGGACGGCGACGGGGCCGGCATCTATGCGCAGCGCTACACGGCCGGCGGCGTGCCGGTGGACGGCGAGATGCTGGTCAACGGCACCACGGAGGGTGGCCAGCAGGGCGCCGTGGCGACCGCGCTGGGCGACGGCTATGTCGTGGCCTGGAGCGGCAATGGCGACGGCGATACGGCGGGGATCTTCACGCGGCAGGCCGCGCCCGGCTTCGCGGCGGTCGAGGGCGCCGCCATCGATCTCAAGGGCACGATCTCGGTCGCCGACGTCGACGCGGGCTCCTCGATCCTCACCGTCACCCTGTCGGTCGGCTATGGCCGTCTCGACGTCGCTATGGGCGGCAGCGGCGCGAGCGTGACCGGCGGCAACGGCACCTCCTCGGTGACGGTCAGCGGCACGCTCGCCCAGCTCGAGGCCCTGCTGAACACGGACGGCACGAGCCAGGTCTCGTTCACCGCCGACACCGATGCGCCGCCGGCCGCGACCACGCTCACGGTCACGGTCGACGATGGCGGCGCCACCGGCTCGGGCGGGCCGCTGACCGGCAGCGCCAGCGTCGCCATCCTGATCACCGGCGTCAACGACGCACCGTCGGGCGCCGACAAGACGATCGTGATGGCGGAGGACGGTACCTATGTCCTCACCGTCGCCGATTTCGGCTTCACCGACGCGGACGGCAACGCGCTGCTCGAGGTGGTGCTCAGCACGACGCCGACCGGCGGCACCCTCTATCTCGATCCGGACGGGCCGGGCGGCACCGCGCCGACGATCCTCGGCGCGACGTCGATCGTCAGCGCGGCGGCGATCGCCGCGGGCCAAGTCTATTTCGTGCCGACGGCGGATGCGAACGGGGCCGGCCTCGGCGGCTTCCAGTTCCAGGTCCGCGACAATGGCGGGACCGCTTATGGCGGCAGCGACATCGACATCACGCCGAACACGCTGACCTTCGACGTCACCGCGGTCAACGACGCGCCGACGGTGACGATCGTGGTGCCGCCGGTCGCGCAAGGCGAAGTGCGGGTCAACAATGCGGCGGGCGGCGGCCAGTCCGCGCCCGGCATCGCGACCCTGGCGGGCGGCGGCTATGTAATCGTCTACCAGGGAGAGGGTCCGGGCGATACCGACGGCGTCTTCATGCGCCGCTACGATTCGTCCGGCGCGGCGCAGGGCGGCGAAATCCTGGTCAACCTGGTCACGGCGGGCGTGCAGGGCCAGCCAGGGGTCGCGGCGCTCAACGGCGGCGATTATGTCGTGGTCTGGGCGGGCACGGACGCCAGCGGCGCGGGCATCTTCGCGCGGCGCTACGACGGCAATGGCGTCGCCCTGGACGCCGGCGACGTGCAGATCAACAACACGACGGCCGGCAATCAGACGCTCCCGTCGATCGCGGCGCTCGGCAATGGCGGCTATGTGGTCAGCTGGGAGGCCGCGGACGGTAACGGCACCGGCATCTACGCCCGGCTCTACAATGCCAACGGGAGTCCGGCGACCAACGAGTTCCTGGTCAACAGCGTCGTCGCCAACGACCAGTCCGACGCGTCCGTGATCGGGCTGCCTGGCGGCAATTTCGTCGTCACCTGGACGAGCCAGGCACAGGACGGGGACGGCAATGGCGTCTATGCGCGGCGCTTCGATCCGACCGGCGCGCCCATCGGCTCCGTCTTCCGCGTCAGCGGGACGCAGGTGGGCGATCAGCAGGACAGCGCGGGCGCGGCCCTGACCGGCGGCGGCTTCGTGATCGTCTGGAGCAGCGCGGACGGCGACGACAGCGGCATCTTCGTGCAGCGCTACAGCAGTTCCGGCGTCGCGCTGGGCGGCGAGGCGCCGGTCAACACGACCGTCGCGGGCCGGCAGTCCGACGCGCAGGTGACGGCGCTGGCCGACGGCGGCTATCTCGTGACCTGGACGTCGGCCGGGCAGGACGGCGACGGCGCCGGCATCTATGCGCAGCGTTACAATGCCGGCGGCGTGCCGCAGGGCGGCGAGTTTTTGGTCAACGCCACCACGAACGGGAGCCAGCAGGGTGCTGCGGCGACCGCGCTGGGCGACGGCTATGTCCTGGCGTGGAGCGGTGCCGGTACCGGCGACGGGGCGGGCATCTTCGCCCAGGGCTTCCAGCCCGGCTACGGCGCGGTCGAACAGATTGCCGCCAGCCTGAAGGATACCATCGCCATCGACGACCCGGATGCGGGCTCCTCGATCCTCACCGTCACCCTGTCGGTCGGCTATGGCCGGCTCGACGTCGCGGTCGGCACCAGCGGCGCGAACATCGTCGGCGGCAACGGCACGGACGCGGTGACGGTCAGCGGTACCCTCGCGCAGCTCAACGCCTTGCTGAATTCCGACGCCACCAGCCTCGTCACCTTCACCGCGGACACGGACGCGCCGCCGGCCACGGCCACCCTCAACGTCATCGTCGACGATGGCGGCGCGACCGGCGCGGGCGGCGCGCTGACCGGCAGCGGCAGCGCGACGATCGCCATTGCCTCGGTGAACGACGCGCCGTCTGGGACGGATGGTTCGGTGTCGGTGAGCGAGAATGATGCCTATCCGTTCACGCAGGCGGACTTCGGGTTCAGCGACGTGGCCGAGGGCCATGGCTTCTTCGGGGTTCGGATCACGACGCTGCCGGCGACGGGGCAGCTCTTGATCTCGGGGGTGCCGGTGGTCGCGGGCGACGTGATCGCGGCGAGCGCGCTCGGCCAGGGGCTGCTGACCTACCAGCCGGCGGCGGGCTATGGCGACGCTTATGCGAGCTTCACCTTCCAGGTGCTCGACGATGGCGGCACCGCCAACGGCGGGGTGAACGAGGACCAGAGCCCGAATACCATCGTCATCGACGTCGCGCCCGACAACCTGGCCCCGACGGTGGACCTGGACGGCGCTGCTTCGGGCATCGACCATGTGGCGAGCTTCGTCGAGGACGGCCCGGCGGTCGCGATCGGCGCCGGGATCCTGGTGGTCGAGCCGGACGCGGCCATGGGCGACCGGATCGAGGGCGCGACGGTGACCCTCACCGACCGGGTGGCGGGCGACAGCCTGGCCTTCAGCACGCCGCTGCCTGCGGGCTTCTCGGCCATCGTCACCGAACTGCCGGGCTCGATCCGGATCGAGATCGTCGGCACGGGCACCGGCGCCGACTATCAGGCGATCCTCGCCTCGATCGTCTATGCGTCGACGAGCCAGGATCCGACGCTCGGCGGCACGGACCCCAGCCGCAGCGTCACCGTGAGCGTCAGCGACGGCAGCGCGACCAGCGTCGTCGCCACCGCGACGATCAATATCGCCGCGATCGACGATCCGGCGGTGGCGCGGCCGGATGCGTTCACCATCGTGGAGAACGGGACGATCGCGGGCGGCAACCTGTTCGCCGCGAACGGCGCCGGGCCGGACTCGGATCCGGACGGCCCGCTCGTCATCGCCGCAGTGAACGGCGTCGCCGGCAATGTGGGGACGCAGCTCGTCCTCGCCTCGGGCGCATTGCTGACCGTCAATGCGGACGGCACGTTCGATTACGATCCGAACGGCGCCTTCCTCTCGACCCCGGCGGCGGGCTCGGGCGCGTCGAACACGCCCGGCCGCGACAGCTTCACCTACACGCTGGCGGGCGGCAACATGGTGACGGTGAGCATCACCCTCACCGGCCTCGACAGCAACGACATCCTGCGGGGCACGGCCGGCGCCGACCTCCTGGCGGGCGGGCTCGGCAATGATCAATATTTTGTCGAGAATGCGGCCGACCAGATGATCGAGGCGGCGGGCGCGGGCACTGACCGCGTCTATGCGAGCGTCAGCTACGCACTCGGCGCGGGCCAGTCGGTCGAGACCCTGTCCACCGCGAACAATGCCGGCACGGCCGCGATCGACCTGACCGGCAACGGCCTCGCCAACACGCTCATCGGCAATGCCGGCAGCAACATCCTCACGGGCGGGGCGGGCAATGACGTGCTCGACGGCAAGGAGGGCAATGACATCCTCTACGGCGGCGCGGACAACGACACGCTCTACGGGCGCGACGGCAACGATCTGCTCTATGGCGGGTCGGGCACCAACTATCTGGCGGGCGGGCTCGGCAACGACCAATATGTCGTCGAGAGCGCGAACGACAACATCGTGGAGACGGTCGGCGAGGGTAACGACCGCATCTACACCACCCTAACCTACGTGCTCGCGGCCGGCATGTCGGTGGAGACGCTCTCGACCCTCGACAATGCCGGAACGGCCGCGCTCGACCTGACCGGCAACGAGCAGGCCAACACCATCCTCGGCAATGCCGGCGTCAACCTCCTCACCGGCGGCGCGGGCAATGACGTGCTGGACGGCAAGGAGGGCAATGACACGCTCCATGGCGGCGCCGACAACGACACGCTCTACGGGCGCGACGGCAACGACACGCTCTCCGGCGGGACGGGCGCCAACTATCTGGACGGCGGCCTCGGCGACGACCGCTACATCATCGACAGCGCGGCCGACACGGTGGCGGAGCTGGCCGGCCAGGGCAATGACCGTGTCTATGCGAGCGTCAGCTACACGCTGACCGCAGGCGCCTCGGTCGAGACGCTGTCGACCGCCGACAATGCGGGGATCAACGCGATCGCCCTGACCGGCAACGAGCAGGCCAACACGATCTTCGGCAACAACGGCGCCAACCTCCTCCATGGCGGCGGCGGCAACGACCTGCTCGACGGCAAGGAGGGCGCCGACCGGCTGGACGGCGGGCTCGGCAACGACATCCTCTACGGCCGGGGCGGCGCCGACACGTTCACGTTCACCACCGCGCTCGGGGCGGCCAATGTCGACGTCATCGCCGACTTCGAGGCGGGCGTGGACCGGATCGCGCTGGACGATGCGATCTTCGCCGGGCTCGGCGGGCTGGGCGTGCTCGGCGAAGGCGTGTTCCACATCGGCAGCGCGGCGCACGATGCCGACGACCGCATCGTCTACAATGCCGCCACCGGGCAGCTCTTCTACGACGCCGACGGCAACGGCGCCGGCGCGGCAATCCTGTTCGCAACCGTCCAAGGCGCGCCGCTCATCGCAAGCGACTTCACCGTCATCTGAC
>Ga0335075_10001773_pt1 | contig 35193 bp, 32 predicted proteins | sample Lox_Sample_24_FD_206723 | JGI IMG/M metagenome (GOLD analysis project Ga0335075, IMG submission 206723) | Soil microbial communities from Loxahatchee National Wildlife Refuge, Florida, United States - Lox_Sample_2.4 | ecosystem: Environmental > Terrestrial > Soil > Wetlands | place: USA...
CAACTACCGCGATAGATTCATTCTCGAATGGAGCGACGGATTATCAGATGGCACAACGAATGGTCTGCAGTCTGACGCGTCACCGGGCTGCCTGAAATTTTTATCATCGATGCGCGTCCAATCCCAGCACGCTCACTTTCGCCGTGGTAATATCCGTGGGCCACAGGATCTCCGTCAGTCCCGTTGCCACCGCCACCTTCTGGACGCCGCCTGCCGTATAGGTGATGACGCCGCCGCCGATCGCGCCGCCGATCTTCTGGCCCCAGAGTTTGCGGCCGGTAGCGGCGTCCAGCGCATAGAAATTGCCGCCCATGTCGCCGAAGAAGACGACGCCGCCGGCCGTCGCGGTGACGCCGCTCTGCACGGGATAGTTGGAATGCGCGCGCCATTTCCATGCGCCGGTATCGGCATCGCTGGCATAGACCCAGCCGCCCCATTGCCCGAAGGGATCGGGTTTGCCCCAGGTGTCGAAGGGATTGAGCGACGCTTCGCCGGACCAGGGCTGTCCGTTCTTGACGTCCGCGAGCGCCTTATCGCTCATCAGCGTCGCAGTCGTGCACCAATCGACCTCGCCGACATAGGTGAGATTCGTGTCGGGATCGTAGGTCGAACCGTTCCACTCCGCGCCACCGGTCGAACCGGGACAGAAATGAACAGAATTGCCCACCGAGAATGTCGCTGTCGCATTGTCGATCCGCGTCACCGGCATGCGATAAACGAGATGATTGTCGGACAGATCGAAGCCGTAGAGATAACCGTTCTTCGGCGTGACGATCAGCATCTTCCGGCCGGCGCGGGTGCGGATGATCGCGGGCGGGTTGGAAACATCCCAATCGTGCCAGTCCACCGGCACGATCTTGAAATCATATTTGTAGTCGCCGGTCTTCGCGTCGAGCACGACGACGGAACCGGAGAAGAGATTGCCTCCCTTGCGCGTAGCGGCGGCAAAATCGGGCGCCGGATTGCCGCCGGGTATGTATAACAAACCCGTCGTGGGGTCGAGCGTGTAGGAGGTCCAGGTCGCGCCGCCGGTAATGGGAATGCCGGGCAGATTGTTCCAGGTGGAATTGTTGAGCGGGCTCTTCGCTTCCGGTCCGCGCTCGATATCACCCGGCGCGCGCGGCACCAGATAGAATTCCCAGACGATGCGGCCGGTCTTCGCATCGAGCGCATACATCCGGCCCTTCACGCCCTTGATGTCTCCGCCGGCATTGCCGGCGAAGACGAGACCCTTCCAGGCGATCGGCGCGGCGGGCACGCTCTCGCCGATCTTCGGATTGGCGATCGATGTCGCCCACAGGCGCTTGCCGGTCCTGAAATCATAGGCCAGCACGCGGCCGTCCTGGGTGCCGCGGAACAGGCGGCCGTCCATGTAAGCGGCGCCGCGATTGACGCCTTGCGGCGTGGCCGGCTCGTAATCTTCATGCGTCCGCCAGTTCTCGCGGCAGGTGGCGGGGTCGATCGAGATGATGTCGTATTCCGTCGTGAAGATCAGTGCACCATTCACTTCGATCGGGCCGGTGGTGAAGCCGGTGTACTGCCCGGTGTCGTAAGTACACAAAACCTTCAGCCGGCCGACATTCCGTGCGTTGATTTGAGCGAGCGACGCGAAGCGGTCGGATGTCAGCGTCTTGTTGTAGCTCGGCCAGTCGCCCGCGGTAGTCGGCGGCAGGGGCGGCGCGGCAACAGTTCCGGCATAGGAAGGGTTGACTTCCGTCGCGAGCGTGCCCGCCGGCGCCGAGCGGTAGCGGATATAATTGATCGCCATCGCCGCGATGGGAACCGCCTGATTCCAGAAGGCGTAAACCAAGCCTGCGCCGATCGCGCCGAGCACAAGGAGCACGGCGCACGCGATCAGCAGTTTTCTCTTCATCGTCCGGTCCTGTGCATCCCGCCGGAGGAATGCGGGCGGGCAGACGATCTCTAAGCGCCGCCAGCGATGCGCCGTTCCGGCACCGCGGCACTATTGCACAAACAGAACATGCATGAAAGCGAATCGAATTGTCGTTATGAGTCGTCATCCGCGCTTCGAGGAGACGACATGACGCGTCAGAGGAAAGGTCCCCCGTTCGCATGCGTCGCGCTGACGCTGCAGGGCGGGGGCGCGCTCGGTGCCTATCAGGCCGGCGTTTATCAGGCGCTCGCGGAAGCCGAACTCCATCCCGACTGGGTGGCGGGAATATCCATCGGCTCGATCAATGCGGCGATCATCGCCGGTAATCCGCCCGGCGCGCGGGTCGAGAGGCTGCGCGGGTTCTGGGACGTTGTCACCTCGACCCCGGGTTTTGACGCGTTCAGCCTTCTGGGACGCGATCTGCTGACGGGGGATGCGGGCCGCAGGTTCGTCGATCAGATGAGCGCGGCAACCGCCGTGATGGTCGGCGTAAGCGGCTTCTTCCGCCCCCGGCTGCTGCCGCCCTTTCTTGAAAGGTCCGCAAGCCCCGGTGCGACGAGCTTCTACGATACCGGGCCGCTCGCCGCGACGCTCGAGCGCTTCGTCGATTTCGACCGCATCAATGCGCGCGAAACCCGGCTCAGCGTCGGTGCCGTGAATGTGGAAAGCGGTAACTTCGTCTATTTCGATTCGACGACGCACAGGATCGGGCCGGAACACATCATGGCGAGCGGCGCATTGCCGCCGGGCTTCCCCGCGATCGAGATCGACGGCCAGCATTACTGGGATGGCGGCCTCGTTTCGAATTCGCCGCTGCAATGGGTGCTCCAGTATGGGCCCAGGCAGGACACGCTGGCGTTCGAGGTTGATCTGTGGAGCGCAAGGGGCCGTTTTCCCCGCGACGTCATGGAGGTCGCGACGCGCGAAAAGGAAATCCGCTATTCGAGCCGCACGCGCGACAATGTCGATCGGTTCGCGGACACGCAGCGCCTCCGCCACGCGGTTGCGAAGCTGCTGGACCTGTTGCCGGAGGACACGCGGCGGCGCCCGGAAGCGGTGGCGCTCGAAACGTTCGCCGATGACAAGGTTTATAACATCATTCATCTGATCTACCGCTCGAAAATCTGGGAAGGCGAGTCGAAAGACTATGAATTCTCCACGCTCGGCATGCGCGATCATTGGAACGCCGGCTATCGCGATACGGTCGCGACGCTGCGCCACCCCGAAGTTCTGGAGCGGCCGAAGAATTCTGACGGCATAGCGATCTTCGACTGCGCAACGCCGGATCCCGGCAAATGAGAGGACCTGTTTCATGAAATGCCCGAACTGCAATGTCGATCTCGTCCAGGCAAAGCGCGATCACATCGATATGGAGGCATGCCCATCATGCAATGGCATGTGGCTAAGCTGCCAGGAACTTGCACAGCTCGAGGATGAAGTGTTCGATTTCGGCGACGATGAGAAAGGCAGCCTGATGTTTGGCGAAACGCCGACAAATCGAAGATGCCCCCAATGCGCCAAACAAATGGAGGCCTTTCAATACCGGCTTTACGATCTGGAGATGGATTTCTGCACGGAAGGGCATGGCTACTGGCTGGAAGCCGATGAGGACAAGCGCGTCCTCGAACTTATGAGGAAGGAAGAACAGAACCTCGGCAGAACGGTCCTCGCGGAGGACAGATTTGCCGCGCATCTGCAATATCTGCGGTCCGGATCGTTCATGGACAAGGTCCGCGATCTCCTTACAATCGCGATGGATCCAAAACCCAAGCCCGCGCTCTAGCCCCGGCCCGGCAGCAAGACTCCTCTTATCAACGGAAAGTGATTTTTCCTGCCGGACCGGCCGCGGGATCATTGCCGTGCAGGGGGGGATTTTGCCATGCGCATCACAGGGCCGGGGCAGGCAATATTTGCGCTGGGATTCGCCGTCATTGGCGCGCTCAGCGTCGGCTGGCATGGTTTCGCGCCCGGCTGGGAGCTGCTGCCCAAATGGCTCCCTTGGCGCAATACGCTCTTCATCCCTTACGGCGCCTTGCTGCTCGCAAGCGGTGTCGCGCTCCTCATACCGCCCACGGCGAAACCGGCCGCGTTCGCGCTCGCGGTGCTCCTGCTCATTCGTCTGCTGCTGCTGCACGTCCCGCGCGTAGCGATGCATCCGTTGATCGAGGCCGTTTGGGAGTCGATGGGCGAGAATATCATCTATCTCGGCGGCGCGTGGACGATTTTCTCCCTGCTGCCGGGCCGAAGCGGCATTCTCGCGAAATTCGGCAATGTACGTGCGGGTCAAATCGTCTTCGCCCTGGCGACGCCGGGCATCGGCCTGTCGCATTTCTTCTATCTCAACATGACCGCGCCGCTCATCCCGTCGTGGCTGCCGTTCCACGTGCCGCTCGCGTATTTTACCGGCGCGGCGTGGATCGCAGGCGGCCTCGGCATATTTTTCGGGGTGCTGCCGCGCCTCGCGGCGACACTTCTGGCCATCATGGTGAGTCTCTTCACGCTGATGATCTGGGTGCCGGCGGTGATCGCCACACCTGCGAACCTTTCCGACTGGACGGAGATCTGCTCCTCCGTCGCAATTACCGGCGCCGCCTGGACGGTGGCGGAATCGCTTCGCGGCAGATCCTGGAGCTTCGCGCGAGACAGATGAACGCAGGCTCTCGCCGCGCTACTGCCACACATCCGTAATCGGCTGGAGGCCCTTTGCGCCACCGATGGGTTTCAAGCCGTACATCGCATCGATCGTCCGCAGCACGTTAAAGTGAGTGATCTTTTCCTTGTACTGACCGGTCTTCACCATCTGCCCGACAAAGATGGTGGGGATCTGGTTGTTTTCCGTGCCGTCGTCCTCGTCCCAGGTGACGATCATGAGGCTGTTGTTGGACTCCGCCCAGGTTACGTAATTCGCCATATTGGTCTGCAGCCAGGTATCGCCTTCCTGGATCGTGCCGTCATGCATGTCATCGAGAAGATCGGGAATGACCCAGGAGACTGTCGGCAGCTGGCTGTAATCCGTGGGAAAGCTGGTGAAGGGCAGGCTGTATTTCTTGGGATCGTTGGTGAAATTCGTCCACGGCACGTGTTTGCGCGCATATTCGTTCCAGTCGCAGACTTCCGAGCCCCTGTGCGGCAATTCTTCCGAATAGCCGCGGAATGTCAGCGCCTTGGCGATCAGTTGGCTTTCTTCGTTGACGACGTGCTTGAAGGTATACGGGCAGTCGTCGCTGTCCACGCCCTGGTCCGATCCCGAGAACAGATCCAGATAATTGGGCTGGCTCGGATGGGTGACGGCGTAAGATTGGGTGAACAGCGCGCCGGACTGCGCGAGCGAATTGATATAGGGTGCTTCCGAATTTCCGATGATCTCGGAATAGCTGTGATTTTCCTCCATCACGATGATCACATGCGCGGGCGTCGGAACCTGGCTCGCGGCCAGGCATGGACCGGCTGCCCATGCAAAGGAAACAGTCGTCAGCAAGGCCGCACAAAGTCGGCCGCCCGAAATAATGCGCATCTGGAGAATCCTCCCCGCTTCGGCCGTCCGCTTCGCAGCAACGACGCCGGAATCGCCGGACGGCAGCGCAGACAGGATAGCGTGCTTTCCGCCGCGGCAGAAGCCGGCGGCAGCATTCTTCATGGAAGTGCCACGTTATGCGCGGTACGAATCGCCTCCTCACGGTTCTCTTTACGGCCCTGGCGGTGTGGCGGTTGTCCGTGCGGCCGGCGATTTGACGGGCTCGCTGCCTTTCGTCAATTTAATGGCGCGCGGCGATAAGGCCGCGTCTGAACAAGGATGGGGATCATGAATATTCGCGCCGCGCTGCTTGTCAGCGCCCTCTCTGCTTGTGCCGCTCACGCCGCTTTCGCCGCGCCACCCGTCAAGGCGCCGTACAAGATAGGATCGGGCAATGTCGCGGTCATCGAGCCGCCCGTATCTCATCCGGACGAGACCCCCTGCGTCGTAAGCCTCTATCGCAATGCCCAATTCGGCTCGAGCAATGTGAACTTCGTCTATCAGCCGCCCGCGAATTGTCCCGGCCCCTACTCCACCATCGTCCTGAGCGTCGATGTGTCGTTGGATGCCGGCATCCAGTATGACCGCAGCGGCACGATCTGGATCGGCGGCGTGCCGCTGTGGTTCGGCACCACGGCGGAACCAAATCCGAACCTCGGGCCCTCTTGGCATTTCGAGCGCGACGTGACGGACTATACGTCTCTGCTCGCCGGCACCAATCCCGGCTTCGTGCTGATCGCCAACTATACCAACAACCAGGACACCAGCATCATTACCAGCAGCGCCAAGCTGTTGTTCTATCCGGTGCCGAACGGCCAAACGGCACCGGTGGTCCCGGACGTGATCGTCCCGCTGGCCGCGGATGGCGGCGGCACCGTGGCGCTCAATACCGGCACCGATACGGTGGCGATCGATCAGGAATTGCCGACCAATATCGCGCAAGCCGATCTCGACGTGTACCTGCAGGGCCAGTCGGACGACGAGTTCTGGTACACCTGCGTGCCGAACAATCTGGCCCAGGAACTGGACAGTTGCGGCGGCGGAGCACTGCGCGAAGGCGAGATCACGGTCGACGGCTCGCCGGCCGGCGTGGCGCCGGTCTATCCGTGGATCTTCACCGGCGGCATCGATCCCTATCTTTGGGCGCCGATCCCCGGCGTACAGACGCTGGACTTCAAACCGTTCCGCGTGCCGCTGACGCCGTTCGCAGGTGTGCTTTCGAATGGCAATATCGCCCATCAGATCGCGCTCTCCGTCTACGGCGCGGACAGCTACTTCTCCGTGTGCGGGGCGCTGCTGCTCTATCTGGATCACGGTGGTGACCAGGTGACGGGAAGCGTTACGCAGAACACGCTCTCCGGCCAGCCTTCGCCGACATTAAAGAACACGATCACGCAGAATCAAAAAGGCAACATCGCGGGAAGACTCGATACTGAATCGCTGCGCGATTTCGTTATTTCCGGAACTGTCAATACGTCGGCAGGAAGCGAACAGTATACGGTCACGCAGAGTGGCCGCTTCACGAATGATCAGCGATTCAAGATTACAAACAGTATTTACGAGCAGGCCATCAAGCAGCGTACCAGCACGATCGTGAAAACGAACCTCGCGTCGTCGAGCGGCAACATCACGCAGATCAACCGGTACAGCTATCCACTGGACGTGGATTACAAACAAAGCCCGGCCACGGGCGGCGACATCCAGGTCGTCACCACGATCTCGCAGGACTTCCAGGATGACGGGCTGTTCTCGGGTAGCGGAACCCGGACGATGTCCACGCTCGAGGACGACATCGATACGACGGACACGTTGTTGTTTAGCGGGAACGGTGACTTCCTCGGCAACGAGGACATGTCGAGCACCGCGAATTATGCAACGACGGACAATGCCGGCGATTGCTTCAGCCGGACGCTGACGGCGGCCAACAATGTCCTGACTGGGGCAAAAACCAAGAAAAGCTGCTCGAAATAGGGCAATACGGGCGTGGCCCAGCCGCTTGGCGAACGCCCGCGGCTGGACCACGCAGCGACGTCCCGGTGCAAACTCGCCGGGGCGGCGCAATGGCTCCGTGAACCGATTAAGCACGGCCCGCGCGTGGGTTCGCGAATCATGGCGGACGAGCCGATCACATTCGTCACGAGCGCATCGGAAGAATTCTTGGTTCTCTCAACGCCGAGAAGTGAGGCGATCGAATGTGGCGCTTGCCTTCGTTCTGGGGCTCGCCGACTGATCATCACAGCCGCTCGCCAAGTGGCGGGCGAGATACTTCTCACATCTGCATCGTCCAGCCTTCGACGGCCATCGCGGCCTGGCGGACGGCTTCGCTGAGCGTAGGGTGGGCATGGCTGGTGCGGGCGATGTCTTCGGAGGCGGCGCCGAATTCGATGGCGAGCGTGGCTTCGGCGATCAGGTCGCCAGCTTCCGTGCCCAGAATGTGCACACCGAGAACACGGTCGGTCTTCGCATCGGCGAGCATCTTCACGAAGCCGTCCGTCGCCGCGAGCGTCTTGGCGCGGGCGTTCGCCGTGAACGGGAATTTGCCCGTCTTGTAAACGATGCCTGCGGCTTTCAACTCCTCTTCCGTGCGGCCCACGCTCGCCACCTGCGGCTCGGTATAAACCACGGCCGGAATCGCGTTGTAGTTCACATGTCCCGCGCGGCCCGCGATGCGCTCGATGCAGGCGATCGCCTCGTCTTCCGCCTTGTGGGCCAGCATCGCACCTTCGCGGCAATCGCCGATGGCGCGGACGCCTTCGACATTGGTGCGGAATTCATGGTCGGTGATGACGCGGCCCCGTAAATCGCGCGCAACGCCGATCTCTTCGAGCCCGAGTCCGTCGATGAATGGCCGCCGGCCGATGGCGACAAGTACGACATCGGTGTCGAGCACCTGGCGCTGGCCTTTCTCGCTCTCCACCGCCACGCGCAACGCGTCGCCCGCGCGTTCCACGCCCGCCACTTTGCTCGACAGAAGAAATTTCATGCCCTGGCGGCCGAGAACGCGCTGGAACTGCCTGGCGATCTCGCCGTCGAGCCCCGGCGTGATGCGGTCAAGGAATTCCACCACCGTCACGTCGCTGCCGAGCCTGCGCCACACCGATCCCAGTTCAAGGCCGATATAACCCGCACCCACGACCACAAGACGCTTCGGCACGTAGTCGAGCGCCAGCGCGCCGGTCGAGGAGACGATCTGCTTCTCGTCGATGGTAACGCCGGGCAGCGGCGCCACGTCGGAGCCGGTGGCGATGACGATATGTTTTGTTTGAAGCGACCGCACCGTGCCGTCGCGCAGTTTCACCTCCACGCGGTTCGGGGCCGCGATGCGCGCCTCGCCGACAATCGCTTCGGACGTGTTCTTCTTCAGCAGGAATTCGACGCCGCGGGTGAGTTCGCCCACGACTTTCGTCTTGTGCGCCATCATTGCGGAGAGATCGAGCGCCACGCTGGCCTTGATGCCGAGCTTCGCGAAATCCTTCGCGGCGAGCTCGTACATCTCGCTGCTGTAAAGGAGCGCCTTGGATGGAATGCAGCCGATATTGAGGCAGGTGCCGCCGAATGTGCCGCGGTTGTCGACGCAGGCCGAAGCCAGCCCGAGTTGCCCCGCGCGGATCGCGGCATTGTAACCGCCCGGGCCGCCGCCGATGACAACGACATCGAATGAATCAGACATGGTGAACAACTCTTGCACGCAGAGCCGCGGAAACGCGGGGAAAAACCGCAGAGGCGCAAAGACGCAGAGGTAGGATCGCGCGCGAATGCGCGCAGAAAATTCTTTGCGACCCTGCGCCTCTGCGTTTCAAAACGATTTCTCCGTGTCTCCGTCTTTCCGTGTGAATCATCGAATTACACATCCAGTAGCAGCCTTTGCGGGTCTTCGAGGTTTTCCTTCACGCGGACGAGGAAGGTGACGGCGTCGCGCCCGTCCACCAGCCGGTGATCGTAGGACAGCGCGAGATACATCATCGGGCGGATCTCGACCTTGTTGTCGATCGCCACCGGCCGCGGCTGGATCTTGTGCATGCCGAGAATGCCCGACTGCGGCATATTGAGGATGGGTGTGGACATCAGCGAACCGAACACGCCGCCATTCGAAATGGTGAAGGTCCCGCCTTGCAATTCCTCGAGCTTGAGGCGGCCATCGCGCGCACGGTTGCCGAAATCGGCGATCGCCGCCTCAATCTGTGCAAGGCTCATCCTGTCGGCATCACGCAGCACCGGCACGATCAGGCCGCGATCCGTCGCCACCGCGACGCCGATATCGTAGTAATTCTTGTAGATGATGTCGTCGCCTTCGATCTCGCCATTGACGCTCGGCAGTTCCTTGAGCGCGGCGATGCAGGCCTTGACGAAGAAGCTCATGAAGCCGAGCCGCACATGATGCTTCTTCTCGAATGTTTCCTTGTACTCGCCGCGCAACGCCATCACATGGCTCATGTCCACTTCGTTGAAGGTGGTGAGCTGGGCGGCCGTGTTCTGCGATTCCTTGAGCCTGAGCGCGACGGTTCGCCTGAGTCGTGACATCGGCACGCGCTCCTCGCGGTCGGCGCGCGGGCGCGGACCGGCGGATGCAACGGCAATAGGTGTCGCGGCACGTTCCGCGGCACGGGCTTCGAGCGCCGCCAGCATGTCGCCTTTCGTGACGCGCCCATCCTTGCCGGTGCCGGAAATGTCAGCCGGATCGAGGCCCGATTCCTCCGCGATGCGGCGCACGGAAGGCATGAGCATTTCCGGCTGCCACGCCGGTTCGGCCTGTTGGGACACTGACGTTTGTGGCGGCGATGTTCGGGCTGGCGCCGATTGCTGTACGGGCGCAGGTTGCTGCGCCGGGGCCGCCGATCTATTTGGTGCCGCGCCTTCGGCAATCGCGCCGAGCACGGCGCCGATCTGCACGGTTGCGCCGGCCTGGACGGCGATGGATTCGATCGCGCCATCGGCGGGCGCGGGAACTTCGACCGTCACCTTGTCGGTTTCAAGCTCGAGCAGCGGTTCGTCGCGAGAAACGGAATCGCCTTCCTTCTTGAACCAGCGCGCCACCGTCGCTTCGGTGACGGATTCGCCCATCGCCGGAACTTTGATCTCGATGCTCATATCTGTTTCCCGCTCTTTCTCTGCCGGCGCATGGAGCCGGAAATCATATTCGCACTCGGCGGCGCAGGTATGGAAAAAACCGCAGAGGCGCAGAGACCCAAAGAAGTTTTCGCGCGCATTCGCGCGCTGCTTTTCCTCTGCGTCTCTGCGCCGCCGCGATTCAAATCTGTTTCACTGCATCTCCGCATGATCATTTTATCGTCAGCGCCTCGTCGAGGAAGGCGTGGAGTTCGGCGTTGTGCTGGCTGAGCAGCCCCGCGGCCGTGGAGGCGCAGGCGGCGCGGCCGATGTAGCGCGGCCAGCCCGCGCGACCCGCTTCGCGGAGCGCCTCATGAATATATGGCTCGATGAACGTCCAGGCGCCCTGATTCTTCGGCTCTTCCTGGCACCAGACGATCTCTGCCCGGGGAAAGCGCACAAGCTCCGGAACGAGCGCATTGGCAGGAAACGGATAAAGCTGTTCGATGCGCAGGAGCTGGATGCGGTTCTCGCCGTGTTTCTCGCGCTCCTCCAAGAGATCGTAATAGACCTTGCCGGAGCACAGGATCACGCGCGCGATCTCGGCATCCGGCACGAGCGCGAGCGTGGAACCCGGATGCGATTGGGCGTCATCCCACAGCACGCGATGAAAGCCCGACCCCGTCGCCATATCGGCCATGTCGGAGACGACGCGCTTGTTCCGCAGGAGCGATTTCGGCGTCATCAGCACAAGCGGTTTGCGGAACGGCCGGTGAATCTGCCGGCGCAGGATATGAAAGTAGCTCGCCGGCGTGGTGCAATTGGCAACCTGGATGTTGTCCTGCGCACAGAGCTGGAGAAACCGCTCGAGGCGGGCGGAGGAATGTTCCGGCCCCTGGCCCTCATAGCCATGCGGCAGCAGCAGCACGAGGCCGCACATGCGCAGCCATTTCATTTCGCCCGACGCGATGAACTGATCGATGATGACCTGCGCGCCGTTCACGAAATCGCCGAACTGTCCTTCCCATAGCACGAGCGCACGCGGCTCGGCGGTGCTGAAACCGTATTCGAAGCCGACGACGGCTTCTTCAGAGAGGAGGGAGTCGATGACTTCGAATTCCGCCTGGCCATCTCGGATATGCGCCAGCGGCACATAACGCGCTTCGTTTTCCTGATCGACAAGCACCGCGTGACGTTGCGAGAAGGTGCCGCGCGAAGAATCCTGGCCAGAAAGGCGCAGCGGGAAGCCTTCGTCGAGCAGCGTGCCGAAAGCCAGCGCCTCGGCGGTCGACCAGTCGATGCCCTGGCCGGTTTCCAGCGTTTTCGCCTTCGCTTCGAGTTGGCGCGCAATGGTGCGGTGCAGGTGAAATTCTCGCGGCACGGACGTGAGCGCATGGCCGACCTGCTTCAGTAGATCTGCCGGAACGGCTGTGTCGCCGCGGCGGTCGCCCTCGGGTGCGATCGCAAATCCCGTCCAGCGGCCGTCGAGCCAATCGGCGCGATCGGGACGATGCGTCTTCGAAGCTTCGAATTCCGAGTCGAGCCGCTCGCCGAATCCGTGCTGCATGCGTTGTACATCATCTTCGCTGACGACCCGCTCACCGATCAGCTGCTGCGCGTAGAGCGCGAGCGTCGTCGGATGTTCCTTGATCGCGCGATACATGAGCGGCTGTGTAAAGGACGGCTCGTCGGCTTCATTGTGGCCGAAGCGCCGGTAGCAGAACATGTCGATGACGACATCCTTGTGAAACAGCTCGCGGAACTCGGTCGCGATGCGCGCACAATGCACCACCGCTTCCGGGTCGTCGCCGTTCACATGGAAGATTGGCGCCTGAACCATCAATGCGACATCGGACGGGTAGGGCGAAGAGCGCGCATAGGCCGGCGCCGTGGTGAAGCCGATCTGATTGTTGACGATGAAATGAATCGTGCCGCCGGTGCGGAAGCCCTTGGTGCCGGACATCGCGAAGCACTCTGCCACTACGCCCTGGCCGGCGAACGCCGCGTCGCCGTGAATGAGCAGCGGCAGCACGCTCGCGCGGCCTTCCTCGTCGTTCAATTGCTGTTGCTTCGCACGGGCCTTGCCGAGCACGACGGGATCGACAGCTTCGAGATGCGAGGGGTTCGGGGTGAGCGAGAGATGCACGCGCCGTCCGTCGAACTCGCGATCCGACGACGCACCCAGGTGATATTTCACGTCGCCCGAACCCTCGACCTCGCTCGGATTGGCGCTGCCGCCCTGGAATTCATGGAAGATCTGGCGATAGGGCTTGGCCATCACATTGGCGAGCACATTGAGCCGGCCGCGATGCGACATGCCGAGCACAATTTCCTTTACGCCCAACTGACCGCCGCGCTTGATGATCTGCTCGAGTGCGGGAATCATTGCTTCGCCGCCGTCGAGCCCGAAGCGCTTGGTGCCGACGAAGCGCACCGCGCTGAATTTCTCGAACCCCTCCGCTTCGATGAGCTTGTTGAGGATCGACCGTTTGCCCTCCGGCGTGAAGACGATGTTCTTGTCGGGGCCTTCGATCCGGCGCTGCAGCCAGTCCTTCTCGACCGGATCGTTGATCTGCATGAACTCATAGCCGATGCGGCCGCAATAAGTGCGCCTAAGCAGACCGACCATCTGCCGGACCGTCGCGGTTTCGAGCCCCAGCACGCCGTTGATGTAGATCGGACGGTCGAGATCGCTGTCGTGAAAGCCGTAAAAGGCGGGATCGAGCTGGGGCAGCCCTGGCTTCTGCGCAAGCTTCAGCGGGTCAAGGTCCGCTGCCAGATGGCCGATGACGCGATAGGCACGGACCAGCTGGATGGCGCGGATGGATTCGCGCGCCGCCGCGCGGGCATCGGCGCCCGTGGCGGTCCGTTCGTCGGAGGGCCACCAGCCCGTCAGCGCTCCGATGAGATCGCCATCGGCCCGCGCCAGACGGGGGCGTAGCCGCGAGCCTGACACGGCGCCTTCAGGGGTGTTCGGAATGCTCCTGTCGCCGAGCTCCGCAAAGAAGGCCCGCCAGCTCGGGTCGACACTTTCCGGGGTCTCCCGCCAGCGCGCATACAATTCCTCGAGAAACGGCGTGTTCGCGGCGGAGAGGAACGAAGTCGTCTCCATTACGGCGTTCGAGGCGCGGAGCTTGCCCTGCGAGGTGGGTCCGGTCATATCAGTCTCATGGGGATGGGCTGCGTTTCCTAGCGCAACGCCCGCGCGAGGCAAACCACATGTTTCGACAGTCGCGGCGGGAACTCTAATATAGGGACGCCCGGTGACGATTCCGAGGCGGCAGCAAAGGTTCGGGCCCGGTGACCGCTAAGCGCCTTTATTCGCTTGACGTGCTGCGTGGTGTCGCGGCGCTCGCCATCATTTTTTGGCATTGGCAGCATTTCTTCGGCATCCGCGGCACCTGGCAGGCCGGCTGGTCGCGCCTCCAGGAACCAGGTTACGCGCTATTCAAGCCACTTTTCGAAGAGGGTTGGGTGGCCGTCGATATCTTTTTCGCGGTCTCCGGCTTCGTGTTCTTCTGGCTCTATCTCGAGCCCGTGCGCCGGCGGGAGATCGGCGCGGGGAAATTCGCGCTGCAACGCGTCTCGCGGCTCTACCCGCTTTATTTCGTGACTCTGCTCGCAGCAGCCGCACTCGAACTCGCCTTTCATCGCGCCACCGGCAATTGGTTCGTCTTCGACGCCAATGACTGGTCACATTTTGTGAAAAGCATTTTCCTCGTTCAGCAATGGCTGCCGCCCGACGAGCTGCAATCCTTCAACGGACCGGCCTGGGCCGTCTCGATCGAGGTGCTGCTTTACATCGTGTTCTTCGCCGGCGTGCGGTTCGGCCTGCGCGGCCCACTGGCCTGCGTCGCGCTGGCTGTGGCGGGCGCGGTCTATTTCTTCCATGACGGCCAGATCGGCCGCGGGGTCATGGGCTTCTTCTGGGGCGGCGCGACCTATTACGTAGTAGATGCGATTGCCAGGCGCCCCGATGCCAGATTCCTGGCGCGCGGGTTCGCGCTTGCAGCGTTTTCGGCCTGGGCGATTGCGATTGCGGATATCTATCTGAGTTTCCACAACGCACCGATTTCCGCGCTGCCGTTCGAGGCGGCGCGATTCACCATCGGCTACGAATATCCCATCTTCCTGATGGCCTTTATTTTCGTGGTCGTTCCGCTCACGCTCGCTGCGCTGGCCCTGCATGAGGAATTGTTCGGGGGTGCCTGGTCGCGGTACACCCTTCTCGGCGATATCAGCTATTCGACCTATCTGATCCATTTCCCGATGCAGCTGACGCTCGCGCTCCTCGCCCTGCATTTCGGCTGGATGCCGGCGGATTTCATGCACGGCTATGTGATGATCGCGTTCTACGCCGTGCTCATCGGATTGGGTTGGGCGTCCTACACCTTCCTGGAGCGTCCCGCACAGGCATTCATCCGCGGAAAGATGCACACGCTCGCAGCAGCGTGAGCGCTCGGCATGTCATGGCTTGGCCATTCAGGCACCCCGTTGCGCCGCTTTGGCGCAAACGTGCCTAGCCCGGAACAAAGCGCCCGTTGATCAGGTGTCCGATCACGCGCGTGGGCTCCGGCCGCGATCCCAGTTTGGCACCTTGCTCTGGTGCAAAAGCATAAAGGGTGCCGTCATAAGGTACGAGCAGGACACCTTCGCCGGCGCCAAGCCCCGTGTCGGGCCCCTCGACACAGCAATTATAGTTGTAGGTCAGCGTTGTCGTCCAAAGCTGCTCTCCTGTAGAGCCGTCAAGGAGATAGAGGTTGCTCTCTTCAGACGAGAGTGCAGCGACATAGCCGTTGATAACGACGGGGCTCGAGTCGAGGTAGCCGTCGCCGGTAAAGGTCCAGTATACGCTATCGTTACTCGGCGAGTAGTCGTAGAGCACGCCGTCGATCGAGACAATAACGGTCTTGCCGAGAATGACCGGTGCAGCCGATCCGGAGAAGGTACCCTTCGTGGCGCCAGTGGCAGGCTTCAGAATGGAATCGTTACCATCGCAGTCATCGTAGGAGGAATTGACAGTCACATACAGATTCTTGCCCGACAAAACGGGCGCATCCGTGGAAGAGCATCCCAGCGTCGTGCTCCAGATCGTTGCGCCGTCGCTTGGCGAAAAATCGAAGAACGGAGCACTGCCGGATTCATTAGACGCACTCAAATATATCCCCTGTTTGTCCAGTAGCGGTACGCCGTCGATGCCTGTCGGCGCCTCGTAACCGGGCGATCTGGTCCAAATGTTGGCGCCGGTCGTAGCATTGTAAGTACCTACATATTGCGAATTATCGTTGTTGTATTGCAAGGCGATAATGCCGCCGCCCGCCCCAGCTGCCCCAAAGCTGCTTGAATAAGTTCCCTGTGGAAGTTGGGTGGACCACAACTTGTTGCCGGTAGAGGCGTTAAACGCCAGAAGATTGCCTGCGCCGTTCACGACATAGATATTGCCGGAATCGTAAATCGCATCGGCCCACGAGTTTGAGCCCGGAAGCAGTTTTTCCCAGACAACGGCGCCGCTGGAAAGGTTCATGGCCTCGAGAAGCGCAGCCCCGTTCACGCCGACGGTGACAAATGCCGTGCCGCTTGCCGTCAGCGGATAGGAAATTTGACCATTCAAATTGACTGACCACAATAGCGTGAGTGAGTCTGAGAATCCCCCCGTGAAATTGATGTTGCCGGTATGGCCCTGATTGATCTGGTAGGCGACCGAATCCTGGCCTTTGCTCGCAGGCCGATGCACGTCGGCCGCCGACGCGCTAACACACAGAAACGAAGCAAGACCGAACGCGCCGCAGCGCGCGAAGACTGTCATGACTGTCACGGGAGACCCCCTCGATAACAAAATTTACGGAAGGGCAGAAACCCTCCCGATCCTGTAATCATAGATCGAATTGCCGCCTGATGCAACATTATGGGACCGTTCGACCAGGCGACACCCGACCGTACGGCACACCCGATCCGATCAAGTTACGAGCGTTTGCGTACGCGCTGCGAATATCGGCACACAACGCGCGGAGCACATCAGTGGCCGCTCATGAGCTCTGCCATCGTCGTACCAAGCGCAGCGGGGTTCGGCGAGACGCGGATACCGGCGGCTTGCATCGCTTCGATCTTCGATTCCGCCCCGCCTTTTCCGCCGGAGATGATTGCGCCGGCATGGCCCATGCGGCGCCCGGGCGGCGCGGTAACACCGGCAATGAAGCCGACCATCGGTTTCTTTGTTTTGGAGTGGCGGATGAAATCTGCTGCATCCTCTTCCGCCGAACCGCCGATCTCGCCGATCATGATGATCGCCTCCGTCTCGGGATCGGCGAGGAACATTTCCAGCACCTCGATGTGCTCGGTGCCCTTGACCGGATCCCCGCCAATGCCGACGCAGGTAGACTGTCCAAGGCCAGCCACAGTCGTCTGCAGCACGGCTTCATAGGTGAGCGTGCCGGAACGTGACACGATTCCCACCTTGCCGCGGCGATGGATGTGGCCGGGCATGATGCCGATCTTGCACTCGCCGGGCGTAATGACGCCCGGGCAGTTGGGGCCGACCAGCCGGCTCTTCGAGCCGCACAGCGCGCGCTTCACCTTCACCATGTCGAGCACGGGAATGCCTTCGGTGATGCAGACGACGAGCGGGATTTCGGCATCGATCGCTTCGAGAATGGCATCGGCCGCAAAGGGCGGCGGAACATAGATCACGCTCGCCGTACAATCCGTCGTGCGCCTGGCTTCGCGCACCGTATCGAACACCGGCAGGCCGAGATGCGTCGTGCCGCCTTTCCCGGGCGAAGTGCCGCCCACCATCTTCGTGCCATAGGCGATCGCCTGCTCGGAATGAAACGTGCCCTGATTGCCGGTGAAGCCCTGGCAGATCACGCGCGTGGTCTTGTCGACGAGAATGGACATCGATTATTTGTTCCCTCTCCCACCTCCCCAGGACAGGCTCAGGGCCTCCTCTGGTGAGAGTTGATCACGCCAGCTTCGGTTCGAGTTTCTTGCAGGCGTCGATCAGCATGCGCACGGCGTCGGCGGATTTGTTGAGGGCGGCGCGTTCGTCATCGGTCAGATGCAGTTCGACGATGCGTTCGACGCCGTTCTCACCGATCACCACCGGCACGCCGACATAGAGTCCGCTGATGCCGTAAGGCCCGTCGACATAAGCCGCGCAAGGCAGCACACGTTTGCGATCCTTCAGATAGCTTTCCGCCATCGCGATCGCCGCGGTCGCCGGCGCGTAATAGGCCGAGCCAGTCTTGAGCAGGGCGATGATTTCAGCGCCGCCGTCGCGCGTCCGCTGGATGATGCGATCTAGCGTATCCTGTTTGATCCAGCCCATTTTCACGAGCTCCGGCAGCGGAATGCCGGCGACGGTCGAGAAGCGCGGCATGGGCACCATTGTGTCGCCGTGACCGCCAAGTACAAAGGCGCTCACATCTTCAACGCTCACTTTCATCTCTTCGGCGAGAAAATGACGGAAGCGCGCGCTGTCGAGCACGCCGGCCATGCCGATCACCTTGTGATGCGGCAGGCCTGAGAGATGCCGGAGCGCCCACACCATCGCATCGAGCGGGTTGGTGATGCAGATCACGAACGCGTCCGGCGCATGCGTTTTGATGCCGTCGCCGACTGCAGCCATGACCTTGAGATTGATGCCGAGAAGATCGTCGCGGCTCATGCCGGGCTTGCGCGGCACGCCGGCGGTGACGATCACCACATCGGCGCCTTCGATGTCGGCATAGGAATTCGTGCCCTTGAGCGCCGCATCATGACCTTCGATCGGGGCGGATTGCGCGATGTCGAGGCATTTGCCCTGCGGCAGGCCTTCGACGACGTCGAACAGCACGACATCGCCCAATTCCTTGAGGGCCACGAGATGGGCGAGTGTTCCGCCGATCTGACCGCCGCCGATCAGGGCGATTTTCTTGCGGGGCATGGAAATCCTTTCGGGGGAGAGGCGGCGGGTAGGTAGCGCCACGAATGCGGAGAGGCAAGCGGCAGTCTCAGGTGGCGGCGCGCAGGCGCGCCCGCTGCGCAATAAAGCCGAGCGGCACGCAAAGCAGGCAAAGCAAGGCGGCGAAGACGGCACCCTCGTGATCGCCCACCGCGAACAGCACGAGCAGTACCGCGTCAATCAGGGCGAGCAACCCAGGCAGCCAGGGCGAAAGAATGGCGCGAAAGGGACGCAGGAGATCCGGTTCGCGCCGGCGCAGGACGAAAAACGCGATGTCGACCAGCAATCCCGAGAGCGAGGTAAGAATGCCGATGAGCCCGAAGACAAGGCGAAACGCTCCGGTGGAAGCCAGCGCCAAGGAAATCGCTGCGGTCAGCGCGAACGCGAAATAGGGGCTGCCGCCCTCGTTTACATCCTGCAGCGCTCCCGGAAGCAGACCGTCGCGGGAGAGCGCGAACACGACGCGGGGCGCGACCATGATGTTCGCGTTGGCGCAGCTCATGACCGTCACCATTGCGCCGATCACGAAGATCACTGACGCCCAGTTGCCGGCGACGCGTTCAAGGACGATGGCAAAGGGAAGGCCCGAGGATGCGGTACCGCCAACGCCGAGCGCCAGAAGCAGGGCCACGTTGACAAGCAGATAGATCGCTGCGGTGAGCACGAGACCAATCAGCAGCGCGCGGGGGATGCTGCGCGAGGGAGAAACATTCTCTTCGGCAAAATAGGCGGGCGCGTCCCAGCCCGAATAAGCACCTTTGATCAGCTGATAACCGCCGACGATGGCCAGGAACCCGCCAGCCGCTGCGGGCGCCGGAAACGCTGCGGGCGGCGCTTTGTCTGCGAGCCAGAATGCCGCGCACACGAAGGCAAGCAGCAGCAGGGATTTTACGAGGCTCGTTGTTTCCTGCACGGCGCGGCCTTCGCGCAGTCCGAGCGAATTCGCACCGTACAACAACAGCTGAATGCCGATTGCGATCAAGGCTCCGTGACCGGCAGCGGCCGGCCATAGAAGCGCGAGGAAGTCTGCAAATACGACCGATGCGGCGGCGATGCCCGCGAGATGGGCGGTGAATATCGTCCAGCCGACCACAAGGCCGCCGATATCGCCATAGGCGCGGTGCGCATACACGTACGGACCGCCGGCCCGCGGAAGGGCCGTTCCGAGTTCGGAGACAATGTTGACGCCCAAAAGCACATGCAGCGCTCCGAACGCCCAAAGCGCAAGAATGAGGGCGGCGTCATGAAGGCTGCCCGCAATAATGCCCGGCGAGCGCAGGATGCCCGAGCCGATCATCTCGCCCACGCCCACGGCCACGCCGAAGCCGGCGCCCAGAAGGCGCAGCAAATGACCGCGTGCCGGCGGTTTGCCCTCAGTCACGATCACCTGGAAGTTGCTGCGGCGCGGGCGCCACTCTCCCGGCTCAACGATGGCAGGTCAATGATGTCGCGCCGCTTTGACGAGACGCCAGCGCCGGGTGGCAAACCTCGAGGCGCAGCCGCGAGATACCACCCGGGCAATCGCACATCCTGCTCAAGCTGCTCAAGTCCGCATACGACACGACGAAATTGCGGTACGCATTGCGCTACGGGCGCGCCAGATCGTCCGCGCGGAAAACGAAGCATGTGGAGACACGAGTTTATCCGGCGTGACGCCGAACGGCAGACATTCCGGACTGGCGGGGCCTGCCTTAGCTGCGCGCGGTCTCCGCCGCCTCGGCTCCGCCGCGTTCGACACGTTCGCTGATGCGGGCAGATTTGCCGCGACGGCCGCGCAGATAATATAGCTTTGCGCGCCGCACCTTGCCCTTGCGCACCACCTGCACGGAATCGACGAGCGGGCTGTAGACCGGGAAAACGCGCTCCACGCCTTCACCGTAGGAAAGCTTGCGCACGGTAAAGCTCTCGTTGATGCCTTCGCCGGCGCGGCCGATGCACACGCCTTCGAAAGCCTGGAGCCGCTCGCGCGTCTTCATCTGCTTGGTCTTCTCGTCAAAGGTCGCGTCGACGACCTTGACGTTGACCTTCACCGTGTCGCCGGGCCGGAATTCGGGCAGGGGCTTCTTGCCGCGGAGCGCGCTCATCTGCTCGGATTCGAGCTGTTTCAACAGGTTCATGTCCGTCTCCATCGGCGGGGTCGCGCGGCGAAAGGGGCGCCTATAGCCTACCTGCGCCGGCTTTCATAGAGGGACCAAAGGTCCGGGCGGCGGGCTCTGGTCAGCGCCTCGGCTTCGGCGCGCCGCCACCGCGCGATCTCCTCATGGTGTCCGGAGAGCAGCACGGGCGGGATGGCGCGGCCCTCGAATTCCGCTGGCCGGGTATAATGGGCGTATTCGAGCAGGCCACCCTCGAAGCTTTCCTGTTCGCCAGATGCTTGGCAGCCCAGCACACCGGGAAGAAGTCGCACACAGGCCTCGATGAGAGCCATTGCGGCAATCTCGCCGCCGGCCAGCACGAAATCGCCTATCGAGAGTTCTTCCAGCCCGCGCGCCTCGACGATTCGATGATCGAGGCCTTCGAAGCGCCCGCACAAAAGCAGTATGCCAGGCGATCCGGCGAGCGTACGGACTCGGCGCTGGTCGAGACGGGCGCCGCGCGGGGACAGATAGATCATGTCGGCCCGTGGATTGCCGGCGCGGGCCGCATCGATCGCCGCCGCTGCCACATCGGCGCGCATCACCATGCCGGGGCCGCCGCCCGCCGGCGTGTCGTCTACTGTGCGGTGGCGGCCAAGCCCGTGATCGCGGATGTCACGTACCTCAAGCGACCACAGCCCCCCCGCGCGCGCCTGTCCGATCAGCGACACGTCGAGCGGTCCGGGAAACATCGCCGGGAACAGCGTGAGCACCGTCGCCTTCCAGGTCATTCGACACCGCGCTCCTCTTCTGCTTCAGGGTCTGCGGGTTCGGAGATAACGACAAATTTGTTTGGAAGATCGATCCGGGGCACGAAATCCCGCGTGAAGGGCAGGAGCAGCGCGGAACCGTCTGCGCGAAGGATTTCGATCACATCGCCCGCGCCGTAATTGTGGATGGCGCGGATCTCGCCAAGTACGCGACCTTCGCTGTCCTGCGCGCGCAGGCCGATCAGGTCGGCATGATAGAATTCGTCCTGTTCCGTTGCGGGCAATGCGTTGCGCGGCACGAAGAGCCTCAAATTGGCGAGCGCTTCGGCTGCCGATCGATCTTCGACTCCCTTGAACCGGACGACCAGCGTGCCGCCTTTCACCGCCCGTGTCGCGGCAATCTCGAGAACGCGGCCCTGTTCCGTGCGTAACGGTCCGTAGACGGACAAATGCTCCGGCGTCTCGGTGAAAGTCTTGACGCGGACCTCGCCGCCGAGTCCTTGCGCGCCGATGACGACGCCCAGCAGAATGTTCTCCGTCATGCGACTGAGCGCAGGATTGCCTTATGCTTGCGCAGCTTTTGCGGCAGCGGCAGCTTCGGCGACGGCGCGTTCCTGCGCCTTCTTCTTCGGCTTCGACTTTTCCGGGTTCTGCTTGGTGAGCGGCTTCACAAGGCCGGCATCCGAAAGGAACCGGTGCACGCGATCGCTCGCCGTGGCGCCCTTGGCGAGCCACGCTTTCGCCTTGTCGAGATCGAGCTTCAGCCGGTCGGCGTGGTCGCGCGGCAGGATCGGGTTGTAATAACCGATCTTTTCGATGAAGCGCCCGTCGCGGGGGGAATGTGAATCCGCAATTACGATCGCATAATGCGGCCGCTTCTTGGTGCCGCCGCGGGAAAGCCTGATTTTCAAAGACATGTTGGGTTCCTTTCGTTGAAATTACAAGCGGTGTCATTTCCTCCCGCAAAGCGGGGGAGGAAATCGGTCGACCGCATCATCATCTTCCCCCAGGCATGAAGCCGGGCGGGAGTTGCGGCATACCGCCCATGCCGAACATCCCGCGCTTTCCGAGCTTGCCCATGCGCTTCATCATGTCGGCCATCTGGCGATGCATTTTGAGGAGCTTGTTCACTTCGGAGACCTCGACGCCCGCGCCCCCCGCGATGCGCTTGCGCCTCGAACCGTTGAGGATGTCGGGCTTCGTGCGCTCTTTCTTCGTCATCGATTGAATGATCGCTTCTTGGCGCTTGAGCATCTTGTCGTCGAAGCCGGCCGCTGCGAGCTGGTCTTTCACCTTGCCGACGCCCGGCAGCATGGAGAGCAAGCCCTGCATACCGCCCAGCTTGCGCATCTGGTGCAGCTGCTCGGCGAGATCGTCCATGTCGAACTCGCCCTTCTTCATCTTGCGGGCGAGTTTTTCGGCCTTCTCGCGGTCGATCGTCTCCGTCGCCTTCTCAACGAGACTGACCACATCGCCCATGTCGAGCAGACGCGCGGCCACGCGGTCGGGATGGAAGGGTTCGAGCGCTTCGAGCTTTTCGCCGACCCCGAGGAATTTGATCGGCGCGCCGGTGACCGAGCGCATCGACAGCGCTGCACCTCCGCGCGCATCGCCATCGGCCCGGGTGAGAATAATTCCCGTCACATGCAGGCGTTCGTTAAACGCCTTGGCGATGTTGACCGCGTCCTGGCCCGTCAGGCTGTCAGCGACGAGCAGGGTTTCATGCGGTTTGACCGCATCGCGCACCTGCGCCACCTCAGCCATCAGGCCTTCGTCGATGTGCTGGCGGCCCGCCGTGTCGAGGATCAACGCGTCATAGCCGCCGACTTTGGCCGAGGCGAGCGCCCGCTTTGCGATATCGACGGGAAGCTGGTTCGCAACGATCGGCAGCGTCGGCACGCCCGCCTGTTCGCCGAGAATTTTCAGCTGCTCCATGGCCGCGGGCCGGCGTACGTCGAGCGAGGCCATCAGCACGCGCTTCTTGTCGCGGTTCTGGAGGAGGAGGCCGAGCTTGGCGGAAGTGGTCGTTTTTCCCGAGCCCTGCAGGCCAACCATCAGGATCGGCGCCGGCGGACTGCCGATATCGAGCTTCTCATTCGCATTGCCCAGCGTCTCCACGAGCACATCGTGAACGATCTTGACGACCTGCTGGGCAGGGGTGACGGAGCGGATGACGGATTCGCCCGTCGCGCGCGGACGCACCTTGTCGATGAAATCCCCGACGACGGGGAGCGCCACATCCGCATCGAGCAAAGCGGCGCGGACCTCGACCAGCGCCTGCTCGACATCGGCTTCGCTCAGCGCACCGCGCCCACGAAGGCCATCGAATACACCGCCAAGGCGGTCCTGAAGTGACTCGAACATGTTCAGACCAAATCCTCGCTGTCATCCGCGCGAAAGCGGGACCCAGATCGCAGCCCGGATAGACCGCGCTGCCCGGTTCCCGCATTCGCGGGAATGACAAGAGATTTATTCGCCAATACGCACTCTCCAAAGCATCAGCGCCCCAGGGGGCGCATCCGCGCTGCCTGGGGGCGATCCCGGGCCGCGCCCGGGACCGGAAAGGCCGATGGGCTTTCCGGAACGGCGCGGATTTAGGCTTCTGCGACTTCGAAGTCAAACCGCCGCGTGCGACGATACATTACGGCGTGCGCCGACAATGTTCTGGCCCTATAAGCCCCTCCCATGACCGCGTTCTACAAGATGCACGGGCTGGGAAACGATTTCGTCGTGTTCGACGCGCGCGAGCAGGGCCTTGTGCTCGACGAAGCGCTCGCGCGCGCGATTGCCGACCGGCGGCACGGTGTGGGCTGCGACCAGGTAATCGTGATCGAACGGCCGGAGCGCGCCAGCGAAGCGTTCATGCGGATTTACAATGCCGATGGCGATGAAGTGGAAGCCTGCGGCAACGCGGCCCGCTGCGTGGCGCGGTTCCTGATGGACGAGAATGATGAAACGCGTGTCACCATCGACACGCGAAGCGGCCTTCTCACGTGTCAGGATGCCGATGGCGGCCTTGTAACCGTCGACATGGGGCAGCCGGGACTGGGCTGGAAAGATATTCCGTTGATCCACGAAATGGATACCGCCGCAATTCTCTTGCAGCTGGAGAACCAGGAATTCATGGCGACGGCCGTGTCCATGGGCAATCCGCATTGCGTGATATTTACCGGGAATGCCGAGAGCGTCCCTCTGGGCAAGCTTGGACCCGAGATCGAACATCATGGATTTTTTCCCGCCCGCACCAATGTCGAATTCGTTCAGGCACTGACGCCGGAGCGTCTGCGCATGCGCGTGTGGGAAAGGGGTGCCGGCATCACGCAGGCCTGCGGCACGGGCGCTTGCGCCGCCCTTGTCGCCGCATACCGGCGCGGGCTATCTCCGCGCGCCGCGGAGGTCATTCTGGACGGCGGCGTTCTGAATATTGCCTGGCGTGCCGAAGACGACCATATCCTGATGACCGGACCGACACGCTGCGCATTCAAGGGAGATGTCGACCTGGCATCTTTGGAGGTCGGCCAGTGAGCAGGCCAGAAGTCATAACATTCGGCTGCCGGGCGAACGCGTATGAGTCCGAAATCATTCGCGCCCGCGCGGCCGAATCTGGTCTGGGCGATGCGCTGATCTTCAATACTTGCGCGGTCACGGGCGAAGCGGTGCGCCAGTCCCGGCAGGCGATCCGCAATCGCCGGCGTGCAAATCCGCATGCGAAGATCATTGTCACCGGCTGCGCCGCGCAGATCGACCCTCAGGCCTTTGCAGCGATGCCGGAAGTCGATCTCGTTCTCGGCAATCAGGAAAAGCTCGAAGGCACAAATTATCGCGATTTCGGCGTGGCCGCGGCCGAACGCGTGCGCGTCAACGATATCTTTTCGATCCAGGAGACCGCAGCGCAGTTCGTCGATGGTTTCGAGGGCCGCACGCGTGCCTTTCTGCAGGTGCAGAATGGCTGCGATCATCGCTGTACGTTTTGCATCATTCCCTATGGCCGTGGAAATTCGCGGAGCGTGCCGATGGGGGCGATCGTCGAGGAAGCGCGCCGGCTCGTTGCTGCCGGTTATGCCGAGATCGTTCTGACCGGAATCGATCTGACGGCCTATGGCGGCGATCTTCCGGGCGCGCCGTCGCTCGGAATGCTCGTGCAGAAGCTGTTGCGAATGATACCCGATCTCCAGCGATTGCGGCTTTCCTCGCTCGATTCCGTGGAGGCCGATCCCGGGCTGCTGCGGGCGATCGCAGAGGAAGAACGCCTCATGCCGCATTTTCATCTTTCGGTGCAGGCGGGCGATGATCTGATTTTGAAGCGGATGAAGCGCCGCCATAAGCGCAGCGATACGATTGCCTTCTGCGAGGAGGTGCGGCGCCTGCGCCCCGAAGCCGCGTTCGGGGCCGATCTGATTGCGGGCTTCCCGACCGAAACCGATGCGATGTTCGCCAACACGCTGACGCTGGTGGATGAGGCGGATCTGACCTTTCTGCATGTTTTTCCGTTCAGCCCGCGCAAGGGAACGCCGGCGGCGCGCATGCCGCAATTGCCGCGTGCGGTTGTGAAAGAGCGCGCGGCCCGCCTGCGTGCCAAGGGCACAGAGCGGCTGCGCAACAGGCTGGAACGGCTGGTCGGCAGCCGGCAATCGGTGCTCGTCGAGGACGCACATCGCGGCCGCACGGCCTGCTACGCCTCTGCAAGGCTTGGGTGCCAGGCTGAGCCCGGACAGGTGCTCGCGGTCCGCGTCACTGGCGCCGCGGCGGATCATCTGGAAGCGATCGCCATTTCATGAGCAGCGATCCCGCAGGCGGCAAACCGGGATTATTTGCCCGGCTGAAATCGGGGCTTTCGCGCAGCGCAAATGCGCTCGGCGCGAACCTGACCGTGCTGTTCAACAAAAAGAAGCTCGACGCGCAGACCATCGCCGAACTGGAAGAGGCGCTCGTGCGTGCCGATATCGGTACGATACGCGCGAAGAATATTGCCGAATCCGTTGCCCGCGGCCGCTATGACAGCGAAATTTCCGAGCCGGAACTGCGCGGGGTGCTGGCGCGCGAAATCACCGCAATTCTGAAGCCGGTGGAGGTGCCACTCGTCATCGACACAGCGCGCAAACCGTTTGTAATTCTCGTCGCCGGCGTGAACGGAACGGGAAAAACGACCACGATCGGCAAGCTTGCGCGCCGCTTCCGCAATGAGGGGCGGCGTGTGATGCTGGCGGCCGGCGACACCTTCCGGGCTGCGGCGATCGAGCAGTTGCAGATCTGGGGAGACCGCACCGGCGCGGAGATTTTCGCCCGCACGCCGGGTGCCGATGCGGCAGGCCTCGCCTATGATGCGCTCATTCGCGCGCGCGAAACCGGCGCCGATATCCTTCTCATCGATACGGCCGGACGGCTGCAGAACAAGGCGGGCCTGATGGCCGAGCTTGAGAAAATCGTGCGGGTCCTGAAGAAGCTCGATTCCGATACGCCGCATGCCGTGCTGCTGGTGTTGGATGCGACAGTGGGGCAAAACGCGATATCGCAGGTGGAAGTGTTCAAGGCGGCCGTACCGCTGACCGGTCTCGTCATGACCAAGCTTGACGGAACGGCGAAGGGTGGAATCCTCATTGCGCTCGCCGACCGCTTCGAATTGCCGGTACCATTCATCGGCGTAGGCGAGGGTGAGGACGACCTCCAGGTTTTTCGCGCCGCCGCCTTCGCCAACGCACTGACGGGAGCATCATGAACCGCGCCGAGAAACCCTCCTACCTTGTCCGGCTCGCGCTCGATCTTGGGCCGTTGCTGGTGTTTTTTGCCGCTTACGAGTTTTTCGGGATTTTCGCGGCGACAGCCTGCTTCATGGTGGCCGTGTTCGCAGCGCTCGGCTTTGGCTATGTGCGTGAGCACCGGTTCGCACCGATGCCGCTATTTACCGCGATTCTTGTTCTCATATTTGGTGGCCTGACGCTTTATCTGCGCAACGACATTTTCATCAAAATGAAGCCGACCGTGCTTTACGCGCTGTTCGGTGCGTTGCTGCTTGGCGGACTTGCGTTCAACCAGCTCTTGATCAAATACGTCTTCGCGCAGGCTTTCGACCTCAGCAATGCGGGCTGGCGCACGCTCACCTGGCGCTGGGGAACGTTTTTCCTCGCGCTCGCGGCGCTGAATGAAGCCGTCTGGCGCAATTTTTCCACCTCCACCTGGGTCTACTTCAAGGTCTGGGCTGTCATTCCCCTGATTTTTCTTTTCGCCCTGGCGCAAACGCCCCTGATCCTCAGGCACGGAATTGAGGCGGACGCCGAAAAATAGGATTGACGATTCCCTCAAAGCTGCGACGAACTATCTTGTCGTGGCCGGTTGGCACGACTAAGGTTTGCCCGACTGCGGAAGCGCGGCCTGACCGAACGTAAGTGCCCGGCGTCGAGCGGGCTGGTTCCAAATCCTGCGACGGTCTGAGGGGCGGATGACGACGAGGGGCACCAAGAAGGCAAACGGAAGCTTCGAGCTTGCAGGCACGCCTGCACATCTTATCCGGCGCTGCAATCAGTTCTACGGCGATCTTTTTGTGCGCGAGACCGGCGACCGCGAACTCACCAAACAGCAATATCTCGTGTTGTGCGCGCTCGAGCAGCATGACGGCGTGAGCCAGACGGCGCTTGTGGAGGCAACGGGAATCGACCGGTCCACGCTCGCCGAGATGGTTCGCCGCATGCTGCTGCGCGGATATCTGACGCGCAAACGCACCGAAGAGGACGCACGCGCAAATGCGGTCGCGATCACGCCGTCGGGACGGAAGATCCTGCGGGCTGCGCGCCTCGCCGCCGAGCGCGCGGAGCGGACGCTGCTCGAACCTCTTGCGCCACAGGACCGCAGCCGGTTCATAAAATGCCTGGCTCTCATCGCCGCCGCCGCCGAGCAATATGCGGCCGGCAATGGCGTTCGCCCGCCGCTACGCCGGCCGCCCGTCAAACGGGTCTAGCGCTGTCGCCAAGGCAGTTTTGGAGCAAATTAGATCACGACAGGCGGGTTGGCCCACCCATTAGGCTGGCGAGATTGCGTGAGCCGAGGCAATTTATTTGGCGCTGCGCAGATCGCAGAATTCCCACGGCGCCGACGCGCGGCGGCCGGGTGGTCGGGTCGAGCCTGGCCGAGGCGACAAAGTGACTGATCGAAATAAACTGAAATGCGCTATCCGGCGGTCCGCGCCTGGGCGATGGCGGGGAGTATGACGGTGTCCATCGTGTTGCCCACGATCGGCCCGGCGTAGCGCAGCCGCACGATTCCGTGCGCGTCGATCACAAAGGTTTCGGGGACACCATAGATGCCCCATTCGATCCCGGCGCGGCCGTCCCTGTCGAGATCGATCCGGCTGAAGGGGTCGCCGGCCTGCTTCAGGAATTCGCGCGCCGCTGCCGCCTTGTCTTCATAGACCATTCCATAGAGCGCGACATCTTTGAGCTGTGACAGCTCTGCGAGTGCCGGTGCTTCGGCGCGACAGGGCACGCACCAGGACGCCCAGACGTTCAGAACCGTGACATGTCCGTTGCGGAAATCGGCAGATGTGAAAGCCGTCGCGGCTTTGTCGAGGGGGGGAAGATTCGTCGCGGGCGCCGGTTTGCCCACAAGCGCAGAGGGCAGGATGTCGGGCGGAGGTCCGTTGAGGCTGTGAAAGAACAGCCAGGCAAGGGCGACGAAAGCGAGAGCCGGCAGGATGTAGAGTATGCGTCTCATCCCGTCGCCTTGCCGCCGAGTTTTCCAAACAGGGTCTTCGAACGGAAGTAAGCGCGAAGCGTAACAACGACGGCTCCGCCTAGGCCAACCGCGGTCACGCCATAGGCGGGCCAGACAAAGGCGGCATATCCGCCCATCTCGAGAAATTGCATCAAGGAGCAGACTCGGCCGAAAGGCGTGTGCGGATGGCGCGCGCGAGTATTGCGGTGCGTATGCGGAGAATCCAGAGCGTGAGGAACAGCAATGTGTAACCAACAGCCATGATCAAGAGCGGCCACAGGAATATCGGCGCGATGCTCGGTCCTCCGCGGCGGAAAATGCTTTCGCCCTGGTGCAGCGTGTTCCACCACTCTACCGAGAAGACGATGATCGGCAGATTAACAGCTCCGACAATGGCGAGCACGGCCGCGGCGCGTGCGGCGCGGACTTCGTCTTCGATCGCATTCCACAAGGCGATGTAGCCGAGATAGAGGAACAGCAGAAGCAGGAAGGACGTCAGCCGCGCGTCCCAGACCCAATAGGTGCCCCAGGTCGGCTTGCCCCACAAGGAACCCGTGATGAGTGCGAGCGCTGTGAACAATGCGCCGAGGGGGGCGGCCTCGCGCGCGGCGATATCGGCGAGCGGATGACGATTTACCAGCGCCAGCAGCGAGACGAGCGCCATGATACCGTAAGTCATCATCGACGCCCAGGCCGCCGGCACATGAACATACATGATCCGCACCGTGTCGCCCTGCAGGCGTTCGGGAGGGACGACAAACAGCGCGAAATAACAGCCGACGCCAATGCAAACCGCAGCAATGCCGCCGATCCAGGGCAGCATCGGCGCCGTTACATCCATGAAACGCTTGGGGTTGGCGAATTCGAACATTCTGGGCCTCAGGCGCCGAGGTTTATCCGCAGGCCTGCCGCGGCAGCAAACGGCGACAGCACGATTGCGGCGAGCGAAAACGCGGCAAGCAGCGGCAGCGCGCCGTTCGGCAGCCCGTCCAGTGTCGCGCCGACAAATCCGGCGCCGAAAATGATCAGCGGCGCAAGCAGCGGCATGACAAGAAGCGGAAGGATCAGGCCGCCGCGACGGATCGAGAAGGTCAGACTGGCGCAGACGGCTCCGATCGCGCTGATCGCTGGCGTGCCGATTGCGAGGCCCCCTACAAGCGCTCCATATCCGCGCATCGGCAGATCAAAGAGCAGCGCCACGACGGGTGCAAGCAAGGTCAGCGGGAGGCCCGTGGTGAGCCAATGCGCCGTGATCTTGGCGAACGCGACCGCTTCCGCGGGAAGCCGGCCGATCATCAGCAGTTCGAGGCTTCCATCCTCGAAATCCGCCTGAAACAGGCGATCGAGAGAAAGAAGTGCGGCGAGCGCGGCACAGACCCAGATGATTCCGGCCGCCACCGAGCCGAGAAGGCGCGGGTCGGCGCCGATGCCGAGCGGCACCAGAGTCGCGGCCGCGCCAAAAAAGGCGAGGGCAAGGAATGCCCCGCCGCCTGCACGGGTCGCGAGGCGGGCATCGCGCGCAACAAGGGCGATGACGCTCAGCACAGTTCGAGCGCAGCGCCCTGCAATCCGAGCGGCTCATGCGTTGCAGCGATCACGATTCCCCCTTCGGCGCAATGGTGTTCGATCAGTGTACGGACAAAACGCTTTCCCTCGGCGTCGAGTGCCGAGAACGGTTCGTCGAGAAGCCAGAGCGGCCGCTTCGCGAGCATCAGGCGGGCAAGAGCGAGGCGGCGGCGCTGTCCGGCCGACAGATATTGCGCCGGCAGATCGCGCAGCTGTCCAAGGCCGATCTGCTGCAGTGTCGCGCCGACGTCTCCGGTTCGACCCTCGAAAGCCAGATGAAATTTCAAATGCTCGGCCGGAGTCAGCTGCGGCTTCACGCCGTCCAGATGTCCGATCCAACCTGTATAGGGTCCACGCTCCTCGCTGCCGGAAATCACGTCTCCGCTCTTCAGACGAAACCGTATCTCCCCCGCTCGCGGCTCGAGAAAGCCTGCGATCGCCCGCAGCAGCGAAGTCTTGCCCGCGCCGTTGCGGCCGGTCACGGCCAATGATTCGCCGGCGGCCGCGCGGAAGCTGAGCCCATGCTGCACGCGGCGTCCGCCGCGCACGAGGACGAGGTCATCTGCTTGGACGTTCGCTAATTGCTGCACGCGACTCGCAGCGCGTTGCATTCGAACTTCATCGACGCCGCATCCAAATTTCATCAATACATATGCTGGCCGCCATTGATCGACATCGTCGAGCCGGTGATGAAGCCGGCGTCGTCGGCGACAAGGAACAGCACGCCCCGGGCGATCTCATCGGCGCGGCCCAAACGGCCGACCGGGATCCGCGCCACGATCTTTTCGAGCACCGGTGCCGGCACCGCCGACACCATCTCGGTGTCGATATAGCCGGGCGCAATCGCGTTGACGGTTATGCCCTTGGCCGCACCTTCCTGCGCCAGCGCCTTGGTGAAGCCGTGAATGCCCGATTTGGCGGCGGCGTAATTCACCTGGCCGTATTGCCCGGCCTGACCGTTGATCGACCCGATATTGACCACGCGTCCGAAGCCGCGCTCCAGCATGCCGTCCCACACCGCCTTGCACATGTTGAAACAGCCGCCGAGATTGGTGTCGAGCACCTCGTCCCATTGCACGCGGCCAAGTTTCTTCATCGTGCCGTCGCGCGTGATGCCGGCATTGTTGACGACGATATCGACAGGCCCAAGTTCGGCAGCGATCTTCTTCACCGTCTCCGCGCATTGCGCGAAATCCGACACGTCGCATTTCCACACCGGAATGTTGTGCTTCTCGCTGAACGCCCTGGCCTTCTCGTCATTGCCGGCATAAATCGCCGCCACCCGATAACCGGCATTCTTCAATGAAAGGGCGATGGCTTCGCCGATCCCGCGCGTGCCCCCGGTAACAACTGCAACTCTGCCCATTATTTCCTCCCGAATGTTTCTGACATCAGCCGGATGATATGCGCGGCCGGTTCAACGTTCCACGCACATCGCGATGCCCATGCCGCCGCCGATGCAGAGCGTGGCGAGGCCCTTCTTCGCGTCGCGCTTCTGCATTTCGTGGAGCAACGTCACCAGCACGCGAGCGCCCGACGCGCCGATGGGATGGCCGATCGCGATGGCGCCGCCATTGACGTTCACTCTCGCCGTGTCGAGGCCCAGCTCCTTGTTCACCGCGCAGGCCTGCGCGGCAAAAGCTTCGTTGGCCTCGATGAGATCGAGGTCGCCGACTTTCCAGCCTGCTCTGGCAAGCGCCCGCCGCGATGCCGGGATCGGCCCCGTGCCCATCACCGACGGATCGACGCCCGCCTGTGCCCATGATGCGATGCGCGCCAAAATCCTCGCGCCACGCTTCTTTGCTTCGTCCGCGCTCATCAGCACCACGGCCGCGGCGCCATCATTGATGCCGGACGCATTGGCGGCGGTGACGCTGCCATCCTTCGCGAACGCCGCGCGCAAGCCGGAAACGGACTCATAGGTCACGCCGTCGCGGATATATTCGTCGTCCGACACCACGCGCTCGCCTTTGCGCTCCTTCACGGTGACGGGCACGATCTCGTCACGAAAGCGGCCGGATTTGCGCGCCGCTTCCGCCTTGTTCTGCGAGGCGACCGCGAACCGGTCCTGCTGCTCGCGGGTGATCTGGTGTTCGCGCGCCACGTTCTCGGCGGTCGTGCCCATGTGATAGCCGTTGAAGGCGTCCCACAGCCCGTCCTTGATCATGGTATCGATGAATTCGACGCTGCCCATCTTCTGACCGGCGCGCAGATAGGCAGCGTGGGGCGCCATGCTCATCGATTCCTGCCCGCCCGCGACCACGATGCTCGAGTCGCCATTCGCAATCGCCTGATAGCCGAGCGCCGCCGCGCGCAATCCCGAACCGCAAAGCTGATTGACGATCCAGGCCGGCGTCTCGACCGGGATGCCGGCATTGACGGAAGCCTGCCGTGCCGGGTTCTGGCCCTGGGCCGCGGTCAGGATCTGGCCCATGATCACTTCGCTGACATCCGCCGGCGCCACGCCCGCGCGCTCCAGTGCCGCCCTGATCACGGTCTTGCCGAGATCATGCGCCGGAACATTCGCGAACGCGCCGTTGAACGCGCCCACGGGCGTGCGGACCGCCGAGACGATGACGACATCGGTCATGGAAAAAAGCCTTTCATGGTGTCCGGCCGAAACTGCCGTTTATGCGCAAGAAGGTAAAGGCGCGAATCCGCCCGCGCCTATCCTGCGCCGGCGGTGCAGCTCCAGCGGCCAAGATTTGCACGCGGAGACGTGGAGGCGCGAAGATTGTCCGCCGTCGAGAGCTGAACCGGTGGAAACCGACTTGATTGCGAGCGAAGCGCATGGCCCTTGTGGCGCCATTCGACCGTGGCCGGTAAGGCCCACCCCGCGCCTCCGCCTCTCCGCGCGCAAATCCTTTGGCCGGCCGAGCTTCGCCGCTTCAGGCACAGTGTTGTACGCCGCCGAAAGCACTGGACAGGGTCCCATCGGAGTGTTGTGCTGCACCGCTCCGGTGCGGAATTGACCGACGGATCGCTACAAAAGAACGGTGGGACCGTGACGGACACCAAATCAGCTCAGCCCGAGCCGGTGGTCATCAAGAAATACGCCAACCGGCGCCTCTACAACACAAGGACGTCCAGCTATGTGACCCTCGATCATCTCTGCGAGATGGTGAAAGAGGGCACGGAATTCGAAGTCCGTGACGCGCGCACCGGCGAGGACATCACCCGCTCGGTGCTGACCCAGATCATTTTCGAAGAGGAGGCCAAGGGGCAGAATCTTCTGCCGATCCGGTTCCTGCGCCAACTGATCCGCTTCTATGGTGACAGCCTGCAGGCCTTCGTGCCCGGCTATCTCGACATGTCGATGGAGAATTTCGCCCGCCAGCAGGGAGAAATGCGCCAGCGCATGGCGCAAGCCTTCGGCGCCGGCCCCCAGGCGCTCGAAGCCCTGACGCGCCAGAACCTCGCTCTGTTCGAAAAGACGATGCGCATGTTCTCGCCCTTCGGCGGCATCACGCGCGAGAGCGAACCGCCGCCGCCCCGCTCGCCCGCCAACGGCGCCGCCGAACCCAAAGCCGCCTCCGCCGACGACGTGAACGAACTCAAGAGCGAGATCGAAACGATGAGGAAGCAGTTGGCGGAGCTGGCGAAGGGGCGCGGAGAGCGAGGAGGGTGACTAATTGTTGGCGCAGGGATAATCCGCAGATATCGCATCCTGCTTATTTGCAAAGTAAATCTTCGGTCCTCAGCTCGGGGAATCGTGATATGCTTGCCGCACTTCGTTCTCGAGGCGCACACTGGTTATTGCGAGAGGGTTCTTCGCACTGAATCGGGTGTCTGATTATGTTTGACTTTGGATCACTAGGAAAAATGGGTGGTGCCGCGCCAAAGGGCCCGATACACCCGATTGAGATATTCGAACGACTCCCGAGCTTGGAAAATTCCCCAAATGATTTGTGGCGCGGACAAGCGGAAGCGTTAGAGGCATGGCACGCTGCCCGAAAAAGCACTGACGTTTTAATTGCTCTCAATACGGGGGCGGGAAAAACAATTATGGGACTTTTGATCGCGCAAAGCCTTGTGAACGAAGGAATTAGCAATGTTGTATATTGTTGTGCCACAATTGATCTGGTTGAGCAAACTGCAGCTGAGGCTCGGAAAATTGGCCTGTTATTCACGACGAGGACCGATCAGACATACAGCGATTCACAATTCGAGAGCGGCAAGACATTTTGTATCACGACATATCAGGCAATTTTTAATGGTTTCAGCGCAATTCGCAGGAAAAACTTTCCTGGTGCGGTCATCTTTGATGATGCACATGTCGCCGAAAGCATAATTCGAGACGACTTTACGCTGCGATTCAACTCTGATGAACACCCCGGCACATTTAGAGAACTCGGCGATTTATTCGAAGAGCACTTCAAGAAATTGGGGCGAAAAAGTGCGTTCGAAGAGGCTCGGGGAAAGGGAACGCCCAGAATTCTTATGGCGCCCCCAGCAGTGGTTTACAATATTTCGGACCAAATCTCTGACATTGTGGGCAGAGCCGTCAAGGGGATAGAGAACGACAGCAACATCTACCGTTATCCAAACGTACAGGATCATTTTGGTGCGTCCGCCGTGATATTTGGCAGGGGGGCGTGCGAAATTACGCCTCCGTTCCTGCCCTCGCTCGCGGTCGACATCTTTGAGCGGCCAGTCCGACGCGTCTATCTGTCAGCAACTTTGCA
>Ga0335075_10001774_pt1 | contig 35177 bp, 33 predicted proteins | sample Lox_Sample_24_FD_206723 | JGI IMG/M metagenome (GOLD analysis project Ga0335075, IMG submission 206723) | Soil microbial communities from Loxahatchee National Wildlife Refuge, Florida, United States - Lox_Sample_2.4 | ecosystem: Environmental > Terrestrial > Soil > Wetlands | place: USA...
GGGTAACATCGTAATCGGCCACCGTTTCGTCCCTTCGGTTGAGAAGTTGTTCACAAAATGAATCTTCCGAACCGAAACGGTGGCCCCCCGCCACCGGGCTTTTACAGCATTTTAAGGGACGTCATCGAACTTCTCGCGCAACTGATCGGCGACGACGCGCCACTGTGCATGCGCTGCCTCGGGCGTTTCTTGCGCGAAAACGGTGTTGATCAACGCAAGCACCATCTGGCGCTGCCCCTTGCCGGCGTGGGCGAGCGCGTTACGCATGAAATGCACGCGACAACGCTGCCATGTCGCTTTGAATACTTTTGCGATTGCTGCTTTGAGACCGACGTGCGAACCGGAGATCACGAGCTTCACTCCGCGAAGTCGGCGCCAGCGATAGCAGCTGAGCGAAGTTGAACCATTATAAAACCAATTTACCGCACTATTTCGTTCCTGAGGCTTATCCCGAAAAACGGGTGCGACACTTAACGCAAGCTCTTACGCTTCGAGCGCTTTGGCGGTAACGCCGGCTTTTTCTTCTGGGCCTTCTCCTTCTGTTTCTCGGGAATGCCGAGAGCGGTGCGAATTTCGGGCGGCATTTCCTTAATTGTCTCGTCGTCAAGCTCGGTCACCGCAGCATCAATTGATTCTTTCTGAAACTCCTCCATCTCCCTGAGCTGGGAGTTCAGTATCGCGAGCAGAACGTCCTTAATCTTCTTCCCGCGGTCAGGCCCGCTTTGCGCGAGGGCGTGCTGGTAGTACGCGTAGTGGTCGTCAAGGAGAAACTTCAACCCAGCCTGCACTACAGAGTCACTCGAGCGCGAATGCTCTGAGTGCAGTTTTGAGTTCCGCGGGTACAGCTCACCGTCGATTTCCTTTATTTCAAGCAACTCTCTAAGAGTGAACTGCGTACACGGTCGTTGATAGATCGGTCGAGTTCCCATCTTATGCGCTAACCGGTGCTCCGGCGTAGGCTTGATCAAGAAGCCACACTCGACGAGCCGCCCGATGGCCCTCCGGATCGATTCTTTGTCGGACAGCCCCAAATCGTGCGCAATCTGATCGATCGTCGGAAACGCGATGCCGTTCTCCCTCATAATTGAAAGGTAGTATAGGTAAACCGAAAGTGCACGCGGATTCAAAACGTGGAATATGAATCGCCGCCACCACGCCGGAAAAACGAAGAATGGCTGCGGTTGAGCCTTTTTGCCGGTTGGCCACCGGTATTCTGGCCGGAAGAGGTATCGAGCATCCTGGTCCATGACTCGATAATTCCGACCCGTATTCGGGTAAAACCTTCCCCATACATGGGGGTTTTACCGTATAATCCGTGCGTGGCCTGGATTCTACTCTGGAATCTTAGCGTGGAATCTACTGTTGGTTTTTGCTTTGGCTTTTGCTCATTGCCCGCTTTGCACCGATAGGTGGGGGTCGCGAGCCCTTGCATGCCCGTGACCGTTCGATCATAATATCGGCAGACCTCGCCCGTCAGCCGGGATCGCCGGGCAAGCAGAGTAGGCCGGACTACGTAACTCCGGAGCGCGTAAGCGCAAGCCCCGAAAGCGCTTGCTGGCCCACAAGGGGAACCCGGATGTTGCCGGGTCCGCGCCGGTCGCTTAGCCCTTAGGATCAGCGACGGTCGAGGATCTGGAAGTCGGCCCTCTACCCATTCTCTCCAAGTGCGGGTGGGGGTCGGCTCTTTTGTAGCGTGGCCTTAATTATAGCGTCTTCCGCTAGTCGAAGGCACGACGGCTAGCCGACGGCTAGCCCATGCGACTGAAGCCACTTGCGGTCCGATATCGATCCAGGCGGGGACTTGGTCTTTTCGTCGGAGCGAGCCTAATTCACGCCCCGTTAACCCTCGGTAAGACCGCTTGACCCGGCCAGCCTGGCCCTGGTAAGGTAGCGGCACCATGATCTCGATGTTCGTTTCGACGACCACGACGACCACCACCACGACCACTGTCGTTCGGTGTAGGGTTGACGTAGGCTAAAGCGCGAGATCTGGACCAGCTTACGAAGCCCCGCACCGATTGGTGCGGGGCTTCTTGCATTGTGACGGGAGCCCTCATGCGCGTGGAATGCAGCGACTGCGGCGCGGTCGCCGACCCCCTCGAACCCTGCCGGTGCGGCGGGTTGCCCGAGTTCGTCCTCGGCGAACTGCGGCTCGACCCGATCGGGCTACGGCGCGTCGTGCGCGAGCGACGCGCCTCGTTCGAGCCGCTCTTCGCCAGCGGCGTGTGGCGCTGGCGCGAGCTGCTCCCGCCCATCCCCGCAGCCGCGATCGTCTCGCTGGCCGAGGGCAACGTCCCGCTCTACGACTCCGCGCCCGGCGCGCGCTACGCCGGCGTCGATCGCCTCGCCTACCTGCACCTGGGCATGAACCCCACCGGCTCGTTCAAGGATCTCGGCATGACGGTCGCGATCTCGGCGGCCAAAGCCGCCGGCGCGCGCAGCGTGGTCTGCGCCAGCACCGGCAACACGGCCTCGTCGATGGCCGCCTACGCCTCGCGCGCCGGGCTCGACGCCTACGCGATCGTGCCGCGCGGCCGCGTCAGCGATGCGAAGCTCGCGCAGATGCGCGAGTACGGCGCGCAGCTCATCGAGGTCGACGGTTCCTTCGACGACGCCTTCGCCGCGCTCTCCGACGTGCGCGACGCCGCGGTCGTCAACTCCGTCAACGCCTATCGCATCGAAGGTCAGAAGTGCGCGGCCTTCGCGATCCTCGAAGCGCGCAGCTGGAGCGTACCGGATTGGATCGCGCTGCCGGGCGGCAACCTCGGCAACATCTCCGCGATCAGCAAAGGTTTCCGTGAAGCGCTCGCGCTCGGGCTGATCGACAAACTCCCGCGCATCGCGCTGATTCGCGCCGAGCGCGGCGTCGACACGACGGCCAGTGCCATCGCGGTCGGTGATCCGAAATCGCGCAGCCGCGCCTCGCGCGCACTCGAGCGCTTCAACGGCATCGAACTTGCGATCGGCGACGATGCGATCCTCGATGCGAAAGCGCAGATCGGACGCGAAGGCATCGGCTGCGAACCGGCCTCCGCCGCGTCGCTCGCGGGCGTGCGCGCCCTTCGACAGGCTCAGGGTGACAGTGTGGTGTCGGCTCAGGGTGACAGTGGTGACACGATTGCTCCCGATGCCGACGTCGTCGCGATTCTCACCGGGCACGTTCTCAAAGATGCGCGGCCCTTCGAGGCTCGCGCGAACGCGCTCGCACCTCAGGGTGACAAGGTCCATGCCGTTGCGTAGCGCGTTCGTCGTCAGTGTGCCCGCGTCGAGTGCGAATCTCGGGCCTGGGTTCGATTGCGTCGGCATCGCGCTCGATCTGCGTGCGCGCGCCATGGTCGAACCGGCCGATCGTTTCGCAATCGAATTCGGCGGACCGGAACGGCCCACGCACCCCGGATTCGAGCGCATGCTCATTGCCGCGATGCGTTCGGTCAACATGACGCTCCCGCGCATTCGCGTGCAGCTCGTCAACGCGATTCCGCTGGGCAAAGGTCTGGGCTCGAGCGCCGCGGCGCGCGCGCTCGGCGTCACGATCGCAGCCCGCGCGCACGGCATGCAGCTCGACCGCGACGCGATCGCGCACCGCGTCTGCGAACTGGAGGGTCATCCCGACAACGCGCTGCCCGCCGTCTACGGCGGCATCGCGATCGCCGCCTCGTCGCGCGAAAGCATCAAACTCGCCGCGCCGAGCGATCTGCGCGCGATCGTCGTCGTGCCCGACTTCGAACTCGCCACCAAAGCGGCGCGCGCGCTCTTGCCGCTGCAGTACGAGAAAGCCGACGTCGTCTTCAACTTGCAGCGCGTCGCGCTGCTCGGCGCCGCGCTCGCCTCCGGCAATTGGAACGCCCTGCGCGACGCGATGCGCGACCGTTTCCATCAGCCGCAGCGCGCGGCGGTCGTCCCCGGTCTCGCCGCGGCGCTCGCGCTCGATGCCCCCGAAATCATCGGCATCGCCCTCTCCGGCGCGGGCCCGAGCGTACTCGCGCTCATCCGCGACCGCGTCGCATGGCGCCCGCTCGCCGCCCGCATCGAAGCCTGCTTTGCCGCCGCCGGGATCGCCAGCCGGAGCTACCGGCTGCCCTTCGCACCGCGCGGCCTGGTTTCGCGCCGGTACTTGACGGAGCGCAAAGCGGCATGATAGCCTGTCCGAAATGTTCCAGACCTCCATGATGACCTGTTCCATGTGCATTATGCGGACGCATAAGGCGGGGACGGTCATTGGGAGCACCGTGTAACACACGGAATCGAGAAAGCACTCCAACGACGCCTCCGCCGATACAGCGGGGGCGTCGTTCTTTCTCTCTCTCGGAGGCTACAAGGGGATCATGGACTGTACAATCGGGATCGGATTACTCGGATGCGGCACGGTCGGCTCGTCGGTCGCGCAGCGCTTGCTGTCCGAGCGCGAGGCGATCGAGCGCCGCAGCGGCGTGCGCTACACCCTGCAGGCGATCGCCATCGCCAATCCGTCGAAGCCGCGTCCGGCCGCGATCGATCCGCATCTCTTCACCAAAAATGCCCGCGCCGTCATCGACGATCCGCGCGTCGATCTCATCATCGAATGTATCGGCGGCACGCAAGTCGCCTCCGAACTGCTCGAATACGCGCTCGAACGCGGGCGCACGGTCGTCACCGCCAACAAAGATCTCATCGCCACCCAAGGCCCGCGCCTCTTCGCGCTCGCGCATTCGCGCGGCGCGCGCTTGCGCTACGAAGCCGCCGCCTGCGGCGCGATTCCGGTGATCCGCGTGCTCGACGACGCGCTCGCCGGCGACAGCGTCCACGCCTTCGGCGGCGTCGTAAACGGCACGTGCACCTACATTCTCTCGCAGATGGAACGCGGCGAAGAATACGACGTCGCGCTGCGCCGCGCGCAAGAACTCGGCTTCGCCGAAGTCGATCCCTCGGCCGACGTCGAGGGCCTCGATGCCGCCCACAAACTCGCGCTCTTGATGCAGCTCGCGTTTCAAATGGCGGTCATTTCGCCGCGTCTGCGCCGCAATGGGATCAGCAGCGTGAGCAAACGCGACGTTGCCCGCGCGCAAATGCTCGGCTACCGCATTCGCCTGGTCGCGGCCGCGACGCGCAGCGCCAACGCCGCGCGCGGTGAGGTCGCCCCGGTCCTCGTTCCCGAAACGCATCCGTTCGCGCTCGCGAGCGGACCGGAAAACGTCGTGCGCATGGTCTCGCGCGATGCGGGCGCGCTTCTGCTCTCCGGCACCGGCGCCGGCGGTTTTCCCACCGCCTCGGCCGTGCTCGGCGACGTCATCACCGCGCTGCGCGACCTCGCCAATCAGCGCGCCGTGCATTACCCGGCCCTCGAACCGGCGCTCGACATCGCGCCGCTCTTCGAGCATCTGCCGCGCCATCCAGAACTCCCACGCTATCCGCTGTGGGATGATAGCCTCCTCGAAGCTCCCGTCTCGCAGGTTGAAACTGCGTTCTCATGACGGGGAAAAGGAAACGACCACCACATGAGCGCCACCCTGGAGCAAGAACAAACTCCACACTTTGACACGCTCGCCATTCACGGCGGCCACAACGGTGATCCCGCGACCAAAGCGCGCGCGGTTCCCATTTATCAAACGACCTCGTATCTGTTCGACTCGACCGAACACGCCGGCAAACTCTTCGCCCTCGAAGAATTCGGCAACATCTACACCCGGATCATGAATCCCACGACCGACGTCTTCGAGCAGCGCGTCGCCGCGCTCGAACGCGGCGCTGCCGCGCTGGCGGTCGCGAGCGGGCAAGCCGCGGTCGTCTACGCGATCCTCAATCTCGCGCGCAGCGGCGATCACGTCGTCAGCTCGAACTCGCTCTACGGCGGCACCTACAACGCCTTCGCCCACACGCTCAAGCGCTTCGGCGTCGACGTGACGCTGGTCGATTTCAACGATCCGTTCGCGGTCGAGCAGGCGATCCGCCCGAACACCAAGGCGCTCTTCGCCGAAACGATCGGCAACCCGAAGATCGACGTGCTCGACGTCGAGCTCTACGCCGATCTCGCGCACCGTCACGGCTTGCCGCTGGTGGTCGACAACACGCTGCCCACGCCGTATCTGCTGCGTCCGATCGATTTCGGCGCCGACATCGTCGTGCATTCGGCGACGAAGTTCATCGGCGGACACGGCACCGCGATCGGCGGCGTGATCGTGGACGGCGGCAAATTCGATTGGGGCGACAACCCGCGCTTCAAAGAATTCGTCGATCCCGATCCTTCGTATCACGGCCTGCAGTACGCGCCGGTCTTCGGCAACATCGCGTACATCTTGAAGGCGCGCGTGCAGTTGCTGCGCGACGTCGGTGCGGCGCTCTCGCCGTTCAACGCGTGGCTGCTGCTCCAGGGCCTGGAAACGCTGGGCCTGCGGGTCGAGCGCCACAGCTCGAATGCCCTCGCCGTCGTCGAGTTCCTCGAGCGGCACCCGCAGGTCGTCTCGGTCGCGTACCCGCGTTCGGAAAAATATCTGCCGAACGGCGCCGGCGCGATTCTGACCTTCCGCGTCAAGGGTGATGCCGCGCGCGCGAAGCAGGTGATCGATCGGCTCAAGCTCTTCTCCCTGCTCGCTAACGTGGGCGATGCGAAGTCGCTGGTGATTCATCCCGCCAGCACCACGCATCAGCAGCTCACGCCCGAGGAGCGTTTGCAGAGCGGGGTCGACGAGTCCACGATTCGGCTCTCGGTCGGCATCGAAGACAAGCGCGACATCATCGCCGACCTCGACCAGGCGCTCGCGTCGTAGCCGTGCGCGAGCTGGAGGTTCCCGTTGGGGACCTGCGCTTTCGCGTCACGATCGACGGCGAGCTCAACGCGGACAAGAGCAACGCCGTCTTCGCGCCGCACGCGCTGACGGGGAATAGCCGCGTCGCCGAATGGTGGCCCGGAATTGCGGGAGGAGACGAATCGTTCTTCTCCCGCAACCGCTACGCCATCATCGGCATCAACGCGCTCGCTCCTCGCCGTACTACCGTGCGTGACATCGTCCAGACGCACCAGCGTATCTTCGACGCGCTCGAAATCGAACGGCTGGCGGTCGTGATCGGCGGTTCGCTGGGCGGCATGCAGGCGCTGCAGTGGGCGCTCGATGCGCCGCAGCGCGTCGAACGGGCGATCGTGGTCGGCGCGCACGATCATCACTCGGCGATGGGCATCGCGCTCAACGCCGTGCAGCGCGATGCGATCGCGCTCGATCCGGTGCGCGGGCTTGCGCTCGCGCGTAAGATCGCGATGCTCACCTACAAGAGCGAAGAGCTCTTCACGCAGCGGTACGGCCGCAAACCCGACCGGCGCGACCCCGCACGCTTCGATGTCGAAGGCTACCTCGATCATCAGGGCGACAAACTCATCGCGCGGATGGATCCGGCGGCGTACGTCGCGCTCACGCACGCGATGGACAGCTTCGACGTGCGCGATCGCACGCTGCCGCCCGGGCCCGACGTCACCTTCGTCGGCATCTCGTCCGATTGGCTCTTCCGTCCGCAAGACGTTCGCGCCGCCGCGCAACGTCTCGGCGCACGCTACCTGGAACTACACAGCGATCACGGCCACGATGCGTTCCTCGCCGAACCCGAAAAACTCCGCGCCCTACTGGCGCCTCTGCTCACGAGCGCGAGCGAAGCCGCGCGACTTTAGCCTTGTCATCCCGAGCGTAGCGCGCACCCCTTCGTAGCGAAGCGTAGTCGAGGGACGGGCATTACCTCGATCCTTCGACTACGTTCGCTGCGCTCACTACGCTCAGGATGACAAATCGCCGACCACCGACCAATAGATCATCACGACGAGCGGTGCGAACGTCGTGACCCTCGAAAAAGCGAACATGAGCGATTCCGTTCCGTTCGGCCGGCTCTTGCGCGACTTTCGCGTTGCTGCCGGGCTCACGCAGGACGACCTGGCCGAATTGGCGCGGATGAGCGCCGGCGGCATCAGCGTCCTCGAACGCGGAACGCGCACGGCCCCGCGCCGCGAGACGATCGCCTTGCTTTCGTCGGCGCTCGGCCTCTCCGAGTCCGACCGTAAACGGCTCGAAGAATCGGCCGCGCGGCCGCCGCGTGCGCGGCGCCGCAGCGAGCACGTCGAAAGCGACGGCGCCCGGGATCGCCACAATCTGCCGCTGGCCTTGACGAGCTTTCTCGGTCGCGAGCAAGAACGCGACCACGTGCTCAAACACATCGCCGAGCGTCGTCTCGTCACGATTTGCGGCGTCGGCGGCGTCGGCAAGACCCGGCTCGCGTTGGAAGCGGCCCGCAATCTCTTCGACAATTTCCGCGACGGCGTCTGGCTCGCCGAGTTGGGCGATTTGGACAACCCCGCTTCCGTCGACTGGAGCATCGCCGCGACGCTTGGCGTTTCACAACAGATGACGGCGTCGGGTGATGCCTGGATCGGCGCGCTCGTCGGCAAGAACCTCTTGGTTATTCTCGACAATTGCGAGCACGTGCTCGTCGCCGCCGCTGCGGTTGCAAAATCGCTGCTCGAACGTTGCCCGAACGTGCGCATTCTCGCGACGAGCCGCGAGCCGCTGCGGCTTGCCGGCGAAGTCGTCGTGCGTCTGCGGACCCTGGCGCACCCGCACGCCGACGCAACGCCGGCGATCCGGCTGTTCTTGGATCGCGCGAGCGATGTGGCGCCCGAGTATGCACAGATCGATCGCAACGATGCTCGCATGATCCCGATCGAACGACTGTGTCGCCGGCTCGACGGCCTTCCGCTCGCGATCGAGCTAGCCGCCGCGCACGCCGGCGCCGTGAGTCCCGACATGCTCGTGCGCGCGCTCGAACGGCACAATGAGCTTCCGAGCGCCGGCGGTCTGGCCGCCCCGCCGCGCCACCAAACGCTGCGCAGTCTTCTCGATTGGAGCTACGGGTTACTCGACGAGACCGAGCGACGCGTGTTGAATCACCTCGCGGTCTTTGCCGGCGGCTGCACGCTGGATGCCGCCGAAGCATTGTGCGACGGCATCGTCGACCAAGTCAAGATCTTGCCGACGCTCCTCTCCCTGGTCGAGAAATCGCTCGTCACCGCGGACACGCGCGTCGAAGATACGCGGTACGATCTGCTGGCAACCACGCGCGCCTACGTTCGCGAACAACTCGCTGCGCACGGCGAGCAGGCACGCGCGGCCCGCGCGCACGCCGAGTACTATTGCGCGCTGGCAAAAACGGCCGATACGGCCTACGGCCGGCCCGCCGCGACGCCGTGGCTGGCATCCATCGAGCCGGAATTGGAAAACTTCCACGCCGCCTTGCAGTGGTCGCTCGTCGATCGCAATGACATCGTGGTCGGCGCGACGCTGGTTGCGCTGCAGTCGCAAGTGTTGGAGTTGCTCGCGCGCTGGACCGAGAGCGCGAGTTGGTGCGAAGCCGCGCTCGAAGCAATCGCGCCCGCCGGAGCGCGCGAACTCGAGGGATGGCTCCACTTTGCGCTCTGCCGTTGTTTCGTCTTTGCAAGTCAGGATGAGCGCGCGGTCGCAGCCGGAAACCGCGCGGTGGAATTGTTTCGCGCCGCCGCTCGAGCCGGCGACCGTCCGGATATGCAGATTGCTGCGGCCCGCGTTCTCGCCTTCGTTGCGTGGGCGTTGGCATGCGTGCAGCGATGCGAGGAAGCCGACCGCGCGGCCGAAGAGGCCGTGCGCAAGTTGCGCGACGAGCCGCGCAAGAGCGCGCCCGCGTGGGCGCTCGTCGTCCGATCGCATACGGTCGATCCAAGCGACGTCGCGGCGCGGCGCGCGTTGCTCGACGAAGCTTGGGAGCTCGACGGTGCGACGCCGGGCATGTTGACCGGCGGCCTCATTTATATCGCGCGTTGTGCGCTCGCGCTCGACGTCGGAGACTTCGCGCTTGCCCAAACGAGCGCGCGCGAAGCCGCCGAGCAGCTGCGAGCTTCGGGCGTCGGTGCGAACCTCGCCGGCTGGGCGCTCGCGCTCGCAGCCTCGGCGGCCGTCGCTGCAGGTCACACGGAAACGGCGTTTCGCGATGCGCGCGAGGCGCTGTCGGAAGCGCGCTGCGGACCGGCCATGCTCTTCGGCGCACAGCTTGCCGCGGCGCAAGCCGCGCTGGGCAGCGATCGCCCGCTCGACGCGGCCAGGATCATCGGCGCCGTACAAGGCGCACGCTCGCGCGGCGCGATGGAGCCGCCCGCGACGTTCCGGTTCCACAATGCTGTCATGGAGCGCTTGCTCGAGCACCTGCGGCGCAGCCTACCGGATGACGTGCTCGACGCCGAACTCACCGCCGGCCGCAAGCGGCCATTCGAGGAAGCGGTCTCGGCCGCGCTCCAAATGTTCGCATAAGCTGTTCGAGTGTCTCTGGTCCGGCCTTCCGCATGCGGCGATACTGAGGGCGAAAGGAGCTCATACCAGATGACTATCGCAAACAAAACCGTCCTGGTAACGGGCGCAAATCGCGGCATCGGCCTGGCGCTGGTGAATGAGGCGCTGGCGCGAGGCGCCAAGCGCGTCTACGCCGCAACCCGCCAATCATTCACGCACGACGACGTGCGCGTGATCCCGCTCGCGATCGACGTGACCAACGAAGCACAGATTCAGCAAGCCTTCGAGCAGGTGGATTCGCTCGACGTCCTGATCAACAACGCCGGCATCTCGCTTCCCGACGACTTGAGCGACCGTGCGTCGCTCGATCGCCATCTCGAAGTCAATGTCTTCGGCACCTACTATATGACGAAGACGTTCCTCCCGCTTCTCGAGCGTTCGCGCGGCGCGATCGTCAATATCGTATCGATCGGGGCGCTGGCCGCAGTGCCGATCCTTCCGTCATACTCGCTGTCGAAGGCGGCCGCGTTCTCGCTCTCGCAATCGGTCCGCGCTCTTCTCGCCGCGTACGGCGTGAGCGTGCATATCGTTCTTCCCGGCCCCGTCGACACCGACATGGTGCGCGCGCTCGACATTCCGAAAGAATCTCCGCAGACGGTCGCACGAAACATCATCGACGGCGTCGAGCGCGGGGAGGAAGAGATTTTTCCCGATCCGTTCTCGGCGATGCTGGCGGAGAGCTGGCGCGGCGGTGCGGTAAAAGCGCTCGAACGGCAGAATGCCGCGCTGCTCGTGCAAAGTGAGGCCCTGGCATGAACACCCCGCCGACCGTCTCACCGCAAGAGTGGGAAGCGGCGCGCCGCGACCTGCTCGTGAAAGAGAAAGCGTTGACGCGCGCACGCGACGCGCTCGCTGCCGAGCGCCGGCGCATGCCGTGGACGGCGATCGAAAAGACCTACACCTTCGAAGGACCGAATGGTACGGTCAGTCTGCTCGACCTCTTCGAAGGGCGCCGTCAGTTGATCGTCTACCGCGCGTTCTTCGAACCCGGCGTCTTCGGATGGCCCGACCATGCATGTCGCGGTTGTTCGTTCGGCGCCGACCAGGTCGCACATCTCGCCCATCTGAATGCGCGCGATACCACGCTCGCCTACGTCTCGCGAGCACCGCAACCCGACATCGCGCGCCTCAAGGCGCGGATGGAATGGAAGATGCCGTGGTACACCATCGTCGACAGCTTCGATAAGGATTTCGGCGTCGACGAATGGCACGGTACCAATGTTTTCTTCCGCGACGGTGACCGTATCTTCCGCACCTACTTCATCAACAGCCGCGGCGACGAAGCGATGGGGAGCACCTGGAGCTATCTCGACGCGACGGCGCTCGGACGTCAGGAAACGTGGGAAGATTCTCCCGAAGGGTATCCCCAGACCGAGCCGTACGAGTGGTGGAACTGGCACGACAATTACGAGGCCGAGCCGGACCCGAGGTGGGGAGAGGTCCTCGATAACGCGAGCGCTCTTCTCAGTGACGCGAAATGATACTCGCGCACATCTTCGGGATCCCCGTAGAGGAAACGCTGTTGCCGTGGCTTGGTTCCGGCGCGGGAGCCGGAGTGTTGTACTTTAGCTACGCGATCGCCCGTCGCGCGTTCGAGAGGAGATGACCAGCGATGGGCAAGATCGTGGTCAGTGAGAATGTCACGCTCGATGGAATCGTCCAGGACCCCACCGGCGAGGAGGGTCTCGACGGCGGTGGCTGGTTTGGCCGAGTCGGGGAAAAGAACATCGAGGCGTGGGGTAAGATCGCGTATGATGAAGCCCGTCACGCCGAGGCTCTGTTATTTGGCCGGCGGTCCTATGAGTGGTTCGCCAAGAAGTGGACATCCCGGAGCGGCGAGTTCGCGGATCGGTTGGCCACCCTTCCCAAATACGTTGTGTCGTCGACCATGGAAGATCCCCGTTGGAATAACTCGACCGTCCTAAAGGGCGACGTGGTGAGCCAGGTTTCGAAACTGAAGCAAAGCAGAGAGGGGGAAATCGTTCTCTACGCAAGCTCCCAGCTCGTGCACGCGTTGCTGAAACACGATCTCGTCGACGAGTTGCGACTGACGATCTACCCCTTCGTGATCGGCGTGGGCGAGCGTTTGTTTGGCGCGACGAGTGACACGACATCACTTCGCCTCGTTGAAACCCGCAACATAGGCGACAGCCTCGTGTACCTCAGATACGACATCGCCCGATGACGACGACAAAGGAAGTGCTATGGCCGATTCAAGCCTGCTGATGCCCGGAACCGACGAAGCGTACCGCGCGGCGCGCGACCGCCTGCGTGATGCGGAGATCGATCTGCGCGACCGGATCGAAGCTGTGGCGGCAATGCGCCGAAGCTTGCCGCCCGGGCCGGTCGTGCCGGATTACACGTTCACCGAACACGGTAATCGCGTTCACCTCGCCGAGCTCTTCGAAGGCGACAAATCGGAGCTGATCGTCTACCACCTGATGTACTGGGCCGACGATGATGAATTCTGCCCGATGTGTTCGCTCTGGCTCGACGGTCTCAACGGCATCGCGCCGCACGTCACCCAGCGGGCGAACTTTGTCGTCGCCACCCGCGCGCCGTTCGACAAACTGCAGACTTGGGCCACGCATCGCGGATGGAATCGTCTGCGCCTCCTCTCCGACGATGGACCGGCGTTTGCGCGCGACATCGACGCCGAAGATGCAGACGGCCGGCCCGATTCGACCGTCGCGGTGTTCACGAAAGACGGCGATCAGGTGCGTCACTTTTATACCGCGCATCCGATGCTCGACGATCGCGAACGCGGCATCGACTTGCTCTGTCCGGTCTGGCATCTGTTCGACCTCACGCCGTCCGGCCGCGGTGATTGGTACGGAACGAACTGAAATCGCGCAGTTGCGCGCGATGGAGATCGACTTGCGCGATCGCATCGAAGCGGTCGCGGCAATGCGTCGTGACCTGCCGCCCGGCCCGGTTCTCCCCGAATATACCTTCATCGAGAACGGCGCGCCAGTCCGCTTATCTGAGCTGTTTGCCGCCGGCAAGCCGCACTTGATTCTCTACCACTTGATGTATTGGGTGCAGGACGATTCGTTCTGCCCGAGTTGCTCGATGTGGATCGACGGATTCAACGGCATCGCGCCGCACGTCAGGCAGCGGGCGAACTTCGTCATCGCCTCGCGGGCACCGTTCGACCGGCTCCAAGAGTGGGCAGCGCACCGCGAGTGGCATCGCCTTCGCTTCATCTCAGACGATGGACCGGCCTTCGCGCGAGACATCGCCGCTGAGGATGCCGAGGGCAACCCCGATTCGACGATCGTGGTCTTCGAAAAGGAAGGCGATTGCGTTCGTCACGTTTACACCGCACACCCGATACTGGAGCATCGCGGGCAAGGAATCGATCTGCTTACGCCGGTGTACGCTCTTCTCGATCTCACGCCGGCCGGCCGCGGTGATTGGGATACGTCGAACGAGGCCTTCGACGTCTGGATGCAAGCACGATGAAGGCCGTGGTGCTACACGAGCCGGGCGGTCCCGACGTTCTCAAGGTCGAGAACGTTCCAATGCCGGCGGCCGTACCGGGCAAAGTGCTGATTCGCGTCAAGGCATTCGGCCTCAATCGTCACGATATGTTCGCGCGACAAGGGCTCTTACCCGACGTGCGCTTTCCGATCGTTCTCGGCCTCGAAGCGGTCGGTATCGTCGAGTCGGCGCCGGGAGGGGAATTCGCGGTGGGAGCAACCGTTGCGACCGCAATGGGCGGCATGGGCCATGCCTTCGACGGTGGTTACGCCGAATACACGCTCGTCCCGGCCGATCACGTACGCAGCGTGGTGACCAATTTACCCTGGGAGACGCTCGGAGCGCTTCCCGAGATGCTGCAGACCGCGTGGGGTTCGCTCTACGAGGCGCTCCAACTGAAAGAAGGCGAGTCACTGCTCGTACGTGGCGGCACCACCTCGGTTGGATTAGCCGCGACGGCACTCGCGAGCCGTCGTGGTGTGACCGTCTATGCGACGACGCGCAACGCCGGTCGGAGACAACTCTTGCTCGATAGCGGCGCGACGGACGTGTTCGTAGACAACGGCAGAATCGCACCGGAGGTCAAAGCGCGGACGAACGGCGGCGTCGATAAGGTGCTCGAACTGGTCGGCGTGACGACTCTGGACGACTCGTTGCAATGTGTCAAGACAGGCGGCATCGTCTGTAAGACGGGGATCGTCGACGGTCGGTTCTCGATGCAGGGCTTTTTGCCGGAGAGCTCGATCCCGACGGCAGTCTACCTTACGGCGTATCTAGGCGACCCGCAGTTCATGACGATGCCGCTGCAGCAACTCGTCGATGACGTTGCTGCCGGAGCGTTATCCGTAACGATCGGCAAGGTCTTTCACATTGACGAGATCGTCGAAGCGCACCGGCTGATGGACTCAAACATGGCCGGCGGTAAGATCGTCGTTCTGACCGGCTAATTGCCAGGGTTTTCTCCCTCGAGGAGGGTAGCAAAGACCTGAGGAGACTCTCATGTACGCACGAGCAGCTCTTTTTACGTTCGCATCGATCCTCTTCGGCCTGGGACTTCTGCCGGCTGCCGGCGTGGCGCAGAATAGCGGCGTTCAATATGCGTACGGTGTCACGAACCAGACGCATCTCGGTGCGTGGGTCACGCTGAACAACGCGCACTGCAAACTCGATGTGCCGTGCCGGAACTACACGGAGTGGGTTCCAGCCGGTCAACAAGTTTGGATCAAGGTCGTCGGGATACCCGGCGAATTCAACCTCAAGGCTGAATTCATGCACAACCGTAGCGAGGTGAGACCGGTGGCGGTTGCGACGATTCAGTGGAAGCTTTGGCCGGGATCCAAAGACCGACTAGTCGAGCGAAACGGGAAGTACGTTTGGACGCCGTAACAGCCCAATCGTCGCCGGTCGCTCATTTCACCAGCCTTTCATCGACGTTGCGAACGCGGGCCGTTTGTAGGCGTTGCTGCAGCCGTTGACGTCGAGGCCTTTTGCCGAGCGGGCCAGCACAAATGCAATTTTCAATCGGTCGGTGCAGCTGGTTTCCGTGGCATGGCCGGCGCCGCGGGAATCGCCGGCGCGCCCGGGCCGCCTGGGTTCCAGTAAATGACGTGGCCGCTCGGGTGCCGAGCTTTCAGCAAGACGAACGCGATCGGAATTACACGTCCGCTCTGCGTGGCGCGGTTCTCGTAGACGCCGAAGGTCCCGCACAGCGCGGGAACATGTGTTCTTCCTTCGCTGCAGGGCTTGGCGTGAAGGCCAAGCAGCGCCGCCATCAAGAGTGCTGCGTGCATGCCCGCATTCTACGGCGATTTGAGAAAAAGAGAGCCCGGCGAAGCAGCACGCCGGGCCCTCCTCCGGGCGGAATGAAGGATAGGTACTATTCCAGAGCCGTGGCGTAAAAGTTTCCGTCACGCCAGTAGCCATAGGCTATGATCTGTCGTCCCACCGCCACGCGGCCGCTGGTTTCGCGGTTGAGCGCGGGTTGGTCATTGATCACCAGCGTGCGATCCGCCAGTTGCACGGTTACGAGGTGGCCGCGTACGGCCGTAATCGTTCCGGCGATTCGCGCGCGACGAGGTCCAACCGTGTAGCCGGGGCAATGCCCGTTCGGCGTCCACACGCCGCCTGCCCAATCACCGCAGACCGGATCGCCGTATTGACCGTTCGGTCCCAGCGTGGTCGTGGTGGTGGTCGTCGTCGTTTGTTGGGTCTGCTGCACCGGCTGCTGTTGCGCGATTGCCGGAGCCGCCAGGGCGGCCGCAAACGCTGCGGCGAGCAGGCTCGCGGTAAGTTCTCGTTTCATAATATCCGTATCTACCCACTTCGCAGCGCCGCATCTGCCTAGCGCTCGACCGATTCGTGCCGCGCGTACTCCTCCGCACCCATGAAATGCAGGGAGACGTACGGCTGATCGCCGACGACCCAACTGTCGTGGCCAGGCGGAATATAGAAGATATCGCCCGCCCGCATCTCGATGACGCGACCGTCGTCCATCGCCGCGGTCGCGCTGCCCGAAACGACCATGCCGATATGCTCCACCGCGCAACTGCGTTGCCCGAGATCGCGTCCGACGTGCTCGGACCACTTCCATCCCGGCTCGTAGGTTGCGCGGCCGATCGTCATCTCGTCGACGAGGACGATCTCGAATTTTCCTTTTTCGAACACGATCACGGTGTCGGGGTGATCAAATCGTTTCAAGATGACTTCGCCGTTCATTTTTCTCCTTTGGTCAGCGCTCGAAGAGCCAGCGCCTGATCGCCGTAGCGACCACTTTGTGTTCGATCGGATGCAGCCGCGTCAGCACAGCGCCTTCGTCCTCTCCCGCGACGACGCGCAGCGGTTTGCGCGCGAGCACGCGCCCGCGGTCGGTTTGCATCGTCACCTCGTGCACGCTCGCACCAACCCACGTGCTGCCGGCCGCCAGCGCATCGCGCACGGCGTGCGGTCCGCGAAACGCGGGCATCGTCGTGCGGTCGGACAGCGTGACGCGATCGCTCGCCGGATCGAGCGGTAAGAACGCGGGATGCACGTTGAGCATCTGCGGGAACGCACCCACGAACGCCCGCTCCAGCAGATGCATCCAGCCGAGCAGCAGCACCAGCTCCGGTTCGAGTTGCGCGACGACATCGTACAACTCGGCGTCGTACTCCTCGCGCGAGACGCTCTCGCGCTGCCAGGGCAACACGATCGCGGGAATGCCGGCGTGCCGTGCACGCGTGATCGCGAACGCATCGGCCTTATTGGCGACGAGCGCGGCCAGTTCGAGCGGCAGCCCGTCGGTAACGCGATCGATCACCGCTTGGAAATTCGTGCCGCTCCCCGACGCAAGCACGACCGTGCGTACCGGCCGCGGCGTGAAGTCACGCACGTCGTAGCGCTCGACGACGCGGGCCCCGTAGCGTTCGTAGTACGGAACCAATTCGTCGGAGGCGGCGGCGACCAGTCCGCGACGATAGCCCCGCGCGCGCAGACCGCAGAGCGCGATCTCGAGCAGCGCCGGTCCCAGCGGGCCGCCGCGATGGGCCGGTGCAACGCCGAACGGCCCGAAGATGCCGACGCCCGGCTCGCGTGCGATGCCGCGCAGCCACGCAAAGCGCAAACCCTGCGGATCGAACGCCGCAAATCCGACCGGCTCGTCGTCTTTCGTCGCGACGGCCGACCCCGCCATCGCAACCTCGGTGCTCCACACGCCGCCGAAGATCTCATCGATCCACGCGAGCGTCGCCTCGCTCGCCGCTCCTAACGCGTACCCTGCGCGCGCAGCCCGTTCGCGCGCATCCGCGTCGCTCGCAAAACGTTCGTCGAGATCGACAACGAGATTGATCACCGCGCTTCGTGTATCGTGATCTGCGGCTCGCTCGGCTCGCGCGCTTCGATCCAGCCAACCACTTTCGCGCCCGGCACCGCCGCGACGGCCTTGTTCGCGTCGACGAACGGCACGATCAGCGTGTAGCCGACGCCCATGTTCAACGTGCGATACTTTTCCTCGTGGGTCAGATTCCCGCGCCGCACCAGCTCCTGCATGATCGGCGGCACGCTCCAACGCGCGGCTTCGAAAATCGCCTTCACGTTCGGCGGCAGCGTGCGCGGCACGTTCTCGAGCAATCCGCCGCCGGTGATGTGCGCCATCGCCTTCACGTCGGCGACCTTTTGGATCGCGCGCACCGCATCATAATAGGAAGGATGCTCGGCGAGCAGCGCTTCCGCGTAGGTGCCGCCGTTGAATGGCCGCATCCAATCGTCGCGCGGCAGCAGCGCGCGCGCCAGCGAGTAGCCGTTGGTGTGCAGACCGATCGACGGCAACCCGACGATCGCGTCACCGGGCACAACGCGCGCGGGGTCGGGAACGGCGCTCGTATCCACGATACCGACGATCGTTCCGGCGAGGTCGAAGTGTCCGGGCGAATACAGACCGGGCATCTCCGCCGTTTCGCCGCCCAGGAGCGCGCAGTTGTGCGCGCGGCACGCGCGCGCGCACCCTTCGACCACCGCCGCCGCGACCATCGGATCGAGTTTCCCCGCCGCAAAATAATCGAGAAAGAACATCGGATCGGCGTTGACCACCAAGATGTCGTTCACGCAGTGGTTGACCAGGTCGCGCCCGATCCCGTCGTAGGTCCGCAGCTCGGCGGCAATCAAAATCTTGGTTCCGACGCCGTCGGCCGAGGCGACCAGCGCACGATCGCCGCCGGCGGGCAGGCGAAACACGCCGCCGAAGCCGCCGATCGCATCGAGCTGGTCGGGATGGCGCCATCCGCCCAGCACCTCTTTGTACCGCGCCACGGCCTGGTTGCCGGCCGCAATGTCGACGCCCGCCCGTGCGTAGGCGTCCGGGGCCCGACTTTCGTCGCTCACCGCGGCTCCAGCGCAGGGTCGATACGCCGCGGCGCACGAACTGAGGGCAAAACGATAGCCATATCGTGCTCATACTTCACCCCACTGAAAGGTAGCCCATGCAAGTCCGAATTGCGCAAGACGCGCCGGGTGGCGCTCGCGCTGATGCCGTCGTCGTTCCGGTCTTTACGAGCGGTGAGATGAGCAGCGCCGCAAAGTCCCTCGACGGCATCCTGGGCGGAGCGATTACCGACGTGCTCGCCTCCGAAGAAATCAAAGGCAAGTTAGCCGAGTGCGCGCTGCTTCACGCCGGCGATAAGCCGTTCCATCGCGTGCTGATCGTCGGTTTGGGCGAGCGCGCGAAATTCGAGCCGCTGAATCTGGCGCGCTATGCGGGCGCGGCGGTGCGCTACCTCGGACGGCGTAACGTTGCCGCGATCGCGATCGCGCTCCCCGACGAAGCAAAGGGGGATGAAGCGGCATGCGCATCGTTTGTCGCCGAAGGCGCTATCACCGGGTCCTTCGAGACCACGATCTATCAAGAGAAACCGGAGAAACGCATCGCGACCACCAGCGTCACCGTGCTCGCTCACGATTTTGACGCGAACGCGGTCAAAGCCGGCGTCGAACGCGGCGTGATCCTCGGCGAAGCGGTGAATTTGGCGCGCACGCTGGCGGTGACGCCGGGCAACGACATGACGCCGTCGATTCTCGCCAAAGAGGCCGCCAAGCACGGGAAGGAATCCGGTATCGAGGTCGAGGTGTTCGACGAAGATCGCATCCGTAAGGAAGGGATGGGTTCGTTTCTCTCGGTCGCGCAGGGCAGCGCACAGCCGCCGAAATTCATCATCATGCGCTACAACGGCAATCCCGGCAGTAAAGAATTGCTCGCGCTCGTCGGCAAGGGAATTACCTTCGACACCGGCGGCATCTCGCTCAAGCCGCCCGAACGCATGGAAGAGATGAAATACGACATGTCGGGCGGCGCCGCGGTCATCGCGACAATGTGGGCGCTCGGCAAACTCAAACCGAAACTCAACGTCGTCGGGCTCGTCCCTGCCACCGAGAACATGCCGGGCGGAAAAGCGACGAAGCCGGGCGACATCGTCAAGGCAATGAACGGCAAGACGATCGAGGTGATCAACACCGACGCGGAGGGCCGCTTGATCCTCGCCGATGCGCTCTGCTACGCGAACGAACTCGGCGCGACGAAGATCGTCGACTGCGCGACGCTGACTGGCGCTTGCGTCATCGCACTCGGTCACGCCGCAACCGCTGCCGTCGGCAGCGAGGAATCGCTTACCGACGAGTTTCTCGTCGCCGCCAAGCCGAGCGGCGAGCGCTATTGGGAGATGCCGCTGTACGACGACTATGCAAGCGCGATGAAGAGCGACATTGCCGATCTCAAAAATACCGGCGGGCGCCCCGCCGGCACGTTGACCGCGGCCGCGTTCCTGAAATCGTTCGTCGATGAGACACCGTGGCTGCATCTCGACATTGCCGGCACCGCGTATCTCGACAATGAGTCGGCCTGGCAAGCCAAAGGCCCGACCGGAACGCCGGTCCGCGCCTTCGTGTCGTTCGTCGAGACGCTGGCGGGCGAACCGGTGATTCACTCGAACGGCAAGACCTTGTCATCGCGGGCGTAGTCGAGGGACCGCATCCGAACCCTTTTCACCCAACGCGCGTTTCTCGCGTTCTTTCTTTCGCGCGAGAACGTATGGTTCGCCGAAGCCATTGCCACCACGGCGATCGGCTGGCAAATCTACGCGATTCGTCATCAGGCCCTCGATCTCGCGTTCGTGGGCCTGATCGGCTTTATCCCACAACTCGTGCTTGCCGTGCCGGCGGGCCTGATCGCCGATCGTCTCGATCGCCGCGGCGTCATCATCGTCACCGGCATCGGCAACCTCGTCAGTTCGCTGCTCTTTGTGATGCTCGCACTGAACCACTCACACTCGCTCGCGGCGTATTTCGGCGTGCTCGCCCTGTACTCAGTCGCCGACGCGCTCGGTGTCCCGGCGCAGCGCGCGATGCTGCCCTCGATCGTCAGCGGCGAGCAGTACGTGCGGGCGAGCGCATTGATCTCCTCGATCTCGGAATTCGGCGCCATTGCCGGACCCGCACTGGCCGGACTGCTCATCGCGATCGCCGCGTGGGTCGCGTTCGCGGCGGTTGCGGTTTTGCAAACCGTGGGAATTGCCGCCTCCTTCTTCCTCGATGCGCGCATGCGCGAGGTTCCGGAGGAATCGCTTTGGGCGTCGGCCGTCGACGGTTTCCGGTTCATCATCGATCGCAAGGTTATCCTCGGTGCGATCTCGCTCGATCTCTTCGCCGTGCTCTTCGGCGGCGCGACGTCGTTGCTGCCGATCTACGCCACGGCGGTCTTACACGTCGGCGCGACCGGCTACGGTCTTCTGCGCGCCGCACCGGCGGTTGGCGCAGGCGCCGTCGGCGCCTGGCTCGTGCGCCGGCCGATCGCGCGCCACGGCGCGCGCTGGCTGTTCTGGTGCGTTGCCGGCTTCGGCATCGCGACGATCGTCTTTGGATTCTCGCGGAACATGGCACTCTCGCTCTTGGCGCTCGCCGGCGTCGGCGGCTTCGACATGGTCAGCGTGGTGATTCGTACTGCGATCGCGCAATTGAGCACACCCGAGGCAATGCGCGGCCGCATAAGCGCCTTCGAAAACGTCTTCATCGGCGCATCGAACCAACTCGGCGCGTTCGAATCGGGAACGGTTGCGCAGTGGCTTGGAGCGGTGCCGTCGGTCGTCTTGGGCGGTTGCGCCACGATCGTCATCGTCGCGCTGTGGACGCGGATCTTTCCCGCCCTGCGCCGCTTCGACCGATTGGAAGAAACCTAGACTCTCATCCCGCGCGAAGCGAAGTCGAGGGACCGTTACTATCGGTGCAATGCGAATGCGACGGCTACAACCGAACCAAGGATCACGGCCGTCTGTCCGAGCATCCACGTAATGATCGTCTTCAAATTTGAGTCGATCTTGTGCTCGAGCCGTTCGAAGCGGGATTCCATTCTTTGCTCGAGCGCGTTGAGCCGGCGATCGACGCCGATGAGGCGGTCGGCGATCTGCTCGTAGGCGCCTTCGAGGCGCGCCATTCGTACTTCCATCGGCTGTCCGGTCACGCGGTCCCCTCCCGGTCATCCTATCCCACGCAATGCGCAAACGACAAGGGGCCCCGGCTCGAATGACGCAGAAGCATTTGCGGCTATGGCACAGACCAAACTCGTTAAGGAAGACGCGCGGCCCTACGAACCCGCCAAGGGTCCGGCATTACGGCGTGTAACGGCGGGCGCGATCAAGCGCCGGAAGGGCACGGCCACGATCCCGATGATCACCGCGTACGACGCGCCCTTCGGCCGCTATGCCGAAGAGGCCGGCATCGATTGGATTCTGGTGGGCGACAGTTTGGGCAACGTCGTGCTCGGTTTCGATGAGACCACACCGGTCACGATGGACGACATCGTGCATCACACCGCCGCGGTGGTACGCGGCACCTCACGCGCGCACATCGTCGCCGACATGCCGTTCGGTTCGTATCAAGTCAGCGACGAAGAAGCGGTGCGTAACGCGATTCGACTCGTGAAAGAGGGCGGTGCGACCTCGGTCAAGCTCGAAGGCGGCAGCGATGTCGCAGCGCGCATTCGCGCCATCTGGCGCGCCGGCATACCGGTCGTGGGCCACATCGGCATCACGCCGCAAACGGCCGGCCTGGGCCCCGGCTATCGCATGCGAACGCATCGCGAACGTCTGCTCGAAGATGCCCTTGCGGTCGAAGAGGCCGGCGCCTACGCGATCGTGCTCGAGGTCGTCGATTTCGAAATCGCGCGCGAACTCACGCAGCGGCTCTCGATCCTGACCATCGGCATCGGTTCGGGTTCGCATTGCGATTCGCAGGTGCTCGTACTCCATGACGTGCTGGGCATGTATCCACACTCGCCGCCGTTCGTCAAACGCTTTGCCGAAATCGGCATCGCCACGACCAATGCGCTGCGCGAGTACGCGGCCGCGGTAAAGGAAGGCACCTTTCCTTCCACGTGAGTGCGCCGCGGTTCGACGACGCGTTCCGCGCGCGGCTGCACGATCTCTTTCGTTGGCGCCGGGACGTCCGCCACTTTCGTCCCGACCCGTTACCGCACGAAGCGCTCGAACGTTTGGTGCGTGAGACCGCGCTTTCGCCGTCGGTCGGTTACTCGCAGCCGTGGCGTTTCGTTCGCGTCGAAACACCGGAACGGCGCCGTGCGGTCATCGCATCGTTCGAACGCGCGAACGCCCAGGCACTCGCCGGATACGACGGCAAGGACGCGGCGCTTTACGCGCAGCTCAAACTCTCCGGATTACGCGAAGCACCCGCGCACGTCGCCGTCTTCTGCGATACGAGCACGACCACCGGGCGCGGTCTCGGCCGAGCGACGATGCCGCAAATGCTCGCGTACTCGGCCGCGATGGCGATCTACACGCTCTGGCTTGCGGCGCGCGCCGACGGCATCGGCGTGGGCTGGGTGTCGATTCTCGAACCCGAGGTCGTCACGCTCGCGCTCGACGTCCCCGGGGAGTGGGAATTGATCGCGTACCTGTGCATCGGCTATCCCGCCGGCGATTCCGATACGCCCGAACTCGTCACCGCCGGTTGGGAACGGCAGGACGAACGCGCGCTGACGCTACACGAACGCTAAAACGCCGCTTTTTGACAATAGAAGCTCGCCCGTGCTAGAAAGATTCCAACATGGACGCCGGCTTTTCGGACCCGGGCGTCGTCGAGCACGTACGCCTCCGATGGCCGTGCCCGCACTGCCGCGAGGTTGAAGGCATCGCAATACCCAGCGCGGATCCCGTCAACACGGGGATCCATTTCATGGCTTATTGCAATCTCCGGCATCCCCAAGGCTACGCCTTCAACTACAGACACGAGATACTTGGCCTGCCGAAAGACGATGATGGCCTCTTCGAGGTCACGTCTCACGAAAAGGCGCTTATTCTTGCCCGCGATCGGTACGCGTGCATCTATTGCGGAAGAGCAGCACCTATAGTAGTTTCACCAATCCAATACATGGACCGGGCGCTGAGCGAGGCCTTCGGGCCAACATGGTCGTTGGACGGATTGGAGCACGCCTCGTCCACCTGTCCGACATGCTTTCAATATCTTCCCGGAATACTAAGAGTAATTCCGTCGCACTTGCTCCTTTCACTGGACCAAGCAAAACGCGAAGATATTTACAAATTCCTGCAGGCGCTGCAGCTGCATGTCCATCATCCTATCCCAAAGGTGATGCTCAAGAAACTGTTTAGCGGCGACCAAGAGCGTAAGAAATATAAAGAAGAGTTCGAACTCGCGACACAGAGACTCCACGTTACGGCATGCAACCAATGCAACGTGGGGATCGGCGACAGATTGGCGCCTATTGAGGAAATCGAACAGCTTCTGAGAACTGTAATATATTCTAACGGGGGTCCGCTCTACGAAAGAGACCGGTCAACACTTCAGGGTCTGCATTTTCGAGCGCGGATGCTCGAGCGAAGCGCCGCGGGCTAACCGCGGGATCTTAGGGGAACCACCACACGGTCGGGCGTGACATCAGCGTCTAAACCCTCGTGATGCCTTACGAGCGCAATAACGTGGCTGGTATTAACCGTAACGGTGTATGCCGGCGAGCCCGGCGACCCAAGCACCATTTCAACTTCGACCATCGGTAGCCCGGCGTTCAAAGCCTCCGCGATTTTGGTGGCCGCCTGATCCGAAACTACGTGTGATCGATTACCGAGCCAGACCGTATACATCGCACGCGTGCATTACACCGAATCCTGATGAACTCATGTTTGCCGCAATGCTAGCAACCTGTGAGCAACCGCGAATTCTTGTGGGCATCATGTGGATATCATCGACGCGGCGGGTGCCACCTGCATGGCTTACTGGGACAGACGCCTTTCGTTGGGAACGGCAGGATGAACGCGCGCTGACGCTGCACGAACGCTGAGGTATGCTGCAAACGCTGATCGCTGCACTCGCCCTCTCGGCCTCGTTCTACACGCATCCGGGTCAGCTCGTGCGCGTCGACCATCATCGGCTGAACATGTACTGCATCGGCCGCGGCTCGCCGACCGTCGTCTTCGATTCGGGCTGGGAGGATTGGGCGCCGGCTTGGATCCTCGTACAGCCGGCGGTCGCGCGCTGGACGCGCGCCTGCACCTACGATCGCGCCGGCGCGGGCTTCAGCGATCCCGGTCCGATGCCGCGCACCAGCGTTCGCATCGCCGACGACCTGCACGCCGCGCTGCACAACGCCGGAATTCGCGGCCCCTATATTCTCGTCGGTCATTCCTTCGGCAGCTATAATACCCGCACGTTCGTCGATCGCTATCCGCGCGAGGTTGCGGGGCTGGTGCTGGTCGACGGCGAGGATGGCGACGTCGAGCCCCCGCACGAGCGGCAGCAGCACGATCGCAGCCTGCCGGCTGTCGTCGCCGAACTTCGCCGCTGTCGCGACGCCCTCGCCGCGGGTCGCCCGTTGCCGAAATTGCCGCGTAAGCCCGGATGGGACTGCTCGCAGCAATTCTTTCGCGGCATTCCCGAGCGCATGTTTCCGGCACAGCTCAACGCCGCGATTCTTCGGATCGCGCGCACCAAGCTTGCACTCTACGACGAAGTGATGTCCGAGATGGCCGAGATGCCGGCCGATGAAGCATATCTCATCACGCATTGGACGAGCCTGGGGTCGCGCCCGGTGCGCGTGCTCACGGCGCAAAACCATTTCTACGACACCGCCAAGACGCCGCCGGCCCTGCACCGCAAGCACCTGCTCTTCGAGCACGCTGAGGCGGTCGCGCAAGCGCGTTGGCTCGCGCTCTCGTCCGACTCGAAGCAAATTTTCGCCTACCGCAGCGGACACTACATCGAGCTCGATCAGCCGCAACTGGTGATCGACGCGATCCACGACGTGATCGAACGCAGCCGCCGTTAGACGTCGACGAGACTGCGATAGGCTTGCAGTACGTCGCGGCGCGTGACGATGCCGATCAGATGCTCGTCGCGCGGATCGACCACCGGCAAGAGCGGAATCGGCGCGTCCGCCATCAACGTTGCCGCGCGCTCGACGGTGTCGTCGGGATGGAGCACGTGGTTGACGGTTTGCACGATGCTCGAGATCCGGTCGCTTCCGTGGCCTTGCGCTACCGCTTTTGCGAGATCGGCCGACGTGACGATCCCGATGAAGCGCCGCCCGCTGCAGACCGGCACCGCCAGTTCGCCCGACTCGCCGTCGCGTTCCACGATGCCCGAGATCTCGTCGTTCAACTGCGCAACCACCGGCGGTTCGCGCCGGATCGTCGCGATCTTCACGCGGCTGAGGAAGCGCGGACGCCGTACGCGCTGCCAATCGACGCCGCGCCGGATGAGCTTCATCTCGTAGACGGTCGATCCCAACAGCCGGCGGCCGATCACGGTCGCGATCACGACGCAGACCATCAGCGGCAGTATGATCGTGTAATCGTTGGACATCTCGAAGACGATGAGAATCGCGGTCATCGGCGCTTCGGCGGCGGCGGCAAAGAGCGCCGCCATGCCGACCAATCCGTACGCGGCTCCGGGCGCGGTCCACACCGGGAACATGAAATGCACCAGGCGCCCGAACGCGTCGCCTAAGAACGCACCGGTGAAGAGCGAGGGCGCGAAGACGCCGCCCGATCCGCCTGAGCCGAGCGTCAGCGAGGTGGCCAAAGGCTTGGCGATCGCGAGCAGCAACGCGCGGCCGGGGCCCACGTGCTGATCGAGCACTTGCTGTATCGAGACGTAGCCGACTCCGAAGACCTGCGGCAGCCAAATGCCGATCACGCCGACGAGGGCGAAGCCGATACCGCCTTTGACCCACGCCGGAATCTTGAATTCCTCGAAGCGGTCTTCGATGAAGTAAAGCATCCGCACGAATCCGGTCGCCCACACGGCGCAGATTACGCCGAGAATCGCGTAGAGGATCAGCTCGTAGGGCGAGATGAGCACGAACCCGGCGGCCGAGAACGAGGGATGGTTGCCGAGGAAGGCCCGGCCGATCACGGCCGCGAGCACCGACGAAACGACGATGGCGGCAAACGAACGCGGCGCAAACTCACCGAGAATGATTTCAGCGGCGAAGAACACGCCGCCGATCGGTGCATTGAAGGTGGCCGAGATGCCGGCGGCAGCTCCGCACGAGACCAAGGTGCGGACGATCGGCGCAGGCGCGCGCACGAGTTGCCCGAGCACCGAGCCGATCGTCGACCCGATCTGCACGATCGGGCCCTCGCGACCGCAGCTTCCGCCAAATCCGATCGAGGAGGCGGATGCAATCGCCTTGATCGCAATCACGCGCGGGCGCATCTTACCCCCGCGCATTGCGACCGCTTCCATCACCTCCGGAACGCCGTGTCCTTTGGCCTCGGGCGCAAAACGCGCCGTGATCCAAGCGGCGATGATGCCGCCGATCGCCAGCTGCACGACGATCGCCATGACGCCGATGACCTTGCCGAGCCCGGCGCCGATGATATTGAAAGCGAGATAGGTTTCGAGCGTTATCAGCGCGCGAAAGCCGACCGCACCGAAACCACCGCCGATCCCGATGATGACCGCGGTCACCATCAAAAATGTCGTTTGGGAGAATGTGTAGCGCCCAATGCGCAACACGGTACGGCCGTCTTTGGTGATGTACTCGATCAAAGCGGAGTCGTCATCCCACCATCGCACGCGCGCTGTGCGCGGCCGGCACGTTGGGATACTCTCCCGTCAAACAACCCAAACACATCTCATTGCGTTTTCTCCCGCTGGCGGCGATGAGCCCTTCAAGCGAGAGATACCCGAGCGAGTCCGCGCCGGCCTTGACGCGAATCTCTTCGATCGAATAATTTGCGGCGATCAACTCGTCGTACGTGGCCATGTCGACGCCCAAATAACATGGATGCTTGATCGGCGGTGAGGTGATGCGCAGGTGCACTTCACGCGCGCCCGCTTCGCGCAATAATTTTACGATGCGCGGCGTCGTTGTGCCGCGCACGATCGAGTCGTCGACCACGACCACCCGCTGCCCGCGCAGATTCTCGACGACCGGATTGAACTTGAGCTGCACGCCGCGCGCGCGCAGATCCTGATCGGGACTGATGAAGGTGCGCCCGATGTAGCGGTTCTTGATCAGGCCTTCGATGTACGGCAGACCGCTCTGCGCCGCATAGCCGATGCCGCCGGGAACCGCCGAGTCGGGAATCGCCATTACCACGTCGGCGTCGACCGGATGCTCTTTAGCCAATTCCCGGCCCATCGCGTAGCGCGCCATGTAGATCGAGCGTCCGTTGAGGGTGGAGTCGGGGCGGGCGAAATAGATGTATTCGAACATACAGAGCGCCGGAAAGGCGCTCTCGTTGACCACCACCGTCGATTCCATGCCCTTCGGCGTGATGCGAATGATCTCACCCGGCTCGACCTCGCGCAGATAGCGCGCGCCGATCGTCGGCAGCGCGCACGACTCCGAGGCAACGGCAAAACCCCCGTCCTCAAATGCGCCGATGCACAGCGGCCGCACGCCCCACGGATCGCGAAACGCGAAGAGTTCGTCTTTGGTGGCCAGGACGATCGAGTAAGCGCCGCGCGCGATGCTGAGCACGTGTTCGATCCGGTCGAGCATCGTACCGGGAGCCTCGACGATCGCTTTGGCCATCACTTCGGAGTCGGAGGTCGCCTGCAGCGTCGTGCTTGGCGAGAGCCGCTCGCGCAGCTCGTCGGTATTGGTGAGGTTGCCGTTGTGAGCGAAGGCAAAGTCGCCGATTTCGGTGGTTTCGAGCAGCGGCTGCGCGTTGACCACGATCGAGGAGCCGGTCGTGGAGTAACGGGTGTGGCCGACCGCGATATGGCCCGAGAGCTGGGCAAGCGACTCCTCGTCGAAGATCGCGCCGATCAGCCCCATGTCTTTGTGCGAGCGGATCGTGCCGCCGTCGCCTGCAGCGATGCCCGCGGACTCCTGTCCACGGTGCTGAAGGGCGTAAAGCCCGAAGTACGCCAGGCGTGCCGCGTCACGCCCCGGCGTCAGTATCCCCGTAATCCCGCACATCGCTGCCCGTGGTTATTCGCTACGCCGGCTGCTCCCACCCATGATCTGCAGCAACGCCAGGAAGATATTGATCGAATCGAGGTAGATCGAGACAGCCATTTGCACCGGGCTCAGCCCGCTGCCGCCGGCACGGATGCGGGCGAAGTCGATCAGCACGAGGCCCGCGAAGATGACCAGGATTGCCCACGAGTAGATCGTCGGCGAGAGAAAATGCACGAAGATCGAGATGATCCCGATGACGATCAGCACGAGCAGCGCACCGAAGAAAATCCCCGAGAAGCGCCGCAGATCGAGGCCGGTCGCATACACGATCGCGCCGAGCGCAAAGAGCCCGAGTCCCGTCGTCAGCGCCGCGTTGAAGACGACCGCGTTTCCGGCGACGTGCGCGTAGTAGGTCACGATCGGCGATATGAAGATTCCTTCGAGGAACGTAAACAGATAGAAGATCGCGAGCGAAAGCGCTGCGTTCGCGCGCGTCGCGTTCATGACGAAGATCAGAATGAACCCGCCGAAGAACGCAATCCAGCTCGGTCCGCTCCCGACGTTCGGAAACAGATAGACGGCGAGCGCAGTGATACACCAGCCCAGTGCGGTGATCCCGAGCACTTGCCCAAGCAGCGACTGGACCGGCATCGTGACGGCTCCGGGGCGACCGTACGGAGCCGGTTGATATTGATAGGCCATGGCTCTTCTAGATAACCTCCGTTCGGGCTGGGGGTTACACCCGATTGGGGCTGACCCTTGAATACGAACGTACGTTCGTATTATACTGCCGGATATGCGCGGGGTCGAGATCGTAGAGCAGCACGCCAAGAGCGTCATCAACCGGGTCACCGGGATGCCGTTCAAATGGTCGATCAATCCCTACCGCGGTTTTACGGTGTATTGCCGGGCATGACTCAGAACATCCTCGGCCAGCATAAGACCGCGGCCTTGCCCCCCAGTATTGAGAAAGCCTTAGGACTTTCTCTCTTTTTCAGTAGCGACGGCTTCGAAATCGATGGCTTGCCTTACCCCGGTATCCCGATATTCGTTGATCAGTCGACCATGCGAATCGAGCATTTGCCGACCGAATGGATCATTTTCCAAGCGGTCGTTCGCGGTTCGAGCCGATCCCCAGGGACCTGGCGAAATTATGCTTTCAGCTTGTTGAGCTGGCTCCGTTACTGCAACGCGAACGGCTGGGATTGGCGCAGGCCGGAGGAACGGCTGCTTGCCCATTACCGGAATGCATTGGAGCGGCAAGAACCGCAGCTTTCAACAAAGACGATCGCTCGCAAGATGCTTGTCGTCTGCTGGTTCTACGAGTGGGCGAAGAGCCGCGGCCACCTCGCCGAGATGCCGATTGCATTCGAAGCCACGGGATATCAGCGTGTCTCAACGAGACTGCTGGCGCACTTGGACGCATCAAAGCCAAACGCAATGCGTAGGGTTCTCGTTCCGCGAAGATCGCGGCGCGAGCGACTCCCTCGATTTTTCACGAGACAAGAACAAGAACGGATTCTCAAGCAGCTCATATTGCGTGATCGCCTAATCGTACTTTGGGCCCTCAACACGGGCATTCGCGAGCATGAACTGTGTGCTCTAACGATTGATCAGATTCCAGACCAAGATATTTACCGCGCTAGTCGCCTTTATCGTCTCCCGCTCCGCGTAACAAAAGGATCTGTCGGTGGCGACCTCTACGTGCCGGCCTGGCTTCTCGATGAGACATTTCGATATATCAGTCTTTTTGAACGCCGCAACGTCGCGAATCGAGCTAGGAAACGCGGCAGCAACGTCCCTAACGCGATATGGCTTTCACGATGGGGTCGCCAACTTGCTCCGAACTCAGTTTACCAAGTTTTCAAAAAATCGCTGCGAGCCGCTGACATTCCAGAGGGCACGTTCCACGACTTAAGGCACACCTACGCGATTACAATGTTGGACAGGCTGATGCGCTCAACCGAGAATGCGCACGCACAGGCCCGCAACCCACTCCTTGTCTTAAGACATCTAATGCGTCATTCCAGCATCGCATCTACCGAGATCTACTTGCGAGCAAGGGAGTTCTATCTATCGGACATTTTTCATGACACCTGGGACGTGCCCGACATAGCATGAGCATCGATTCCGACCTTGGATACGATCTATCATCAACCACGTGGACGTACTTAAGTCCACGCCTAAGACAGAAAACCGTCTCATTCGCGGCGGAGGTGTCCAACGCTGGAGCTGTTGCTGTTCAGATGCTCAACGCAGCGAAGCGGCTCTATAACCATTCACGACCATCGACGATTGAGAATGTCGTTAAGATCGTGCGTACGCTTATCAACGCGATTGCCCGATATGCACCGCCCATTCCATCAATTCTTGACTGCGAGGAAGCCCTCGTGCGCGAACTCAAGACGGCGGCCTCCCGCGAAGGCACAAGCCACAATTCCTACAAGATTGCGGCTGCAGTTCTTGCTGAGGCAGCGCGGCATCATGGGATCGCATTTCGCGCACGGAACCCATTTCGGCGCGTTTCTACCCCAATTCGGACCGCCCCGCGTGATGAGCTAAGACAGCTCTTGATCTGTGCCCGCAACGATGCAATATCTTATCACCGTGATTTCACCGATCCGAGCTCATGGCAGCATCCCAGCGTTGTCCTTGCGGCCCGAGAGTTCGCAAGCAAGAGCGGCGGCACACTCCCGCGTCAAGACCTCGCAACGCCCATCAGTATCGAATACAGCAAATTTCTGGCAAGAGCGGAGCGCGAGACAGGTGTTCGTTACAATACCAGGCTCCTGAGCCGCTACTGCTACGCAACGTATGAAACGCTGATTCCCTTTTACACACTTCTGATTCACAAATTGGCAGCCAACGTTGACGCCGTTGCACTCATGGGACGTGACTGCATGCAGGAGATCGATAACCCGCTTCTGGGTAGGCGTTTTCTTGTTGCATTGCCCAAGGGACGCTCACCTGGAATGCCTCCATATTCGGTTTCCGACTATGGACAGCTGAGTGTGCCTTGGCTTATCCGCGCACTCCTAGCCTTATCCGAGCCACTGGTGCCACACGCAGCGCCGCCCTATAGGCAATATCTATTTCTTGCCTACTCTAGACTTGGATCCGTCCTCCCGCTCATGACTCTTCGGCCTAGCGCTGCCTTTCGCCACTACAAGAAATCAAGAGGCATCACCAGTGCTATTGCTCTTAACATGCTGCGACCAACGCGTCTTGTGGATGAATATGAGCGATCTCTTGATCCCTTCCGGGTTCGACAAATTGCCCAGCATCGCAATCTGAGCGACACGATGCGATATCTCGATCATTCTGAAGCCGCCGCCACCGACGAGCTCACGATCGCTAATGCGCAATCAACCATCCTTCTCGGTCGCACGATAACTGACAAGGCCAGCGGCAACCGTGAGACGCGCAGTGCCACAACTCCCAGCCACGTCTGCCTTGATCCCGCAGCATCACACGACGGTCATGACGCAAACGGGCTTTGCGCGAATCTCCTTTGGCCTCTCAATGATCGACACTTCGTCATGCGCCTGGAACCCCGCTCTGTGGCATTCCTATTGCGCGACTACGAGGCGCTTTGTGAGGCACAACAACGTATCCCATCGGAGCGCTATCGACGTCTCTATTTGCCGAAGCGCAGATTGATCGAGGCCCAATACTTGCCAGCAATCGACGCTGCGCTGCTCAATGCTGCGCAACAAATCGCTACAACCTTGCCGCCGCCACCAAGGATAGACTGAGATGTTCGCAGCTCACAGCCAGCCTGAAATCCACACGCTGATTGACCCCGTAGTTTCACCACGGAGTGCTTTTAGTGACGATACATGGCATTTCGACACAGCACTGCCCGGAAAGCCTTACACCACGGTACGCTGGAAGATGCAACTCAGCAACGGATCATATTTGACCGATCCGCAGAATGCCGCATTTCTTTTCGCCTGCAAGCACCTTCTCAGCCACATCGTTAAGGGAACCATCGGCCTTGGAAAGCAACTGCGAGCGCGCAGTATCATGTCGCGTGCGGAGCTCCTTCGCTACTACATCCTGCTCATGTCTGCGCACGGGATCTATCGTTTTGCGGATTTGACGGATGCGCACATAATTGCTTTCCGTAACGGTCTAGCTTCAAACCAAGTCAAGAAGCGCCGCGGCGACGGTACCTTCCGCCAAACGTCGAAAATTTGGTCCGCAGCATATCGCCGCCAGGCCGCTCTTATGCTCCGCACGATTGTAAATTTGCAGCCGCTGATCCCTGGAGGCGCGACGCTCTCCAAAGATCTCACCGATAATCTCCTAGGTGCGACCGACGTGCCTCGCAGAGGACCCGGCCTCACACCTCGTATTCCAGACGAGATTTTCGTTAAGCTACTTAGCACGGCGATCACTTGGGTAGAGGACGTTGGGCCCCGTCTACTGAGTCGCAGCAGCGAGCTCATCGCTATCAAATCAACGTCGCGCAGTACCGCGGTGATAGGCAGGCGCTACGCTGAATACTACAAAGCCTCAAAACCGATGATTGTTTACGTTAGCGGGACGGAATACGACATCGGCAGCATCAAGCGCATACCGTTGCGCGTCTGGCTGAACCACTTGATGGCGGCCAGTTACATAATCATCGCCGGAATGACGGGAATGCGAATGTGTGAGGTCCTCTCGCTTCGCCCGGGTTGCCTTGAACCAATCTCATCGCCCGATGGGCGGACGCTGCTGCGCATAATCGGCATGTTGTACAAGACGTCAAAGAATGAGGCTGGCGAGCTCGCTTCATGGATAGCCGGCTGGGACTCACCGGACAACCCCATTCGATTGGCTGTACGAACCCTCGAGGAGCTTCATTCACGTCACGGGTCGCTCGATCCGGACATCTTGCTGTTTACGCCCATCCCGGAATTTAGGGGCGGCCGTAACAAAGGTAAGGGTCGATCCGGTCACGGGCTTTCTACTCGGCTGAATGCCTTTGCAAAGTTCAACAGGATTCACGATTGGAAATTCGCGACTCACCAGTTCCGGAAGACATTCGCACGTTTTGTTACACTTGCCGCTCCGACCGGCGTGCTTGCCCTTCAACGTCATTTCAAACACGTCAGCGTAGCGATGACCGAGCGATACATTCCCAGCGATTCCGACTTGATGGACGAGATCATCCAGCAATCCTTCGAGAGCGACGTTGAACGGCTCGATGCCATCCTCGGCGCAGACCGGCTAGCTGGCATGAGGGGCGAGGAGATTCTAAAACGTAATTTGGAGTTGCGCGGCGACAGCGCTGAGGCAGTTGAGGCGCGCCGGGCTTGCATTGAATCAACCGTTAATGACTCAAGCTTTAGAATGGTAAGGCACGTGTACGGCGATTGCTTCTACGAAGCATCATCCGCCCGATGTAGTGGAAACGTGGTCAACGTTGGACTACAAACGTGCATCGCTTGTAAGAACTTCTCAGTCGATCGCTCACACCTCGGCTTTTGGCAGGCTCAGCGCGATGCATTCGACTCAGACCTCGCGGAAATATCGAATCGCGGCAAGCGCAGCGAAGCGCTTGAGGCCCAACGCGACGCTGCCGCAAAGATCATCGGAAAGCTGACAGATGGATAAAAGGCACAAACGTCGAGAAAAAAGCAAGAACCAAATACTAGCTGCGATCCAGCGATTGCACAGCGGCACAGCGACTCATCCGCTACATATTGGTATTCAAGTGCGGCCCACAAAGCAAGCGGTTGCGCGAGAGGCCGGAGTTAGCTCTGCCACGTTATACCGTTTCCCCGATCTCATCAAGAGCATAGATAATCTATTTGACGCACCGCGGCCGCAGGCGATGCCCCGCGCTGAGCAACACCGCCGCAGCCTTCTCGCGCGCATTGCCGAACTCGAACGGCAGAATAACCTACTGCTTGCGGAAAACCTGCGCCTCACTAGGGAGTTTGCAGCACAAGCGAGCCCAACAGCCACCTCGATCACCAATAGTTTGGATCAACGTCGCGCACGTAAGGCTGGAAGAACATAGGATATGCGCGGAGTTGAAATCATCGAGACACGCGCCAAGTCTCTGCTCAATCGCGTCAAGGGCATGGCCTTCGAGTGGTCCATAAACTGTTACCGCGGATGTTCCCACCAGTGCGTCTTCTGTTATGCCCGTCGAACGCACTCGTACCTGGAAAAAGATGGCGTTAGCGATTGGGGAAGCACCATATATGTGAAGACGAACGCGCCTACGGTGTTGCGCGCCGAGCTCGCGAAGCGATCGTGGCGACACTATACCGTAGCCATCGGCACCGTCACCGATCCATATCAACCGCTAGAGGGGCGATACAAACTAACTCGCGGAGTTCTTGAGGCATTGCGAGACTATCACACGCCCGCTGCACTGATCACGCGCTCGCCTCTCGTGATTCGTGACATTGACGTCTTACAGCAGCTCTCGCTCGTCGCCGGCGCTAGCGTCTCGGTTAGCATCG
>Ga0335075_10001775_pt1 | contig 35166 bp, 37 predicted proteins | sample Lox_Sample_24_FD_206723 | JGI IMG/M metagenome (GOLD analysis project Ga0335075, IMG submission 206723) | Soil microbial communities from Loxahatchee National Wildlife Refuge, Florida, United States - Lox_Sample_2.4 | ecosystem: Environmental > Terrestrial > Soil > Wetlands | place: USA...
GTAACCCCCACACCCGACCACCCTCGCTCAGGACAACCGCGCGATGACGCAAAAGACGCTCACTGACGCCGATCTCACGCAATTCACCGGCACCGAGCATTGGTACCGGCACGGCCTCGTCCGCCATGTCCTCTACACCGACGGCGTCAAATATGTCGCCGACGCCGGCGGCGCTTACTGGCTCATCGACGAAATCGCGCTGGCGCAGGAGTTCGACGACCGCCTTGCCGCCGAACCGTTCCAGGTCTGGACCCTTGCCGTCGGCGAAAACAGCAGTGCCATGTTGATCTGCGACGACGGCAACCTGCATCCGCTGGCAATGAAGGAAATCCCCTACACTGATTTTCCGATGCGGGAGATCCGGTTCTATTTCGTCGACAATACGATTCTGCTGCCGAGCGAATATTAACGCCCGCCGACGGACTACCGACCCGGACAGTCCATCGCCGGAGGCGGTCGAGATCCGAACGCCCCCGACCACTGCAGTGAACCTCCGGCCGACGCGGGTCAGGACCGCCCCGCCATCCGGACCCTTTGCTGAGCGCTGCCTCGCCGCCTGCCGGTAGCCCGGCCTGAGCCCAGACCACCCATCTCAAAAGGAGATTGCGACGATGCCCGACTCCGCACCGTCGACCCTCGGCTTGTTCGACAGCATCCCTTTCGACTGGACCATCGAGCCGGCGAAAAGCGAACAACCTGCGTTCGAGCCGTCGCCACCCGAACTCGACGACACAGCTCCCGATCCGCCGCCGGCACCGACTGGCGGCAAAAACTTCCATCTCGACGCCGATCGCGGTCTTGCCCGCGGCTGGCCGGCGCGGGCGAGGGACAACATCGCCGCCACCCGGCTCTCGAAGGAGATCGAGAAGACCGGACGAACGCCGACAGTCAATGAACAGGCTTTGCTGCTGCGCTTCACCGGATTCGGCGCCACCGAGCTCGCACAGAACTGCTTTCCGCTGCCGGGCGTCACCGGTTTCCGCTCCGGTTGGGAGAAGATCGGCCGTGATCTCGCCGAAAGCGTCAGCCCGGCCGAATACGCGGTCCTGCAGCGCACGACGCAGTATGCGCATTACACGCCGGAGCCGATCATCCGTACGCTGTGGCGCGCAGCAATTCAGCTCGGCTTCACCGGCGGGCATGTGCTCGAGCCCGGCATGGGGACCGGGCTGTTTTTCGCGCTGATGCCGGCGGAGCTGCGCGAGACCACCCGCCTCACCGGCATTGAATGCTGCCCGGTGACGGCGCGGATCGCCCGCCTCGTGCATCCCGAGGCGACGATCCGCTGCGAGGACTACACGCGGAGCCGGCTCGGCAGCGGCTTCGATCTTGCGGTCGGCAACCCGCCCTTCGCGGACAGGGTCGTGCGAGCCGATCCGGCGACCACCTCCCTCGGTCTGCGGCTGCACGACTATTTCATCGCGCGGTCGATCGACCGGCTGCGGCCCGGCGGCCTCGCGCTGTTCGTCACCAGCACGGGCACGATGGACAAGGCGAACCGCAACGCCCGCGAGCATATCGCCTCGCTCGCCGATCTCGTCGGCGCCGTTCGGCTGCCCGAGGGGAGCATGCGCGCCGCGGCCGGCACCGACGTCGTCGTCGACATCCTTGTCCTGCAGCGCCGCGCCGACGGCCAGGCATCCCGCAACGCGAAATGGATCGACCTCGTCGAGATCCGCACCCGGGACGGCGCGACTGTCGAGATCAACGAATATTTCGCGGAACATCCCGAGATGGTGCTCGGCGAGCATGCCATGAGGCGCGGCATCTACGGCCCAGAACCGGCCTACACCTGCCGGCCGCGCCCCGGCGATCGCTCGCTCGAAGACATGCTCGACATGGCCCTCACGCGGCTTCCGATAGGAATCTTCACGCCGCCGCCGCTCCAACCCGTAAAAGCGGCCGAAGAAGATGAGGATTCTGACGCTGTTCGCAGCAGTACCGCGGCAGAAGGGGCCGAAATCAAGGAGGGCTCCTACTTCGTCGGCAAATCCGGGCGGCTGCTGCAGGTCGTGAACGGCACGTCCGTCGCGGTCCCGGTCAAAAAGCGCCGGGACGAGGAGGGAATCACCGCAAGGGCGGCCCGGATCATCCGCGGCCTGATCCCGATCCGCGACGCGGTGCGCGACGTGCTGCACGCGCAGATGGCCAATCACTCGTGGACCGAGGCGCAGATCCGGCTTCGCGTCGCCTACGCCAGCTTCGTCCGGCACTTCGGGCCGATCAACCACACCGTCATCACGACCACGACCGACCCCGAGACCGGAGAGGCACGGGAAACGCACCGCCGCCCGAACCTGGCGCCGTTCGCCGACGACCCCGACTGCTGGCTCGTCGCCAGCATCGAGGACTACGACCGCGACAGCGGCCTCGCCTGCATGGGCGCCATCTTCCGCGAGCGCGTCGTCGCACCGCCGGCGGCGCCGCTCATCGAGTCGCCGCCCGACGGGCTCGCCGTCACTCTGGACGAAACCGGGCGCGTCGACCCCGAGTACCTCGCCGAGCTCCTCGACTGCGAACCCGAGGAGGCACTCGCCGGGCTCGGCGACGCGGTCTACCGCGATCCTGCGGCCGAAACCTGGGAGACCGCCGACGCCTACCTCTCTGGCCCAGTGCGCAGCAAGCTCGCGGCCGCCAAAGCCGCAGCTGCACTCGACCCGCAATACCAGCGCAATGTCGCCGCCCTCGAAGAGGTGCAGCCGCCGGACATCCCACCCTCGGACATCGCGGCGCGCTTGGGGGCGCCGTGGCTGCCGGCCGAGTTCATCGAGGCCTTCGCCGCCGAAGTCATGGCGACCCGGGTGCAGATCCGGCACACCGTCGAAATCGCCTATTGGAGCGTCGACGGTGCGACATTCGCCGGGAGCGCAGCCGGCACCTCGGAATGGGGCACGCCCCGCCGCCACGCTGGCTTGTTGCTGCACGACGCGCTCAACAGCGCGACGCCGCAGATCTACGACACGGTCATCGAAGACGGCACCGAGCGCCGCATCCTGAATACCGACGCGACTGAGGCCGCGAAGGAAAAACTGGCACGGATCAAGGCCGCCTTCAGCGACTGGGTGTGGACCGATCCCGATCGTGCCGACCGGCTCGCCCGCATCTACAACGACCGCTTCAACAACCTGGTGCCGCGGCATTTCGACGGGCGGCATCTGACCTTGCCGGGTGCCAGCAACGTCATCCGCCTCTACGAGCACCAGAGACGAGTGATCTGGCGGATCATCTCGGCCGGCGGCACCTACATCGCCCACGCGGTCGGCGCCGGGAAGACCTTCTCGATCGCCGCCGCGATCATGGAACAGAAGCGGCTCGGTCTCGTCACGAAGGCGATGTGGGTGGTCCCCGGCCACACTCTCGCGCAGGCGGCGGCCGAATTCCTGCAGCTCTATCCGACGGCCCGCATCCTCGTCGCCGACGAGACCAATTTCGTGAAGGAGAAACGGGCGCGCTTTCTGGCGCGCGCGGCAACCGCCCAATGGGACGCGATCATCATCACCCATTCGGCGTTCCGCTTCATCGCCGTCCCGGCCGCCTTCGAGCGGCAGATCATCCAAGACCAGATCGCGATGCACGAGGCGCTGCATCTCGGCGCCGACGACCGCCCGACCCGCAAGCGCATCGAGGCGATCAAGGAACGCCTCGCCGAAAAGCTCGAGACCATAAGGGACCGGCGCGACGAGATGGTCACGATCGAGGAGATCGGCATCGACCAGATTGTCGTCGACGAAGCGCAGGAGTTCCGCAAGCTCGCCTTTGCCACCAATCGCGTCAACCTCAAGGGCGTCGATGCACAAGGTTCGCAGCGCGCCTGGGACCTTTATGTGAAGGCCCGCTTCATCGAGCAGAAGAACCCGCGCCGGGCATTGATCCAGGCCTCGGGGACGCCGATCACCAACACCCTCGGTGAGCTGTATACCTTATTGCGGTTCCAGGCGCCGGATGCACTTGCCGAGCGCGGCGTGCACGAGTTCGACGCCTGGGCCTCGACCTTCGGCGACGTCCGCACCGAGCTCGAGCTGCAGCCCTCGGGCACCTACAAGCCGGTCGACCGGTTCTGCGAGTTCGTCAATGTCCCCGAACTCGTCGCGATGTTCCGATCGGTCGCCGACGTCGTGCTCAAGGGCGACCTGCGCTTCTGTCTGGACCTGCCGCGGATCAAGGACGGCGAGCGGCAGCTCGTCACCGCCGAAGCGAGCGCCGCGTTCCGCGACTACCAGCAGCTCCTCGCCGAGCGGATTAGGAAGATCGAGACCCGCACAAGACGGGTCGAGAAGGGCGACGACATCCTGCTGTCGGTCATCACCGACGGGCGCCACGCCGCGATCGACATGCGGCTGGTCCGGCCTGACACCGGCAACGAGCCCGGCAACAAGCTCAATTGTCTCATCGCCAACGTCCACCGCATCTGGCGAAAAACCGCCGAGGATCGCTACGTGCGGCCCAACGGCACGCCGTTTCCGCTGCCGGGTGCCGGCCAGCTGATCTTTTCCGACCTCGGTACGCTCGCTGTCGAGGCGACGCGCGGCTTTTCGGCCTACCGCTGGATCAGGCACGAACTCGTGCGGCTCGGAGTGCCGCCCGCCGAGATTTCCTTCATGCAGGACTTCAAGCGCGCGGCCGAGAAACAGCGGCTCTTTGGCGAATTCAACGCCGGCCGGGTGCGCATCCTGATCGGCTCCTCGGACACGATGGGGACCGGCGTCAACGTGCAGCTGCGCCTCAAGGCGCTGCACCATCTCGACGTCCCGTGGTTGCCGTCGCAGATCGAGCAGCGCGAAGGGCGCATCGAGCGCCAGGGCAACCAGAATGCCGAGATCGAGCTCTATGCCTACGCCACATTGGGCTCGATGGATGCCACCATGTGGCAGGCCAACGAGCGCAAGGCGCGGTTCATCGCTGCGGCCCTCGCCGGCGACCGCAGCATCCGCACGCTCGAAGACATGGGCCGGCAGGCGAACCAGTTCGCGCTCGCCAAGGCGATCGCCTCAGGCGACCCGCGGCTCATCCAGAAGGCCGGGCTCGAAAGCGAGATCGCGCGGCTCGAACGACAACGCGCCGCACATTTCGACGATCAGCTCAACATCCGCCGGCAGATCCGCAACACCAGGCACGACCTCGAGGCCGCCGAGAAACTCATCCCGGCGATCCGCACCGACCTCGCCCGCCGCGTGCCGACCCGCGGCGATGCTTTTGCCTTTGAACAAGCGGGCAGGAGGATCACCGAGCGACGCACCGCCGGAGCGGTACTGCTGTCGAAAATCCGCTTCGCCGAATGTTCACGCACGGCCGGCGAACACACGCTCGGCCGCATCGGCGGCTTCGATCTCGCTTGCCGCGCCGGCTCGACCTTTGCCCGGGGCTTTGAGGTAGCATTCGTCATCGAGCGCACAGGGTTCGATCAGCACGTTGCGGTCGAGCGCGATCTCACGCCGCTCGGCCTTGTCGCGCGCCTCGAACACATCCTCGACCATTTCGAAACCGAGCTCGACGAGCATCTTCGACGGGCACACGGGGCGCGCCGCCGGCTTGCCGGATACGAAGCGCGGCTCGGCGCCGCCTTTCCGCTGCAAGCAGAACTCGATCTCAAACGCGCTGAGCTCGCCCGGATCGAAGCCGACCTGGCCGAGAACAGCACAGTCCCCGGCCAGATCACGAACGAAAGCAACCGCAAAGCGGTCGACTGATCGTGGAGAAGGTCTGCCGCGTCACCGGCCGCCGCCGCAAGGGTCCGCCGCTCGCGGCGGCCCGGCTCCGCCGGCTGCGCCCTTGCCCCAGCGTTCCGGGATGCGGCCTCCGAAGCGGGTACCGAAAACCAACCCGAAGAGGAGCCCGCCATGCCCGAACTGCGCAGCGTCGATCCGCGCTGCCTGAAGCCCAATCCTTACAATCCGCGAATGACGCCGCCGCCCGCCGCCATGGACGAGCAGCTGCTCGCCTCGATCAGGGCGATCGGCATCATCCAGCCGCCGGTCGTCGCCGAAATCGACGGCGATCTCGTCATCAAGCACGGCACGCGCCGCGTCAACGCCGCGATCGCCGCCGGCCTGGTACCCATCGACGTCATCGTCGCCGACGCCGACGACGGCAATGGCCCGATGGCGTCGCTGTCCGAGAACCTGGTGCGCGCCGCGATGAACAGCGTCGACATCTGGCGCGGCATCGACGCTCTCGAACAGAAGGGCTGGAACGAGCCGGCCATCGCCGATGCGCTGGCGCTCCCGTTGCGCACCATAAAGCGTCTCAAGCTCCTCGCGCATCTGCACCCGCCGATGCTCGAGGTCATCGCCACCGGCAACATGCCGAACGAAGAGCAGCTGCGCACGATCGCCGGCGCCAGCCGCGACGAGCAGGCCCAGGTCTGGAAGAAATACCATCCAAAGAAGGGCCGCGAGCTCTACTGGTCCGAGGTCGCGCGCGCCCTCGCCAAGCGCCGCATCCCGTTCGCGGCCGCAAAATTCGGCGACGATCTGGCGCAGGCCTATGGCGTCGTCTGGGACGAGGATTTGTTCGCCCCGGCTGACGAGGACGGCCGCTACACGACCAATCTCGACGGCTTCTTCGGCGCCCAGCAGGAATGGCTGCAGAACCACCTGCCGCCGCACGGCACCATGGTGCCGCAGGACGAGTACGGCCGGCCGCAACTCCCGAAAAACGCCGAACAGGTCTATGGCAAGCCCGGCAAAGGCGACCTGATCGGCCACTACCTCGATCCCTATTCGGGTGCCGTGAAGACGACCGTCTACCGCCTCGTCGACAAGAAAAAAGCCGCGAAACCCGGCAACGGCGCGACGGCGGCGGCAGACCCGGACATGCCGGAGCCGAAGACCCGGCCGCCGGTGACCCAGACGGGTCTCGCGACGATCGGCGACTGTCGCACCGATGCGCTGCACCAGGCGCTGCGCGACCACGGCCTCGCCAACGACACGTTGCTGGCGCTGCTCGTCCTCGCCTTCAGTGCGAGCAATGTCGAGGTCCGGTCGCCCGCCGAAGGCTATGCGCGCCCGGTTCGCCACGACATCGCGGCGACATTGATCAAGGACAGCGCTCTCACCGCCGACACGTTTGCGATCGCCCAGGCGGCGCGGGCGATGCTAACGCAGGTTCTCTCCTGCCGCGAGAACGCCAGCAACAGCGGCGCCGTCGCACTCGTCGCCGGCGCCGCGATCGGCGCTAACGATTGCCTGCCGAATTTTGCGACCGACGAGTTCCTGCCGTGCCTGTCACGCGGCGAGATCGAAGCGGCCGCCAAGGAGGCCGGTCTGCGCGTCGAAGTCCGCGTCAAAGACACCCGCGCGGCGCTCCTCGCGCACTACCGCGACAAGCGCTTCGTCCCGCCGATCGCCCGCTTTTCGCTGAGCCAGGCCGACATCGAACGGCTGACGGTCCGCGAGGCCGACGACGCCGGCTTCGAGGAGACGCAGGGCGCCGACGCGCCCGAGGAAGACCGTGGCGGCATCGACGACGGCAACGCCGCGGACGACGACGAAGGTATCGACGCGGGCATTCCGGACGGCGTCGAAACCAAGCTTCCCGAAGCCGGCTGAAGCTCAAAGGGAAAGAGAAAGCCGCAACACGGCCTTCCCCACCGGCGGCATTCCTCGGGCGCCCGCGGTCTGGACCGCTCTCCGTCCCGCTTCCGCATCCCCGCCCCGGAGTTCGGGGCGCCTCCGGCTCGCACGCTCCCGTGTCGCTGCGCTCCCGCGCCAGTCGCGGCGCTCGGGGGCGGGCGGTCCCGATCCCGGTCTCCTTCGACCGCGCCCGAGGGAAACGCCGCCGGCAGCGGGCCGGCCGGCATCCCCGAGCCAAAGAGGAAAACCCAAATGTCCGGTTATCTCAATCGCGTGCAGCTGATCGGCAATCTCGGCCGCGACCCCGAAGCCCGCAGTACCCGCGACGGCAAGCGCATCGTCAGCCTCGCCGTCGCCACCGGCGAGAGCTGGAAGGACGAGCGCGGCAACCGCGTCGAACGCACCGAGTGGCACCGCGTCGTCATCTTCAGCGAGGGCCTCGCCCAGGTCGCCGAACAATACCTGCAGAAGGGCGCCAAGGTGTTCCTCGAAGGCAAGCTCACGACCCGCAAATGGACCGACAACAGCGGCCAGGAGCGCTACACGACCGAGATCCACCTGACGCCGTTCAACGGCACGCTCGTCTTTCTCGATGCGAAGCGGGCCGCCGAGCGCGCAGCTGAGACGGGCGCAATCGACGGCGCCGGCGACGCTGTGTCCGAGGACATCCCGTTCTAGCGATGAAGGCTGCTCGGCCTCGCAAACGGAGAGCGGCGCGGTCGGGAACTCCCCGACACGCCGCTTTTTTACGCCGGGCGATCCGTTCGCAGACCCGGCGGCGAGATTCGATCCGATAGGAACAGAGGGAACAAAAAGATGAAGACCCATCATGGCCGTCGCACCCGCGACGGATGCAGCGTCGAAGTCCGGGAGGAGTGCCGGCCGCCGCGGCTTCTCGATCCGCGGCTCGACCTCTCCAACCATTCCCCGACCGGCTTCGAGTGGGGATACCCGGGCTCAGGCCCGGCGCAACTGGGCGCTCACGATCCTCGCCGATTTTCTCGGCGACGACGTGCGCGCCGTCGCGCTCCACCAAGAATTCAAGTGCGATCAGATCAACCCGATCGCCGACGACGAATTCTGCATCTCCGGCGACGTCCTCGAACGCTGGTGCCGGCGCCACGGCGAGCGGCTCGCCGACCCGGAAGAACGCGACCAACCGCCTGACGCCGCCACCGGCGCCGCGCGCCGTCTCCACCCCTCCTGCACATCGTGATCCCGAAAGGAGAACCCGGCCATGTCGCGCACCGTCTACGCCGTGCTCCGCGACAGCGATCGCGGTCAACACGTCCTCGGCGTCTTTGCCGATCGCGCCCGTGCCGCCTATCTCGCAAGCGCCCACGCCCGCGCCCGCGCGGCCAACCTCCGCCGCGAGGACGAGGAAACCTTCCACGCGCCGATCGCCGCCGATCTCTACGAGATTCTCGTCGAAGACCGCGGCCCGGACCTCGCCGTCTCTGTCCGGCACCGTTTTCTCCGGACGCCGACACCAAACCGCTGGTGCGTCCGCCAATTCACCCTCGTCGCGGAGCAGGAACCTGCTGCCCTTCCGGAATACCAACCTGCCCAATAACAGGAGGAACGAGATCATGAAGCGACGCCGAGGACGGCCGGTAGGCGATCCCCGCTGGATCACTGCCCGATACAAGGGCGCCTGCACCGATTGCCAGGCCGAAATCCCCACGGGCACGCAAGCCTTCTACTACCCAATGAGCGGCAGCCTCTTCGGCAAGGCCTGCGGCTGCGGCGACCGTCACCAAGCCGAATTCGACGCTGCTGTCTTCGACGAGGATAATAACACAAGTTTTTGAATAAAAGGGCGATTGTCGACCGTCTACACACCCAGGTCACAGATCCAGCCTCCGGCCGGCTCCGGCAGCAAGCCACAGATGGCGAATTCAGCAAATCTACCGATACGCCTTCATGAAGGCCGGCAAACCGAATGGTCAGGAGACGCTTGCGGAAACGCGTTACAGCGCCCGGGTTGCGCCGAAAGCGGTCGCATCACGCGCTGGACTGACCCTGTCGCGGGCCAGTCTTCTTAATCGGCGGCAGCTTGATTAGGCGCGCTGGAGCGGACCGTGGTCATCGCAATGATCGGCATGCGGGTGATGAAGGTGGCCCTCGACGAGATAATCGACGTGGTCACCATGCGGCACCGCTTCATGGCCGCAGCCGCTCCCGTGTTGATGTCCGGTAGGATGCCCGCTGCAGTGATGCTGCGGGGTGCAGGTGTCCGGATGCGCATCGTCCACCGTGATCGCGTGCTCATCGACGTGATCGTCGTGCATGTGATGGAGATGTCCGTCGTGCAGGTAGTCGATATGGTCGCCATGACGGATGGGGGTATGGCCGCAATTGGCCCCGTGCTGGTGCGCATGGTTGGCGTGCTTGGGATCGCTACAGCTAGTCATCGTGTGTCTCCTTGGTAATGGCCTCGGCCTGGGCCGTCGGTAGAGCCCTTTCCATTGTGTGATCAACCGCATTCTGCACGAGATGCAGGACGTGCTCGTCGGCGAGCGCATAGATGACGTGCTTGGCCTCGCGCCGGCGGCGGACGAGCCGGGCGCCGTGCAGCATTTTCAGGCGTGCCGAGATCGTCGTCAGCTTGTCGCCTTCCAGCGCCGCCAACTCGCTGACGCACGCCTCGCCGCCCGTCAAGCGGCATAGCAGCCGCAACCGCAACGGATCGGCCAGTGCTCGGAACATCTCCGCCGCCCTCTCAAGCTCGCGCCACTGCGGCGGCGGTTTTACGGCTCGCAGCAGGTAGGGCTCGTGCGTACAGACAGCGTCCCGTATCGGTCTCATTACCTCACTCCATCGATACATGGAATGAGAGAGCACTGCTGTCAAGGCTTGGAGTTCCAGCGGAATTCAGGGGCTACCCCGCCGGCCAGGTCGAGAAAAACTCCAACGCGATCGCTCGAATAGGCGACCGCTCAAAAACGGGTTTCGACTTACAACGGCAGCTCGAATACTGGGATGTCGGAGCCGTCTGCCTGGGCAGAAAGAGCTTCCGCCGCGCCTTTCCCTTCCGCAGTCACTAGCTTGAAGGTGTCGCGCAAAGCCGCTTCGGGCAGGTCGCGGCCGATAAAGACGATCCGCGAGCGCTGGTCCTTGCTCGGCCATTGCTTGAGGTAAACCGTCGGATGGAACACGTGTTGGACGCCGTGAATGACCACGGGTCCAGGAAAGCCGAGGACGTTGAGGATGCCCTTGACGCGCAGGAGGTCCGGTCCTTGGAACGCCACCAGGAGATCGAGCCACGGTTCGAAAACGTCGGCGTCAATCGGCGCATCGAGCGTCAGGCAAAAGGCGGTAATGTGCTCATCGTGTCGATTGATGTCGTGCGCATGAGCCACTTCGTGTTGATCGCCGTGAGCGTCGTGACTGTGTTCCGAAATCTCATGGCGATCGCCGGTGAGATAGGCTTCGGCGTTGAGCCAGCGCTGGACATCGAGGCTCTTGGTCTTCGGGTTGTAGAGCCCAGCATCGAATAACCGGCCCGGGTCGACCGCGCCATTTAGAACTTGCACGATCGGCGCCGCCGGATTGAGCGCACGGAGCCGTTGCACGAGAGCATCAACCTCCTGCGCCTCCACCTGGTGAGCAGCAACCGGTCGGCGACCGCGGCCTGCTTCACCGACTCGATCTGCCGATCGAGCGTGCTCCGCCCCGTTGCCGCATCGACCGTCGTAACCACGCCGTCGAGCCGGTAGCGCGCGGCAAGCAGGCGGTCGGTCATCAGGGTGTGCAGGATCGGTGCGGGATCGGCCAGACCCGTGGTCTCGATCACCACCCGGTCGAATTCGAGAATATCGCCCCTCACCCGGCGCAGGAACAGCGAGCGCAGCGTGGTGGCCAGATCGCTGCGGATGGTGCAGCAGAGACAGCCGCTCTGCAGCAGCACCAGATCCTCGTTCGAGCTTTCCACGAGATCGTGGTCGAGACCGATCGCGCCGAACTCGTTGATGATGACGACGGTGTTCGCCAGCGCCGGCTGCCGCACTAGGTAGTTCAGGACGGTCGTCTTGCCGCTGCCGAGAAATCCGGTCAGCAAAGAAACCGGGAGACGGTCACCCGCGGCCGCATCTCCTGATTCCATTCCTCGCCTCCTTCGCGACTGATTCTGATCGCTGCGGCGCCGCGCCCGGGGGCGTCTCACGCCGATGCCACGCACTGCACGCACAGGCCCTGGAGTTCCACGACGCGCCGGTGGACTTCAAAGCCCAAGGCTGTCGCGGCCTCTGTGAGCAGATTTTCGAGGCGCGGATTTTCGACCTCTACCGAGCTGCTGCACCGGTCGCAGACAAAGAACACGCAGGCGTGCGGATGCTCGGGATGCGCGCAAGGGACAAAGGCGTTGCGGCTTTCGATCCGCGACACAAACCGCTGGTCCATCAAGAATTCGAGCGTGCGATAGACCGTGGGCGGCGTCACCTTCCGCCTAAGGGCAGCTTGGAGGTGCGACATCAGATCGTAGGCGCCCATCGGCTGCCCAGCCCGCCACAGGGTCTCCAGCAAACGCCGGCGAACTTCGGTGAACTGAGCGCCGCGCTCGCGACACAACGCGTCTGCGGCCGCCAGTGCCTCGGCGGCGTGGGAGGCATGGTCTGGAGACCGTAAGTCAGGGACATCGGCCATAATCGCCTCGTTACATTATACTGTTGCACGCTATGTTATAACGTTGCAGATTGCGCCGCAACAGGAACCGACCTTTGCCGCCATCATGCCCGCCCGCTTCGAGACATCACCACCACGAAATAGCGCATTGCGAAGCCGAGCGTTCGCCAAGCGTCTCTCCGTCAAGGAAGTCGAGGAGGGCGACGTCCTTGCCCCGAAGTTCGACCGCAGAGATCTGATTCCTGTGGTGACCACTGACGCCACGACCGGCGAGGTGCTGATGATGGGGGTGATGAACGCCGAGGCTCTCGTGCGCACGATCGAGACCGGCGAGGCGCATTACTGGAGCCGCAGCCGCCAGCGACTATGGCGCAAAGGGGCCACCCGCGGCTTTGTTCAGAAGGTCATCGAGCTGCGTATCGATGATGACCAGGATGCGGTCTGGCTCCGCGTCGAGGTCCGGGGTGGCGGCGCGAGCTGCCACGTCGGCTATCGCTCATGCTTTTTCCGTTCGCTGCCTTTGGGGCCGCTCGCCATCGCGCCGATGCGGTTGCGCTTTACCGAGCGCGAGAAACTCTTCGATCCGCGAGAAGTCTATGGCGATGCCCCCAACCCAACTCGGTTGTGAGGCCGTCCGGCCAGCGCCGGAGCCAACCGACGAACCAGGCTAATCCTCTTCCTCGATGGAGATAATAAATGGATCAACGACTTCCCGTGACCGTACTATCCGGCTTCCTCGGGGCTGGCAAAACCACCTTGCTCAATCACGTGCTTAATAACCGCGAGGGGAAGCGCGTCGCGGTCATCGTCAACGATATGAGCGAGGTGAACATTGACGCAACTCTGGTGCGTGATGGCGGCAGCAACCTGTCGCACACCCAGGAGAGATTGGTCGAAATGACCAATGGCTGCATCTGTTGCACGCTGCGCGACGATTTGTTGCAAGAGGTTGCGCGCTTGGCCAACGAGCAGAGATTTGATTACCTGCTGATCGAATCGACCGGCATTTCCGAACCGCTGCCGGTCGCGGCAACCTTCGACTTCCGTGACGAGGCCGGCCACAGTCTCGGCGATCTTGCCCGGATCGATACAATGGTCACCGTCGTCGACGCGGTGAACTTGCTCAAGGATTATTCCTCCGGGGACTTCCTCAAAGAGCGCGGTCAGGCGGCCGGTGATGACGACCATCGTTCGTTGGTCGATCTCCTGGTCGAGCAGATCGAATTCGCGGACGTGATCGTGCTGAACAAAACCGACATCGCCTCGCCAACTGAGCGCGAAGCCGCGCGCAAGATCATTCGCGCGCTCAATCCCGACGCCGAGCTTGTCGAGTCGGCAATGGGCAAGGTCGCGCTCGGGCGGGTTCTCGACACGAAGCGGTTTGATTTCGAAAAAGCCCAGCAGCACCCGCTCTGGTTCAAGGAACTCAACGGCTTCAAGGATCACGTCCCGGAGACCGAGGCTTATGGGGTGCGCAGCTTTGTCTATCGCACGCACCGGCCATTCCATCCGCTGAGATTCCAGGAGTTTATCAACACGTCCTGGCCGGGCGTGATCCGATCCAAGGGGTTCTTCTGGCTCGCCAGCCGGCCGAGTTGGGTGGGTGAGCTGAGCCAAGCGGGCGCTTTGGTCCGGGTCCAAGGGATCGGGTCCTGGTGGGTCAGCGTGCCGAAAGCGCACTGGCCGGATGATGCAGGCTGGCGCAGGGGTCTCAAGCGCAACTGGGACCCGGTTTATGGCGACCGCCGTCAGGAAATTGTTTTTATCGGGGCGCATTACGATGAAGCAGAACTGCGCCGACAGCTCGACGGCTGTCTTGTCGAAGATAGCGACGAGGCAACCGCGGATTTCGAGGCATGGAGACACCTGCCGGACCCGTTTCCAGGATGGAAGCGGGCCGATGCTTGATGGGCGCCTGTTACCAGGCTCGGTTCCGCTACGGTCTGCGGCCCGCCAGCGTCGCAGCTTGCGGCACCGTTCGCCGCGAGGGCTCACACGCATCAACGAGCCAGGGGTCGATCTCGTTCTCTGGCAGCGGTCGTTGTCCGTCGCGCTTGGCCACTGGCTGCAGCGTCTGCCGAAGGGCCAGCTGCCTCAAGGCCGGGTGCTGGCACCATCAGCCATCCTGGCCGATGCGCTCGCCGGTTTATTTGAGGCCTCGGGCACGCCGGAAGGTCCCGGCACACACCATCTGCGTGAGGACATCATGGACCTTGCGGAGCGGTTCGCGCGGATCGCGGGAAGCGAGATCGTCGATGTCAGCCTTGACGCTGTCGAGGACAATGCCTGCTGGAAATTTCATCGCGACTACGTGCCGCTCCGCTTGGTGACGACCTACCTGGGCTGCGGGACGCAAACCGTGGCGCCCCGGTTTACCGCGCGCGCCCTGCGTGAGCAGCGAGCCTACGATGGGCCAATGGTAAATGTTGCAGCAGGAGCCGTCGCCCTATTCAAGGGCTGCGCGTCCGACCCTGAAGCGGGCGTGGTGCATCGTTCGCCGCCGATAGAGGGCAGTGGCATCACCCGTCTCGTGCTGACGCTCAATCTCCCTTCCGCGGCGTCGCCGCCGCTTTGGTCGCAATAGTCCGCGCCATGTCCCGGCACAGCCCGCGCTGCCATAAGCGATCGTCGCCAGCGCTGTCATTGCGAGATTATCTACTAGAATTGGAGATACTGGCGGCACGACCTTGCTGTAATTTCACCGGTCCCTGCAAATCGGTATCGATCGTGGCGGCGGCGCTGGATGATCCCTGTAGTATTGTGCAATGAGGGGATCGAGAATTGCTTTCGGCCAAAATTTCGGAGAGCCGATTTCTTCCAAACAGGACGTGTTCCAATACATTCCCGCACGCGATAGCGAACGGCCGGCCGACACGGCTTGGGCGACCGCTTCTATATCGGCGGCGTCAGGATAGATGTAGAGCGTCGTCGGATCGTCCTTCACGATCGCAACGATCTCCTTTGCCTCCGCTGGCGACCAGCTAGTACAGCCGTCGCTGCGGCCGCCGGTATAATCCAGCAGCTTTCCAAACGGCACGTCACCGCCTGGGTCGGCGTAGGGGCTGCGTGGATCCTTCCGCAGACATACCCCCGTCAACAAGACGGCGGCATGTCCGCCGATCTCACGCTCTCTGGCATCTGCGGTCTCGCCCTCGCCGTCAAACTGGACGAAGGAGCGTAGCAAGGGCGCGTCTTCTTTGGCCGAGACGCGGTAATAGCCTTTGAAAGAAGTTTTCGTCTCGCCCGTCACATAGGCCCCGCCGGCAGTCAGTCTCGAATCGATCGCGTTGCCGAAGTTCTTCGCGCATCGTCTGCCATTGGCGAAATCCGCGACGCCTGTCAAATCGCGACCGCCGCCGTGACCTGCCGAAATCGAACGAAAAAAACCGTCGGCTTCGCAGACGACGTAAAAGCGGCGCCCCGCGTTTCCATCGCTCAAATCGTTGGGACGCGTCGCATCCATAGCGAAGTAGCAGGGATTTTTGACCGCGCCTTCGCTTCGCTTTTGCAGGTAAAGATCACGCGCCCTCTGCAAGACCACCGGTGCAATTTGACCCTCGTCTTCGCCGATATGAGCTGTCAGCCAAGGCGGGATGTCCGATGCCTGCTGCGTCGCAAAGGATCGCGTCGCTGCCAATAGGACGATGACGCCGACGACGTTCGGAAGAGCAAAGACGCGGCATGAGATCAACACGACGAGTTCTCTTTGCCAAATCTAACAACACGCGGTTTTAAATCATAGGCCGACAGACCGGGAACGGGATCGCCGGTGCCAAGGTCGCCTTTGGGGCAACTTGAGGTGTTCGCGCCGCCCGGGCGGAACGGCCGGTTTTCGTTCAGATTGCGTTGAAAAAGTAGGGATTGCACCGGGTAGGGACGACTGATTCACTCTGGTCGTTAGGGCTCGGGGTGAAGTCGATGATGGGGGAACGCTGCGTCCGACAGGACGCGCTGTTTTACGAGTTCTCGCTTGAGCGGCATGTGCCGGAGCGGCACCTGCTCCGATCGATCGACCGTTTTGTCGAGCTTGACGGGCTGCGACAGGAGCTGGCGCCGTTTTACAGCGAGCTGGGACGACCTTCTATCGATCCGGAGCTGATGATCCGGATGCTGATCGTGGGTTACTGCTTCGCCATCCGCTCGGAACGACGGCTGTGCGAGGAGGTCCATTTGAACCTCGCCTACCGGTGGTTTTGCCGGCTCGGGCTCGACGGCGAGGTGCCGGACCATTCGACCTTCTCAAAGAACCGGCATGGCCGCTTCCGAGAGTGTGACCTGTTGCGCCGGCTCTTCGAGACAGTCCTGCAACGCTGCATTGAGGAGGGCTTGGTCGGCGGCGAAGGCTTTGCCGTCGACGCCAGGTTTGATCCGGGCCGATGTCAGTGAGCGTACCCGCGTCGGAAGCGCCGCGGGTCTGCCGCCGGACGCGACCGGCCGAGCGTTTGAGGAATATCTCGCCGTTCTTGATGATGCGGCGTTTGGTGCCGCAACCGAGGTAACGCCCAAGTTCCTCGCGCCCGCTGATCCGGCATCAAGGTGGAGCGCCGCACGGCACCGTCGGCCGGCCTTCTTTGCCTATTCGAACAACTATCTAATCGACGTCGACAACGCGATCATCGTCGATGTTGAAGCGACAACCACGATCCGCCAGGCCGAGGTGCTGGCGGCAAAGCGCATGATCGAGCGATCGCTGGAGCGCTTCGATCTGTACCCCGAGCGCTTGATCGGCGACACCGCCTACGGCTCGGCCGAGATGCTGGATTGGCTGGTCGAGGATCGCGGGATCGAGCCGCATATCCCGGTGTGGGACAAGTCCCAACGCACCGACGGCACTTTCTCGCGCGACGACTTCACCTACGACCACGCCAGCGACACCTATCGATGCCCTGCGGGCATACTCTGCAGCACTACCGGCGGCAGTTTACTGTCCCGCGGGCCGGCGTCATGAGCGACAACTCGATGCGCTACCGCGCTAGCAAGCGTGACTGCGAGGTCTGTGCGCTCAAGCCACGCTGCTGTCCCCATGCGCCAGTACGCAAAATCTCCAGCTCAATCTATGAAGGGGCGCGTGACCTTGCTCGCGCGATCGCCAAGACCGAGCCTACCAGACCTCGCGCCGCCAGCGCAAAAAGGTCGAGATGTTGTTCGCCCACCTCAAGCGCATCCTGAAGCTTGACCGGCTGCGATTGCGAGGACCAAACGGTGCCCGCGATGAGTTCCACCTCGCCGCTACCGCCCAGAACCTCCGAAAACTCGCCAAGCTGATCCCCGCGCCGGCGGTCATTCCGGTGACATGAGGCGACGCCCGCCTCATCAACCCAGCCACGAACCTCTATCGCCGCCCGCCGAGATCACTCAAAAACCGACTTCTTCAACGGAATCCGTTCAGTTATCGGACCTTCGTCGGGACGAGCGACAAAGGCGGAGTCGCGCCGATTCCGGTCACTCCTCTGAAGGCGAGCTATCTGCGAGCGCAGCTGTTCGCCACGGCGATAGCCATCATGGCCCGCTTCGCGGCCGATTGGCGTCATCCAGACGGCTTAAATATTATTAAGCGAGCTCGAGCTCCGCTATGGCACGAGTCGGCGAGCGAGATGCGCCGGTGAGGAGATATTCCGAGCGCGCGGTCTCATTTGCGGGTCCTTCGCAAAATCAGCGGAACGCTGGAATGACTTTCGAAGCGAACAGTTCAAGATGACGTTGCGCCCAGCGCGGCGGCAGCCCGGGCGGCAAGGTCCAGGAGTAGAAATGCGTGATAGGCACGGTGTCCGCCAAGTCACCGATCATGCTTATCGCCGTGTCGGGATCGACCACCTGCAGCAGGCCACTCTTCTTTAGGTCTTCCCGGTCGTTCAGATGCGGGGCAAGAGGCTGAAGCCCGCCGGCCTCGAGCCATACCGAGTAATTGTTCACCTGATAGATGACATGATCGGCGGCCTCCGCGAAGGTCTTTTCGGGATCGTCGGAAACGAGCAAGAACCAAAAGCCGCTGGCGAAGCGAAGATTATCCGTCGGCCGGCCTTCCTCCTTGAGCGCCGCGAGATAGCGGTCGAACACGTCGCGGTTCGCTCCCGGTACCGTGAATCCGTCGCCGAAACGGACAGCGCGACGCAGCGCGGCCGACGTGAAGCCGCCCAGCCAGATCGGGGGGTGTGGCTTCTGGATCGGGGCCGGCGTGACCCTCACGTTCTGAAAGTCGAAGAACTCGTTCTTGAAAGTGACAGTTTCGCCCGAAAGAGCACGGCGGATGATGTCGAGAGACTGATCGGTACGCTTCCCGCGCTCCTTGGACGACACGCCGAAACCGGAAAACTCTTCTCGTTTGAAGCCGAGGCCGACCCCGAGCTCGAATCGGCCGCCCGAGATAATGTCGACGGTCGCGATATCCTCCGCGAGGCGGATCGGATTGTGAAACGGCATCAAGAGCACGCCCGAGGCGATGCGGATGCGCTCGGTCCGCGCAGCGATCGCGGCGGCCGCCGGGAGGATCGAGGGGAGATACCCGTCATCGATGAAGTGATGCTCGGACAGCCAGACATCGTCGAAACCGTGGTTCTCGCCCCATGCGATCTGATCGAGGATTTCCCGGTAGAGCCGGTCGACGGGCTGGCGCCACTGCTCGGGATTGCGGAAATCGTACCACAGGCCGAAGCGTATCTTTCGGTTGCTCACCTGCTGTTTCTCCTGAGCTGCGGCCGGCTGTTGTCGGCACGCCGCCATAATCGCGGTTGTCAAATCTGTGCCGCGCCACCGTCGACGAAGAGTTCGGTGCCGGTGATGTAAGCGCTGTCGTCGGAAGCGAGGAACACCGCCGCCTTGCCGAGATCGTCCGGCAGCGCCAGCCGCCCGAGTGGGACGGAGGCGGCAGCGGCGGCCTTGACGTCGTCAGTCATGAACGGAGCCAGTCCCGGCGTGTCGGTGTATCAGGGGCTCAACACGTTGATCCGGATGTCACGTCCCTTGAGATCGACGATCCAGGTGCGCGCGAAAGAGCGCACTGCTGCCTTTGACGCGTTGTAGACCGAGCAGGCGGCGAAGCCCTTGATCGACACCATCGAGCCCGTGAGGATCACCGAGGCCTCCGGGGCAAGCAGCGGCAGTGCCTTCTGCACGGTGAAGAGCAGGCCGCGGACATTGGTGTTGAAGATCTTGTCGTAGTGCTCCTCGGTGATCTCTCCGAACTGGCCGAACTCGTAGGACCCGGCATTGGCCGCCAGCACATCGATGTGCCCGGCCTGGGCCTGAATGTGCGCGAAGATGCGGTCGAGATCGGCCAGGTCCGACACATCGCCCCGGAGCGCCGTGGCGTTGCCGCCGATCGCGGTGGCTGCCTTGTCGAGCTCCGCCGGGCGGCGGCCGGTGATGAAAACCCGCGCGCCTTCCGCGGCGAAGCGTTTGGCAACGCCGAGGCCGATGCCGGCGCTGCCGCCCGTGACAAGAGCGACTTTGTTCGCGAGCTTGCCCGTCATGCTGATCTCCTTTGATCTAAAGACCCGGTTGCCGGGCGCTTTGTTTGAGATCGATGCGGCTGGCCTCCGCGTCCAAATCGTCGGCGGTCAGCAGCCGCGACTCCCATATGGCGGAATTGGCGGTCCGTGCGGCAAAGGATCGGTACCAGGCAGCGAGTTCCCGCAGCATTCGCGCCTTGACTGGGGGTTCGGCGTCGATCGCGCAAACTTCCCCGACCGCGAGACTGACACGCCTGCACCGAGCACTGTCGGAGATAGAACCCATAGATTTGGCCAACAAAGCTGGCGTGTCTTGATCTTGAGCTCATAATTGTGAGAGGATGGGTCGATCAGTAGCCGGTAGCGCGGATTAACGGTTATGCCGGCACGGAATAGCCGCGGGTGGATTACGGCGGGGTGAATTCCATCGCGAGGAAGAATTCCTCGGTCCACCGGGGGGTATGACGATGCATCGCCTTTCCGCGATGGAGACGTTTGTCCGCGTTATCGAGGCAGGCTCGTTTTCCGGTGCCGCAACGCAACTTCGGGTCGGCCAGCCGGCGGTCTCCAAGACGATCGCAGCTGGAGGATCGGCTCGGCGTGCGGCTTCTTTTGCGCTCGACGCACGGCCTGACCCCGACGGAGGCGGGCCGAAACTTCTACGAGCGCGCCAAACGGTCGATCGAAGAGGTCGAGGAGGCGGAACTTGCCGCGCGTGGCGCAGCCGCGACTTTATCCGGACGGCTACGGGTTTGCGCTGCCGTGACCTTCGCTCGAATGCATGTCGTGCCGCGCCTGCCGATATTTCTCGCAGCCCATCCGGCTCTTGATATCGATATCGTGATGCAGGATGGTGATAAGGACCTCGTTGCGTCCGGCATCGACGTGGCACTGCGGATGACGCCGCTGCGCGACTTAACGTTGCCCGCCCGAAAGATCGCTACGTGTCGACGACGCGTCATGGCAACTCCCACCTATCTGGCCGAGCACGGCAGGCCAGAGAGCCCCTCCGAACTCACGGAGCATCAGGCCGTCGTTTATGAACAACGGCTTGGGGGACCGACGTGGGTCTTTCGGAAGGGAAACGTGGAGGCTTCGGCGACCATGGCGGGCCGTGTTCATGTCTCCGCGGCCGAGGGGGTGCGGGAGGCGGTTTTAGCCGGTATGGGCTACGCCATCGCCTCGGAGTGGATGTTCACCGCAGAAATTCGGTCCGGTTCGGTGGTATCGGTGCTTGATGATTGGGCGCTACCAGATGTCGAACTCTTCGTCGTCTTTCCGACGGGACGTCAGGCAAGCGCTAAGGCGCGCGCGTTCGCGGTTTTCATGGAAAACGAATTGGCGAGTCCCAGCTCATCGTCATAACGTAGTTTGCGAGACCCATTCGCCGCCCGGCCGGCGGCAGCTAATCGGGAAAGAAAATAAGCGCCTGCCCATATAGCCGCGGAAATCGCACGACCGCACCAAGACAGCGGCCGCTCGCAAAGTCGAATGCAACCACTTCGTCCCGGGCCACGCAGTAGAGATGGCCCTCCGGGCCGAAGCGCAAGCCGCGCGGCTTGTGAAACGCCGCCATCCCTTTTGCCGAGAACACGCGGACGAGCCGGCCGTTTTCCGGGTCGTATTCGCGGACAGTGGTGACGGCATCTGGCGCGCCGAACGGCCGTTCGCTGGAGACGACGACGTTGCCGTTCGGCGCCACGATGAGATCGAGCGGGCTGAGCTCCGGATCGTGTTGGACCAGAAGCTGTGGCCGAGTACGCTCAGTCGGCGCAAAGGCGATGATAGCGTCATCCCCTTCCCCATTCGGACCAATGCCCGAGGCAAGGAAGAGCCTGCCTTCGGCATTAAACCCGAAACCGCGCGGAAACGGCACGATCCCAGCCGGGAGCGCATGTTCACCGGCGTTCCTTAAATCAGGCGGCAGGGCCAAGATTGTTCGCGCGCTTCGCAGGCCGGCGTAGAACCGCCCATCGGGTCCGAAGACTCCGCCCCCGGGGTTCAGGCCGGCGATGATGCCAGTATCTCCCACGACCTTGCCGACGGCATCGAGCGCCAGCACCCGATCGGCGCCGTTGAGGAACAGCAGTCGTCGCCCTGGCTCAACGGCCAGACCGCGGGGATCGACGATGCGGTTATCTTTGCTGAAAGCCCCGAGCGGTTTGCCGGCGTGATCGAAAGCGAGCAACGCCCCGTGCCCATCTCCGTTGACGCCAGAGGAACTGGTCACCAGTAGGGGCATCGCAGCTCAGCTCCCTTGACGGCCAGTCGACTGAAGGAACTCGGTAACGAACAGGCCGAAGGCAAGGACGGCGAAGCCGCATCCCGCGGTCGACGCCCAACTCCAGCCAGCGATCGCGTAAATCCAGCCGCCCAGGCTCGAACCAGCCGCACCGCCCACAAAGAAGGCTGCCATGTAGAGACCGTTGAGCCGGCTGCGGAACTCCGCTCCGAGCACAAAAATCGCCCGCTGGCCAAGCGTCAGATTGGCGGTCATGCCGAAATCCAGCAGGATCGCCGCGGCGATCAGGCAGGCCAGATGGAACGGCGATCCATCGCCGCGCAGATGCGTCAGGAGAAAGGCGCCGCCGACGGCGAGGATCGCGAAGGCAGTGGCCGGGCGCGTGTAGCCTCGATCGGCCAGGCGGCCGGCGATGGGTGCGGCGATCGCGCCAGCTCCCCCGACCAGCGCGAACAGCGCGAGCCGACCTTGGGACATTCCGAAGACTGGCCCGGTGAGCAGCAGCGGTACGGTCGTCCAGAACAGGCTGAAGGCGGCAAAAAGGCAGGCCTGATAGAGCGCGCGGCGCTGCAGCACGCGGGTTCTCAGCGCCAGCAATCCCATCGATGTCAGCAGCCCGGCATATGATTCGCGTACAACCGGCTTGCGGCGCGGCAGCCCCACGCCGAGGCTCAGCGCCACAAGGCCCATGCCGATCGCCGAGGCATAAAACACCGCGTGCCAAGACGCGATCTGCGTCACGAAACCCGCCATCGGACGGGCGAGCATGATGCCGATCATCAGACCGCTCATGACGTTGCCGACAACCCGTCCGCGGATCGGCTCCGGCGCCAGATGGGCGGCAAACGGCACAAGCACTTGGACCGCGACCGACCCGAGCCCGATAAGCGCCGCAGCGAGGAGGTAGGTTAACGGCGTGGAGGCCAGCGCCGCGGTCAGCAGCCCGATGGCGGCGATGCCGATCAGGATGAGCACGAGGCGACGGTTTTCGATAAGGTCGCCCAGGGGAACGATGAGCAGTAGGCCAAGGCCGAAACCGGCTTGTGTCGCAGTGACGACAAGACCGGTGGCTCCCACCGGCATCCCGAGGGACGCAGCGATTGGGCCGGCAATGGGCTGCGAATAATAAACGTTGGCGACGAGCAGCCCGCAGGTTACCGCGAAAAGCGTCACGAGGCGCGACGCAACACCCGTGTCGACGGATCGAGCGGCGCGGACCGCAACGGCTTTCGCGCCGGCGCCCGGTGGCTGTGTCTGAAGGCTAAGCTGAGCCGGCTTGAACGGTCTCGTCATGCCATCTCCCCTTCCGCCGATGTCACGGGCACAAGTCCCCATCGTTACGGTGGACAGATGGCCGCACACGGCCGCGCGAGGTAGCGGTGCAGCGCGACTAGCCCTCATTCCCCATCGGAATGATTGTGTGCCGGAGGTTTAGCCTCGTAAACTGGCTTCGACGAAGGCGACGAACGTCCGCGCCTTGGAGCTCGCGAGCCGGCCGGCCGGAAACACCGCCCACAGATCCATATCGGGCAGCCGCCATTCGGTCAGCGCGGGTTCCACCGTCCCATTCGCCAACTCCGGGGTGAACATCCATTCGGAAGAGACCGTCAGCCCGAGACCGGCGAACACGGCTTCCCGAACGCCTTCCGCGGCGCTGACGCGCACCCGGCCGTGGAGGGTTACGACGACTTCTTCGCCTTCCTTGTAAAAAGTCCAGGATGAGCCGCCAAGCCGTTCGGAGTAGATCACGGCCTCGTGCCGGCAGAGGTCTTGAGGTTTGAGCGGCTTGCCGAATTCCTGAAAATAGCGCGGCGCCGCGAGCACGACGCGGCGGCGCGAGGCGAGCTTGCGGGCGATCAGCGCGGAATCGACGAGAGAACCCAATCGCAGTGCGACATCGATGCCCTCTTCGATAACATCGACCTCGCGATCGGAGAGGACGACCTCGATATCCAGCGCCGGATGCGCCTTCAGAAGATATTCAAGCTTCGGGACGATGTGCAGACACGCGAAGGTAACGGGTGCGGAAATACGCAATCGTCCCGAGAGGGATTTGCCTGTGGTGGATGCCGCCAGCTCTGCCTGCTCCGCCTTTTGGAGAACGATCCTGGCCTCGTCGTAATAGCTCTGGCCCGCTTCGGTCGGAGTCAATCCCCGTGTCGAGCGCAACACCAGCCGCACACCCAGCCGCTGCTCGAGCCGGCTGACGGCTTTCGAGACGGCCGGTTGCCCGAGGCGCAGTTGTTGCGCGGCCGCGGAAAAAGACCCCGCATCAATCACCCGAACGAACGCCTCCATGTCGGCAAGACGATCCACCTTAAGCACTTGCCTCCGCGGCAATCGGAACCATACAATTTACACCATGCTAGGTGCCGTATGCTCCCGCAGCAACGCCGGCCGAGTAGCTGGACAATCGCCGGGTCATTCTGCTTGCGGTTGTGTCAAATCGCGCAACAGGGCGCAGATCACGACCATTTTGGCGAGAACATCGTTGGCAAACGCGTCCAGCGCGGCGCGGATCGCGACGGCGATCGCGGTATCAAACGTCGGCTCGCTAAACCGCGCCGCCAGGCGTGCCGCTTGCGCCTGTGCCTTTCCCAGCGCGTCCGCGATCGCGCCGCCCAGGGAGCCGTCGGCGTCGAGCGGGGCGATCACCGCCCAGCTCAACGCGAGGTATTGAGGCCAGTACGCGAGGTGGCGATACATGCTGGCGAGGACGGGATTGTCCCGCCGCGTTCCGAATCCGTTCAAGGTCAGCAGCAGCTTAGCGACCGGCTCGCGCAATTCGTTTATTCCCGGCAACGGTGGAAGCGGAATGGGCACGAATGCTTCCGGCGCCGGCTCGGCCCGACGCGAGATCGTGTGATCGGCTGACGGCCGCCCCTCCAGCCGGTGAAGCAATGCCGAAAACGCGAGGAGGGCCATCGCATTGGTCCGGTCGTAAGCGGCGAGGATGTCCCGGATCGAGGCAACGTCCCCATCGGCGAGATCGGCCGCGGCGAGAAGTTCAGGTGGAAATCGCCGCAGGCGCGGAAGGGTAAGCTGCATATGGAGGAGCCGTGCCTCGGCCACCAGCGTGCCGTCGGTGTAAAGCGGCCGCAACGTCTCCCACGCCCAGGGTAAGGTCTCCGGAAGCGTCGCAAGGTGGCGCCAGATCAAATTGACCACCTCGACACCCAAAACACGGCGGATATCGGCGAAAATCTCGGCGATTTCGCCGGTCGCGACTGTTTCGCGGATGGCGGGGATGGGATCCCTCATGGATCGCGGCTCCGGGTACGGCTAGCTTCGGCCGCCATCGAATTCGATGACGTAGAGGCCGGCATTATAGTCGGTGCTGTAGATCAGCCCGTCGGCCGTGACAAACACATCCGCCGACTGGATAACGCGTTGCCGGTTGGGACGCGTGTCCATCAGAGAAGGCGGCGCCGGCGGCACCAGAGCGCCCACCTCGACCGGCCGATAAGGGTTGCTGATGTTGAACGCCCGCACCCCGGCGTTCTGGTAGGTCGCAAAGATGAGCTCGGAGCTGACGAAGCTGCCGGGCCGGTTTTCATGCAGATTGTGTGGGCCGAAATGGCCCGGCTTAGCCCGATAGTCTGCGTCGCGCGGCGTCGGAAACGTCGCGATGCTCACCGGGTTCGATTTCTCACGATTGTCGAAGACCCAGATGAATTTCTCGCCGTCCTCCTGGTGATCGAGCACCGCCTCGTCGAGCACGATGAGCAGATCGCGATCGGGTAGCGGCAGGCAGTTATGTGTGCCGCCGCCGAACGGCGGCGACCAGTTGCGGTGAACGACCGCACGCGGCGCAGTGCGGTCGGAGATATCGAGCACCACCATGCCGGCATCGCGCCAAGCTGCGTAGGCAATATCGCCATGCACGATCGCATGATGCAGGCCGTAACGGCGCGAGGCTGCCCACGAAGGCAATTCCCCGTTGGCCGCGTTCATCCCAGGCAACCAGAAGCGGCCGGCCTCGCGCGGCCGGGTTGGATCGCTCATGTCAATGGTGAGAAAGATGTAATCGGTGAAGCCGTCGAGCAGCGCCGAGACATAGGCCCAGCGGCCGCCGGTATACCAGGCGCGGTGCACCCCGCCGCCTTCGACTGGCATGAAGCCGATCTGCCGCGGCTTATCGCCCTTGCTGATGTCATAGACGGCCAGTCCTGCCGACCATGTCCGCTCGCCCGCGATCGCTCGGGCGCTGCCGAGCTTTTCGCCGAGCGCGCCGCGGTAATAGGCGCGCTCGTCCTGGAATTCTGCGGCGGCGAACATGTCCCTGGCATGGATGACGAGCAGCAGATCGTCGTGCGCCTGCAGATGGATGTTCCATGTGTTCGCCGGCGCGGCGATGTAGGTGGTTGGACGAGGATGCGAAGGGTCGCGCACGTCGATGACGCTGAAGCCCTTCGAAAACATATGCCCGACATAGGCATAACCGCGATGAACCATCAACTGCACGCCATCGGCCCGCCCGCCCTGGTCTGAATGCCCGATGAGGCGCATGTTGCGCGCATAATCCGGCGTCGGCAGATCCTTGATTGACATCGCTCAAGCTCCTATCGCCCGTCCGCGGGCTCTTCTGCCCGCAGAAAGGCCGAGGAAGCAGTGTGCATCAGGATTCCCCGGATGCTGTGGAATTTGTCCCAGTCTGCGCCCGCTTCGTCCTCGGGCGTATGCGGCAGCATATAGGCGCCGAGGTTCCGGCTTCGCTGCACCGTCTTTTCGCCGATCGGCAGGCGGATCGCGTTGAACCGCGCCAGCGCTTCGGCGACCGGGATATTTGGATCGGTAAGGCATTCGGCCAAGACGACGGCATCCGATGCCGCTTTCGACACGCCCATGCCGATATGCGGCCGCGCCAACGCCGCGGCGTCGCCGATCAGGGCGACCCGTCCGAACGCGATCTGCGGCGTCGTGAAGTCGTAGATCGGCGTGAAGAACGGTCGCTTGATGCGGCCGAGGACATCGTTGAAGGCAGGCGGCAAGAAAGCGTCGCCGGCGCGGCGCAGCCCGTCGATCAGCTCCTGCCGCACTTTGGGCGGAGGAATCGACAGATCGTATTCGACGCCGTCTTCACCCCGAAGCATATCTTTCAGCAGGGGGCTGGGCAGCGGTCGATACCAGACCCAGTTGAAACGGCGATGCTCCGCGCGCAGATCGTTGTCGGCGCCCGCGATAGGGTAACCGATGACCTTGTTGTGCGCCGGCAAATAGAAGGCGAGCTTGTCGAAGAGGGCGCGATGCGCCGCTTCCGGGATGTCGCGCTCTTCGGCCACGCCGCGCCAGATCACGTATTCGGCGTAGATCGGCTGGACCTCCGGCAAGTAATGCTGCCGGACGACCGAGCGATACCCGTCGGCCCCGATCAAGATGTCGGCTTGTTCGACCCGCCCGTTAGCGAAACGCGCGGTGACACCTTCGGCCGTCTGCTCGACCGAGACGAGATCGTGGCCGAGGTGATGGACGTCGTCGGGCACCGTCGCGCGCATGATCTGGTGCAGCCGGTCCCAGGAGGTGACGATCTGCTTGAATGGGAGGCGGTCGACGACCTGCCCGTCGCGACCGAGGGCGATCCGTTCATCGATCGCGATGCCGAGATCGTCCAGCAAGGCGCCGCTCAGTTCGAGCGCTTGCAGCAGCTCATCATGGGTGACGATACCGGCGCCGCGGCCGAACAGCTCAACCGGCGTCCGCTCGTAAACCTCCGCGTCCCAACCGGCGCGTCGCAGCAGCGCGGTCGCGAACAGGCCTGCCATCGAGGCGCCGATGACCAGGGCGCGACGGGGTTTGGATGAACCGATTGTCTTCATGGCCAGCCTCCCAGTGAAAGGACTTGCCGGACGGTTGGGGCGCAAGCTCAGGTGGAACGCATCGACCGCATGTCGAAGAAGCCCATGAGCGAAGCGGCGATGACCGCAGGCAAGACGATGGTGAAGATTGCTGCCGAGCCCCAGCCCAGCATCTCGACAAGCTTGCCGAAGAAATAGCCGGCGAAGGGTCCCGGTGTGTAGAAGCCTGCGAGCCCCAAGGCGACCGCCGCGCCGATCCGCGCGGGATACGCCGAGAGCTGCAGCATCGACATCAGCCGCGCGAACAAGACGCCGCTGACCAGCAAGCCGAACAGCAGCGAGAGTGCTGCATGCGCGGCCGGAGAGGCGGCGATATTGAACAAGGCGAACCCGGTTGCGGCGAGCGCGAGAAAACACGCCGATACGCCGGCGCGCCCCAGTCTTTCGCCCAACCAGCCCCCAGCCACAGCCCCGAGCGCGCCGAGCCCATACATGCCGAGCGCGACGCTCGCTTCCGTCACGGAGAAGCCGAGGCGGTTGTGCAGGTAGGTTGTGTAAAGCGCGGTATAGGAAAAGAACGACGTGCCGGTCAGGAAGAACGCCGCCGTCATCAACAGCACATTCCGCGACAGCAGAACCGAGCCTGTATCATCACCAACCGGCCCACTGATGAGCACGGGCTCGGAGGCATCGCTGAATACTCTAGGGACCGCAAAGGCGATAATCAGCGCCATCATCATCCCGACGCCGCCGAAAACGTAAAACGGCGTCTCCCACGCGCCCGACCAGGTGAACAACCTGGCGCCCAGGATCGGCCCGAGCAGCGCGCCCAAACCAAAAAAGGCCTGAATGATGCCCATGAAGGTTCCTCGGCGCTCGCCGAAGTAACCCCCCAGACACGCGAACACCGCGCCCACCTGGAGCGCCTCGCCGGCGCCGGTCAGCGTGCGATAAACTGCAAGCGTGCCAAAGCCGGTGGCGAAGGGTGTCACGAAGGTGAAGGCCGAATAGGCGATCAGGCCGCTGACAAGCACCGGTTTGCGCCCGAACCGACCCATGAACCAGCCGCTGAGCGCGCCGAAGATGGCCACCATGACGGTGAAGACCGCGCTGACGAAGCCGGCCTCAGGCAGGGTCAGGCCGAAGCGCGGAATGATGGCGCTGAGGAGGGCCGGGAAAACCTGCCGGTCCATCGAATTGAACATGTAGGAGATGCCGAGCAGGACAACGATCCCCAGCGCGGCCATCCGCCTGAGCGGCATCGCCGCCGCCATGGTTCCGGTGACTAAGCACTGGCCTTGTGCCGACATTCCTGGACTCCCGGACCGCGGGCGCTCAGCGGCGCCTCTTTGACCGGCGAGATTTTGTCAGCCCGAAACATCTTTCTCATCCCGGGTCGTTCGACTTTCTTTTATTCCATTAGGGAATGCTCACGGTTCCGATGCCCATCGCGTTCGCCGATGGCGTGCAGCCCTCGCGGTCGGCTTTGGGGCAGATTGAGCTGCTCCCACCGCCGAGGCCGAACGACCGCAGTCTGTTAACGAAACCGGTCCTCCACCGCCGACGGGTGAACTCTGCCTCCGAGTTGGGTTCTGCAGGCGGCTCCGTCGCGAGACGTCGGAGGCGCTGAGCGCCAATGATCTGCACATCGGCATAAACCGCGGCGGCCTTCGAAGGCGAGGCCACGTCGACCCCAAACCGGGCGCTCACGCGCCAAGGGCCACGCGGCCAGCCTCCCGAGGTATTGGGCGTTGTGTCGCTCCGAGCTGTTCATCACGGGCCTATGCCGTCAGGCAGGCATCGGACTTCGGCGGCCGGCGCCAACGGCACCGCGGCCACGGACGCGCTTCAACGGATCAGAACCGCATTAAGGGTCGTCACACCGCGGGGCGGGCGGGTCCGACGCATCTGTCATCTGTCTCCCGAGACTCGCCCGTAGTTGGGGGCGGCACCGCGGCAGAGTGATCGGCGCGGTCGGGAACGAAACGCGATCGCAAGCCTTTCGCGGAGGGCGATGTCGCGCCTGATGCAGACCGCGGCTGCGTGGGGATTTCCGTCGCTCGCTGAGCGATCTCGTCGGCATCACGCCCACTCTCTCTCACGGCGGACACGCCCGCAAACCCTGGTGTCCGCGTTTCCCCCTCGGACTGCGTGCGGTTCTAGGCCGGGCGGCGCGCGGCGGGGAAAGGGTGGGTCCTCGCCATGCTCGCCATGCTCGGCCGCAAGCGTCCTGCGCGTGGCTGTGCGTGGCTCCGGTCCCGCTGCGCGCCTTTCACGCCGCCCGCCTGATGCCCGGCCTCGGCAAACCACACCCGAGAGGGAAAGACGCCGGCACAGGGCCCGCGGACCTCTCGGAGCACGTGAGAGAGACCGGATCATGACGACGAAAACCGCTCCGAAGAACGAGACAAACCGCAGCCACCGCAACCTGCCTCCGCGACAGACGATCACCCTCGAACTCATCCGCACCCAGGCGCCGAGCGCCGGCCTTGCCGAGAAGCTCTGCAGCACTTTCGGGCTCGACCCCATCGACTACGCCGGCATCCGCGAGTCGACGACCGACAACCTCGTCGACGCCGCCGGAACCTTGCAGCCGACCCTCAACGAGACCGCGATGCTGATCCACTTGCAGCGCATCGTCGGCAGCTTCGTCAGTTCGGCCTACGGCGCCGCCCAGTTCTACGGCCTCAAGGTGACGCAAGCGCGCGACCTCACCTCGAAGCTCGCCAACGACGACCGCGACGAAGACCGTGAAGGCGTCTACGGCTTCGATAACCGAGCCGCCCGCGCCCGCCAGTTCGCCGCCGAGGCCGGCCTCACCGCCTACGCCCTCCTGGCCGCGGCCGAGGGCGCCGTCGAAGCCCACCTGCACGTCACCGGCGAGGAGTGGCAGCCCTATACGCCGCCGCCCGCCGGCCCCGCCAACGTCAGCCGCCAGGCCGCCGAGGCCGAAATCGCCGCCTTCGGGTGAGCCACCGGGCGGGGGCCGCAGGGCCCCCGCCGATCACCCGATGCCGGCACAGTCGACGCCGGAGGCCTGAAACGACGAAACCAGGGCGAGCGGCCGGCGCGCCGCCACAGGCGCCCGGGCAACGACGCGCGGTGCAGGCACCTGGCGACCTCATGCCTTCCGAGCGGCGCCGAAAAGCTGCCGGCGGACCTGCCGTACACGAGCGGCATGCGCGGCGCGACGGCCAGGGCTCTTCCCTGCTTCGCGCTCAAGACGGCGCCACGCCGCTTCGAGCGACCTCGGGTCCGCCTCGGCCAACGGGGCCGAGAGCGCCGATCCGAGATCGTCGACGCCAACAATTGCGTCGGCGATCTCCGGCGCGAAGATCGCCGAGCCGGCCGACACGACAACACCCCATACCGGCACCCGCGGATCCCCGACAAAAGCTTCGAGCGCCCGGACATGCGCGCGGTTCTGCAGCACGGGGTTGACGAGGCTGCGGACTTCGATCTCGCCCGCCCGCTGCTTCCGCTGCGTCCATTGCGCAGCGTCGAGCGTGCCGGTGATCACGCCGCCGAGCGTCTTCGTCTCCAGGACGAGAATCCCTGAGCGCGCGCGCACGACGTGGTCGAGCTCGACCGACCTTCTGCCATCGCGGAGGATGACATTCCGCAGCGCCGGCAGCCCCAACCGTGCCAACTCAAGCGCGACGCGCGCCTCGCCGACGGCGCCGATCCGACGCTGCAGCACCTTGCGCTGCCTGTCCGATGCTGCGTCCTTACCAAGCCGGTGGAGTGCGACCGCCAACGCCGCGCCGGCCGCGATCACCAGATCGATCATAGAAGCCAGCCCGGAAGAAAAGCGCCTGCGCGGCGCACCCCAAACACCGCGCGCCAGCCCGCAACGCGGTCAGCACGGCGAGCCCCGATCCCAGCATCGCGCCCGCACACCGACCGCCGAGAACGACTCTGAAATTTCGCCCCACCCGGCACCGTCTTTCCCGTTCGTCGCCATCGCGCCGGCGTCAATTTCCACGATTATCCCGACACGCGCTGCGAATGACACAGCCTCCCGAAAGGCGCATCGCGGCAACCGCCTGAGCCTCACAAGCGCGCCTGCTGATCCCCCAGTTTAATGCCGGGCAAAGGTCGTGACGCGTCAACCCCGCCTGCAGCGCCGCGCGTTGCGCGGCTGAGCCCCGCAAACTACAGCAGGTCCGGGCCATGCCAGGCGCAGAGCTAAGCCGGCGCGAAATCCAACGCCTCACAATCTCCCCGAGCTCCCGTCGCCCGCCGCTCCGCCCCTGACGCAACCCGGCCCCGCCCGCTTGCGGGCCTCAGGAGTTGACCCGTCACGAAGCCTGGCATTCCCCGCCGCCATCAGCGATCGGGCTAATGCAATCAGGAGGATGACAATGACCCGGCTCACCGACGGCACCTGCGCCACCGACCTCGACGACGATGCCGGCAACGCCACGCTCATCAACGCCGGCTACACCGTCCGGCACATCGAGACATGGCACCGAGACGGCTTCTCCGACAGCATCATCGTCTGGGATCCTCCCACCCTCGCGGAGGCAGAAATCCCCTATTGATCGGCGGCGAAGCCGGGTCGGCTCCGGCCCGGCTTTAAACGCTGCCACACCGCTCATGGCCGCAGCGCAGGTCATCCCGAAGCGGCTCATCGCGCGGCGAATGCACTCTCTCTGCCGATATCCTTTGCGGGTCCCGGCCCCCACAACCCGCGTCACAATCGCATCGATGCGAATGCCGGTTACCAACCCCATGTGGCCCAACCGGCCCCCCACACTCGGCGTAGACCGTCTGCGGCTCGTGGCTGGCGCGCAGGAGACCATCGTGCCCCGCTGGCTTCCGAGTCAGATCAGACATTACCCCGCCACACCGATCCGCTCTGAAGCCCGGCCAACTCGTCAAACAGCCCACCGAGCGCCCGATCCCCTAAGGCCACCATCCTCCCGGTCATGGACCGTTTCTCCGGAAACAGGAGGCACTACAGCTCGATGCCCATCGGCCGCATCGAATGCGGCGAGCTCCGACCCTTCCATAAAGGCGCCGATTCTATTCGGTCACCTCCGGGCCACAAAACACCCGATACTCATTTTGACATTGTACCGAAGAGCCCGTTCGACAGCTTTACGACCCAGCACTTGGCGTTTGGATTGCTCACCACGTGCCAAGGAGCAAGCTCGGCAGAGGCGATCCACGCCTCCGTCCCATTGGGGCGGAGAACACGCGTGCGGCCGTCAAGCACATACGGCGGCGAGTCGACGATGACCGTCGCCATCGCGATCCCCGTTTTTTGTGCTGTTTCCTCCGCCCCCGCGAACTCGGGCACAGGCGCGGGCATCGGGCCCGTTCCATCCCACAGGTGAGCCAGTTGCATACACTGGTACCCTGCCACTTTCCGCACAATACTCGGCCCTTGCGCAAACGCTAAAACAGGCATCACGATTCCCACGATTGCTCCCGCGTACAGAATTTCCAACCTCTTCACGGAACCCCTCCGCTATGTCGTGAGCACAGGTTGATTCGCCGCGTCGCCAATCTTTGCCGCTACTGCTGCCTGCCATTGCCCGACGGTCTCACCCGACGTTATCCCATTTGCTGCCAGCGTCGACTGCGACATGCCGGAAAGGACATTGGCAACCGGTTCACTACTCGGCGCCGAGGCGAGCTGTGCTCCGTAGGCTGGGCCAAAGTTATAGTAACCTCGAACCTGCAAAACTGTCGGGTTCGAGATGCCGGCATTTTCGAGCGCCTGCGCCCCCTGCAGCAGATATTCCGATGCTGCGATCGATTCCGTCGCCGGATCCATCTGCCCGGCGAGCCCCGGCACGATCTGACCGGCGAGGCTCGGATCCTGCGACAGCGCCCGATTGATCATCGCCGTATAAGTCGAGGCAGACATCTGGAACGCACCGGCGATCGATCCCGATCCGTCGACATTCTGGCAACCGCTCTCCAGCACGCACGTCGCGGCCAAAGCCGACGCATTCACTCCGAGCGCGTCGGCATTGTTGACTGCCTGCGCACCCCATATGGTCGCCAGCATCGTGCTCAGCGCCGTTGACGGCTGGTCCTCGTCCCCGCCGCCGGTCGCGCCACCCGTGTCCCCGGTTGCGTCGGAAAACGGATTCACGGTACCCGGATTGATCGTTATGAGCGGAATGCCCGGCTCGGGATACACCGGCTGCACCTGCACCGGCGGCCCGTTCAGTGTTGCCGGCACTTGAGCCCCCGCACCGAACGACGCACCGCAAACCGCCGCTCCGAGCCCGAGCATCGCGACCCATCGCGCAGGCCGGCGCGCTTGCAGAGCGCCCGGCGGCCGCCTTCGATAACCCCCTCTCACACCAGCTCGCATCCGACCTCCTCAGACAGGAGGCCGACACTGACCGAGGGTTTTGCGAACGACGCGCTGATTTCATCACGCGGCGGTCGCGCTGGCACCAATGTCAATCGGCCGCCCCGGCGGCCGTCATGTCGCAAAACACATGGCCGCCCGACAGCTCGGGATGTTCAGCGCACCAGGAAATCTCGCTCGTCGCCGGCCACGATTGCCAAACATGCGTGCCATAACCGAAGACGTACAGCCCGAGGACAATTGTGCCTGCCAACAGCCAGTGACGGTACTTGACGTTATCGTTCAACCGCCTCTCGCGGATGACCAGGACATCCTTCAGTCCTGCCGCGATCAGCGGCAACGCCTGCTTGATCATCTTCGCCGCCAGTTCCTGCTTTTCGACCTCGCTCACCGTCAGCAGGATTTCCGTGTGCCGGACGCCGCCCGCCACGATCCGCGCGATCTCCCTCGCCGTCGCAAGATCGCGTTCCGCTACAACTTGGTGCTCCCGAAACAACGCCTTGAACTCTTCTTGGGCGCGTGCGCAGACACGGCCGCTCCAGCTGATCGCACCCATCAGCGCCGAGATGAATTTTCCTTCAAGCTGATCGGTACGGAGCCCCCAATCACGCGCCGCCTCCTCGACTTGGCGCAACAGGGCATCAAACTCCTCAACCAAACCGGTCGCTGCCGAGCCGCCATTCTCTGTCCGCGGCGGCTCCAACACCGGAACCGCTTTGATGTCCTCCGCGCTCACGGTGCACCCCCACCCACTATGACCGACGGCGCGGGATCGGACTCGCCATCACCAGTCGAGGCACCTGGTGCCCCAGCGCCTGCCGGCAGCCATTCTTGCGGAAACTCGCGAAAGAACTCGGGCATCTCGACCTGCCACCATCGGCGCACACGCGGTCGATCGAAAATCGATAACGGCTGCTGGCCGGGCTTGACCCTGCCCCCCGCGGCATCCGCAAAAGTCAGCCCGCGGTCCGTCACCTCCGACATGCACGCCAAGGGCGGCATCATCGCTACCCGTGCACCTTTCTTCAGCGCTGCGCGAAACGCCGGGTGCTCCCGCACGGCCGCGAACGCTCCGCCCGCCGATCGGCCAGACAGTACCAGGCCGGCATTCAGCACGATCATCGTCGACTCTGGCAGGAACAGCCCGTCCGCG